>Ga0335080_10004626_pt1 | contig 14031 bp, 9 predicted proteins | sample Lox_Sample_34_FD_206720 | JGI IMG/M metagenome (GOLD analysis project Ga0335080, IMG submission 206720) | Soil microbial communities from Loxahatchee National Wildlife Refuge, Florida, United States - Lox_Sample_3.4 | ecosystem: Environmental > Terrestrial > Soil > Wetlands | place: USA: Florida... | reverse complement strand
TCAACATTGCCGCTGCGCGCAACTTTCTTTTCGAGGGAAGACAACTTTTTCTTTCGGGCAGGGCTCTTATAGATGGTATATCGCCTCTGTCGCTTCTAGAAGGGAGGGCTTGTGTTCTCCCTTCTTCTTTTTTCTGCAATCGCTCATTCCCGCGCCGTTGAAGCCCGAAGCCGTTTGCCGTCTATCTTCCAACCTGAAGGTCGGCGAGCGGCGCGCTCTTCACCGGACCGGACCTGCTGGCTGTGCCGAGGAGCTTCTTCAGCACGCGGACCGCTTTGTCGACGTGTTTTTCCTGAACGAGGAAGGGCGGGAGGAAGCGCAGGACGGTGTCTTGCGTACTATTCAAAAGCACTCCTTCGGCTAGCGCTTGTTCCACAATCGGCCGCGCCGGCACCCCAAGTTCGAGGCCCTGGATCAATCCCCGTCCACGAGCTTGCTCGGGCACCCCGTAGCGTGTCGCCAATAGCTTCAGTTGTTCTTGGAGGTAGCTGCCCACTCGCCTCACGTTCTCGAGCAGATTTTCCTCCTCGACGACAGCCAGGTATTCGAGCGCCACGCGGCAGGCCAGGGGACCACCGCCAAAGGTCGTACCGTGTTGACCGACATGGATCGCCGATGCGAAGTCCTGCTTGGCGAGAAATGCTCCCAGCGGCAAGCCGGCAGCAATCGGTTTTGCGATCGCCACGATATCCGGCACTACCCCAAAAGTCTGAAATGCGAAGATAGTCCCCGTCCTCCCCAAACCACATTGAATCTCGTCGAAGATCAGCGCCGCCCGGTGGCGGTCGGCCAGTCGACGGCACTCGGCCAAGAACTCGGTCGAGCACTCACGGATTCCGCCTTCTCCAAAAATGGGTTCGAGCACAATGGCGCAAGTGTCGTCGTTCACCGCAGCGGCTAAGGCGCTTAGATCGTTGCGGGGAACAAACTTCACATCCTCGAGCAGGGGTTCAAATCCGCGCCGGTATTTTTCTTGGCCGGTCAGCGACATCGAGCCAAAGGTGCGGCCATGATAGGAGCCTTGAAGCGCTACCAACCGACTCTTGCCTTCTCCCCCGACACGGTGACCCGCCAGCCGAGCCAGCTTGATCGAGCCCTCGATGGCCTCGGTTCCACTGTTCGAGAAGAAGGCTCGATCCAGGCCGGACAATTGGCACAGCTTTTCCGCCAGCCGTCCCTGGTATTGGTTGTAATAAAGGTTGGAGAGGTGGATTGCGCGGGCCGACTGTTCGCGGATGGCTTTCACAATCCGAGGATGGGCATGTCCTAAGGCGTTGACCCCAAGCCCTGCCACAAAGTCCAAATAGCGTTTGCCTTCGAGGTCGAATAGGAAAACGCCTTTGCCCTGCTGAACGACCAGTGGATAACGGTTGTAGGTTTCGAGCAAAAATCTGCGCTCACGCGCGATGATCTCTTCTGCCGGCGTCATGACGTTCGGAAGGATTCTAACAGCCCCTGGATGGCAGCGCCGAATGCTCGGGTTGCCCCTCGGTTGTCCGTAAGCCGAATCCAGCCAGCAGCTTACCAATTATCAAATCGGATTTTCTAAAAAACATATATTTACCTTCGAAGCCCTTTTATAATCGTGGAAGCCGGTGAAAGTCAGTGAGTTAGCGGCTTCCCCATGCCCATCACCATGGCAGCGAAAGTGCAGAATTTCTCCCGGGCGGGTTTCGCTCGCCCCGCGACTGCGCCGTCCATGGACAAGGACCTCAAAAATCGCTTTGTCGCCATCCTATTGACTCTGCTCACCGTGGCAGCGGTGATCCTGGGATGGATTAACTTTCGCAAGGAGCGGGAGTTCCAGGTTCCCTATGACGGCGCCTGGTGGGTGGAACGCAACGGCGGTCTCATGGCGGAGCGCATCGATCCGGAGGGGCCGGCGGCCCGAGCGGGGGTCAAGGTCGGCGATCAACTGGTCGCGGTCTCCGAACAGCCGGTAACTACGACGGCCGCGTGGATGCGGGAACTCTACCGCCAGGGGGTTTGGTCCAAGGCTCGGTACTCGCTGGTGCGCCGATCCGTTCCCGTCGATGTCGTTGTCATCCCCTCGCCGGCCGTACGTTCGCAATATAACTGGCTTCGTCTCATCGGTTTGATCTATCTCGGCATTGGACTCTACGTCATGCTCCGTCGTTGGACGGCGCCGGGTTCGGTGCACTTTTATATTTTTTGCCTGACCTCTTTCGTGTTCTATTCGTTTCACTACAGCGGAAAACTGAACGCCTTTGACTGGACGATTTATTGGGGCAACGTGGCGGCCGGTCTGCTGCAGCCTGCGCTGTTTTTGCATTTTGCTTTGACCTTTCCCGAGCGACCAGGATTCCTGCGCCGGCACCGCTGGGTCATCCCGAGCGTGTACGGGTCCGCACTGTTCCTGTTGGGTATACAGATGCTGGCCCTGCGGTTCCTCCGGGCTAGTGAAGTCCTGCGTTGGAATCTCGACCGGATCGAGATGGGGTATCTGGCCTTGCTCTTCATGGCCGCGGCCGCCGTGTTGGTACACAACTACCGCCGGGCGAGCACTCCCCTTCTGCGCCAGCAGCTGAAGTGGGTGACCCGCGGGACGATCCTGGCCATCACGCCGTTCACGTTGTTGTATGTCATCCCCTACCTCATGGGCGTGCTGCCCACCAGCGCCATGCGGGTTTCGGTGCTGTCGTTAGGCATCCTGCCTCTTACCTTTGGCTACGCGATCTTCCGCTACCGTTTGATGGACGTCGATTTGATCTTCAAGCGGGGGATGGCCTCGACACTGGCGGCCGCAGCCATCGCGGGTGCCTACTTCGCGGTGGTGGGAGGAATCGCCGAGTTGGTCCATGCCCGTGTCCCGAGCACGGGGCCGGCCGGTTTGGTGGTTGCCATCGTCGTCACCGCCGTCTTGTTCGACCCGGTTCGCAAATGGATCCAGGAGCGAATCGATCAGTTGTTCTATCTCACCCGCTATGACTATCGCAAGACGCTGACCGAGTTCGGCCGGGAACTCGGCGGGCAGACGAACCTGGACGCCATGCTGGCGGCCTTGGTGGATCGGTTGTCGCGCGCCCTGCTCGTCGACCGTATGGCCATCTTCCTTTCGCGGCCGAACTCACAGGATTTCGAATTGGCGAAATCTTTCGGCATGGCGCAGTTGAGCGACTTGAACCTGAGCTTCCTGGGTCGAATGCGACCTGAGTCGGAGGCGCGGCATTTGTTCTTTGACAATACCCACCAGGTCCCGCGCGAAACCCCGAGCTCGCAACAAACCATCGCCAAGCTGGAATTGAACTACTACGTTCCCTGTCGGGCGCAGCGCGAGACCGTGGCCGTTCTTGGCCTGGGCAAGACGGCCGAAGGCGATTTTCTCTCGAGCGAAGATATCGAACTGCTGGAAACCTTGGCCGGGTACCTGGCCATCGCCATCCAGAACGCACGCTTGTATGCCTCTCTCGAGCAGAAAGTCGCCGAATACGAGCGCCTAAAAGATTTCAACGAGAACATTGTCGAGTCGATCAACGTAGGCGTGTTGGCCGTCGACTTGGAGGATCGCATCGAGTCCTGGAACTCGCAGATGGAAGTGATGTACGCGTTGCCGCGCTGGCAGGCGGTGACCCGTCCACTGCGCGAGGTGTTCCCCGTCGCCTTCGTCGAAGAGTTCTACCGCACGCGGCAGAACTCGGGCATTCACAATCTCTACAAGTTTCGCCTGGGCACTCGCACCGGGGAGATCCGCATTGTCAACGTCGCCATCGCTCCCTTAGTCACCAAGGAGCTGGATGTAATCGGCCGTCTGATCATCATGGATGACATTACGGAGCGAATCGAGCTCGAAGCCCAGCTGGCGCAGTCCGATAAACTTTCCTCGATCGGCTTACTGGCTGCCGGCGTGGCGCACGAGGTCAATACACCCCTCGCGGTCATTTCCTCCTATGCCCAAATGCTTTCCAAACAGCTCGTGGGCGACAGCGCCAAGAGTGGGCTTCTCGACAAGATTACCCGTCAGACTTTCCGGGCTTCCGAGATCGTCAACAATCTGCTCAACTTTTCTCGCACCACGGGCACGGAGTTCAGCGATGTGGACGTGAATAAAGTCATCGGCGACACCCTGACCTTGCTCGATCACCAGTTCCGGACATCGAAAGTCAAGGTGGAGTCCGATCTGGGTGAGGCTCTGCCCGCCATTCATGGCAACCCGGGAAGGCTGCAGCAGGTGTTCTTGAATTTGTTTCTGAACGCCAAGGACGCCATGGTCAACGGCGGTACGTTGCGCGTGGCGACTACCAATGGCGAGGGAGTGAGTGTGGTGGTCTCCGACACCGGTTCGGGGATTGCGCCGGAACACATCCGCAAGATTTACGACCCGTTCTTTACCACCAAGACCTCCCGCGAAGGGCAAGCGCGCGGCACCGGTTTGGGCTTGTCCGTCACCTACGGCATCATTCAGGAGCACGCCGGCAAGATCCGGGTGGAAAGCAGCGAGCGGGCGGGAACAACCTTCTATCTGGATTTCCCGTCGGCCAGGAAGCTGGTCCATGTCTGAGACCGCCGTCATCCCGCGCCCCCCCGTCAGTGAGTCAGCCTACTCTCCTCGCGGGTCGGTTTTAATCATCGACGATGAGGCGGCCATCCGGGAATCGCTCGAAACCTTGCTGCAACTCGAGGGCTATGCCGTCGAGTCCGCCGCCAGCGGTGAGGAAGGTTTGGCTCGCATCGCCGAACGAAGCTTTGACCTGGTGCTGCTCGATTTCGCGCTGCCCGATCGCGATGGCATCGAGCTCCTGGCGGAGATTCACCATCAGGATCCCCAACTGTTGATCATCATGATCACGGCCTACGGCACGGTCGAAAATGCGGTAAAGGCCATGCAAGCCGGGGCCACGAATTTCGTGCAAAAGCCCTGGGACAACGAAAAGTTGCTGGCCGATGTCCGCACCGCCATCGCCCGCCGCAAGGCGGAAGAGGAAAACGTCCAGCTCAAACGCGCCCTGAAGCAGCGCTACAACTTCGAAAACATCGTGGGCAAGAGTGAGCCCATGCTCAGGATCTTTGATCTCGTCGGCCAAGTCGCGGCCAGCCGCTCGACGATACTGCTCCAGGGCGAAAGCGGCACGGGCAAAGAGTTGATCGCCAAGGCGATCCATCTGAACTCTTCCCGCCGCGAGCGGCCGTTTGTGGCAGTGAACACCGGCTCCACACCTCCCGACCTGCTCGAGTCCACGCTGTTTGGACACATCAAGGGGGCCTTTACCAGTGCTATCGCCTCGAAAAAAGGACTTTTTGAGATCGCCGACCACGGCACGCTTTTCCTGGACGAAATCGGCACCATGAGTCTGGAGACGCAGAGCAAGATCTTGCGCGTGCTCCAGGATCGCAAATTCATGCACCTCGGCGGCGTGCAGGAGGTGCAAGTGGATGTGCGCATTATCGCCGCCACGAACGCCGACCTCAAGCAGCAAGTCAAGGAAGGCAGATTCCGCGAAGATCTTTTCTACCGACTCAACGTCATCACCATCGACCTTCCCCCTCTGCGTCAGCGCAAAGAGGACATTCCCCTGCTGGCCACGTTTTTCCTCAACAAGTACTCCAAAGAAAACGATCGGCCTACGTGCCGCCTCACTCCGGAAGCCCTGCGTCCGCTGCTCGCTTATTCCTGGCCCGGCAACGTACGCGAACTCGAAAATGCCATCGAGCGGGCCGTCGTTCTCTCCACCCACGCCGACATTGGTGCTGAACTCCTTCCCGACCCGATCGCAGGTCGGACCGCCGCTTTCCCGACGCTCGAACACCGCACCGACGCCTCGCTGTTCGAGATCATGGAAGACTGCGAGCGTCATATCATCGTGCACATGCTCGAGAAATGCGGCTGGAACCAAACCGAGGCCGCCGAGCGCTTCCGGGTTCCCCTATCGACGTTGAATCAGAAAATCAAACGCCTCAATATCGAGATCAAGCGCAAAGCGCGGGAGTAACCTCCCCGGACGAAACCCCGGAACTTTCTCTGTTATAGTTCGGTCAGATCGTAGTTACAGAATGATTCCAGGTCTTCGATGGAACTAGTTTCACCCACAGATTTCGCCAAAGAGTCGGTGCAGGCCGTGCAGGACTACACCGTGCTCTCGCTGCGATCGGTGGGCAATCTGTTTCGCCATCCCCGATACTTTGCCGACATGGTGTACCAAGCCGATCTGATCGGCTTCGGATCCCTGCCCATTGTGGTGCTGACCGGCCTTTCGATTGGCGCCGAATTGGCTTTGAACAGCGCCAACACGCTGCAACGGTTCGGCTCGCTCTCCTTGATTGGACAGCTGGTATCGGTCGGCATGGTGCGCGAGCTGGGGCCGATCATCACCGGGCTCATGGTGGCGGGAAGAAACGCCTCCGGTATGGCCAGCGAACTCGGCTCCATGCGAGTCACCGAGCAAATCGATGCCATGCGCGCCCTGGGCACCGATCCCATGAAAAAGCTGGTCACCCCGCGAGTGGCAGCCACGGTTTTCATGCTTTTCTTCCTTACCATCATCTCCGACTTGCTGGGGCTTTTCGGCGGGGCCCTGATCTCCACCCTCATGTACCGCATGGATTGGCATCAGTATTGGAGCAGCGCGTGGCAGATTCTGGTCTTTCAGGACGTTTTCATGGGCTTACTCAAGCCGGTGTTGTTTGGTTTCGTGATCGCAACCATCGGCTGCTATTACGGGATGACCGCTCGCGGCGGAACTCAGGGAGTAGGCCGCGCCACAACTCAGGCGGTGGTCGCCTCCTCGGTCCTCATTCTGGTCGCAGATTTGCTCATTACCAAGCTATTAATGACGATTTTTGCCTATCAATAACTCATGGCTGCTCCTCCCAGTGTAAGCATCGAACGCCTGCCGAAAGCACCGCCCAGGTCGTCCTACCTGGTGGTCTTTGAGGATGTGGCTCTCGCCTTCGAAGACAATCCCGTTCTGAACGGGATTTCCTTTCAGCTGTCCAAGGGAGAAACCAAGGCAATCTTTGGGGTTGCGGGGTCGGGCAAAAGCACAATTTTGAAGCTTACCCTGGGATTGTTGCAGCCGGACTCCGGTCACATCTACGCGCTCGGGGAGGAGGTTACCGGACGCAAGGAGGAGGATCTGTTCGAACTGCGGCGGAGAATCGGCATGGTATTCCAGGAGAGCGCCCTGTTTGACTCGCTCACGGTTCGAGAAAACGTCGCCTTCCGCCGGCTCGAGGAAAGCAAAGTTACAGAAGAAGAGGTCGAACCGGTTGTCCGCGAAGTCTTAAGTTTCGTAGAGCTCGAGAACACCATTGATATGTATCCCTCCGAGCTCTCGGGGGGAATGCGGCGACGAGTGGCCATTGCCCGCGCCATCATCACCCGTCCCGAGTTGCTGCTGTACGACTCTCCCACCGGCGGGCTGGACCCGGTGACCTCGACCACCATCATCGAATTGATCATCAAGCAGCGCGACGTTTTCAAAACCAGTTCGCTGCTGGTCACCCATCGGCTGCAAGACGCCTTCATGATGGCCACCCACTACTTTGACCGCAAGAGCAACCGCATGCAGCCCCTGCCTCCGGGCATGCAGGGCGAAGTGCCGATGGGCTTCCTCATCCTGCGAGATGGAAAGATCATCTTCGATGGGAATCTCGATGAACTGGTCCACACCCAAGACGAATATATCCGAGAATACATCTCATAACGAAAGGACCCAGGGCGCGCGCGGCCGGCGGTGGTCCTTGTTCCGAGCAAGCTAGGCGACCGATTGTGTGGCTTTACGCATTCGCGCCTGCCTCTCCTGGATTTGTTTCAAACGCTCCGGTCCTCCTTGCGAGGTCATGATCAGCCGTTCCACGTTGCCGAAGATCGTGGGGCTCCGGAGCTTTTCCCTCAGCTCGCCGAGGAAGGGCTGAATCTTGGCGAAAATGAAGAACATTTCGCCCGAAATGCTGGGCTCGAGGAAGAGGTCGCGATTGACCGTCCCATGCAGGACGAGGGCGGCGGCCATCTCCCAATAGCCACTGACCTGGCGAAACCAGGCGTTTTCCTGCGAGCCCACCGCCATGGCGAGTTTCACCACATCATCGGCTTTCTCCGGCCAGAAGCCAAACAACCAGCTTCGGGCCTTGCGGAGTTCCGCTTCCCGGCGTAGGTCGTACAGCTTCAGGATCAGTTCCGCATCTGCGGCGCTAGGTGTCTGCGACATGCCAGGTCCTCCTTTTTGAGGTTGAGGGTTCAATTGGTCTCGGGATTCTTTTGCTAGGAGCCGACGGACGCAGCCTCAACCGGAAGCGCCCGCTCGTAGTCACATTCTTTGTTGGGGCAAGCGATGACCGGGCCCGCCTTCAGTGCTTTCTCGACCAGATAGGCGTTGCGGCAACTCGGACATTCTTCGGCCAGGGGCTTATTGGCTGAGGTGAACTTGCATTTCGGGTAGTTCGAACAACCGTAGAATGTATTCCCCTTGCGCGCCCGCTTCTCCACCAATTCGCCGTCCTTGCACAGCGGGCATTTCACGCCGATAAAGTTCTGCTTCACGTACTTGCATTCCGGATAGCCGCTGCACGCGGTGAACTCCCCGTAGCGTCCGTGACGGATCATGAGGTTGCGGTCACACTTCGGGCAATGCTCATCGAGCGGAATATCGGGAACCCTCTTTCCCTGGTCCAGGCGGCGGGTCGTCTTGCAATCAGGATAGCCGGTGCACGCCATGAACTGTCCAAACCGGCCGCGCTTGAGCACCATGACGCGCCCGCAATTCTCGCAATATTCCTCCTGCGAAGTCTCCTGCAGGTCGGCCGAATCGAGGTCCGGCAGATTGATGGGGTTCTCCTTGGTAAAGGTGCACGTGTTGGGATCGTCTTTGTCGTACGTGCTGCAGGCATAGAAGGAACCGTGCTTCCCCCACTTGATCACCAGCGGGGCGCTACAGCGCTCGCACCGTTCGTCGGTGGGCTTTTCCATGCGCTTGATGTTTTCCATGTGTTTTTCGGCATAGCGCAGATCCTTCACGAACTTCTTGTAGAACTCGGCCAGCGCGTCGGTCCACTTTTCCTTGCCTTCTTCGATCTCGTCCAGTTCTTCCTCCAAACGGGCGGTGTACTGGACATCGAAGATGTCGCGGAAGTTGTCCACCAACAGGTCGGTCACGACCAGTCCGATCTCGGTGGGCACAAACTTACCCCCGAGCTTCTGCACATATTGGCGTTCTTGAATCGTGCTGAGGATGGTGGCATAGGTGGATGGCCGGCCAATCCCGCGCTCCTCGAGTTCCTTCACCAGCGAGGCTTCGTTGTAGCGCGGCGGAGGCTCGGTAAAGTGTTGCTCCGCCTTCAGTTCGCGCAATGTCAACTTCTGGCCGGCTTCAAGCGGCGGCAACTTGTGCTTGAGTTCCTCGTCCTCTTCGTCCTTTGCTTCCTTCGACTCGTCATAGACTTTGAGGAATCCCTCGAACTTCAACACCGAACCTGTTACCCGGAACCAGAAGGTCTCGGCCGTGGCTTTGGCGTCCACATCCACCGTGGTCTGATCGAACACCGCCGGCGTGATCTGCGAAGCCACAAAGCGCTGCCAGATGAGCTTGTAAACCTTGAATTCGTCCTCTTTTAAATATTGCTTGACCTCGTCGGGGTGGCGCGTCACCGAGGTGGGTCGAATCGCTTCGTGCGCGGCCTGCGCGGTTTTCTTTTCTTTGTAGGTATTGGGCGTCTCCGGAAGGTAGCGATCGCCATACTGCTTCGTGATGTATTCCCGCACCTCGGCCAAGGCTTCTTGGGAGACGCGCGTTGAATCGGTGCGCATATAGGTGATCAGGCCGACCAGGCCCTCTTCGCCCAATTCCACACCTTCGTAGAGCCTCTGCGCGATCATCATGGTTCGCTTGACGCTAAAGCGCAACTTGCGCGACGAGTCCTGCTGCAGCTTGCTGGTGGTGAACGGCGGGGTTGCATTGCGGCGTCTTTCCTTGCGATCGACCGAGCGCACCACCCAGTCGGCCTTCTCAACCGCCCCGCGAATGCGCTCCGCTTCTTCCTGGTTCGGGATCTCCACCTTCTCTTCCCCCCGGCCGAAGAACCGGGCCACGAAGGAGGGCGGCTTCGATGCCGCCAGCTGCGCATCCAGGGTCCAATATTCCTTCTTCTCGAAGGCCTTGATCTCACGTTCGCGCTCCACGATCAGGCGCAAGGCTACGGTCTGCACCCGGCCTGCCGACAAGCCGCGGCGCACTTTGTCCCAAAGCAGGGGGGACACCTGATAGCCAACCAGACGATCCAGCACGCGGCGCGCCTGCTGGGCCTCGACCAGACGCTGATCGAGAGCGCGGGGCTGCTCAAAGGCCGCCCGCACCGCTCGCTGGGTAATCTCGTTGAAGGTTACCCGGCGAATGCGACCGCCTTGTTCGTCGTCTTTCTTTTTCTTCTTCTTTCCCTCTCCGTTGCCCAGTTCCTCCGCGAGGTGGGCGGCGATAGCCTCGCCTTCGCGATCCGGGTCGGGCGCGAGATAGATTTTTTCGGCTGACTGCGCCAACTTCTTCAGCTTGATCAAAATCTTTTCTTTGCCCGGGATGACAATGTAATCGGTATCAAAATCGTTGTTGACGTCGACGCCTAGAGTGCTTTTGGGCAGATCCTTCACGTGGCCGAGCGAAGCCTCGACCGTGTAGCCCTTGCCCAGATACTTCTGGATGGTCTTCGCCTTGGCCGGCGACTCGACGATAACTAAGCCTTTTGCCAATGTTTCCTCAGTGAGTCTCGAACTTCGACACTACCACGAAGTTCGAGGTTAATGCGAACGAGGGGTTGCGTGAAACCTTTGAAAGCCGGTGCATTCCTTTGGCCTCACGAGAACAAAGATTTTTTCTCCGATTGGAGTCGGCCACCCTGCCCATTCGCAAAATAAAGATGCGGTTTTCTCCGTTGGCGATTCAGCTTGGACGCCGGCGCTGGCTTAAGTCACAGACCTGTCGGCAGTTCGGGTTCGGTAACGTGCCGGTTGGCAGGCACGCCGGAAACCATAATGCGCGAGGGCCGCAAGGCACAATTGAGCATCCTGCAGGCTCGATTGTCAACCGTGCCGAACCACGATAGACTCCCCCATTTGTTGGGAGGACAGTGTGAAAAGTTTCCCCCGCGCGCTCCTTTTTCTGGCGGCCTGGCTGCTACTTGCGTCCGGCCTTTCTGCGGTTGCCCAATACACCGACCCGGTTGTGATTGCTGATCTCGGTGGCAAGGAGGAATTCTTCGGGCGCCGACAAGAATTGGCGAAGCAACTCAAAACCGGCTACTTGATACTGTTTGCCCGCGGAGGACTGCCCGAAGCCGATCACTATCGCGAAGACAACGACTTTTTTTACTATACCGGGCTTGCCGACCCGGGCGCGGTTCTGGTCATGGATGTCGCCCGGGGAACGAGCATCATCTTCGAACCGCAACAGACTGCGCGGGTTAAACAAGTCTACGGTTCCAATCTGCTGTCCATGACACCCGACGAGCAGCAGAAGCTGGGCTATACGACGGTCCTGCCTCTCAATGTCCTCGATACTCAGCTGGCGTCCCTGTTAGCCCAGGAGACCGACCTCTGGTTGCGGTTGACGTATCCGGACAAGGCCGATGGCGCGCGCTTCGAAGTGGGACGGGATTACGCTAGCCAGTACGAGAACCCCTACGGCGATCCCACACCGGGCGACCGCGCGGCCTTGAAAAAGCTGGCGGAGCGTTATCCAGCGGCCCATGCCAAAGATGCCACTTCCTTCATCGATGCGATGCGCAACATCAAGACCCAACAGGAGATCGCCGTGTTGCGCCGGAACGGCCGCCTGAGTGCCGAAGGAATCCGGCAAGCCATCGCACACGCCAAGCCGCCGATGTACGAGTACCAGATCGAAGCGCGGGCGGATTACGTATTCCGCGACGGAGGCGCGCAGGGCTGGGCCTACCCGGCCATTGTCAGCTCCGCGGGAAACATCAACACCTGGCACTATTTCAACGACCGGCGCGAGATTCAAGCGAATGAACTGGTGGTGTTTGATTTCGCGGCCGATCTCGACCACATGACCATGGACATCACCCGGACGTTTAACATCAGCGGAAAATTTACTGCCGCACAGGCCAAGTGGTACGCGATTGATCTCGAATCGCAAAAGGCCGTGATCGCCATGCTGAAGCCAGGCAACAGCTATGAGCAGGCATCGGACGCGGGCAAGGCGGTCTTCGAAAAGAACGGCGAAGGCAAGCAATGGCCCGGCTTCCCCGGCCATTTCGTTGGCTTAGCTACTCATGATGTGTTGCTGCCAAAAGGGCCGATCAAGGCCGGTCAGGTAGTGACGGTCGAGCCGATCCTAGAGTTTCGCGACCAGCAGATGCATTTTCGCGTCGAAGATACCATTCTGATTACCGAACATGGACCGGAAATTCTCTCATCCGGCGTGCCCAAGGAAATGACGGAGGTAGAACAGCTCGTGGGCAGCGAGAAACAGACGCCGCGTTGACCGCGCCCAGCGCGGGGCGGACGCTTTGCTAAAATCAAACATCTGCCAGAATGAAGCCTTTCCGAATCTCGGCCATCTCCTACTTGAATACCGCTCCACTTTTGTGGGACTTCGAGCATGGAGAACAAGATTCGGACTTCGAGATCTCGTACACGATCCCATCGCTTTGTGCTGCCAGCCTTGAGGATGGATCGGCCGATATCGGCATCATTCCCGCCGCGGCCTACGCCAGTGTCCCGGACTTGTTGATTCTTCCCGACGTGGCGATTGCCGCGCGCCGGGCCGTGCGCTCGATCCTATTGGTCAGCAAGGTGCCACGGGAACGCATCCGCACCGTCGCGCTCGACCGCTCTTCTCTGACCTCGGTCGCGCTGGTCAAGGTTCTGTTTGCCAGATGGTGGGGTGGGGAGAGGACTTACCGAACCATGTCTCCCGATGTCGAGGCCATGCTCGAGAACCACGATGCCGGATTGCTCATTGGCGACCCGGCTTTGCAGCTCGATCGTTCGCCCTACTACAGTTATGACCTTGCCGAAGAATGGATCCGACTCACCGGCCGGCCGTTCGTGTTCGCCTTCTGGGCGGTGCGGCGAGCCGCGCTTGAGGGGAAGAAACATCGCGACCTAGCGAGCATCTTCCGGCAATCTCGCGATCATGGACTCCGGCCCGAGAACCTGAGTCGAATCGCCCAAGATTGGGCGCCGCGGCTGGCTTTGAGTCCCGGTCAAATTCACAGCTACCTGCGGGAAAACATCCATTTCTTCCTCGATCCTCCCTGCCTGACCGGACTGAATCTCTTCTACCGCTATGCCCGGGAATGCGGAGCCCTGCCGCGAGCCCCCGAATTTCACTTCCTCACGCCCACGAAGGTTACATTGGTCAGCTGAGTCTGGCGGCCGAAACGCCGCCGCAGCCGCCAAGCGCATCGAATCATTCGGATAATGATGGTTCGCCCCATTCTTGCACTCTCGCTGTGGCATGGGCTGAGGCGCCTGCGTGGCATCGGGCTGGTGTTCGTAGGGATAGCCGATAATTCTGTCATCCCCATGCCGGGCAGCACCGATGTCCTCACCATTTGGCTCTCTGCCACGGAACGCAAGTATTGGCCCTACTGTGCCGCGATGGCCACCTTGGGCGTGCTGGTCGGCGGCTACATCACCTACGATTTGGCGCGGCGGGGAGGACGGAGGGCAGGAAAGGCTCGGAAGCTTTATCGTAGCTTCGAGCGCTGGGGCTTCGGCGCCGTGGCCATTCCCGCCATGCTCCCGCCTCCCTCTCCCATCGTTCCCTTCTTGCTGGCGGCAGGCGCCTTGCAATATCCCCGCAAGAAATTCCTGGCAGCTCTGGCTGTCGGCCGGGGAATCCGCTTCACCATCATCCCCGCCTTGGGAGCACGCTACGGCGCCGCGATCGAAGGCTTCTTTACGAAATATTACAAGCCGGCACTGATCGCTGTGATCAATGTGGCCCTACTCGGAGCCGTGCTAGCGCTGATCGAATACCTCCGCCATCGCAATCGCACCGGTCGGCTCGACCTCGGCGGTTCGAAGGCCGTCGGAGGGCTGGGCGGGGAGGGGCGGGGAGG
>Ga0335080_10004625_pt1 | contig 14032 bp, 8 predicted proteins | sample Lox_Sample_34_FD_206720 | JGI IMG/M metagenome (GOLD analysis project Ga0335080, IMG submission 206720) | Soil microbial communities from Loxahatchee National Wildlife Refuge, Florida, United States - Lox_Sample_3.4 | ecosystem: Environmental > Terrestrial > Soil > Wetlands | place: USA: Florida... | reverse complement strand
CGCCGGGACGTCGACGAGGCCCGCGAGGGTGAGGCCCCCGGCGCCGCCGAGGGTGAGACGGAGGAGGTCACGCCGGCTGACCCCCCTGACCCGGTGGACCGGACGGCGGGTGCTCGGGGGGCGCCTCAAGACCATCACGCATGACCCACTCCCTCCTGGGCGACCGCCCTCGGAGGGGGCGACGGGTCCCTGAGAGAGGCGGAGGACTCTAGGAGAGAGACGAGGCCTCCCGCATGGGACCTTGGTCCAACCGGCCGCCCGCTCCTCGGGTGTCCGCCGGACCAGGTCCCCCGCGTGCACGTCCTCGGGGCTCGCGGCGCGTGGGGCGATGTCGCCTTGGCGGGCCCGGGGAGCCTGGTAGGCTGATCCGTCCGTCCCGATGACCGTCCTCGCCCCGGCCCTCGCCGCCGTGCTGCTCGCCACGGCACCTTCGAGCCCCCAGGTCCGAATCCTCAACCGCCGCATCGAGCGGAACCAGGTGCTCGCCACGGCGCTCCGCTCGGCCGGCCTCGACGGGGTGCAGACCGACCGCGTCGTCGCCGCGCTCCAGGGCGTGTTCGACTTCCGGAGGTCACGGGTGGGCGACCAGCTCCGCCTCGTCCTCCGCGATGGCGAGCTGGACCACTTCGACTACCGGCAGAGCCCGGTCGACGAGTGGCAGGTCCGACGCGACGGCGAGCGCTACGTCGCCAGCAAGCGAGAGATCGAGGTCGAGACCCAGGTCACGCGCGTCGAGCTCGAGGTCGCGAGCTCGCTCTACGACGCCGCGCTCGCCGCCCGCGAGGACCCCACCATCGCCCTGGCCCTGGCCGACGTCTTCGCCTGGGACATCGACTTCTACGTGGACGTCCGCAAGGGCGACCGGGTCCGCTGCCTGGTGGAGAAGGTCCTCACCAGGGGCCGCCTCCTCCGCTACGGCGAGGTGCTCGCCGCCGAGTACCGGGGCGAGACCGTCGGCACCAAGCGCGTCTTTCGCTGGCAGCTCCCCGACGGTCAGTGGTCGTACTTCCAGGAGGACGGAACCTCGGCCCGGAAGGCCTTCCTCAAGTCACCGCTCAAGTTCGCCCACGTCACCAGCCGCTTCGGGATGCGCTTCCACCCGGTGCTCGAGTACCTCAAGGCCCACCAGGGCGTGGACTACGCGGCAGCCGTCGGGACGCCGGTGTGGTCCGTCGCCGACGGCACCATCACCCTCGCCGGCGACACCGGCGCGGGCGGCAACGGCGTCTGCATCCGTCACCGCAACGGGTTCGAGACCTGCTACCTCCACCTCTCCTCCTTTGCGGCGGGCGTCCACGGCGGCGCACGGGTGTCGCAGAAGCAGGTCATCGGCTACTCGGGGAACACCGGCCGCACCACTGGCCCGCACCTCCACTTCGCGATGAAGCGCAACGGCTCCTTCGTGAACCCGCTGAACCAGAAGTTCCCCCGGAGCGAGCCCGTGCCGCCGACGCTCCTCGCCCGCTTCCGCGAGGCGGTCGTTCCCGTCGCCGCGAGCCTCGACGCGCCCTCCCTGGCCACCGTGGCGCGGCCCGCGCACTGACCGGGCAGCCTGCGACGCAGCAGGCCATGCAAAGGAAACGTCCGGACCTGCCGGGCCGAGGCGCTAGAGTCCCTTCGCCGATGACCGACAGTCCCGTCCGCCTCGTCCCCGGCGCGCCGGCCGCATCGCCGGAGGCTCCGCATCTCCGCACCGACCCGCACGCCCTCCAGCGCTCCTTCCTCGCCCACGTGCAGTACACCCGCGGCCAGGGGCCGGACCGGGCGACCCCCTGGGACAGGTTCCAGGCCATCGCCATGGTGGTGCGGGACCGGCTCGCCGAGCGCTGGGTCGCGACGAAGCGGACCTACCGCTCGCTGGACCCGAAGCGGGGTTACTACCTCTCGGCCGAGTACCTGCTCGGACGCGCGCTGGGGAACAACCTCATCGCCACCGGGCTCCTCGCCTCGGCCCGCGAGGGCCTGCGCGGGGTCGGCGTGGATCTCGACACGCTCATCGACCTCGAGCCCGATGCCGGGCTGGGCAACGGGGGCCTCGGCCGCCTCGCGGCCTGCTTCCTCGACTCGATGGCCACCCACGGCTACCCGGGGATGGGCTACGGCATCCGCTACGAGTTCGGCATCTTCCGCCAGGACATCATCGGCGGGCACCAGGTCGAGCGCGCCGACGAGTGGCTGAAGTTCGGCAACCCCTGGGAGATCGTCCGGCCGGAGAAGGCCGTCCCGGTGCGCTTCTACGGCTCGGTGGAGCGCGGCTCGGGCCGCAACGGCACGCCGGTCTCGCGCTGGGTCGGCGGCAAGACCGTCCTCGGCGTCCCCTACGACATGCCCATCGCCGGCTACGGGGTGACGACGGTCAACACGCTCCGTCTCTGGCAGGCACGCGCCTCGGAGGAGTTCGACTTCCGCCTCTTCAACGACGGCGACTACGAGCGCAGCGTGGTGGAGAAGAACGAGTCCGAGGTCATCAGCAAGGTCCTCTACCCCAACGACCAGAACCAGGCCGGCAAGGAGCTGCGGCTCCGGCAGGAGTACTTCTTCGTCGCCTGCAGCCTGGCGGACATCGTCCGCCGCTACCTCCGCCGCCACGAGGACTTCCGGGCATTCCCGGACAAGGTCGCGATCCAGCTCAACGACACTCACCCCGCGGTGGCCATCGCCGAGCTGATGCGCTTGATGGTGGACGAGAAGCAGGTGCCCTGGGACGAGGCCTGGGAAGTCACGGTCCGGACCTTCGGCTACACCAACCACACGCTCCTCGCCGAGGCGCTGGAGATGTGGCCGGTGAGCTTCTTCGAGAGGCTCCTCCCCCGGCACCTCGAGATCATCTACGAGATCAACCAGCGCTTCCTCCGCCAGGTGCAGATCCGCCACCCGCTGGACAACGAGCGCCTCCGCCGGATGTCGCTCATCGACGAGTCCGCGGACAGGAAGGTCCGGATGGCGCACCTCGCGGTGGTGGGAAGCCACAGCGTGAACGGCGTGGCGGAGCTCCACACCGAGCTCCTCAAGCGTGACGTGCTCCCCGACTTCGCCGCCTTCTTCCCCGAGCGGTTCAACAACAAGACCAACGGCGTCACGCCGCGGCGGTGGCTCCTCCTCTGCAACCCGGGGCTGTCGGCGCTGGTCAGCTCCCACATCGGCGACGGCTGGGTGCGCGACCTCGAGCAGCTCCGCGGACTCGAGCCACTGGTCGGTGACGCGGGCTTCCTCCAGGACTTCCGGGCGGTGAAGCAGGCCAACAAGCAGCGGCTGGCGGAGCACGTCCGCGACACGCTGTGGATCAACCTGGACCCCCAGGCCATCTTCGACGTGCAGGTGAAGCGGCTGCACGAGTACAAGCGGCAGCTCCTGAACGCGCTGCACATCGTGGCGTTGTGGTCGCGGGCCCGCGAGAACCCCTCCGCGGTGCTCCATCCCCGGGTCTTCCTCTTCGGGGCCAAGGCCGCTCCTGGCTACCTCCTGGCCAAGCTCATCATCCGGCTGATCAACGGCATCGCCGAGGTGGTGAACGCCGACTCGGGCCGGACCGGGATCCAGGTGGTGTTCCTCCCCAACTACCGGGTGACGCTCGCCGAGCGGATCATCCCCGCCGCGGACGTCTCGGAGCAGATCTCCACCGCAGGCAAGGAGGCCTCGGGCACCGGCAACATGAAGTTCGCCCTCAACGGTGCGCTCACCGTGGGCACGCTCGACGGGGCGAACATCGAGATCCGCGAGGCCGTGGGCCCCGAGAACTTCTTCCTCTTCGGGCTCACCGCGGATCAGGTGGAGGAGCGGCTCCGCGGCGGATACCGCCCGGCCGAGGTCCTGGCCGGCGATCCCGAGCTGAAGGCCGTGCTGGACCTCATCCGCTCCGGCTTCTTCTCCCCCGAGGACCCGGAGCTCTTCCATCCGTTGCTGGAGGCGCTGCTCACCGAGGATCGCTATCTCGTCCTGGCCGACTTCCGTGCCTACGCCGAGGCGCAGGCCGCAGTGGCCCGGGCGTATGCCGGCGATCCGGAGGGCTGGGCCCGCAAGGCGCTACTCAATGTCGCGCGCGTGGGACGCTTCAGCTCCGATCGCAGCATCCACCAGTACGCACGTGACATCTGGGGCATCTCCTCGGTGCAGGTGACGCTCTAGCCCGCAACGATTCGCCGCAGCGTTCCCACCATTCCCGGCGGAACGCCGGGACCTGTGGTGCAACGAGACCATCGGGGCGTTGGTTCAGCTGCAACCGTGACCGCTTCCCCCTCGCGCACCGACAGTTCTCCTCGCACTGACGTCGTGAGGAGGGCTGCTCTTGAAGCGAGCCGAGCTGGGAACGACACGAAGGGCCCGAGCGTGTGCGCTGCTGCTCGGGCTCTTGCCATCCGCGGCACTGGCGCAGGCCAGTACCTCGGTCTTGATCGGAAACGTGGTGGACTCGTCCACCAAGCAACCGGTGGCGGACGTGGTGGTGACCGCGACCTCGCCCTCGCTGCAAGGCGAGCAGGTGGTGGTCACCGACGCCACGGGCCTCTACCGCGTGCCGCAGCTGCCGCCGGGCACGTACACCCTGCGCTTCGAGAAGGAGACCTACCGGCCCTTCGTCCGGGCGGGGATCGACGTCGCCGCGGATCGCACGTTGCGGCTGAACATCGAGCTGCTCCCCGAGACTGCTGGCACCGAGACGGTGACCGTGGTGGGCACGCCGCCCACCATCGACATCGGCTCCAGCACCACCGGCACCACCATCAACCAGGACTTCGTCCGCAACCTCGCCGTGTCGCAGCCGGGAGGGCTGAGTGGAGCAAACCGCTCCTTCGACTCGCTCGCCACCACCGCACCCCAGGCCAACGGTGACTACTACGGGGTGGGCATCAACGGCGCGACCTCGCCCGAGAACCTGTACCTGATCGACGGCATCTCGGTGAACAACCCCGGGTTCGGCACGCTGGGGACGCCGCTCACCGCCGAGTTCATGGACGAGATCAACGTCGTCAGCGGCGGCTACATGCCCGAGTACGGAAGAACGAGCGGCGGCGCCATCAGCGCGGTGACCAAGTCCGGAGGGAACGAATTCCACGGCTCGATCTGGGGCACCTTCACTCCCGGGACCCTCAGCGGTCCTCCCGGCGTGGTGCCCGGGGCGACGCCGGTGGTCCAGGGAAAGCGGTCGATCGGGAACTTCGGAGACATCGGAGCCACCCTCGGCGGCTACGTCATCAAGGACAAGCTGTGGTTCTTCGCCGGCCTCCAGTGGGCGGCCGAGCGCTACATCTACAGCCGGTCGTTCAACGTGCTGCTCAACGGCACGTTCCAGCCCATCGCGAACTCGACCCAGAACCGGAACGGCGACGAGCGGAGCTGGAACTACATCGGCAAGCTGACCTACCTCATCAGCTCGGACCACCGGCTGAGCCTGACCGTCACCGGGACGCCGACCACCGGAGGCGGAGACGGCGGGGTCGCGCTGCGGAACCGATCCAACAACCGGCAGCCCTTCAACTCCAACGCGCTGACCCTCGGCACCTACAACGCCGGGTGGACGAAATCGAGCTTCAACGCCCTGGATGTCGCCGCCGAGCTGAACAGCTCGTTCATGGAGAAGCGGCTCCTCCTCGACGTGAAGCTGGGCGTCCACCTCCAGCGCGACTCGTACCTGCCGGGCGACGGGAGCACGCTCGACGACATCGACAATCCGAAGGTCCTGGCCGGGGTTCCCGCGGTGCGCTCACCAGCGGGAGTGCCCACACCGATCTATCAGCTGGACACCTCGGTCCCCGCAACGGTGGTGGCGGCCTGCACCCAGCCGGGGGCGACCTGCAACGTGGTCCGCTACGGGACGGGCGGGCCGGGCGGGCTCATCGAGTACCTGAACTTCGACAGCTACCAGGGCCGCGCGACGCTGACCTACCTCCTCAACGCCCTCGGCCACCACGTGCTCAAGGCCGGGTTCGACGGGCAGATCAACAAGTACTTCCACGACGAGAGCTATACCGGAGGCGTGGCCTACCGCTCGGGACAGGACCTCGGCGGGCCTCCCGGCTCGGTCTACGACTACCGGCGCTTCGGCACCATCGTCGACACCGACACCATCAGCGACAAGCCACGGGTCCAGACGTCGACCAAGTCGATGATCGTCGGAGGGTTCGTCCAGGACAGCTGGAGCATCATGGACAAGGTCACCCTCAACGTCGGCCTCCGCTACGACGCGCTGACCATGGAGGGGCAGGACGGGCAGACGCGCATCGCCCTCACGGATCAGCTCAGCCCGCGCGTCGGGATGGTGTGGGATCCGACGCAGCAGGGTCGCTCGAAGATCTTCGCCAACTACGGGCGCTACTACGAGTACATCCCCCTCGACATCTCCGACCGCGCGCTCAGCAGCTCGCAGGGCGTCATCCAGGGCGTGCACGACTGCAACCCACTGGTGGTCGGCCGCACCGGATGTGACGCCAACACCCGGCTCGACGGCTCGGCGCTCATCAACGGCGTCACCCAGGCGCCCAACCGCAAGTGGGGCGTGACCGGCCCGCCATACGCCTCCTACGTCGACCCCGACCTCAAGTCGCCCGCCAACGACGAGATCGTCGCCGGCGCCGAGTACGAGCTCATCCCCAACGCCCGCGCCGGCGCCACCTACACCCACCGGAACCTCGTGCGGACGGTGGAGGACATGTCGAACAACGACGGGCAGACCTACTTCATCGGCAATCCGGGGAGCGGCATCGCCGACTCGTTCCCCTCCGCGAAGCGCACCTACGACGCGGTCACCATCCTCTTCAGCAAGAACTTCGCCGACCTGTGGCTGGCCCAGGTCAGCTACACCTGGGCCCAGCTGCGCGGGAACTACGACGGCCTCTACAACGCCCAGGGCCTGAACGCGCTCGGCGCTCCGCAGCTCGATCCGAACATCAACTCCACCTTCGACCTGCGGACGCTGCTCCTCAACCAGGACGGCCCGCTGAGCGGGGACATCACCCACAACATCAAGATGTATCTGGCCAAGGAGTTCGTCATCAACCCGGTCTTCAGCCTGACGCTGGGCGGGTCCTTCAACGCCAACTCCGGTCCGCCCATCAATGCGCTGGGCGCGCACCCCATCTACGGCGCAGGGCAGGCCTTCATCCTCGCGCGAGGGAGCGCCGGCCGGCTTCCCTGGGTGACGTCGCTCGATGCCAGGCTGAACGTCAATTACCGGCTGAGCAAGGACAGCGTCGTCAGCGCGTCGGTGGAGGCGTTCAACATCTTCAACTCCCAGCGGCCGATCTCGGTGGACGAGAACTACACCGCCGGGTTCGTCTCGGCGATCCTCGGCGCGACCCAGGGCACGGTGCCCACCCAGTACGGGGGCATCTGCACCACCGCCGCCGCCTCGAGCTGCGGGCAGGGGAACGGATCGCTGCCCAGGCCCCACGTGGATCCGAACTCGGCCACCGGCGCCGCCATCCGGGTGGGCCTCCCCAACCCGAACGGCGTCCTGTCCTCCCAGGTGACCAGCCTCACCTGGGGCAAGCCAACCAACTACCAGCCGGTGCGGCAGTTCCGGTTCAGCCTCCGGTTCACCTTCTAGCCATGCACACGACCATGAGAACCTCACTGTTCTTCCTGCTGCTCCTCGCCGCCGGATGCGGCTCGGTGGTCCAGCCCGAGTGCCAGATGCTGCCCTCCGCCCAGGGTGGGTACGTGCTGCACCTCACCCGGACCGCCGCCGCGGCAGCCGGCTGCGATGCCCAGAACCCGGACGAGACCAGCGACGTCTGGGTCTTCGACACCCTGGCCAACAGCCAGGTGCGGGCGCACTCGGTGAGCATGCCCTACCCCGATCCGCCCGTGGACCCGTTGCCGCCCAACCTCATCGGCGCCGGGCAGTTCACCAGCCGCCAGGCCGACTCCGACGCCCTCTGCCACGTCGCCAGCCTGACGACGATGAGCGACGGGTCCGGGGCGACGCTGCTCTCCTACACGCTCACGAACCTCGAGGCCCTGGGCAGCGCCGCGTACCAGAACGCCGAGTTCAAGGCCGACGTGACCCTGACCTCGGGCACGTGCACTGCCGACTACACGGTGCAGGCGCTCTCGCCGGCGGTACCCTGCGAGAGCGACGCCGACTGCGATCCGTTCAAGCAGCCGTTCAGCTCGGGAATCTTCAGCACCTTCGACCAGGGCTGCCACAAGGACGCCTGGACCGCGCCGGTGACCGCGTACCTCGGGTCGTCGGGGGTGTGCTTCTTCAACAAGCCATACCCGAGCCTGAAGTAAGGGGTGCCGCGCCCCGGGAGGATGGGGGCTCCTCCCGGGGCCAGCGGTTCGGCAGCGGGCTCAGGCCGTCCGGGCGCGCCGGGTGGCCATCGCGGCGAGCCCCACCAGCTCGGACCGGCCGCTCACGCCCACCTTCCGGAAGAGGCGGCAGAGCTGGTTCCGCACGGTGAAGTGCGAGGTCCCCAGCGCCCCTGCGATCTCCCGGTTGTTGTAGCCCCTGCTGACGTAGTCGAAGATCTCCTGCTCGCGGGGGGTCAGCCGCGCGCCGAGCGCCTCCTGGACCTCGCTGGCCCGCCGATCTCCCAGCCCGATCACCGGCAGGCAGAGGCGGATCAATTCCAGATCTCGGCGGGCGAAGGGCTCGCTGGCCCTGCCCACCACCAGCGCGGTGCGTCCCTCCTCCAGTGCAGCGAGGCCGAGGTGGCGGACCGGACGCTCGGTGCGCAGGAGGCGCCCCAGCTCCGAGTCAGCGCTCACCAGGCCCGAGGCCTCGACGACACCGCCCAGGCCGAGCGCGGCGGCACGGATGCCGGCCAGCTCGCTCCAGACGGTGTCCGCCCGCCGGGCGAGGAGCCTCTCCGCGAGCGGCGGGAGGCCCCAGGTGACGGGCTCGGGTCCAGCGGTGGAGGCACCGCTCTGGACGAATGCGACGTCGAACGGGATGGCGCCCTGGAGCAGGCCGAGGGTTCCGGAGCGGAACTCGGCTCTGTCGTGAGCGCGGATGGCAAGTGCGGCGATCTCCGACAGCAGTTGGGGAGCAGCGGTCAATGACATGCGGTCGTCGTTCTTCCGTAGGTACGACCCCCTCACCCACTGTGACAACGGGCATTGACCCTGCGTTGCCGTCTTTCGCCGCACGCTCCGGGCGCCTGGCTGCAGGCTCCGGCGAAGCGGAGCCTCGCTCCCGCGAAGCGACTGGTACGGACGGACCACAGGTCGGGTTGGTTCAGCCGCAATCCTGACCCGGACCGGCGTGCAGCTGGATCCTCCACGGCATCCCGCAGTCCGAGGAGGGGTGCCACTTGGAACGACTCACGCTCCGTCGCCGCGCTGCGGCCGCGCGCCGGATCCGACGACTCAGTCCGCTCTTGATCGCCGGCGCGGTCGCCGGCGCGGTGCTGGCCAGTCCGGCAGCCCTGGCGCAGGCGAGCACCTCGGTGCTCACCGGAAACGTGGTGGACGCGAGCACGCGCGCTCCGGTGGCCGACGTGGTGGTCACCGCCACCTCGCCGCAGTTGCAGGGCGAGCAGGTGGTGGTCACCGACTCCACCGGCCTCTACCGCATCCCGCAGCTGCCGCCGGGGAGCTACACCCTGCGGTTCGAGAAGGAGACCTATCGCCCGTTCAGCCGCGCGGGGATCGACGTGGCAGCGGACCGGACCCTGCGGCTCAACGTCGAGCTGCTTCCGGAAGTGGCGGGGATCGAGACGGTGACCGTGGTCGGGACGCCCCCGGTCGTGGACGTCGGCTCGAGCACCGTGGGCACCACCATCAACAGCGATTTCGTCCGCAACCTCGCGGTGTCCCGGCCCAACGGGCTCGGCGGGGCGAACCGTTCCTTCGACTCGCTGGCCTCGACGGCGCCCAACGCCGCAAACGACCTGTATGGCGTGGCGATCAGCGGCTCGCAGAGCCCGGAGAACAGTTACCTCATCGACGGCCTGGCGGTGAACGACCCGGCCTACGGCGTGAACGGATCGCCGCTCACCGTGGAGTTCATCGACGAGGTGAACGTCATCACCGGCGGGTACATGCCCGAGTACGGGCGGACCCTCGGCGGCGCGCTGAGCGCCACCACCAAGTCCGGCGGAAACGAGTTCCACGGCTCGATCTTCGGAACCTGGACCCCGGGGAGCCTCACCGGAGCGCCCGGCCCGCTGACCATCACCGGCGGCACGCCGGCCATCCTGACCTCGCGCACCCTGGACCAGGTCTACGACCTCGGCGCCACCCTGGGCGGTTACTTCATCAAGGACAAGCTGTGGTTCTTCGCCGGCTTCCAGTGGGCGTCGCAGCGCTACTCGTACAACCGCACCTACCAGAAGGCCGAGGTCGATTCGTCGGGGAACTTCGTCAACGACCCGGTGACCGGCCAGCCCGTCTACAACCCCATCGAGGGGGGTGAGAGCCGGCGGTTCGGCACCGAGCGAACCATCAACTTCATCGGGAAGCTGACCTACCTCATCAGCCAGGACCACCGGCTGAGCGTGTCCATCAACGGGACGCCCACCACCGGGGGAGGGGACGGCAACTATCCGCTGCGGGTCCCCGGCGTCCTGCAGGCCCGGAACCCGGTGAACCCCGGGCTCTACGCCGGTGGAGGCTTCAACGTCTTCAATCTCGTCACCCACGACGATTCGTACAACCTGACCGGCGAGCTCAACAGCAGCTTCCTGGAGAAGAAGCTCCTCCTCGACGTGCGCGTCGGCTGGCACCACCAGCTCGACGAGGGCATCCCCGCGGATGGAAGCGAGTTCAACACCGGCCAGGACGGGAAGATCGCCGGCACGCCCGGTCTCATCACCAGCACCGCCGACCTCCAGAACATCGCCACCCTCGAGCCCGACGTCCCGAAGGCGGTGAAGCAGGCCTGCTCCGGGCCGTTCGCCAACACCGAGTGCGGCTTCCTCGGCTACGTGGTGGGCGGCCCCGGATTCATCGAGCGGCTGAAGCTGGACAGCTACCAGCTCCGGGCGGCGGTCACCGGCCTGGTCACCGGGCTGGGCCACCACGTGCTGAAGGCCGGCTTCGACGGTGCCATCTCCTACTACGAGCACACCAAGGCCTATACCGGGAAGGCCGCCTGGCAGTACCTCCAGGGCAACAGCACGCCGGACGGGCAGCCGGCGATCAACGAGGCCCGCCGCTACGGCTACCTCACCGGGCCCGACCAGGCGGTGACCCTCGACAGCATCACCGCCAAGAGCAAGTCGACCATCTGGGGCTTCTTCGTCCAGGACAGCTGGAGCATCCTCGACAAGGTCACCCTCAACGTCGGCGTTCGCTACGACACCCTGGCGCTGGCCGGCGACGACGGGATCACCCGCATCGCGCTGAGCGACCAGCTCTCACCGCGCATCGGCGTGGTGTGGGACCCCACCCAGCAGGGCCGCTCGAAGATCTACGCCAACTACGGCCGGTACTACGAGAACATCCCCCTCGACATCGCCGACCGCGAGCTGAGCATCGAGCCGCAGATCTACGGCTACTCCAACACCGACTGCGATCCGGTGGGCATCGGCGGGCTCGCGCGCTGCGACGCCGCCAAGCGGCTCACCTCGGGGCTGCGCCCCAACCGGAAGTGGCGGCAGACGTCGGCCGACCAGGTGCCCGTGGATCCGGACCTCAAGTCCGCGGCCAACGACGAGATCGTCGCCGGGGCCGAGTACGAGATCCTGGCCAACGCGCGCCTCGGCCTGAACTACACCTACCGCAACCTCGTCCGGACGGTGGAGGACATGTCCAACGACGAGGCCAACACCTACTTCATCGGCAACCCTGGCCAGGGGATCGCCGACACGTTCCCCAAGGCCCAGCGGACCTACCACGCGGTCACGGCCAGCTTCGTGAAGACCTTCGCCGACCTGTGGCAGGCCCAGGTCAGCTACACCTGGTCACGCCTCACCGGGAACTACGACGGCCTCTACCGTCCCGAGGACGGGCAGCTCGACCCGAACCTGAACTCCACGTTCGACCTGAAGTCGCTGCTCCTGAACCAGGACGGAAACCTCTCCGGCGACATCACCCACACCATCAAGATGTACCTGGCGAAGGAGTTCGTGCTGGCGCCGACGTTCAGCGTCACCGCGGGCGCGTCCTTCAACGCAGCCTCGGGCCCGCCCATCAACTACCTCGGGGCGCAGGTCACCTACGGACCGGGGCAGGCCTACATCCTCGAGCGCGGCGCCGGCGGGCGGCTCCCCTGGGTCACCGCCTTCGACGCCCGGCTGTCCTTCAACTTCCGCATCTCGAAGGACAGCACTCTCAGCGCGAGCGTGGAAGGCTTCAACCTCTTCAACTCGCAGCGGGCGATCACCGTCGACCAGAACTACACCTTCGACAACGTGGGTCCGATCATCAACGCCCGGAACGGCACGGTGCCGTCACCCTACGGCTCCGTCGTCCAGGTGGGACCGAGCTACGACCCCAACCTCACCTGGGACCAGAACGTGGCCGCGGGCAACGCGGTGGTGCTCACCCCGGGCAACGGCTCGCTCCCGAAACCCAAGTTCATCGGCGGCGCGGCGTCGCAGGTGCTGCTCCCCACGCCGAACCAGACGGTGGGCTTCGTGAACACCAACACCAACTGGGGCAAGCCCACCAACTACCAGCCGGTGCGCAGCTTCCGGTTCAGCCTCCGTTTCACCTTCTAGAGGATGCCCATGCACTCCCAAGTCAAAGGCCTGCACGCCGTCCTCCTCGCTGCCCTCTCGCTGGCCGTGCTCACCGGCTGCCCGACGGCGGCGCCAGCCCCCTGCCTCATCCAGCGCCCTCCCCTGCAGGGCTACACCATCAAGTTCACCCTCCAGGGCAGCGCCCCCGCCGGATGCGAGAACGTCCTTCCGACGACCTACGCCGACAACTGGCGATTCGACGGTTTCTCCGACAATGCGATCTGGGTGAAGTCCGACAGCATGCCCTACCCGGACACGGGGGGGCCGAACAGCCCGGTTCTCGGACACGGGACGATGTCCACGACGCCGGATGCAGATGACATCTGCACCATCCCCGACATGACGCCGATGACGTCTGATACCGACGTGCTCGGCCTCGGTCTGAACGTCCTCGTCTACCACGCGAAGAATCTCCGCTTCCTCGACGGGGCCCGCTACCAGGGCTCGACCTTCGAGGGGGACGCGGACATCACCTTCGGGACCTGCACCGGCACCTACAAGATGCAGGGGCTCACCCCGTCGCCGATCGGGTTCATCGGCCCCTGCGAGGACGACACCATCTGCGACCCGTTCGGTGACCCGGCCAACGGCCGGTTCGCCTCGGGCTTGAACCCCGACTACGCCATCGCCTGCGTGAAGGAGGACTGGGTGACCAACTTCCTCACCGGCGATCCCACCCAGGGAATCTGCTTCTTCACCAAGCCGTTTCCCGGATTGAAGTGACTTCGGGAGCGGGGACCGGGGCAATCGCCACCCCGGTCCCGCGTTCCCCTGTTGGCCGGAGCAGTGACATGAGCGCGAACGAACTCTTGAGCGTGTTGAAGGCGGTCGCGGAGCCCACCCGGTTGCGGATGCTCGAGCTCCTCCTCGGCTGGGAGGGCCCCCGGGCGGGCCCGGTGCGCTCGGGCGAGCGAGGGCTGTGCCTCTCGGACCTCGAGCTGCTGGTCGGCCTGCCTCATGCCCTGGTCTCGCACCACCTCCGCATCCTCAAGGAGGCCAACCTGGTCGAGACCGAGCGCCGTGGCCGGTGGACGGTGTACCGCCCGCGGCCGGACCGGGTCGCGCTGCTCGCCGAGTCGCTGCGCAGCGTGGGGACCAGCCGCCCGCTCGCGGCCGACCCGGGCCTCTCCGCAGCCTGAGGCCGCCGGCTCCCTTGAACGGGGCGCACACTGCTCGGAGCTGCTCGAGGAGGACGCTGCGCCATGCACACCGCTGCGCTGCTGCTGGTCCTGCTGACTGCTCCCCCACCGGCTGCGGAGGGCGACCCGCTCGCTGCAGCGAACCGGGCCTTCGCCGACCAGGACTGGGCCCGCGCCGCAGAGCTCTACCGGTCGGTGGTGAGGGCGCAGCCCGACCAGGCCTCGAGCTGGGCGCGGCTGGGGCGCTCCCTCCTCCAGGCCGGGCGCCCC
>Ga0335080_10004624_pt1 | contig 14033 bp, 15 predicted proteins | sample Lox_Sample_34_FD_206720 | JGI IMG/M metagenome (GOLD analysis project Ga0335080, IMG submission 206720) | Soil microbial communities from Loxahatchee National Wildlife Refuge, Florida, United States - Lox_Sample_3.4 | ecosystem: Environmental > Terrestrial > Soil > Wetlands | place: USA... | reverse complement strand
CGTCCAACGTAAACCGGGCTGCCACCTCCGCTGTGCGCACCGCGCCATGGTTAATGACCAGATACTGGATCGCAATTAACGCCAGAAAAATAACGAAGCCTACGACATAATTTCCGCCGACCACAAACTGGCCGAACGCTTGAATTACGCTTCCAGCCGCGCTCATGCCCTCGTTTCCGTGGAGCAGAATCCGCCGGCTGCTGGCAATGTTCAGGGAAATGCGGAAGAGCGTGAGCAGCAGCAACAGGGTGGGAAACACGGAGAACTGCACCGGCCGCAGAATGTACAACGAAGACAGCAACACGAGCACTCCCACCGTGATGCTCAGTGCCAGCAACATGTCCAGAAGAATGGCTGGCACCGGAATCAACATGACAAACACCAGGGTCACGGCGGCTACGGGAACCAGCCATTCCGCCGCGTTTCTGACCGCCACCGGACGAGTTTCCTCCGCCATCGTTTCTCCTTAACGAGCCGCTTCTGCCGCACGCATGCGCATCTGCGCCCTGAAAATGAACGCAAGGATTTCCGCGACCGCCGCGTATAGCTTTGGCGGGATCATTTGCCCGACGTCGGTAGCTTTGTAAAGCGCTTGTGCCAGCGGCGGATTCTCGACGATCGGAACTTCGTTCCACCGCGCCAGCTCTTTGATTTTCTCCGCCAGCCGGTTTTGCCCCTTTGCTACCACCACCGGCGCGGCCATCGTCTCCGGGCGATACTCCAGTGCCACCGCAAAATGCGTAGGATTCGTAACCACGGCGGTCGCCTTTTGCATGCTCTTCCGGAGCGAACGATGCATCAGGTCGCGCCGCAGACGGCGAATGCGCATACGCACTTCCGGATTGCCTTCGCTTTCTTTCGATTCGTCGCGCACCTCCTGCTTGGTCATGCGTAACGAATTCTCGTAGGTGCGCCATTGCAAAAAATAATCAAGCGCGGACCACGCCACAAAAACGGCTGCGGTGCGCCAGGCGATCCCGAAACAAAGATCGCCCATCAGCGCGAGGCAAGCTCGGGTGCTCAGCCGGGCGGCATACGCGATGCGCATCGCGTCTAACAAAATCAGGCGAAGTCCCAAATAGACGATCACTGAAGTTGGTAAGAGCGATCTTAGGGCGCGGCTGACTCCCGCCAGCGAAAACAGCTGCCGGACATTATTCGCGGGATTCAGCCGCTCAGGGTTGGGCGACAGCGCCTCTACGGCGAAGGTGGGTGCACCTTGTATGAGCGTTCCTGCGACCGCTGTCACAAACGCAATCGCCAGCACCGGCCCCGCCCACATCACCGCTACACTCGCCGTGGCACTCAAGAGAGGGATTCCTCCCTCCCAGCGCTCTGCCGTCGCCGAGAGCAACGTGTTCCGAAAATACTCTTGCCAACGCGCTAGGCCGAATTCTGGATGTCCTGCTAGCGCAAACACCACGCCAACCAGTGTCAGCGCCGATACGATATCGCGGCTGCGTAGTACCTGGCCGTGCTCGCGGGCCTTCGTTCGTTTTCGCGGCGTAGCCTTTTCGGTGCGGTTATCCGGCACAGTTCCCTGCCCCTTTACTTCGCCTGTTCGAGCAGGCGCCAACTCCAGGTCAATGCCTGGCTGAATTGCTTTTCAAAGAACGACGGCCACAGCCCCATGGCGATAGCTAACACTGCGAATCCAACGAGTGTCTTGACCGGAATGCTTAGAAAGAGAACCGGAACTTGCGGCGCGGCTTTGCTGACAAACCCGATGGTGACATCCAGCACCACCGTGGCCAGCAGAATCGGCGCTGCCAGTTGCAAGCCCGCGACCCACATGCCGCCCGCGGCGCCCAGTAAACCTCGCAATTGCCCAGGGGAGAACGAGACGCATCCCGCCGGAACCCGCTCAAAGCTCTTCTGCATCGCTCGCAAGATCCAGTGATGCACATTCATTTGCAGAAAAAGCAGCAGGGCGATCAACTGCTGCAGATTCGCGAGCACCGGTGTATCCACGTTCGTTTGTGGATCGATTACGTTCACCAAAGAAAAAGACATTTGAAATCCAGCGATTTGCCCGGCCACTTGCACAGCTTCGAATACAAACTGCAAACAGAGTCCCATCAACAGTCCCAGCATCACTTCGCTCAACACCGGTGGAACTAATGACGAAGGGGACAAAGGCGGCAGTGTCACGGGGACACTTGGAAAAAGCAGCACGGTCAACAGCAGCACCAGTGCGCCTTTCAGGCGCAACGGAATCGCTGCGCTTCCAAAAAACGGCGTGAACGTGAACGCCCCCGCAACACGAAACGCGATGATCGCGCCGCGCATTGCTATGATTTCCGGTGTAAATCCCAAACAACCCCTCCGTCACCGCGTGAACAGCCGAAAGTCCGAAAACAGTGTGCGCGTGAAAATCAGCAGGTGCTGCAGCATCCAAGGTGCAAGAAAAAACAGCAGGACACCCACAGCCGCCAGCCTCGGAACCGTGGATACCGTCGTGTCTTGAATCGACGTCAGCACCTGGCCGATATTGATCAGCAAACCCACCACCATCGCTGCCACCAGAATCGGCAGCGCCACCCAGAAAGCCGCTTCAAGCGTTTGCCGGCTGAGAGCCACCACCTGCTCTGGCGTCATGCCTCTCCTTCACACACGAAAACTCCGCAACAACGAACCGACCACCAGGTTCCAGCCATCCGCGACCACAAACAGCAAGATCTTCAACGGTGTGGAAATCACCACCGGCGGCAACTGGAACATGCCCACCGATGTGGTCACCGATGCCGTCACCATGTCGATCACCAGAAACGGCAGAAATAGCACTGCGCCAATCTGGAATCCGGTCTTGAGCTCCGAGAGGATGTACGCCGGGATCACCACTCGCATCGGCAGGTCGTCTGGCTTCGCTGGACGCGGCTCCTTGCCTATTTCGAGAAACAGCGCCAGGTCCTTTTCCCGCGTGTAGTTCAACATGTAGTTCCGGACAGGCACTGCTCCTTGATCCAGTGCCTGCCACACCGTTATTTTTCCTTTTTCGTACGGAGCGATTGCGTTGCGCTGAATCGTGACCAGCACCGGCTGTATCAGGAAGTACGTCAGAAACAAAGACAGCCCGATCAACGTCTGATTCGTCGGAGCCGTCTGCGTTCCCAGCGCCTGACGCAGGAAATGGAAAATAATGAGGATGCGCACAAACGGCGTCATCGAGAGCAGAATCGCGGGTAGCAGCGTGAGCAGCGTTAAAAGGATAATGATCGTGACCGGAGCTGACTCCGTCCGCACCGTCATCCCCGGGAATTGCAACACGGTCTGTTGCGATCTCGCCGCCGCCGACGTGATCGTCGGCCATATGGCGAGTCCGACCGAGACAACACTGATCCTCCGCGGCATGACCCCGTTCATCTCGCTGCGGCCCTCTGCGATTCCCATTCGAAACCAACTTGCTTCGCTGTGCGCTGTTCCAGCGTGGAAACCAAATTAATGTGCTGCGGCGTTACGCCAATCAAGAGCGTCTCGTTTTCCCAGTGCACGACCGCCAAGAATCGCCGGTCACCTAACGGCAGGGTGTCTCCTAGACGCAGCGCGCGGGTCTTGCGTTGAACGTGAATTCTCGCGACGCAGTCCGACCATGCGCGGAGCACGCTCTGCCATAGCGATTTTCCAGAACGCTGGCTTACGACTTCACGGATTGTTGCCCCCATCAGCAGACTCCTCAGATCAATTCGGTCAACCGGATAGCCAAGCGAGGCCCCACAACCTCAAATTCCGCCCAGGCAATCAGTCGTTTGTTGGTGTAAACCGGCACGTCGCCCCCGTTGACGATTTTGGATTCCACGATCGATCCTCGTTCGAGTTGCAGCAGTTCTCTCACCGTGAAACGCAGAAGGGGAACATCGACGCTCAGGAGACACGGCAAGAACCCGGCCTGCTCCCACACTTCATCGGAGTATTCGATACGCTTCTGAATCGCGGCTGTCGGCGAGCTACTCATCGTTCAGCGTTGCACCAGAAACTCGCTGAAATAGATTTCATGAATTCCCAAATCTGGATTCCTGCGATTCAAGGTGTCCAAAAGATTCTTCTTCAGCTGCTGTTTGCCCGCTGGCGTAAGCAGATCGTCCGCTTTGCACACGGTCAGTTCAGAAAGAATGGCGTCGCGGATGCGCGCCATGGGCAGCCCAGAATTTGGCTTGCTGCGCTCCGTTGGAACGGGCATGTAATCGATTTCGAGGTCTAACGTGACGCGCAGGAAATGATTGTCCTCGGGGTCCGCGAGATTCACGGTAAAACCGTCGAGGTGTACTACCGCGGGGCTTGCATTAGCAGCGCCATGAATTGTAGCCGCGTCTGTATGGCTGCGTGGCCCAATCAACCAAACAAGTATTCCGCCCGCGCCAATCGCAACCAGAAGCACCGCCGCAATCGCTCCGAGTGGCCTCTTTCTTGCCGCCCGCTGATCCGGTTGGTTCGAAGCTCCACCGCCTGTCGCTAGCGGCGCCGCCGTGGTAGCTTTTTCGCTCATGACAGAAAATACGAAGCAATTCGCGCGCCGGAATTACGACGGCTTTCTTCGCGCGATCGAGAGAGAACGCGGAGCAAGTACTTAGGAATTAAAATGTTAGAATCATCGCGAACGGACCGCGTCGACGAGGCACGTTTTCAGAGTGGAACAGTGTCCGTTCCTTGGGAATTTCCTTAGGAACTGATCTGCTTGTGACGCGATGCCGAAGAGTTCCGATTCACGTTGGAACTCTTCTGTTTCTCGCGTTATTGTTTCAGATTTATCGCTGTCTGCGTCACTTCGTCGAACGTTGTTACCGCTTTGGCATTCGCCTGGTAACTCCGTTCTGCCAAGATCAACTGCGCGAACTGCGTTGCTATGTCCACATTCGACTGTTCGAGCGCACCGCCGCTCAGCGTGCCTCGTCCACCAGTACCTGGTTCCCCTACGTTTGCAGCTCCGGAAGCTAAACTGGCCAGAAATTCGTTCGAGCCATTGCGGATCAATCCTTGTTCATTGGCAAAACTGGCCAGTGCGATTTGGCCCAGCGGACTCGTCTGCCCGTTGCTGAAAATTCCCTGAATCACTCCGTCGCTGCCGATGGTGAAGCTCAGCAGCGAGCCACTGGCATAGCCGTCCTGTTGTGTGGAGGAAGTCGCCGACGAACCGGCGACCTGGGTCAACACGCCGCCGCCATTCGCGTTGAAGAGATTCCAATCAAACGTGATCGGGCTCGCGCCGTTTGCCAAGCCCGAAATCGTCAATCCGGTAACATTCGTGGACGGGGAAGTCAGTTGGCCTGCGCCGTTGAACGCCAAGGTACCGGAGTTTATCACCGGGTTTCCGCCCGCCGCCAAGTCTGCCGATGGAACCGTGATCTGGTAGTTCCAGGTGTTCGCGGCCGCTTTCGTAAAGTTAAAGGTCAACACATGACTTGCTCCGAGTGCATCATGGACCACAATGGACGTGCTGAAAGTTCCGGCAGGAGCATTCGTGCCCGTCGGGCTGAAAGTCTCGGACAGCGCGCCGGTGCTTGCATCCGTCAGTGTGTTTGCCGTGAAGTTGATGGCCTGACCGTTCTTCGCGGTGACGACCAGATTGCTGCCGTTCACGGAAGCGGAAAAATTTGCGTTCGAATTAATTGCCGCAGCGATGTTTGCCAGCGTGTCATTGGCCTGAGTGGTGTAACTGAAATTGTTCGTGCCGTCGGAGAAGCCTAACTGGCTGCCCGTAGCGATCGTAGCGCTCGCGGGGATGCCGGTGCCGGTCTGCTGGCTCGCGGCTGCCGTGGCCAATCCTCCGCTGGCATCCAAATTCAGCGCGAGTTGGACCTTGGTCGTGGCCTTCGGTGGGTTGATTAATCCCGTCGGAATCGAAATGCCGCCCAGCGTGGCGGTCGCTTGAATCACGCCGTTGGTCGCCTGGTAGCCCTGCACGACCGCGCCATCTTGCGTCATCAGACTGCCATCGGATCCGACAGAAAAGTTTCCCGCGCGCGTATAGAGCTCTTCTCCGTTCTTGTTCACGACAAAGAATCCGTCCCCCTGGATGGCGACATCGGTCGGCACGCCGGTCGTTTGAATGCTGCCCTGCGTCAATTGCGAACCAATACCCGCCACCGAGGCTCCGACGCCGACTTGCACCGCGTTGCCGTCGCCGCTCGTGCCGATCTGTTGATAGAACAGGTCTTGAAACATAGATCGCTGTCCTTTGAAACCAACCGTGTTCAAGTTCGCCAGGTTATTGGCGATGACCGACAGCGCGGTTGAGCTCGTGTCCAGTCCCGACAACGGAATCGAAAATGAAGGCATGCGTTTCTCCTGTTCTAGTTACTTGCCGGCGTTTGTGCCGGGAAAATCCGGTTTTGTATCACAGCATCGTGGTACGAAGCGTTCGGAACCGATTGGTGGTTCTGGGCGGGAACCACCGCACCCGTCCCAAGTCCGTTTCCGGTCGTGCCTGTGGACGTGCCGGAGACACCCTCGAGGTCCTGGCGGATGCGAATCAATTCCTGCAGTGTATTGAGCGAGACCAACTCGTTCATCATGTCCTTTGGGTCCATCGGATTCAGCGGATCTTGCGCTTGCAGTTGGGCCGTCAGCAAAGTGATGAACGAGTTCGCGTCAAGTTCATTGTTCGTGCCTGAAGAACTGCTGCCTTGTCCCGTAGACCCAGTTGAACTCGCGTCCTGTGCCCTGGCGACTGGAAAGAAGCTCTGGATGTTCATTTCGATTCCTGCTTTCGTTAAGCTCGTACGCTCAGATGCCCTCGGTCGTCGAAAATCGTCTCGCTGTCGGTAATCGCGGCCATTGCGTGCCGCGAAACGCTGTCAGTATCCGTAAACCTGCTTGTGCCTTGCGGGTTGCTTCTTTCTTGGTCCCGGAAAGCGTCGGCACCTTGTCCGTCCAACCCATTCGAAAAACCTTGTGTCAGCCAAATGTGTTCGACGTGGAGATTCTTTTCATTAAGAGCGCTTTGCAGTGCCGGCAGTTCCACCGCCAGGGCGGCGTGCGCCTCCTTCTTCTCGACGACGATTGCCGCGCCAACCTGTTGACCCGTAACCCGCGCGTGCAATTCCACTGCGCCCATCTGGTCTGCTTGCAGGGCGAGGTGGATTTCCGATTGCCTGTTATTTCCGGATATTTGCGCCGTCGTGACCGAACTTGCGTCGCGGTCAAGGTCGTCGTTGAAGTTCGCAAGCGGATGCGTCAACTCCTCTGAACCCGCATGAGTCGAAACGTTGCCTTTCGGGACACTCGCACTCCCCGCTGGCTGAGGCTGCGCCGCCGCAATCGAATTGAGACCTGCCGGCGCGCTGCTGGGCCCGATCGAATCGCTGGCCGTAGGCTTGGCCAGTGCACCAGAGTCGGAGACGGGCATTGCCGGTTTCTGGCCTCCGGAAGCCGGCATATCGTTACAGCCCGTTTCGATGTCGTCGTCTTGGGCCTCCAGGGCGGGAACCACCGTGACCCTTGGCGGATCGGTCTTCGCGTCGAGATTACCGAAGTGATTGGGATGATTTTCGCCCTTCGGACTTCCCCGCAATGGAGAAACTCGATCCCTCGTGAGAAGCTCGTTTGCGTTTTGTGCATGCAGGAGATTGCTACTTGCTTCGCTGAGCTTCGTCGCCGTCTTTGGAGCCTGGTTCCTTTGCGCTTCTCGGCGCTTCGCAGAGCCACTCGACTCTACCGTGCTGTCCGCGGATGCTGTAGACGTTGCGGCCGTCTCGTGATCAACAGCCGTTACTGGTCTGGAATCGGGCATACTAGCAGAAACCGTGTTCGTCACAACTTGGGCCTTTGAATGATCTGGTGACCGTTGCTCCTGGGTCGCTATTTCTGGAAGTGCTGCCGGCAAATCGGGAGATGTGTGCGCTTTTAGAACCATCTCCGGTGCGCGTTCCGGAGTCCGGGCGCCACTTTGCGCGGCAAGATTCGCTTCCTCTACCGCCAGTTTGCTGCCGCTTGCAGAACTCTCCGCCTGCGGTTCCGCGATCAACGTCCCTTGCGGAACAGTTGGAGATTCTCCGGCCGGCTGTGCAACCGGTTGCGACGCTACGGAGTTATCTACCGGCACAGCAGTTTGCTCGTTTTCATCGATTGCAAGCTGCGGCGGCAAGGCCGCGCTCGCGTCCACATTGCCGCTCCCGACGGGGTCCGTCGAATCCGATTTTCCACTCACCGCGGCGGGTTGAAGCCGTTCGGCGTCCGGTGCCGTCTTCGGTGCGTCAGCCATCATTGGAAGGGCATCCGAAGGAATGGCTGCAACAACCGGCGACGTCACGACTGGGCCGGCGGGCATCTGCGCGACCACAATCACGGGCCAGGGCACACCCGCGCCCGCCAACGGATCCGTGGACGTCGTCTTTTTTCCACCAGGTTTCGCAAGACTGACTCCTGTTTGCGGCTGTACGGCAGTCGTGGAACTCGGAGTTGCTCCTGCAAGCATTGATTGGGGCGGTGCGGCATCTGCCTCGGGCGCGCGCGCCTCACGTGCGACTTCTTCGGAAAATACCGCGTTGAATCCTCGTGCCGGCAGCTTCCCATTGCCCGTACCGGCTATCGGAATAGCCGCTGCGAGCGGGAGAATTGCCGGCGGATTCATAGCGACGGTCGATGCCTGCATGGTCTACCCTTTCGACTCCACACAGGCACATGCAGCAAGGTGGCCAAGGCGCTCGATGAGGGCCGCGTGTTTTTGTCCCTGAGAAATGAGGTACTTCGGGGGTACTTCGCAGAAATGGAAGTGTCGCGCAGCTCGTTTGAAGGCAGCTTCCGGCAAAGCTTGCCTACCACGCTGGGCAAAAGTTAGTGGCTTTGTGCATGAAACAACCGGAGCAGGAACGCCTCGTCCAGAACCTCCTGCATCTCGCGCAACTGGCTGTTCCGATATTCGGATTCCTGACGGTCCCGCAAACTTTCAAGGATCTCCCGCTTCTGTCGAGCCGCTTGGTACTTCTGGAGTTGCTTCTGACGATCCGCTTCCGCGCGAATCAGCTCGCCGCGAATGTTTCTCTCCAACTCGCCAGCTGCGCGGTCCCATTCCACCGCCTGCTGCAGCACCGCCGCCGGCGCGCCCTGTGCACACTCCGCGCAAGCCGCATTTTGTCGAGTGATTCGCGACAGTTCCCATTCGTGCAACCGTGCCGTCAACCCGGCGATGTGAGCCACGCATGCGAGCAGTCGGTTCTCTTCTTGGCGCTCAATGCCGCGCTGCAAACGCAGCAGCGACTCCAGTCGGTATCGAAAGGCCACCACTTCACTCCGGCAAAGCTCGCAGCAACTGCACCGTTTCGTCAAAGCTGGTCTGCTCTGTTCTGTCCTGCCGCAGAAACTGCGTCAACGCAGGTAATGCCGCAATCGACCGGTCCAGCATGGGATCGCTGCCTTTTTGATATGCCCCAATACGCACCAGGTCTTCGCTTGCTGCGTACGTCGCCAACAATTCTCTCAGCCGCCTGGATTTTTCGAGATGCTCCGTGCTGCACACCGAGCTCATCAACCGGCTGAGGCTGTCCAGCGCGGAAATCGGAGGATAGTGTCCCTTCGTGTTCAGCTTACGATCCAGCATCACGTGCCCGTCCAGCAGCGCGCGAACGGCATCGACCAACGGATCCTGCTGATCATCGCCTTCCATCAATACCGTGTAGAACGCGGTGATGCTTCCGCTGCCGAAATTTCCCGCGCGTTCAATCAACCGCGCCAGCAGCGTGAATACCGATGGTGTGTAGCCTTTCGCCGTAGGAGGCTCGCCCGCCGCCAGCCCGATTTCGCGCTGCGCCATCGCAAAGCGTGTCAAGGAATCCACTACTAAAAGCACGTGTTTGCCCTGCGCGCTGAAATACTCGGCCACCGTGGTGGCTGTAAGAGCCGCGCGAATTCGCAGTAAGGGAGACTGGTCGGAAGTCGATACCACGACGACGGATCGCTCCAGTCCTTTTGCGCCAATCGATTCCTCGAGGAACTCCCGCACTTCGCGGCCGCGCTCTCCTACCAGCGCCAGCACCGTCAAGTCTGCGCTGGTGCCCCTCGTCATCATCCCGATCAGCGTGCTCTTCCCCACGCCGCTCCCCCCAAAAATCCCCACCCGCTGGCCGCGACCGCAAGTTAACATTCCATCGATGGCGCGGATGCCGCAGCCCAGCGGCTCGCGAATCGGCTGCCGTTGCAACGGTTGCGGTGGATCGCCGTGCAGTGGCCAATATTCGTGGGCGCGGTAAACCGGCCGGTTGTCCAGCGCCTTCCCAGAGCCGTCAATCACCCGGCCCAGTAATTCCGGACCGACGCGCAATGCCGGCATCGTTCCCCTGGTCACGATACGGTCACCGTAGCGAATCCCGCTGGGCCGTTCGAGAGGCATGCTGAGAACCGACCGGCCACGAAAACCAACGATTTCCCCGCTGAACTTCCGGCCGTCCTCCGTCAAAATGGCGCAACCTTCCCCGACGCTGCAAAACGGCCCTTCGGATTCCACCAAATGTCCCACAGCTTTGGTAACGCGTCCGGTCCACCGCAACGCAGAAAAATCCTCCAGACGTTTCAGGTAGGGCTTCAGGCTCCGCCGTTCGACCATTAGCGCACCCGCGGACGCTGCTCCAGCAGATCGAAGAAACCCTGTTCAATTTCCTTCAGTTGCGTGTCCAGGCTGATCTGCGTGCTGCCAACTTCTGTTTCGAGCAGACACTCCCCATGGGGCAAAGTCGCGTCCCCCAAAAGTTCCAGCGACTGCGTTCCGTTCGTCTGTGCAAAGAATTCGTTCCAGGAGTGCGTGTCCGCCGGATGTACGCGCAGGCGGACCCTCGCACCCGCATCCAATTTCTCCAGAGCCACATGCACCAACGCGGTCAGGAGCAAAGGATCGATCTGTGCTTCACGGTGCAGTATCTTTCTGGCAATCGCCAGCGCCAGCTGTACCACCTCTGGCTCGATACGATGGAAATAGTCTTCACGCTCGTTTTGAAAGGCCTCTACCGCCGCTTGGATGTGCAGCCGCAGAGCCGCGATTCCCGCTTCGCAAGCCACGCGTGCACGATTTTCGCCTTCGTGCAGTCCCCGTTGATGTGCCTCTTTTTCGCGTTTCTCGGCCAGCGCGGTTGCGTTAACTTCCGCGCTCCAGGGCGCACCGCCGTCGACCGGCAGCGCTTCACTGTCGGCAGTTGCGGATACATAGCGAAAAATCTCGCCCTCAGCGGCGAAACTCTCCGGCGTGCTGCTAAACGACATACGCATCCTCCTGCTCCTGTTTCAGCGTGAGCTTGCCCTCGCCTTCCAGCCGCCGCGCTACGGCAACAATCTCTTGCTGCGCCACGTGGACATCTCTCGAGCGAACCGGCCCGAGCACGTCCATGTCTTCTTTCAGCATTTCGACGGCTCGCGACGACATGCATTTGAAGAAATGATTCTTTAAATCCTCCGACGCGCCCTTGAGGGCTGTAGCGAGCGTCTTTTTGTCGACCTGTCCCAGCAGTTCCCGCACTCCCGTATCCGCTACCTCCAGGAAATCCTCGAATGTGAACATCAGGTTGCGGATCGTGGTTGCAAGTTGCGTGTCGTCCTGTTCGATAGCTTCCAGGATGGTGCTGGTAGCTTCCTGGTCAATCTGGTTCAGCAGGTCGGCGACCGCCTTTACTCCGCCATAGGCTCGTTGACTCTGCGTGCCCAGTGTCATGAGCCGTTTGTGCAGAACTAGCGAGATTTTTTTGACCATTTCCGGGGAAAATTGCTGCATCTGCGCCAGGCGCTTCACTGCTTGTCCGCGGATCTTTTCCGGCAACATCATCAACACCGCCCGCGCCACCTTCGAATTCAGGTGCGCCAGAATTAATGCAATCGTTTGTGGATGCTCGCCCTGTATGAATTTGGCCAGCTGTTGCGGATCGGTCTTTTGCAGCGTGTCTAGGCTTTGCGCGCTGGCTTCCTGAGCCTGATGCACCTCTTCGAGCAAGTCCGTCGCGGCCTGCTCTCCGAATGCTTTGACCAGCAGTTTGTTGGCGTAATCGCGGCCACCTTGCGCCAGATATTCCTGGGTCAAAGCAAGGCGGTGATACTCGTGCAACACTTTCGAGGCCATTTCGGGAGAAATGTATTCGAGATCGGCGATCTCCTGGGTGATCGCGCGAACCTCCGGATCGGGCAAGTACTTATATACCGTTGCGGCGACATCGTCGCCCAGGAGCACTAGCAAAATGGCGGCTTTTTTCCTGCCCGCAAGCGCCAGTTCTTCGGTCATTTGGTCTGCCCCTGCGTCTGTTCGGACTCACGGATCCAGTTTTGTACCAGGCGGCTGGCGCCTCCGGGGTCCGATTTGATCCGCGTCACCAGTTCACGCTTGAGCAAAATCGTTTTCGAAACGTCTGGTGACGGGCTGTCTTGTAACGCTGCCAGCGTCGCGCTGTCGAGTTCGCCGGCGCTTGTCACCCCTGCAGGTAATGCCGCGGCGGAGCCTCCGGCCCCGCCCGTTGCCAGCGCGCGGGAAGGGTTCTGCAAGATGTGGATGACCTGCTTCTGGACCGGCCGCAAAACGAGCAGATAGACGAGCACGAAAATAACCAATAAAGCCGCATATCGCAGCACGCTGGTCCAGCGTTCCACGAACACCATCACCTTCTGCACTTTCCCCGGCGGAACAGGAGCATCCACCGGCGCTTGCACGAAGGAAATGTTCTGCAAGGAAAACAGGTCGCCGCGCTGCGCATCAAATCCAATGGCGGCCTTCGCCAAGTCTTCAATCTGTTTCAATTCTTCGGGTGTGCGTTTCCGCCGGGTCTCCTGGGTCTTCCCGTTTTCTGTTTTAGTCTCGATGGCGTCGTCAACCAGGATGGCCGCCGCCAAACGCTTCACCCGCCCGGCGGGCTCGAGCAAATGGCGCGTGGTATGACTCACCGCGAATGTCTTGCTCTCGGTATGGATCCCCTGCGTCGTGGAGTTCGATTTTGCCTGTGCTGCGGCGGTTGCCGTAGCCTGCGAGTTGGGCGCGTTGCTGGGTGTTCCCGGAATGCCAGCCGGTTCCAGGTCCCCAACCGTTTCCTGCGAGATTTGCGAGGTCAATACTACCGGATTGTTCGGATCATATAGATCCTGGGTGCTCTCTCCGGAAGTCGGATCGTAATCTATGGTAATGCTGCTCTTGATGTGGTCGCCGCCAACCACCGGGGCTAGAGTCTGCACCAACCTTTCCGCCAGCACGGTCTCAAAATCCGCGACGCCCATTCCTCCAGTCAACATCCGGCCCTGTCCGGGCGAAGGAATCTGGCCATCCGTGGTCACCACCGTCACATTTTGTGGCGTGAGTCCATCCCACGAACTGGCCACCAGATTCGCCACCGGGCCAGCCAGCACATCCGTAAGCCTTGCGCCGCGCAGTTTCAGAACCACGGACGCTTTCGCGGGCCGTTCCCGATCCGCGAACAACGACTCTCTGGGCAGAACCAGGTGTACCCGCACCGAGTCCACGCCGTTCATTGTCTGGAGGGTGCGCTCGAGCTCGGCCTCCACCGCCCGCTGGTAATTCACTTTTTCGGAGAAATCACTGCCTGACCAGTTCGGTTTGTCGAACAGCTCAAAGCCCATTCGGCCACTGGAAATCGCGCCCTGTGCGGTGGACGCCAGCCGTGCCTTGTCGATTTCGTTCGCGCGCACGAGTACGGTTGTGCCATCGGTAGAAATTTGCGCCGCGATGTTCTGGCCCCCCAGTCGCTGCGCCAAAATTTGCGCGTCGGCGGGCGCCATGCCTGCGTATAGAGGTTTGTAATCATTGCCTGCAAAGTACGCCGTGAATCCCCAAACAATGGCGGCCACCAGCAACCCGCTACCGGCTAGCAGGATCTGTTGCCGGAGGGAAAGCGCCTTGAGGAAAGCCACAATTTGTTGCAAGGATTTTTCCATTCGCCGCGATTCCGGATTCTCCCTTCAGCGCCAGATCAGAACTGCATGCCGGAAACTTGCTGATACGCCTGCACGATCTTGTTTCGCACCTGGACCATCATTTCGAAGGCCAAGCTCGCCTTTTCCACCGCGATCATCGCGGAGTGCACATCCTGGCTGTTTCCGCTCAATAGTTGCCCGACATGGGC
>Ga0335080_10004623_pt1 | contig 14034 bp, 12 predicted proteins | sample Lox_Sample_34_FD_206720 | JGI IMG/M metagenome (GOLD analysis project Ga0335080, IMG submission 206720) | Soil microbial communities from Loxahatchee National Wildlife Refuge, Florida, United States - Lox_Sample_3.4 | ecosystem: Environmental > Terrestrial > Soil > Wetlands | place: USA... | reverse complement strand
CGTAGCGATGATCCAACTCGAGCGCGGCTTCATGGTCATGAGCATCCAGTCCGGGGCTCTCGTACCGCCGTGCTCGGAGATCCTCGAGGAAAGCGCGACGCGCGCGCGGGCCGAGGCGTTTTCCCAGCAGGTAATCGATCTCGGCGGTCACGGGTGCGGGAATGAAGAGGTTGTCCTTCTCCGCGCGCAGGAGCGCCAGGATCGCGAGCCGCTTCGGCTCCCGCTCGTCGGCGAGCGCGACCAGTGGCGCGGCGTCGACGATGAGCGTCACCGACCGAAGCCGTCCAACAGCTCGTCCTCGGATATCTCGGAGATCGGGCGCGGGTCGTCATCGATCCGCTCAAAGCCAGCCGCGAGCGCAAACTCACCCTCGCCTCGACCAGCCGGGACATATGCCGTGATCGCATCGCGGATGATTTCGGCCTGGGAACGGCCCTCCGAACGCGCGAGTTCGGCGAGCCGGGTCGACACTCGCTCGGTGAGATAGACGCTCGTCTTTCGCACACACGTAGGGTAGCGTGTAGGGCACCCAGTTGCTTCGTGTTGGCGGGGGAGCGATGCCGGCGTACTGGCCCCTCAGTGCCGTCGGCGCCCGGAACGTCGTCCGCGCCGACGGCGCGGGCCAGCCGAACCCGATCCTCCCAGCGAGCGCCGGATTTCGGACGGAGGAACGAAGAAGATGTTCTCGCAGATCGCCGTGGTCATCTCCTCGATGATCTCGGCCGAGGTTCTGAGCTCCTGATCGGTGTGGCGCGCAGGCAAATCGCGGTTGACGTCGCGTATCAGCGAGTGAGCGACATCGAGGATTGGCGGCGCGTTCGGCGAGGACAGGCCGGATGCTCCGGCCTCCTGCATGCCGCCAATGATCTGACTGAGCGCGCCGCCGCAGTCGAGGAGTTGGTCGACGAGCGCATCGAGCGCGTCGGCGATGGGGAAGGCAGGCTGATCGGTCATGCCTTCCAGAGCCTCTGGGGCGAAGAAGTCACCCCCGACCGGCGTGAGACCTCTTTCGTGAGGGCCGCGCTCTCGTCGTCCTCACCGAACGCCGCGAGCGCCTCGACCGCAAAACGCGAGAAGGGAACGGTTGTCCAGGACGCCGGCCGTCTCCACCGCGCTCACGCCGTCACGCGAGACATCCGAATCGAGGAGTACGTCGACGCCGAGGTGCCGGTGCTCCGCCGCATGTATGCGAAGCGCTTGCGCACGTACAGAGAGATTGGGCTACATCTGCGACGAGGGGCGAGAATTCAGTCTTTCAGGGTGAGTGGGTGAGTGGTGCGCTCAGGTCGCATTGGCTGGCTCCGCTGTTGGCAACCTTCGCAGCCCGGAGGGTTCACGCGCCCGTGTTCTGGTTTCAGCCCGAGGACAGCGAGGCCATGACCTCGTTTGGCTCAGCTGTTTCCCGCACATTCATCTATCCGTGCCGGAGAATGGCCGGTGTGACCGATCCTCTGGACGACCTCTCACCTCAGTATCCGGAGCGGCCGCTGTCGCGGTGGGAGCGGTGGGCAACCGACGAGACTGGTCAGCCGATCGTCGAATTTGACGCGGAGGCCCACGGCGAGTGGTACGCGAAGTGGGCGCCGCCATGCCCGGTCGGAAACCCACAGCGTCTCCGCCGTGCGCTTGGGTTCCGCGAGCGCCATGTCGCCGAGCTCGAGCTTCGGGTCCCGCTCGGCCTCACCGAGCCTGAGGGCGCCTGCCAGGTCATCGTCGACGAGCGAGACGACGAGGTATACGGGCGCGTCATGGCGTGCTACGAGGATGAAGAAGACGAAACCGAGGACGACGTGCGGCCGCGCCGCCGTGAGTACGTGGACTGCCCGGTGCGCGTGTGGCTGGATCGGCCGCTCGGCGAGCGAGCCCTGATCGACGCGGACGACGACGAGGAACTCCCTCTGTACGTACCGGAGTACCTGAACAACATCGTCCAGCCCGACCATGGGTATCACCCGGCCCATCGGCGACGCCGACGCCCGGAGGCGCTCGACGACACACACGGTGTCGAACCGTCGTCGCGTCGTGGTCAGCGCCTACTAGGCTGACCGGCATGAGTGAGTTCTCCGTGCGGGCGACCGCATTCTTGCGACGGCTTGAGGCGGGCCGCTCGGACCCGTCGGCCCAGTCGGAACTGAGCGAGCTGCGGTCGCTTTGGCGCACGCTTTCCGCTGAACAGCGCGATCAGGCGGCGCCGCTGGCCTCGGCGCTGGCGGCTGCTCAGTCCAGCGGTCCGCGGCAGATCTCGATGGTCGAGGAGGACACAGCGGCGCGGAGGGCGCTCGCCGGTCTCGATCGGATCGACGATTTGGACGACACCATCGATCGCCGTTACCACGGCCCGCGCGACCCAGATGCACTGCTCGCGCACTTCGGTCTCGACGCCTTCCGGCCGGGACAACGCGACGCGGTCGCCGCCGTGCTTGCCGGCCGCGACAGCCTGGTGGTGATGCCGACCGGCGGCGGCAAGAGCCTCTGCTACCAACTGCCCGGCATCGCCTCGGCTGATCTGACGGTCGTCGTCTCACCGCTGATCGCGCTGATGGCCGACCAGTACCGGCGCCTGCTCCGGGGCGGCCACCCCGCGGCGATGATCGCCTCCGGCATGGACGGCGCCACGGTGACCCGGGCGCTCGCGGATGTGCGCGGCGGCCGCAGCCGTATCGTGCTGTGCTCACCGGAGCGGTTTGCGTCGGCGTCGTTCATGGACGCGCTGGCCGCGCGACGGGTGGACCTGTTCGCGGTCGACGAGGCCCACTGCGTGTCCGAGTGGGGCCACGATTTCCGCCCCGACTACCTGCGGCTCCGCAGCGTCATCGACCGGCTTGGCTCTCCGACCGTGATGGCCTGCACCGCGACTGCGACCGAGGAGGTGGCCGATGAGATCCTCACACGGCTCGGCCTGCGGGACCCGTTCGTCCTGCGGGCGGGGTTCGACCGGCCGAACCTGTCGTTCGACGTGGTTGGGGTCGACGGGGCCGGCACCAGGGCACGGAAGGGAGCACTCCTGTCGCTGGCACTGTCGGACACGTCGATGCGTCCCGCGATCGTCTACTGCGGGACCCGGCGCGACGTGGAGGAGGTGACCGAGCTGCTGCGGTCGGAGCGACTGCTCGCGGTCGGATACCATGCCGGCATGGCCCCCGACGAGCGGGCCTCGGCTCAGCACCGATTCATGACCGGAGACGCCGAGATCGTCGTCGCGACCAACGCGTTCGGGATGGGCGTTGACAAGGCCGACGTTCGCGCCGTGATCCACTGGGCGATACCGACCAGCGTCGAGGGCTACTACCAGGAGGTCGGCCGCGCGGGCCGTGACGGTGCGCCGGCGCGCGCGATCCTGCTGTCGAGCCGTTCCGACCTCGGCCGGCTGATCAACTTCATCAAGCGCGACGTGATCGAGCCGAGCGACGTGCTCGCCTTCGTCCGCCGGCTCGAGTCGCGCGGCGCCCGCGACACGCTCGAGCTCGACCCGTTATCCGACGACCGCGAACGAATCTGCCTCGGAGTCGCCGAGCGCGCCGGCTACTGTCGATTGGGGCCCGCTCGCGGCGGCCGTTTGGCCGTGACGTTGACCGGCGCCGGCACAACCGCCCGGCTCGCCCTGATCTGCCGCGAGGCCCGCGACCGAGCGTGGCGCCACTACCACGCGGTCCAGGCCTTCGCGTGCGCGCCCGATGCCTGCCGCCGTCGCACCCTGCTCGACCACTTCGGCGACCACCGCCCAGGCGCACCGACTGGCCGCTGCTGCGACATCTGCGACCCCGACACGATCGGTCTCCCAGAGCCAGCGACCCTCGCTCCTGCAAGGCGATCCCCACGCCGCCATCACGCCGCGGTCGGCGGCTCGGTTCCGGAGATGCCGGCGCGACCAGCCGACGAGGCGCTGTTCGCCGCGCTGCGTGAGTGGCGCCTGCGCGCGGCGGACGGCAGGCCCGCGTTCACCGTTGCCCACGACCGCACCCTCACCGCGATCGCAGCCACTCGCCCGAACTCACTCGAGTCGCTCGCGCGGATCAGGGGCGTCGGTCCCGCGTTCATCGAACGCCACGGCGCCGACATTCTCGCGCTGGTCGCCACCAGCGCGGCGGGCGATGGCGATCGCGACGGTCACTGAATAGGCCTTCGCAGGCCTTGCTCATGGGCCCGAAGGTGATCGTCCATCACGTTCTCGTTCCGGCCCGGCGGATGGTTGTTGGTCCATCCGTCGGTTCTGACCTCATCCCGTCCGTCCCGACGAGTGATGTCCGATCCGGGTTCGTTCGTTTGCTGGCAGTTTGACGCTTCCGGTGCACGCCATCCTGCCGGAGCGCACTGTCTGATCCGCCGACAAGCCTTGTCCCCCCGGCGCGGCATTGAGGCTTCAGTCACGAACAACCGCTCGAAGGGATAGCGATGACACAAGGGCAGATGCTCGACCGCGACCGCGTGGGTTGGCGGTGATCGGCATCGGATCGGCTGCTCGGTCCGATTGGCACGGCTCGCGGTCCGTCTGCAGCGGCGCTGTTCCAATTCAGCATCGTGATCGTGAAACCCCCTCGACGCTGGTCTTTTGTGTCGGAGAATGTGAGGCGTGAGCGGAGACGATCATGCCGACGGGCTGTCGGCGACCCGGAAGCCAGGCCGGTGGGAGCGGTGGACGACCGACTGGAACGGCCAGCCAATCATCGAGTTTGATTCGGAAGCTCATGAGAAGTGGCTCGAGAAGTGGGCGCCGGAATGCCGGCGGCGAGTCCGGCCGAGACGACGAGGTGTATGTACGAGTGCTCGTGTGCTGCTGCGCTGACGATGACAACGACCGGACCTGCCAGGAGCGCGAGTACACGGACTGTCCCGTGCGGGTCTGGCTGAAGCAGCCGCTGGGCGAGCGAACCGTGATCGATGTCGATAGCGACGACGAGCTTCCGCTGTACGTACCCCGACACCTCGACAGCGTTCACCAGCCCGGCCACGGCTATCACCCCGTCACAGGCGTCACCGAGCGCATCGCGACGCCATGACGGACGAGTCGCGATGACATGATGCTGCTCGTTTCGTGCGACGGCTTCGGTGAAGCGGCCCGGAGCTTACTGACTGGGTGCCGGCGGCGGCGGGCTTGAGCATCCGCACGTTCGTGGGTCCTCCGCCGACGGTCGCGGTCCGTCAAGCGCCGACAGGGCCTCATGCGCCAAATCCGGCGCATCATGCGCCAAAGATGGCGTATCATGGCAATCCGTGCCACGCCGGCGCAGCAGCGATCTCTTTCCCACTGACCAGCCTATCCCGGCGAGCCAGATGATCGGACGGGAGACGGATGTCCGCGAAATCACCACGGCGCTCGCGGCTGGAACGAACCTCGTGGTGGCAGGCCCCAGACGAACGGGGAAGACCAGCGTGTGCGACGCCGCGATCGGGCGACTTGCCAGGCGGGGGTTCTACGCGGCGAGCATCGACCTGTTCCGAATCGCCGGCGCCGCAGAGTTCGCCGAGACGCTGGTGGCGGCAACCCTCTCCAACCGATCGGCCCTGCGGCGCGTCATCCACCAGACGAAGCGGACAGGACGTCTACTGGCTGACGCTGTTCAGACCTCGGCCGTCCTCAAATCTAAAGCGCAGCTCGGTGAGGAGCTCGAGATCGTCTTCGCCCCCGGTCTTGCCTTGCGAGATCCCGCGCGCTATCTCGACTACGCGCTCAGCCTGCCTGGCCGGATCGCAGTCGCGGATCGCAAAGAGATGGTCGTCTTCTTCGACGAATTCCAGGAGATCAGTGCAACACATCATCCCTATGGTGATCCCGACCAATTGACCAAACGCATGCGGGCGATCTTCCAGCGCACAACCGGGGTCAGCTACCTGTTTGCCGGCAGCCTGGAGCACCTCATGCGCGATCTCTTCACACCGGCGCATCGCGCTCTCCACCAGTTCGGCGGCTTCCACGACCTGCGCCCGATCGATGTCGAGGCATGGCGCCACGGCTTGCATGAGCGCTTCGCGGCGGACGATTGCGAGCTCGGGCCAGCGGCCCTGGACCGGATCACCGGGTACGGCGAGGGCCACCCGCGAGCCACCATGCTGATCGCGCAGAAGAGCCATTTGACCACGATCGAGCTCGAGACCCGGCTGGTCGATCTGACGGTCGTCGAGCAGGGACTGCTCGCCGCGATGGCGGCCGACCGGATAGCGCACGAGCAGACCGTCGAGCGGATCCGCCGGTCACACAAGCTCGGCCTCGTAGTCGCCGAGCGCCTCGCTCGCGGTCAGGCTGTGTATCCCGGCCTCGCTCGAGGCGCAGTCAGGCGCGCATTGGAGGCGCTTCGCGACGCGGGCATCATCGACAGCGAAGGCCGCGGCGACTGGCGGTTCTCAAACCCGCTTCTGCGACGGTACCTCCAGTCTCTCGCACCGCTCTACTGACGTGCGCCAAATTCGGCGCATCATGCGCCACCTCCGGCGTTTGCCGGGTGGGGAGGTTCACCGCTTGCCAGGAACTGGGGATGGTGCAGCCGACAGCCACGGAGAGCCGTCGCCGCGACGGAGGGCAGCACTGACCGATGCCCCATCACCTCGGCCCGGCGCCGACGTCGGTGACGGTCGCGGCTTCGAAGATCTCGTACGGCGGGCTTCGTTTGACGTTCGCTCGACGGGAGGCTTCGACAGTCTGCATCAAGATGCGACTTGATGCGCATCTTGATGCGCTAGCATCTGCTCATGCGCACAACGGTTACCTTGGCCGACGACGTCGCAGCGGCGATCGGGAAGCTCCGGCGCGAGCGCTCGATTGGGACGAGCGAAGCGATCAACGAACTGGTCCGTGCCGGCCTCTCCGTCGAGCACCGGAAGACCCTGTTTCGCCAGAAGACCCACGATCTCGGTGGAGGGATCGACTTCACCAACGTCGCCGACGCGATCGAGACGCTCGACGGGCCGAATGCCCGCTGATGGTCATCGATGCGAACCTGCTCCTCTATGCCATCCACGAGCGAGCCGAGCAGCACGCGACAGCAGCTGGCTGGCTGACCGAGCAGCTGAACGGGCCGCGTCGTGTCGGCCTTCCTTGGCAGAGCTTGGCGGCGTTCCTGAGGATCGCCACGCACCCGCGTGCCTTCGAGCGGCCTCTTCCCGCGTCGGTCGCCTGGGCACGGGTGACCGATTGGCTCTCCGCTCCCGTCGCTTGGATCCCGGAGCCCGGACCGGAGCATGCCCGAATACTTGGCCAGATCATCACCGCCCATGACGTTCGTGGCAACCTCATCCCGGACGCGTTCCTCGCGGCCTTGGCTGTCGAGCATGGTCTGACCGTCTATTCGACCGACACGGACTTCGCGCGCTTCGACGAGGTGCGTTGGGAGAATCCCCTTCGCTGAAGCCGAAGGTTCTGCATCACCTCGTCCTCAACTGCCGGATCCGGAAGCCGCGGACAGCGGCGTGGGCGTCGGCATTCTGCGCCGGCCTCCTCCGTGATCTCCACCGACCGCCGCGATCGCTTCCGCGGACGCGCCGCCCGGCAAGAGCGCGGCGAGTCCTCGTATGGCTGTCGTCGCATCCTGCTGCGGACTCGCGGCCGGGATCCGGGCGCGACCGTTCCTGACCAATGCTGGAAGTCGACACTACCGCCGTCCCGCCGGCGATCGTCGCGCGCGACGACGGGGATCGTTGAGCGATTGCCGAGGATGGCAGCCTCCATGCGCCGCATCTCACGACATCGACCGCTTCACGCCCTGCGACGCCTAACCGCCCTCGGCGACATTAGCCCCGAGCGCTCCGGGCATAGGCGCAGGCTTCGGCGCGCCCGCGATGGTTCGCCATCAGCATGTCACCCTGGGCGACCGAATCTGGGAACCGCGCCACAACCTCACCGCTGACGACGCCGCATACATATCGCTTGCCGAGGCGATCAAGGTCCCGGTGGTGACCCTGCGACCGGCGTGTGAGCCACGCCACGGCCGCGCCGTCGGCTGACGAGCGAGGCGTGATCGTCCGGAGCCGCTGCGATCATCGTGCGCCAGAGATGCGGCCACGACTCGCTCGTCATCCTCTCGCTTCGACCGACACCGCTTCCCCCGGGCAGGCCCGGCGCTGGCTCGCGTCGACGGAGGCTGATGGGGCAGCGCCGGATCTCTATGACGTGCTGCGGCGTCGGTTGCAGGAGGGCGCAGGCGTGCACGATGAACGCTCGTCGCTCGTTGACCAAGCGATAGCGATCTGGGCGCGGCCGGGATTCGAGACGTTCATGTGCCTGCCGCGGCTGCGATTCGAACCATTCCCGTATCAACTGGAGGCGGCCGCGCGGGTACTGCGCCACATGCAGGGCCGGGCGATCCTGGCCGATGAAGTCGGCCTCGGCAAGACGATCGAAGCCGGCATCGTGTTGAGCGAGCTTCGTCTGCGCGGCCTGGCGGCGCGCGTCCTCGTTCTCGCTCCCGCCGGGCTGGTCGGGCAATGGTCCGAGGAGCTCGAGCGCAAGTTCGGCCTGCCGTGCGTCGTCGCGGACGGGAGCTTCGAGGCGCCGCCGGCCGAGGGCGTCGGCCCGATCGTGCTGGCGTCGCTCGCGTCCGCCCGCCGAGATCGTTTGCGCACCGAACTGGCCGATGGCGACTGGGACCTGGTCGTCGCCGACGAGGCCCACCGCTTGAAGAACGCGCGCACGGCGTCGGCACGGTTGGTTCGTTCGCTGCGGACGCGTTATCTGCTGCTGCTGACCGCCACTCCGATCGAGAACCGGCTGTCGGACCTGTTTCAACTCGTCAGCTTGGTCCGCCCGGGGCTGCTCGGCGGCGCTGCCGAGTTCCGCGCCAAGCACGGTCACGGCGATGGCACCGAGGTCCGCAACGTCGCTTCGCTGCAGCTTGCATTGCGTGAGCTGATGGTCCGCCATCGCCGCAGTGAGATCAACGTGATGCTGCCGCGCCGGACGGCTGAGACGATTCGAGTGGCTCCCTCGGCCGCCGAAGCAGAGCTGTATGGCGCGGTCTCCTCTCGGGTGCGGGAAGCGGCGCGTGAGTCGACCGCCGCGAAGAGGCTCGCGTTGCGCAGCGTCCAACAGCTCGCCGGTTCGAGTCCGTGGGCGTGCGCCGGCACTCTCGCGAGGCTCGGATGGGAGGATCTGGCACTGCGTGCGGCCTGCGTGTCGAGCAGCGCCAAAGTGGAGGCGCTGGTTGAGCTGCTCGAACGCCTGCGGTCACGCGGCGACAAGGTGGTGGTGTTCACCCAGTTCCGCCGGACGCTCGAGGCGCTGCGCGGCATTCTGACCGGTCACGGCTTCGATGCAGCGATCTATCACGGCAGCTTGACGCGCGCGGAGAAGGATGCCGCCATTGCGCGCTTCGCCGGCGACGGGTCGGTGCTGCTGAGCACGGAGGCGGCAGGCGAGGGTCGCAACCTGCAGTTCTGCCACGTCATGGTCAACTTCGACCTGCCTTGGAACCCGATGCAGATCGAGCAGCGACTCGGGCGCATCCACCGCATCGGGCAGCAGCACGATGTTCAACTCACCAATCTTGTCTCGCGCGGCACGCTAGAGGAGCACCTGATCGAGGTGCTTCAGGCCAAGATCAACCTGTTCGAGCTGGTGGTCGGCGAGCTCGACATGATCCTCGGGCGGCTCGCCGACAAGCTCGATTTCGAGTCGCTTGTGTTCGAGCAGTACATCGCGAGTCGTGACGACAACGAGTTCGCAACCAGGCTCAAGCGGGTCGGCGACGACCTCGCCAGTGCCCGGGTCTCCTATCTTGGCACCCGCGAGCGGATCGACGAGCTCGTGGCGGCTGGTTGAGCGACGCAGCACCGTGCCGCACCTGACAGACGAGCCCGCGCTCAGCTTCTGGCTCCGTTACGCCGAGCGCGAGGGTGCGCTCGTCGAGGATCAGGGCGATCACGCCCTGGTGCTCCTGACCGACGCGCTTCGACAGGACAGCGGACTGCCCGAGGAGGCGACGGTCACAGCCGACCCGGACGTCGCTCGCGAGGATGGGGCGACCTTGTTGATCGCCGGGCACCCGGAGGTCGAGCGGGCCGCCGCTGCGGTGCTGGCCGATGGCGACACGGGCTACGGGTATCTGCCGTGGCCGGCCTCGCGGGCGCCGACTCGCTCGACGCTCGAGGCACGCGCGCGCGAGCTGGTGTGCGTTGAGCACGGGCGGATCGATGCCGCGGGCGAGCCGGTCGCCGCTTACCTGCCGCTGCTGCGCGTCGGAGCGATGGTCAGCTATGCGGCCTCGCTGGCGCTCCGGTTCCACGAGCAGGAGGAGGTTTGGGTCGACGCGCGTACCGGAACGGCGCTCAGCGAGCGGCTCGTGAGGGCGGTACGGGGTCGGGCGCTTCTCCCCGTCCCGGACGGCGCAAGGCGCAGGCTCGAGGCGGATCTGACTACGGCGATTCCGGCCGCTCATCGGCATCTCGAGGAGCGCGCGCTGAGGCGGGAATCGTCCCTCGCCTCGCACGCAAGGCGGGCGCTCGACACCGAGCTGGCCAGGGCCAACGAGTACTACGCGTCGGCGCTCGAATCGATTGCCCGCCGTCGTGCCAAGGCCGCGGCGGATCGCGTCGGTCTGCTCGATGCTCAGGCCGAGGCGACGCGTGCCGAGCGCGACCGGCGCTGCCGCGAGATCGAGGACGAGCATCGCCCCCACCACGAGCTCCGGCCCTTCCGCCTGCGTCTCGAGCACTTGCCGGCGTTCGTCCTGCCGGCCGAAGTCCGCCGCGGAACCCGGCGATTTGGGTTTGAACTGACCTGGGTTCTCGCGGCAAGCGAGTTCGCCCCCATCCGCTGCCCCGCCTGCGACGCGCCAGAGCCACTCGTCGCGACGCGCGAGCGGCTCGGCTGTCGAAGGTGCACAGCGCCGAGCGGTTCCGCGCCGAGGGCGGGCGCAGCCGCGCCATCCGAGAGCTCGACGAGTTCGATGTCGACGAGGGGTTCAACGTCGAGCGAGCCCGGGGCCGATCACGAGTCCCTAGGCCGTCGGCGCCACGCCGACGTGGTGCCGGCGCGCCGGGTACCGGACGAGCCGTGCGCTCGCCCCAACCGATCCCAACTCACTGGGTCGCTGAGCGCTGATGCCCGGCTGCCCAGCCGGCCGTCGAGTCCCGCGCACGTGAAGCGAACTGGCAACAAGCTTGCCATCGCCTTCTGGGATTGCGTCGCGAACGGCGGCCGCTGGCCCCGCCAGAAGACTGCACGCGACTCACCGCTTCGCGCCCTCTTCCGGCTGTACGGACGCGCCGGTCCGCTATATGCGATCGGCGTTCCCCCCAGCGCTTACGTAGAGGAGATCGCTGCGTCCACCTATCCGAGCCAGCCTGGGGCTCCCGAGCTGACGGTCGGCAACGTCAAGGCAAGCAGCAACGTTTACCCGTATGCGATGTTCTGGTGGATCGCGGCAGGCAAGCCCGTTGTCGGCGAGATTATGCCGGCGCCCCATCCGCTGGCCCTCCCTCCGCTGGACGGTGAGACGGCAGAGATCGGACGGCGGCTGCGGGAACGGGCCCCGGCACCGATCGTCCCGCTCGATCCAGTCGCCTCGCTCCTGTGGCGGACCGCGCTTCATCAGCACGGGCTGCCGTTCGCGGTTCGCTGCCTTACCGTATGGTGGCGGCTATCCGACCGGTTCGATCCCGTCCCGACTGACGAAGCGGTGGCAGACCTGGTGGCGAGCGCGGTAGCGCGAGCAGCTGGGATCAAGCGAACACGAAGCGAGAGCGCGCCACGGTCCGAGGCCGGCCGGCGGCTCGCGACCCTGACCGAGCAGGCGTTGGAGGCCGGGCTGCGGATCGATCCCGGGCGCGGCTGGTGATCGATCCGGGCTGCGCGGCGCGCGAACTGATCGGGTGGGTCGGCGTCGACGCCCCGATCCGCGTTCTGGATGAGCTCGCGGCGCTGCACGGCTGCGTGCCCGAGCCGGCGTTGCGGTCGGGGACCGGGCTGTTGATCGAGCCCGCAGCCGCTCACGGTCGCGTTCTCCCCAAACGACGAAGGCCACCTTGCGGTGGCCTTCGAGGTCTCAGTCGGCCGGTTTGCAGGGCATTTGTAGGCCCTTGCGCCGTGTCGGCCGGATAGCGGGGGCGGGATTCGAACCCGCGACCTTCGGGTTATGAGTGGCGGGGGCGGGATTCGAACATCTATCCCCGACCCAGCATCGATTTCTGGAAGTGCGAACATCGCGCTAGGGCGCCGCCTCCGACGAGAAGGCCAGAGCGGTGCTCACCGCCCACCGCGGCACGCCCATCTGCGGGCTCCTGCCGGCGGCCGGGCTGACCGACGTCGATGCTGGGGACGACAGGCCCTCGATCCCGTTGGTCGGCCGTCAAGCCGCCTGCCTCGGGCGTCGGCCGGCTGATCGCAGTTGCCACCAAGCTCGATCCCGAGGTGCCAACTTCGCGCAGTACGACGTGATGATCGGCCCGCAGCGCGCGAACCGCCGTCGCCGAGCTCCCGCGCCCGGTTGCACCTGCGAGCAGCGCGCAGCACTCATCGCCCAGGTCCGCCGCGAGCGCCGCGCCGGAAGGCCGGTGTGAGATCTTGTTCCCCCCGAACGGTACGTACAGCGATGACCGAGCTACTCACCGGCCAGCGCATGCACACCCTGCAGGGACTCGGTGCTTATCGAGCCTGTCTCGGACCCGCAGGTGCTCGCACTGATGCGCGCCGTCCGCAGGAGCGGATGCGTACGCCGTAGAACCGCGCCGCCGGCTCAGCTAGAGGCCGGGTGACTCAGGCATGATCGAGATCCGTGATCGGATGGTCTGGGTCTAGGCGGCGTTGCGTCGCGCAGCACTGGGTGCCCTATACACGTGTACCGCTCATTTCTTGCAGGTTGTCTGATGACCGACCGTGTACAAGGAGATGCGGCCACGGCGACGGAACTAGCCACACGCCGACGCGCTTCCGGCGCTGAGGGCGCGCAAGGAGCAGACTTGCGCGTGCGGATAGTATGCCCCCATGGTCTGAGCGGCTGCTGATGCGCTCCCGGTTTGGATGACATTTTGCGCCGCAGACTCGAACGACGGGTTGGCGAGCGTGTATCGCATCGCCAGGAGGTAAAGCGGCGGCGCCGGCTGGGCCAGGGAAAGCGGCAGGAACGTAACCCCGGCGACTCGCTCAATGGTGGTTCGTTGCGCCTCTGTGCCGATCACGTATGTATATCTCCCACCTGCGCTCAACTTCGTTGCATCGTCGGCGCGACAACCGAGGTCGGTGTGTCCGCCGGGCAGGTGGTTGACGACGACGGGATCGGTGCCGTCGCCGATATTGACGCACATCGACCAATAGCGGACCTGGTCACTCGCGCCGGGCCAGATCGATGGGTGCGCGCCGGCCGGAGAGGTGGGTGCCTTCCCGGTTACCACGATCACCTGGGAGGCGGTCGGAGGTGTGGTGTAGGCCAGCAGGTAGGCAGTCTGAGGATTTGGGAAGTACGTGTGGAACGCGGCCCGGAAGAACCTAAGCGGAGCGAGGCGGCTGGTGCGGCTGGAAGATGGGGTCGTTGCTCGAGGCGTAGTGGCCTGGCGAACGGGTGGGGGAATCGCCGTGGTGTGCGAGGTGCAGGCCCGGAGCGGCTGAGCCGAGCCACGATTCTCGACCGTGATGTGAGGCAATGGGATGTGTGACGCGTCTCCAGTCGCAGGGAGATAGACCCGATATTCAAGGTAGGCCACACCCGAGGTAACGCCCGCCGGGGCCAGCGGCAGAACGTTGACCTGGCCAGGTGATACGTGCATGCGAAGCTCCAGCGTGAAGTGTCCGCGGGGCGCCGCGATCCGCCGCCAGGGATTCGCGCTGCCTGGGTCTGGTGCGATCTGGAAATCGGCCAGCGTCGACGCCACGCCATTGGACGTAAACGGAAGTTCGCTGCCCGAGTACACGGTGAAAGATGCATAGCGAGCATCGGGATAGACGCCGGACACGACAACCTGTGTGCCCTGGTGGATGGTGAAGGATTGCCCCCAGTACCACGCCGCGGTATCAGGGAGACCGCTGTTGGCCGTCAGGTAGCTGTCCTCGATCGGCCACGCACACGACGAGGCCTCGGTGGGCGAACTGTGCGCCGTCCGGGTGGGAGGTGC
>Ga0335080_10004622_pt1 | contig 14034 bp, 11 predicted proteins | sample Lox_Sample_34_FD_206720 | JGI IMG/M metagenome (GOLD analysis project Ga0335080, IMG submission 206720) | Soil microbial communities from Loxahatchee National Wildlife Refuge, Florida, United States - Lox_Sample_3.4 | ecosystem: Environmental > Terrestrial > Soil > Wetlands | place: USA... | reverse complement strand
AACGGGGCCGCCATGTCCCTGGGCCGGACCTCGACCTTCCTCGATATCTTCTTCGAGAGGGACCTTGCCGCAGGCGTTCTCACCGAGCAGCAGGCGCAGGAGATCATCGACGACTTCATCATCAAGCTCCGTATCGTGCGTTTCCTGCGCACGCCCGAATACGATGAGCTCTTCGCCGGGGATCCGACGTGGGTGACGGAGTCGATCGGCGGCATGGGAGACGACGGACGGCCGCTGGTGACCAAGACCAGTTTCCGGTACCTGCAAACCCTCTACAACCTCGGTCCCGCTCCCGAGCCCAACCTGACGATCTGGTATTCGCCGCGGCTGCCGGAGGGTTTCAAGAGATTCTCCGCCAAGGTCGCCATCGACACCAGTGCCCTGCAATTCGAGAGCGACGAGATCATGCGGCGAAGCTGGGGCGACGACGGCGCGATCGCGTGCTGCGTCTCGCCCATGCTGGTGGGCAAGCAGATGCAGTTCTTCGGAGCCCGCGCCAACCTGGCCAAGTGCCTCCTGTACGCCATCAACGGCGGCCGCGACGAGATCAGCGGCGACCAGGTCGGCCCCGCGTACGGACCCGTGAACGGCGACTATCTCGAATTCGCCGACGTCATCGCCAAGTTCGACAAGATGATGGACTGGCTGGCAGGCGTGTACGTCAACGCCATGAACGTGATCCACTACATGCACGACAAGTATGCGTACGAGCGGCTGGAAATGGCGTTGCACGATTACGCGCCGCTGCGGACCATGGCGTTCGGCATCGCAGGACTCTCGGTCGTGGCGGATAGTTTATCGGCCATCAAGCACGCCCGCGTCCGGGTCACGCGCGAGACCAGCGGGCTGATCATCGGCTACCAGACAGAAGGCGAATATCCCCAGTTCGGCAACCACGACAATCGCGTGGACCATCTGGCCGCATGGGTGGTCAGCACGTTCATGGGCAAGCTGAGGAAGTACCCGACCTATCGCGGCGCGCTCCACACCCAGTCGGTGCTCACCATCACGTCGAACGTGGTCTACGGCAAGAACACGGGCGATACCCCGGACGGCCGCAAGCGCGGTGAGCCTTTCGCGCCGGGCGCCAACCCGATGCACGGCCGCGACCGGCACGGGCTGCACGCGTCCGCGGCGTCCGTGGCCAAGATCCCCTACCGCGACGCGGCGGACGGAATCTCCCTCACCGCCAGCATGGTGCCGCAGGGACTGGGCCGGACCGAGTTCGACCGGATTCAGAACCTGACCGGCATGCTGGACGCATTCTTCGGCGTGACCGGGTACCACATGAACGTCAACGTCCTGAACCGCGACACGCTGCTCGATGCCATGGACCATCCGGAGAAATACCCGCACCTGACGATCCGCGTCTCGGGTTACGCGGTCAACTTCGTGCGCCTGAGCCGCGAACAACAGATGGACGTGATCAACCGGACCTTCCACGGGAGCTCGTAGCATGAGCACGACGGACCATCCGCAGAAGATATCGCTCACGGCCAAGAGCCCGTTCGAACTCCGGGTGAATCTCGGAAGCCATGTGCCGGAGGCGGACGTTCGGGCGGCGATCGCCTCCGGCGACATCGGCTTTTTCCATTCGTTCACCACCGGATCTACCGTGGACGGCCCGGGAGTGCGGGTGGTGGCGTGGTTGACGGGCTGCCAGTTCCGGTGCCTGTATTGCCACAATCCCGACACGTGGACGGTCACGAACGGCATCCCCGTGCCGATCAACCGCGCCATCGATCAACTCAAGAAATACCGTCAGGGCTTGAAGGTCATGCGCGGAGGGTTCACCATCAGCGGCGGCGAGCCCCTGATGCAACATAAGTTCGCGGTCAAGCTTTTCTCGGCGGCACGAGCCATGGGGATTCACACAGCGCTGGATACCAACGGCCATCTCGGCGACCGGCTCTCGGACGCCGACCTGGAATCCATCGACCTGGTGATGCTGGATATCAAAAGCTGGGACGAGGAGCGCCACAAGCAGGTGACGGGCGCGGAGATCGGCCCCGTGCTGGCGTTCGCGCGCCGCCTGGCGGAGCGCAAACGGCCAGTCTGGCTCCGATACGTTTTGGTGCCCGGACTTACCGATCAACTGGCGGACATCGAGAAACTTGCGGCCTTCGCAGGGTCGCTCGGCAACGTGGACCGGGTCGATGTGCTGCCCTTCCACAAAATGGGCGAGCACAAGTGGAAGCAGCTTGCCATCGAGTACAAGCTCAGTGAGACGGAGCCGCCATCCAGAGAGCTGGTCGAGGAGGTATGCGCGCGCTTTCGGGCTGCCGGGCTTGCCACGGTCTAACGCGCTCAGGCCTGCCGGGCCAGCCGGATGCAGGTTTCGATAGCCTTTTTTAGCGGGGCCGGCACGCTTGCGGGACCGCGGTCGATGACGGCGTCCAGAAGAAGCACTGCCAGGAACGGTTTCGAGTTCCGTTGGATGGCTCGCTGGATGACGCTCCTGGCCGGGATCTTCGCGTAGTGCGGCGCGGTGGACGGATATGCTGCCTTGCGGAAGACGTCTGCGAACCCGTAGCGCCAGAAACAGGCTTCGATGTCGGCCTCGCGGAGCAGGGTGATACGGTCGCGGGCGCCTCCAGGCCCGGCGAGCCGGGAGGCCGACCGCGCATAGTCCTGTCCGGCATGATCGCCATCGGCCAGCAGGTGCCACTCGATCCCGAGGTGGCGTGCCACCTTGACGAGCGCACCTAATCCGCACTGCGCGAACTCAACGCAGGCGACGCCCTCGCTGGCCAGTTCGTGTCCGCAGACGCGGGCGAGCTCGCTCATCAGCCAGTATTCGGTTTCGCCCTCAACCAGGAGCCAGCAGCGGGCGAAATTGGCTTCGGCCCGGCGGCTTCTCAAGTGGTAAGCGTAGCGGCGCAGCTCCTCCGCATTGAGCTTGCCTTCGGGAACCAGCCACTCGCGGACGAGGCCATCCTGGCGCGTCAACCTCCTCAGCGACGAAAGCCGCGCCGAAGCAAGCAGGGTTCCGGAATGCGTCGCAATGATCTTTTGTCCGGCGAGGCGTTCCATCACGCTCCAGATGGAGGCGAGCGTCATGGGATGGAGGTGCGCCTCGGGATCCTCGATGAGGACCAGCGGGTCCATTCCGTGCTGGACCACCGCGGCGCCGGAGCGGAGCAGGGCTCCCACCAGCAACAGGATCCCGATCTTCTGGGCAGCGCTTCCGTGGGCCTGAAACTGCCCCGAGGCCTGCGCCACCCGCCGAGACGATTTCTTCCCGGTGATCTCTTCCAGAACTGCGCCGCGGGCGGCCCTGGGATGAGTCAGGACGCCCCCGCGAGCGAGCATGAGCCGCTTGGCAGCCTCGGCGCCGGCCTCCACCGCCGATTGCAGGTCCGGCGCTGTGCCGGCGATGACGTCGCGATACAGGGCGGAGACTTCATCCGCCAGGTCGCGGATGCCTCCCTCCGGCAGTGGCTTGCGCACGGTCGCGGGCAGGCTGCCGGCGAGCATGCCTTCGGCGGTCCGGAAAACAGGCACGCGCCAGCGGAGCCATGCGAGCAGCGCCGGGTCATCGGGCTGGGTGAAGCCGGAGTGGGTCCGAAAGCTCCAATGCACGGCGGTCTCGCCGCAGGTCACCTCGAGCCAGAAACGGCGCTGCGGGGTCAGCAGATCCGGCAGCCGTTCGCGGAGCGTTTCGAACCCCTCACCTTCCCACTCGACACTCCGGCTCTCGGCGAATTCGAGCTCGATTCGAATGGGCGCGTGTTCTTCCGCGTGTTCCTCGCGATGAACATGGAAGGGCTGAAAGAGGAACTTGTCTTCGGGCGCGTTCCATCCCAGCGCGAGCGCGATGGCTTCGAGGATGCTGGAGCGGCCGCAGTCGTTTTCGCCAATGAGGACCGTGGTCGGGTCCAGCGAGAGTTGCGCCGACTTGATCGCGCGGAAGTTCTCGACCCGTACGGAGCGTAGCAGCATGACGCTCAATCGCCGAAGCAGATGTCGAGCGTCCTGGCGGCGATCACGGCCTCGCCCTCGAGCGGAACGGGCCGCTGGCGGACTACCGCGTCGGCCAGGGGAACGAACTCGAGCCGCGGCGGGTTGAGCGCTACCATGACTCCATCCAGACCCTTCTGCAACGCCTGGATAGCGCCGGCGCCGAAGGCGAGGCCGAGAATACGGTCCTGCGCTACCGGCGATCCGCCGCGCAACAAATGGCCGAGGACGACGGCGCGCGTTTCCCTGCCGGTGAGGCGCTCCAGGTCCTTGGCGACGCTTTCGCCGATGCCGCCGAGACGCTCGACGCGTCCGGGCTCACGGCTTTTCACGGTCGCCTCGCCGCCGGCGGGCTTGGCCCCTTCGGCAACGACGACGATAGCGTGCTGGCGCTCGCCTTCAGTCGCCCTGCGGAGATGGCCAGCCACTTTGGAGAGGTCGTAGGGAACCTCGGGAATGAGGATCGCGTCGGCCTGTCCGGCGATGCCGGCGTAGAGGGCGATCCACCCGACGTTTCGACCCATCACTTCGACGACCAGGATGCGGCGGTGAGCCTGCGCGGTCATATGCAACCGGTCGATGCACTCGGTCGCGAAAGACACGGCGGAGGCGAAACCGAAGGTCAGAGTGGTCGATTCGAGATCGTTGTCGATGGTCTTGGGGACGCCGACTACGCGCAGGCCCTTTCGATGCAGTTGGAGCGCGATGGTCAGACTGCCATCGCCGCCGACCGCGACGTGCGCGTCGATCTGGTGGCGGCGGAAGCCTTCCATCACGCGATCGGACAGGTCCACTTCCTTCCCATCTACCAGAGCGCGGAATGGATTGCCGCGATTGGTCGTGCCCAGCATGGTGCCGCCGAGGTGCGGAATGTTTTTGACCTTTTCGGGGGTCAACTCCATGACACCGCCGTCGGGGTAGCGCTCGGGATACACGAGGCCGTCGAAACCCTCGCGAATCCCGAGAACTTTCCAGCCAAGGCGCGATGCGGAGTTCACCACGGAGTAGATGACTGCATTGAGGCCCGGCGCGTCGCCACCACCGGTATTGATGCTGATGCGCGAGACCGGCCGGCTCATGCGTTCTCCAGGGCGCCCGATTTGGCGGGCGTGAGCCGTGCGATCACATCGGGCGGCTGACTGGCCAGGATCATCCGCGCCGCCTCCGCCGGCGAGTCGGTGAGAAACCCGAAACCCGTGTCTTCTTCGGAGATGGCGCCTTCGTGCAGCATGTCGTACATCAGTTGAATCAGGTTCTTCCAGAAGCTGGCGCCGAGCAGGATGAGGGGAAAAGGACCGATCTTGTGGCACTGAATCAGGGTCGCGGCCTCGAACATTTCATCGAGGGTGCCGAATCCGCCGGGCAGGCACACGAAGGCGCAGGAGTATTTCACCAGCATGACCTTGCGCGCGAAGAAGTAGTTGAAGTTGACCACTTCGTCCACGTACGGATTGGGCTTCTGCTCGTGGGGCAGGATGATGTTGCAGCCGATGCTGACGCCGCCGGCTTCCCTGGCGCCGCGATTGGCGGCCTCCATCATGCCCGGGCCGCCGCCGGTGATCACGGTGAATCCGGCGAGCGCGAGCTCGCGGCCGATCTCGACACCGAGCTTGTAATAGGGGGTGCCTTCGGGGAAGCGCGCGGAGCCGAAGACGGTCACGGCCGGACCAAGGCGATACAGCTTTTTGAATCCGTTGGAGAATTCCTTAAAGATCCGTTCCAATCGCTCCAGTTCTTTAGAGGGAGTTCTGGCCTGCCCCAGAAACTCGCGCTCCCAGTTTGCGCCGGCGCGCTTCAAATCGGGCGCCAACTCGTAGGCGGAGCCGGCCTTGCTCCAGTGCTCCTGCCACGAGGCGCGCCACTCGTTCAAATCGCGTGATTTTGCCATCTGAGCCTGCTTTCCCGGCAGCCCGCCCGCACCGGCACACGAATGGCGTGCGGCTTGCCACCTCAGCGGAGCCTACTTTTCGCTGTTCAGGGAAACGGCGATTTCGGCGAGCCGCTGCTTCTGTTCGTCGCTGACCTTGGGGTATTTCAGGCCAAGCTCTTTGAGCCGCTCGTGGATCACGAACGCCACCGCGAGCCTGGCGAGCGGCTTGTCATCGGCTGGAATGACGTACCACGGCGCATACTTCGTGCTGGTGTTGCTGAGGCAGTCTTCGTATGCCTTCATGTAGTCGTTCCAGTAGCCCCGCTCCTTGGCATCGGCCACGGAGAATTTCCAATTCTTGTCGGCCCGGTCGATTCGTTCCAGGAAACGCCGCTTCTGTTCCTCCCTGGAGACATTCAGGAAAAACTTCAGCACCACGATTCCATTGCGCGTAAGGTACTTCTCGAAATTGTTGATCTCGTCGAAGCGGTGCTGCCAGAGTTTCTTGCCGCGGGCCTCCGGCGGAAGCTTCTGCTTTTCGAGGAACTCCGGGTGCACGCGGACCACGAGCACCTCCTCGTAATACGAGCGGTTGAAGATGCCGATGTGCCCGCGCTCGGGCAGCGCTTTGAAGCAACGCCAGAGGTAGTCGTGATCCAACTCCTCGGATGAAGGCGACTTGAAACTGGTCACCTGGGTTCCCTGGGGATTGAGGCCGGACATCACATGCTTGATGGCTCCGTCCTTGCCGGCCGCGTCCATCGCCTGGAAGATGATGAGAACACCGTATATGTCCTGCGCGTAGAGCTTGTCCTGATACTCGGCAAGGAGCTTGACGCCCTCGGCAAGTTTCTCCTTGGCGTCCTGCTTGGTCATCTTGGCGAGTTTGGCGCACGGGTCGTAGTCTTTGCCTAACGAAACCTTGCGCCCCTCGGGAACCATCAGGTGCCGCAGAATCTTGTCCTGCTCGCGCTTTTTCATCAGACCTATTTTTTCACAGGCGGCGGATAGTTTTTCAGCAGCTTGGCCATCGCTTTGTCGAGGTTCTTCTTCTGCTTGTCGGGCTTGGCCTTGGCGTCGAGCGTCTTGGAAGCCATCCCGCGCCACACGAGCTTCTTCTGGGACATGTCATACATATCCAGGGCGAGGTTGCCGATGTTGATCGTGGAGGTGGATCCGGTTGTGGTGGACATGCCCATGCCGCCCCCCCGGTACCAGCCGCCGCCCCAACCGCCGCCATATCCGAAGTCGCTGCTCATCGAGGTGAACTGCTTCTCCTGGGTGAGCGCGAACTGGTATCCGATGTCGAGGTCGGCATTGTCGCTTTCCGTCTTCGCCAGGCCCTTGGTTGCCAATTGCGCATCGATGGCCGCTTTTACCTGGCTATCCACCATGTCGTTTAGCTGCTGGTTCGCGTCGCCGATCTTCACCCACTTATACGTCTTGAACTTCGAAAAGTCTGTTCCCTGCGCGAAGTTGTATTTGACGTCCTGCGCGAAGGCGCCGGCGGCAAGGAGCACGACTGGAAGCATGATTTTGATCGTTCTCATTGGTACCTCTCTTTCTCGTTTTGAAGTTGCAGTTCTGAAACTCACTGGTTGTCCGTGTCGTCATCCACGGCGGTGATCTGCCAGGATGTGTCCGGGTTAAACAGCTTCATGGCTTTCGCCGAGACCGCGGTTTCCGGACCGAGGTCCTTCTCGTACACGATGCCGTCCTGGTTGACGATGAAGGTCTTGATACCGGAGACCCCGTATTCCGCCGGCCAGGCAACGAGCGCGAATCCGCCAAGCATGATCCCGTGCGCCATGTAGTCGCGGGCGCCGCCGTCCGCGGCGGGACCTTGCGCGGTAAGGACTCGATAGTAGTAACCGTGATACGGCTTTGGACCGGAAGCGGCTGAGAACGTGTACCCCTGCGCGAAAGCACGCGCGACAGCATCGGAAACCGGGCTGTCGCCACCTTCCCAATACAGCCCGTCCTTCTTGCCGGGGCTGCTGAGAATGCGGCCGGCGTAGTGGGGTATGCCTTTGCCGTCCGGATCCATCTCGGCGTAGTCTTCCTGTGCTTCGACGTATCCCAGGCAGACCTGAATGGCATCGAGCTCGTTGCCGCCGATCACGCGTCGGCGGAGCTCAGCCTTGCCTTCTTTGATGTCGAAGTACCAGTGCCCGTCCTTCGTCATCACCAGAGGAATCGGGAACAGCCATTCCAGTTCGCCGAGCACCAGGATGGTGCGGTCGTACGCCACCGGGTCCGGCTCGAGCTGGACTTTTTCGGCAGCGAGCTTGACAAACTTCTCCCGGCGGTTCTTGTCCTCCACGGGATCGCCGCTGCGAAGGACTTCGATGGAGCCGGGGCCAAAGATTTCCTCCACGGCCTCCCGGCTCGTGGAAGCGGCCTTGATCAGGGCGTCGCGAGCTTCCTCCGCGCTGGCGAACATTTTCGGTCCGGTCGCCGGAGCGGCCCACAGGGCGGCGCCGATAGCCAAGGTTACGAGTGAAAAGTGTCGCATCATGGATCGATCCCCTACCGTTAACGCCGGCGTCCACCGCCACCGCGCGAGCCTCCGCCGCCACCGCGCGAGCCTCCGCCGCCTCCGCCGCCGCTCGAGCGCTGGCTGGAGAAGCCGCGGTTGCTGGCCGCGCTGGAGCGCGAACGGGATTCGGATCCGCCGAACGCGTCTCGCGAACTGCGCTCGCCGCCGCTCACACTGCGATTGCCCACCCGGTCGCCGCCGGAATTGCGAGCAGCGCCCTGGCCGCCGCGGTCGCCGGCTGCGCCCTGTCCAGCACGGTTTCCGGCGCCAGCCTGTCTGTCACCGGGTCCGCCGCGATTGGCGCCTCCGCGATCCCCCCCGGCATCGCGGGCCTGGCCGCGGTTATCGAAGCGTTGCGTTTGTCCGTTGGCGCCGCGCGCGGAGCCGCCGAATTTTTGAGCGGTGTTGCGGTTGTCGTACGGCACAGACTTGCGGTGGGACGGATTGTGCTGCCAGGAAGAGTTGCCGCTGCCGACATTGGTGCGGTTGCCGCCGTTGACGGTGTTGCGGTTGCCGCCATTGATGTTGTTGACGTTGTTGTAGCCGTAGCGCGTGTTGAAGTTGTTATTGATGTTGATATTGGCGGTCCCGCCCCAGGAACAGCCCCACCCGTAGCCGTGATACCCGCAGCACCCGCCCCACATCGCGCCCATGGCGACGCCGAGTCCGAAGGAAACGGCCGCGGTTGCAATCACCGCGCCGGTGCTGGGCGGCGGCGGATAGACTACCGGCGGGTAAGCAACCACCGGCGGGCCGTAGACCACGGTCGGGTTGTAGGACGGTACATAGATGACTTGCGGATCGGAAGGTTCGACCACAACGACTGTCTTTTGCTCGACCGTCTTGACTTCGACCTTCTGCTCCTTGGAGGCCTTGAGCTGGCCGCCGTCGTAGGCCTTTTTGCGCATGCGCTGGACGGCGTCCATGACGTCCTGCTGTTGATCGAGGACGGCGTTGCCGAGGTCGGTCACCCACTGGATGCCTTCGTCCAAGCGCTTGAGCACGTCGGGGAACGCCACCAGCGCTTGAACGCTCGGGTCCCAGGGTTGCTTGGCGGCGGCCTTGGTGAGCGCCTCGCCTTTCAGGGTCTTGTTCTGGTCCAGCCAGCGGCGGCACTCGACGATTTCCAGGGGATAGGTGGCCGCCGCCAGCACCTGGGCCAGCAGCGGGTCGGGATAGAGCGCGATCGGCGCCACCAGGCTGTCGAGCTGGTCGGGAGAGCGCTTCTGGGCGGCCGGCGGCTGCGCCTGCGCCTGGGGCTGGGCCGGCGCCGGAGTCTGGGTTTGCGTCTGCGCCGTGAGCGGCACGTCGCCCGGCACGAGAAGAGCCGCGCAAAGGATTGCCGTGACTTGTAGCCATCCACGGTGCTTGCCCGGGTCCGGGTAGCTTGCGAGTCTATTCACGCAGGGCTGGATTCCCTCAGCGTGCGGCCAGATGCACAATTTTTGGGACTTAGCAGCCGGTTTTACACTTCGCCGGGCCTTCTTGACGGGTTCAGAAAAATATAGTCCGGGCCGCCCGCGGCTGTCATCATCCTTCAGGACTCGTGTTTCAGGCAGATCGGGAAAGGAGCAGCCATGATTAAGACGGATTGGGTCCTGAGGGCGACGCTGTTGGCGATTGCGTTGTTTCTAGGGATCATCGCGGTACGCCCGCTGGTTGAGCCAAACGTACGAGCGCAGGCTCAAGCGGCGAGGTTCGACCACGTTTCCATCATTTCGCCCGTGTTCATGTACAAGGGCAGGCAGGGGCTACTGGTAATGGACAAGCGAAACGCCAACGTCTGGTTCATTCCCAGGGTGGACGATGAGTTCAAGGACGCCGTGTTTGTCCTTCGCCTCCCGTTTGAAAAACTGGACCAGGCTCCACAGTAACGGCGGTTGGTGAATATGATTGCGAAACTCGTCTTCGCATCGGCTGTTTGCGTCTCACTGTGGGGCCAGCAGGGGGGCGCGCCGGTAATCGTTGACGGCAAGGAGGTGCTGCGCGTCTACGAAGGGGCCGGCCCGTTCCTCGTACAGGAGCGGGCGGAAGAGATTCGCCGCCATATTGTATTACTGGCGGAACGAGGCGTCACTGGCGAAATCACGACCAGAAGACGTCCGTCGGAAAAGGTCACGACTTTGCTGGCGGGCGAGATCACGGTAATGAACCTGACGGACGGTGACGTGGCGGCGTCGGGACTGAGCCGCGACGAGTACGTCGGGCAAAGCGTCGCCGCCATCCAGAAGGCCATCGTCGAATACCGGGCGCGCCACACATGGCTGAGCTTTTCCCTGGCTGCGTTGAAGACCATCATCGCCTGGAGTTTGTTCTGCGGCCTGGTCTGGGTGCTGATGAAGGGCAGCAGGTGGCTGCACGACCGCATACAGCAGCGGCTGCGCCGGGAATCCGAGGCGCGACACGCCCAGGGGCTCCACCTGATGATCTGGCAGCGCGGCGAACTGCTGCTGATCCTGGCGCTGAGAGCCCTCGTCTGGGTGTTCCTGATTTTTCAGTTCTCGTTTGTTGTCTCGTATTCATTCGGTCTTTTCCCACAAACCGCGGGCATTTCGACAACCTTGCTGGATTACCTGCGAGCCACGACCTTAACGCTCGGGAAAGCGGTAATCAACTACCTGCCCAGCGGCGGGGTCGTCATCATCGTGGTGCTGATCGCGCGGTACCTACTGAAGTTACTGAGGTTTCTGGCCACGGCAATCGAGCACGGCGAACTTTCACTCAAGGGCCTGCACCCGGAAATGGCCAAGCCGACTTATCAGCTCGTCAGGATCCTGGTCATTCTGTTTGCCCTGATCGCCGTATTCCCGTACCTGCCGGGCGGGCAGTCGGAGGCGTTCAAAGGGGTCTCGATCTTTCTTGGCTTGCTGCTCTCGCTGGGATCGAGCTCGGCGGTGAGCAATGTTCTGGCGGGACTGGTGCTGACGTACATGCGGCCTTTCCGCGTGGGAGACTTCGTGAAGATCGCCGACAGCACGGGCGATGTACTGGAAAAGAACCTGCTGGTGACGCGCCTGCGAACGGTGAAAAACGTGGAGGTGGTGATTCCGAATGGAGCCGTTCTCGGGAACCAGATTCTGAACTACAGCGCCATGGCCCGAAACCGCGGCCTGATCCTCAACACCACGGTCACCATCGGCTATGACGCGCCGTGGCGGACGGTGCATGAGCTGCTCAACTGCGCCGCCCGCGGCACGGACGGCATCCTGGCCGAGCCCGCTCCGTTCGTGCTGCAAACCGCGCTGAACGATTTCAATGTCAGCTACCAGTTGAACGCGTACACCGACCGGCCCAACGACATGGTCGATATCTATTCCCGCCTGCACGAGAACATTCAGGACAGCTTCAATCGCGCCGGCGTCGAAATCATGTCGCCGTCTTACTATGCGCTGCGCGACGGCAACACGGTCACGATCCCTGAGAACGACCGGCCGCGCGGTTATGAGGCGCCGTCATTCCGGCTTAGGAACGGGGCGTAAGCCGGGAGAGACCCGGGGAAAGAGGATTTCGAACGTCGCGCCGGTTCCAGACCTGCTATGGACCAGGATGTGCCCGCCGCTTTGTGTCACGATTCCGTACACGGTGGAGAGTCCCAATCCGGTTCCACGGCCGACGCTTTTTGTCGTAAAGAACGGGTCGAACATCCTGGCGCGGATTTCCTCGGTCAGACCGATACCCGTGTCGCTGACCGAGAGCCGCACATACGCGCCCGGCGGCACTCCCGCCGGCTGCGCGGCCCGAGCTTCGCCGATCTCGACATTCGCCGTGGTGATGGTGAGCCTCCCCCCCTGAGGCATGGCGTCCCTGGCATTCGTCGAGAGATTGGCAAGGATCCGGCTGATCTGCGTGGGATCGACGTAGGCGAGCTCGAGCGAAGGGTCGAACGCGGTGATCAGCTCGATCGAAGGTCCGATCATGTTGCGGAGGATCGTCGCCTGGCCGGCAATAACGGTATTCAGGTCGATGTACTCGGGGCGGAGCTCCTGCCTGCGCCCGATGGCGAGCAGCTGCTGGGTCAATTCGGCGCACTGATAGGTCGCGGTGCGGATCGCTTCCAGTGCGGCGCGTGGAGGGGAGGACCCGCCCGGCAGCTTCAGCAGCAGCTCGGCGTGACCCATGACCACGGTCAGCAGGTTATTGAAGTCGTGAGCGATACCACCGGCGAGGCGGCCGATGCTCTCGAATTTCTGCGCCTGAAGGACGCGAGCCTCGAGTTCTTTCCGGTCGGTGATATCGCGGCCGATCGCGGCCAGTCCGGCCGACTGCTCGTTCCGGTCGCGCAGCAGGACGGTGTTCCAGGCGATCAGCCGGGGTGCGCCGTCCCGCGGAATAATGACGCCCTCGAAATATCGCCGCGAGGCAGGCAAGTCGGGGCCGGGCGAGATCAGGGCAGTCCACGTCCCGCGCTCCTCCGGCGAGCCCAGGAGATCGAACCAGCTCCTGCCCAGCAACTCGGCCGCTGGCCGGCCGGAAATTCGCGCCATGCAATCGTTGCAGAACGTGATGGCGCCGATGGGATCCAGGATCACCGCGGGAAGCTGAATGGACTCCAGGACGTCACGGAACCGGCGCTCGGAAGCTTCCAGAGATCGCTCGGCCTTCTTGAGCTCGGTGATGTCGCGCGTGGTTCCCCAGACGCGGACCAGGTGGTCGTTCTCAATGATGCCGCAGTGGGTCCGCAGGCGATAGCTGGCCCGGCCGTCGGAGTCAAGGAGGGTGGTTTCCACGGTTTCGGTGCGGTAGCCGGAACGGATTGCCGCGCGGAGCTCCTGGCGGATCCGCGCGTCATCGCGCCCGAAGAGTTCGCCGACGCGGATGCCGCCCAGCTCGTCAACGGTATTTGCGCCGAAGAGGCGGGCGGTCGCGGGATTGCATTCGGCAATATATCCGTATCGATAAATCGCCTCGATCTGCTCGTCTTCGGGGAGCGTGACAGACACCGGATTCTCCAGCTCGATGCGCCACATGGCATCGGTACTCGAGCTGATGAATGCCCGGTAGCGCTCTTCGCTGCGGAGCAGCGCGTCATTCGAGCGTTTTCGTTCGAGCTCAGCGGCGGCGCGCGGCGCGAATGCCTCGAGGACCGCTTGCACCAGGGGCATGTCCGGCAGCGGCTTGTTATCGACCACCGCCAACACGCCCAGAACCTGTCCGGCGGAATCCCGCAAGCGCATTCCGACATATGCTTCCGCGGCCAGGCGCTCGAGAAGCGGGTCGACGGGGAACAGGCGTCTGACCTCGCTGCTCCAGGCGACCGCGCCGTCGGCAATCACGTGCGCGGCGGCACTGGCCGGCAACTCCTGTTCGAAATTGTCCGCCTGGGCGCCATCCCGGTACACTGCAACGGTCCGCACGCGCCCGGCCTGGCCTTCGGGAACTTCGGCGAGGTAGGCGCAATCGACGGACAACGCCTTGGCGAGATGTTCCACCAGCGAGTGGAAGTAGTCGCCGCCGAGAGTGGCGGCAACCTGTTTGGCTACCTGCAGCACTCGCCGCTGCTGCCGTGCCAGAGCCTGCGACGGTCTCTGAACACGTGTGTTTTGCGATTCCATCATGGCCGTCCGTGGCAAGCCCGTACCCTACCGGGTCAACCGCAGGATGGCGCCGGCGGCGGTGAACCTGACGGTATCCTCGTCGTCGTCAAGTAAAGGCCAGACTGCCTTCA
>Ga0335080_10004621_pt1 | contig 14036 bp, 11 predicted proteins | sample Lox_Sample_34_FD_206720 | JGI IMG/M metagenome (GOLD analysis project Ga0335080, IMG submission 206720) | Soil microbial communities from Loxahatchee National Wildlife Refuge, Florida, United States - Lox_Sample_3.4 | ecosystem: Environmental > Terrestrial > Soil > Wetlands | place: USA... | reverse complement strand
TTGCAGGCTGAAAGGGCGGTTGCAGCGATTCCGGTTCACGCCGGTCTTGACCACACTGGGGCGCATGCAATTGCGACTATCCCTGCTAACTACGGTCGTCGCCGGCGTGATCCTAGGTGTTCCGGCGACCGCCTCGGCCTACTTCGTCCACGTCATCGCCAAGGGTGAGTCCCTGTCGTCGATCGCCGCCCAGGACGGGCTGAGTGTCGACGCGCTCGCCGCCGCGAACGGGCTCTCGCCCGACACCCAGCTTCTCGCCGGCTCGACCGTCCAGATACCCCCGCAGGGGTCGAGCGCGGTCGCGCCGTCGACCAGCGTCGCCACCCCGTCGACCACCGAGGAGACCAGTGAGACGTCGAGCACGGCCGTTCCCGCGAGCACGACCACCTCGGGTTCCTACGTCGTGCAGCCCGGCGACACGCTGTCGGCGATCGCCGCGCGTGCCGGGGTCAGCGTCCACTCGCTCGCCGCCGCCAACGGCCTCAATCCGAACGCCTTCCTCTTGATCGGCACGGTCGTCCACCTGTCCGGCTCCTCGACGTCGTCGGGGACGGTCATACCCGCGAGCGACACCACTGGCTCAGGCGCCTCGTACGTCGTCCAGGCAGGCGACACGCTGTCGGCGATCGCTGCGCGCTCGGGCACCACGGTCGATGCGCTCGCCTCGGCGAACGGCCTCGATCCGAGTCATTACCTGCTGACCGGGACGGTTCTCCGAGTGCCCTCGGGTTCGAGCTCGGGGACGACAGTCGACGTGTCGATGTCGAGCGGTTCGAGCGCCGCCACCTCGCAACCGGCCGGCGCGACCGCGCAGGGGACGCCGACCGACCCGCCGTACCCCACGCCCGAGCGCGTCACGGCCTCCGAGGTCGGCTCCGTCGCCGCCGCGAATGGTGTGCCGTCATCGCTCGCCGCGGCGATCGCCTGGCAGGAGAGCGGCTTCAACAACGACCTCGTCTCGAGCGCGGACGCCCGCGGCGTCATGCAGATCCTCCCCGGGACGTGGGCGTGGATCCAGCACTCGCTCGACACCGGCGGGCCGGCGCTGGCCCCCGCCTCGGCCGTTGACAACGTGCGCGGCGGCGTGCTGCTCCTGCACTCGCTGCTCCAGTCGACCGGAGGCGACTCGGCGATGGCGGCCGCGGGTTACTTCCAAGGCCTCCCGTCGGTCCGCCAGAACGGCGTCTATCCGTCTACGCAGAACTACGTCAACGACGTGCTCGCGCTCGAGCGCCAGTTCGGCGGCGGCGGATGATCCACTGAGAACTCGCCGGGGAGCCGTGTGTTCTACGCTCCCCGGCAATGTTCTACGACGACGACGCTGACCTACACAAGCTGGACGGCAAGACCGTCGCGATCATCGGATACGGCTCGCAGGGGCACGCCCACGCCCTGAACCTGCAGGACTCGGGAGTGTCGGTCGTGGTCGGCCTGCGCCCGGACTCGAGCAGCGTCGCCAAGGCGCGCGAGCACGGGCTGCGCGTGGCCGACCCCGCCGACGCCGCCAGCGAGGGCGACATCGTGATGATGCTGGTCCCCGACGAGCTTCACCGGGCGGTATGGGAGTCAGGCGTCAAGGACGGCGTCGCGCCAGGAAACATGGTCATGTTCGGACACGGCTTCTCGATCCACTACGGCGAGGTCGTGCCGCCACCTGACGTCGACGTCGCGCTGGTGGCGCCCAAGGGGCCCGGGCACCTGGTCCGCCGGCAGTACCTCGAGGGCTCGGGCGTGCCGGGGCTCGTGGCGGTCGAGCAGGACGCGAGCGGCGACGCGCTCGCGCTGGCGCTGGCCTATGCCAAGGGCATCGGCTGCACGCGCGGCGGGGTGATCGAGACCACGTTCAAGGACGAGACCGAGACCGACCTGTTCGGCGAGCAGGCCGTCCTGTGCGGCGGGGTCACCGAGCTCGTCCGCGCCGGGTACGACACGCTGACCGAGGCCGGGTACGACCCCCGTCTCGCCTACTTCGAGGTCCTGCACGAGCTCAAGCTGATCGTGGACCTGATGTACGAGAAGGGCATCGCGGGGATGCGGTACTCGATCTCGAACACCGCCGAGTACGGCGACATGACCCGCGGCAAGGTGATCATCAGCAACGCCACCCGCGCAGCGATGAAGAAGGTCCTGGCCGACATCCAGTCCGGCGACTTCGCCCGCGAGTGGATTGCCGAGAACCGAGCCGGGCAGGAGAACTTCAGGCGCATGCGCGAGGAGCAGGCGGGACACCAGGTCGAGGTGGTCGGCCGCGAGCTCCGGGCTCAGATGGACTGGATCGACACCGAGTTCCAGGAATAGGTTCGCGACCCTCGCCGGTCGAGGTAGTTCGTTACCTTGATTGAGGCCCGCATGACCAAGACCGGCACCGTTCTTCAGATTCCCGATGAGCTGAAGCCCGCCGACGGGCGGTTCGGCTCAGGCCCGTCGCGGATCCGACCCGAGCAACTCGGGCGGCTCGCGCAGGAAGGAGTCGGGGTGATGGGGACGTCGCACCGCCAGGCGCCGGTGAGAGGCGTGGTGGCGCAGATCCGCGCCGACCTGCGCGAGCTGTTCTCGGTCCCCGACGGATACGACGTGACGCTCGGCAACGGCGGCACGACGGCGTTCTGGGAGGCCGCAACGTGCTCGCTCGTGCGGCGGCGCGCGCTCAACCTGGTCTACGGGGAGTTCTCCTCGAAGTTCGCCGCGTGCACGCGCAAGGCGCCCTTCCTCGCCGACCCGATCGTGATCGAGGCCGAACCCGGCGATGCGCCCGAGCCGCGGTCCGATCCCGACGCCGACGTGATCGCGTGGGCCCACAACGAGACCTCGACCGGCGTGATGGTCCCGGTGACGCGGCCCGCCGGCGCCGACGATGCGCTCGTGCTCGTCGATGCGACGTCGGCCGCGGCCGGCCTGCCGATCGACGTCGGCCAGACCGACGCGTACTACTTCGCGCCGCAGAAGGGCCTGGGCTCGGACGGGGGGCTTTGGCTAGCCGTGCTGAGCCCCCGGGCGCTGGAGCGGATCGCGCAGATCGCCGCCGATCCCGGAGATTCGGCGCCCCCCCAATCCACGCGCTGGATTCCGGACTTCCTGTCGCTCCAGCTCGCGCACGAGAACTCGGTCAAGGAGCAGACGTACAACACGCCGGCAATCGCGACGCTGCTGTTGCTCGCCGACCAGCTCGAATGGATGCTGCAACGGGGCGGCCTCGACGCGATGGTGGCCCGCACCACCGCGTCGTCGGGCCACCTGTACGGGTGGGCCACCGAGCACGAGCACGCGACCCCGTTCGTCGGCGATCCCGCCAAGCGCTCGCTGGTGGTGGGGACGATTGACTTCGACTCCGGGGTCGACGCGGCGGACCTGGCCTCGACGCTGCGCGCCAACGGAATCGTCGACGTCGAGCCGTACCGTAAGCTCGGCCGCAACCAGCTGCGGATCGGGATGTTCCCCGCGACCGATCCGAGCGACGTCGAGGCGCTGACGGCCTGCATCGACTGGGTGCTGGAGCGCCGGCTGTGACCGCCATCGAGTCGGCCTCGGTCGCGCCGGCGCCCGACGGCGCGCGGGGTAGGCGGGCTCGTGTCCTCGTGGCGGAGAAGATCGGCGCCTCGGGAATCGAGCTGCTCGAGGAGCACTTCGACGTCGAGCTGGGGATCGGCTGGTCGCGCGAGGAGCTCGAGGAGCGGATCGGCGCCTACGACGGCATCCTGATCCGCTCGGCGACGAAGCTCGATGCGCCCCTGATCGCGCGCGCGGGCCGGTTGCGGGCGGTGGGGAGGGCCGGCGTGGGGGTCGACAACGTCGACGTCGATGCCGCCACCAAGGCCGGGATCATCGTCGCCAACGCGCCCCAGTCGAACGTGATCACCGCCGCCGAGCATACGATGGCGCTGCTGCTCGCGCTCGCGCGCAACATTCCCCAGGCGCACGCCTCGCTGACCGGCGGAGCGTGGGAGCGCTCGAAGTTCTCCGGCGTAGAGCTGTACGAGAAGACGCTCGGGATACTCGGGTTCGGGAAGATCGGCCAGCTCGTGGCCGAGCGAGCGCGGGCGTTCGGCATGCGCGTGATCGCGTTCGACCCGTACGTGTCCGCCGAGCGCTACCGCGAGCTGCGGGTCGAGAAGGCCGAGACCTCGGACGACCTCTACGCCAAGGCGGACTTCATCACGCTGCACCTGCCGAACACGCCCGACACCAGGGGCTGGCTCGACGCCGAGGCGCTCGCCAAGTGCAAGGACGGCGTGCGGATCTTGAATGTGGCCCGCGGACCGCTGGTGGTGGATCAGGATCTGCAGGCGGCGCTCGACTCCGGCAAGGTCGGCGGTGCGGCGCTCGACGTGTTCACGACCGAGCCCGTCACGGACCATCCGCTGTTCGGCTACCCGAACGTGGTCGTCACGCCGCACCTCGGCGCCTCGACCACCGAAGCGACCGACCGTGCCGGCTATCAGGCCGCCGAGCAGGTCGTCGCCGCGCTGACCGGCGGCGTCGTCACCAGCGCGGTCAACGTCCCCGCGATCTCGCCGGAGGACATGGAGGTGCTCGGTCCGTTCGTGTCGCTGTGCCGGGCGCTCGGGCGGATCGCGGTCGAGCTCACGAACGGATCGTCGATCGATCTCGTCCGGACCGAGTTCCTCGGCCGGATCGCCGAGCGCGACACCAGCCTGCTCACGATCCAGGTGCTGCTCGGGGTCCTGCGCGGTCACTGCGAAGAGGACGTCGGCGTCGTCAACGCGCCCGGCCTGGCGGCGGAGCGGGGAATCGAGGTCGTCGAGATGAAGCGCTCCGCCGTCCGCGATTACTCCGATCTCGTGCGCGTGACCGTCGAGAGCGGGGAGGACAGCGTGCTCGTGGCCGGCACCGTGTTCGGTCGCCGCAACCGCGAGCACCTGCTCGAGGCCTGGGGCCAGCGCTTCAACATCCAGCTCGAGAAGCACATCACGATGTTCCGCTACGGCGACCTGCCCGGGATGATCGGCCGCGTCGGCACCCATTTCGGCGAGCACGGCATCAACATCGTGTCGGCGGCGGTCGGGCACGTGGACAACGCCTCCGACGGGCCGCTCGCGGTGATGGTGATCACCACCGACTCGGCCGTCCCGCAAGCGGTGATCGACGATATCGTGGCGCTCGACGGGTTCGAGGCCGGCCGCACGATGACGTTGTAGTCGGTGGCGGCGCGTCGGGTCGCACGTTCCGGCTCGCGCCATCGCCCGCTGACCCCGCCCGCTGGTGGCGGCCTTGCTCGCCAGCGCACTAATTCCCTCGCGGCTGCCGTGCCGGGCATGGGCCGGGGTAGAGTTGGGAGCGATGAGGGTTGTCGTCGCGCCGCTGCGCAGCTTCCCCTCCGGCGAGCGTCGTATCATCGAGGTCGGGGGGCGATCGATCGGCGTGTTTCGCGTCGGCGAGAACTTCTACGGCATTCGCAACCGCTGTCCCCACCAGGGTGGGCCGCTGTGCCTCGGCCACCTGCTCGGGGACGCCGTGGCCGACGCTCCTGGGGACGCGCGGCTGTCTGCGGACCCGCTCCGAATCGCGTGCCCCTGGCACGGCTGGGAGTACGACCTCGACAGCGGCCAGTCGTTCATGGGCATGGTGGCGCCTGGTGTTCGCAGCTACGGCGTCGGGTTGTCGCCCGGACGATCGCTCGGTTCCGAGGTGCGGGCGGGGGCGCCCGCGAAACGGGTACCCGGTCCCTATGTCGCCGAGACGTTCGACGTCAACGTCGAGGACGAGTACGTGGTGCTGCACGCGTGAGGTGAGCCGTGTCTTCTCAGGTTGAGACTCGTCCTGAGGTCGTTGCAGATCCGGCGCGGGCGGTGGAGCTCGTCGACTGCGACGTGCACGCCCAGGCGACGGAGGCCATGCTGGCCGCCTATCTGAGCCCCGGCGCGCGGCGGATGCTCGAGCGCTACGGCCGGCGCACGCCCCGGATCACCGAGTGGTACCCGCGCGCCCGGCACTCCGGCATGCGCGTCGACGCCTGGCCAGGCAAGCCCGGACACATCTGGGGGAGCGATCCGGAGCTGACGCGCGAACAGCTGCTCGACGAGTTCGACGTCGACTACGCGGTGCTCGAGGTGCTGAGCGGGCAGGACTGCCACGACCATCCGTACTTCGCGGCCGAGTGGAACAGCGCGGTCAACGACTGGCAACTAGAAGAGTTGTTGTCCTTCGACGCTCGGTTCCGCGGGACGATCGCGGTCCCGCACGAGTACCCGGAACTGGCGGTCGCCGAGATCGAGCGGCGCGCCGCCGACGAACGGTTCGTCGCGGTCCTGATGCCGGCCAGCACCGCCGAGCAGCTCGGCGAGCCGAAGTACTGGCCGATCTACAAGGCCGCGACCGCCTGTGGTCGGCCGGTGGCGTTCCATACGGGCGGTTACGTCGACCACCGGGGCGCCGGATACCCCTCCTTCTATCTCGAGTACCACGTCGGCAACGGGATCGTCATGCAGAGCCAGCTCACGTCGATGGTGGCGGGCGGCGTGTTCGAGGAGATTCCCGGACTGCGGGTGGTGCTGACCGAGTGCGGCGTGGCGTGGGCCGCGGCGCTCCGCTGGTCGCTCGACGCCGCGTGGGAGCCGATGCGCGAAGATCATCCCCGCCTGCAGCGCCGGCCGTCGGAGTACATCGACGAGCATGTGTGGTTCACCACCCAACCGATCGAGGAGCCCGACAACCCGGAGCACCTCGTGTACACGATCGAGCAGGCGCGTCTCTCCGGTCGACTGCTGTTCGCGACCGACTATCCGCACTGGGACTTCGACTCGCCCAGACAGGCGCTGCCGCGAGCGCTCGGGCCCGAGTTGCGACGGGCGATCCTGTGCGAGAACGCACTTGCCCTGTACCGGCTCCCCCGCGAGCGCGTGGTCTAGTGGACACGATCGACTGCGATGTTCACTGCGCGCCCGCGTCTTACGACGCGCTGTTTCCTTACCTGAGCGACTACTGGCGCCAGTACATCACCGAGGCGGGGATACGGCTGACCGGCCTCGCGCACGCGTATCCACGCGCGGTGGCGGCACCGGCCCCGTCCAGCTACGCAGAGCTGGCCTCGGAAGTCCTGGTTGGCGAAGCCCAATTCCGGTTCGTGATCCTGAATTGCGTGACCGGGTTCGAGACGCACCGCAACCCGTACTTCGCCGCCGCGGTTGCATCCGCGATCAACGACTGGGTGCATGAGGAGATGCTCGCCCGCGACGACCGCCTGCGCGCAAGCCTGGTGGTCTCGACCGTCTCGACCGACGACGCCGTGGCGGAGATCGAGCGGGTGGGGGAGGACCCTCGGTTCGTGCAGGTCCTGCTGCCGGTGCGGAGCGACCTGCCCTGGGGTCACAAGGTCAACCAACCGATCTTCGCCGCGGCGCGGGAGCGGGGGTTGCAGGTGGGCCTGCACGCCTGGGGGCGCGCCGGCAAGGCGCCGACCCCGAGCGGCTTTACGACCACCTACCTCGAGGACTATGTCGGCAACCAGCCGATCGCGCAGGCCCAGGTGCTGAGCTTCGTCAGCGAGGGCGTGTTCGAGCGGTTCCCCGAGCTGCGCGTCGTCGTGAGTGAATGCGGGTTCGCATGGCTGGCGCCGCTGCTGTGGCGGTTCGACAAGGACTGGAAGGGGGTGTGGCGCGAGGTGCCGTGGCTCAAGCGCCGGCCGTCGGAGTACGTGCGCGATCACTTCCGGTTCACGACCGCTCCGGCGCACCTGCCTTCCGATCCGGTCACTCTCGGCCAGCTGCTCGAGATGATGGACGCGGCCGGGATGCTGATGTACGCCTCGGACCATCCGCACGTACACGGGAATAGCCTGTCGCTGCTGCTCGATCAGCTGAGTGACGAGGACCGCCAGCGGGTCATGTGGGAAAACGCCGCCGGACTGTACGAACTAGGTAAGTGATGCGGGAGCCCCGATTCGGCTGGTAAGCAAGCGACTTTAGACCTGCCGGACGCAACTGGACAAACGTCCGATTGCGGAGACTGCAAACCCCGGTACCTTTTGTCGAGGCAGTTCGGGGCGCAGTCCCCACGATTACAAGGAAACGGCTGGGGCGCGGGCAGCGCACTGTGAGAGGTAGGGCTGCCGGCGAATGCCGTTCGCATTTCGCCGCCAACGAAAGGGGTGCAAGCACCATGTCGTGGAACTGGGGCTAATTGCACGCTATGGAGGGGACGCGTCACCCGCGGCCCCTCCTTTTGCTTTCATGGGCGTCGCTCCCCTGTCATCGGCTCGCTAGAGCGTGGGCTTTAGTCCCGTCCAGGCAGCTCTGGACACTTTCGTGCCTTGTGTCAGCTTCGGCCCGGACGGGTTGAGGTTTTGGCTGCACCCGCCGATGACTGGGAGGCGATGGACCGCGAGAGTGCCACGGCTGGCAGCAAGCACGCACGGCAACCTGGCCGGGGCGTGGTCCTGTTCTACACGCTCGCGCTGGCCGCCGCGGCGGTGACGGTCTGGCTGACCATCGGGATCGACCGGTGGAGCGTCAGTCAGCTGCTCGTACTGACCGCATTTCTATCCGTGAGCACGCTCACCGACGTCAATGCCGGCGTCAACAAGTTGCGGCTGTCAGGAGTCCTGATCGGTCTGATGATCACTATCGTGCTGCTCGGCCCCGGCCCCGCTGCGGTTCTCGGGACAGTCACGATGCTGGTTTCATGGTGCCGGAGCCGTGTCGCAGCGCACTTCGCCCTGTGCAACCTCGCGACGTTCGCGTGGTACCCGCTGATCGGCGGTTTGTTTTTCCACGCTGCGGTCCGCCTGGTCGGCGTTGGGCCTGACGCCGTTGCGTATTACCTACTGGTGTTTCTAGCCTTCACGGTTTGCCTGATCGGGAACTTCATCGGGATGTTCGCGTACCGGTGCTATCTGGACGGCTCGTCGCTGATCCTGTCCGTGCGCGATTTGGTGATGCCCGTCCTGTCGGCGCAGCTGTTCTCAGCACTGCTGACGATGGCGGCTGCATACGTCGTGCTCGAAGCCGGAGCCGTCGGCATCGTGCTCGTGGTCCTCGTGCTACTGATCTTCCAATACCTCGTGGGTGAGCTGCTGAAGTCGAAGCAACGCGGCGAGGAACTGCAGCGTGTCGCCACCACCGACGAGCTCACCGGACTTGCCAACCGCGAGCGGTTCCGGGCGCGGCTCGACGAGCGCATCGCCAGCGCAAAGGCCGGTGACGAGAAGTTCGGCGTGATGCTGTGCGATCTCGACCGCTTCAAAGAGATCAACGACACGCTCGGTCATCACTTCGGGGACGAGCTGCTGCGGGACCTCGGTCCGCGACTGGCCGAGGCTATCGGCGCCGATGGCCTCGTCGCCCGACTCGGCGGCGACGAGTTCGCCGTGCTCCCGGGCGAGAACACGGCCGACGCGGACGAGCTCGAGGAGATCGCCCGTCGCCTGATGGCTTGCGTCCAGCAACCCGTCGGCGTGGACGAGATGCTGCTCGAGGTGGGGGTCAGCATCGGGATCGCCCGGTTCCCGCGCGACGGCGAGGATCCGCACTCGCTGCTCCGCAGCGCCGACGTCGCGATGTACGCGGCGAAGGAGGCGCACTCCGGCTGCAAGGTGTACGCGGCCGCGCTCGATCGCCATTCGGTGCGCCAGCTCAGCGTGCTCAGCGAGTTCCGGCGCGCGCTCGACTCCGACGAGATCGTGGTCTTCTACCAGCCGATCATGCACATGGACGGCAATCGCGTCCACGGGGCGGAGGCGCTGGTGCGCTGGCAGCACCCCGAGCTTGGGCTGCTGCCGCCGTCGGACTTCATGCCGATCGTCGAGCAGACCGGGCTGATCGGACCCATGACCCACCACGTGCTCGAGCGCGCGATCGCGCAGTGCGCCGCGTGGCGGCAGGCCGGCCAGCCGCTGACGGTGTCGGTCAACCTGTCGGTCCGCAACCTGCTCGATCCCGACCTCCCGGCGCTGATCTCGGATCTGTTGACGATCTACCGGCTGACTCCGTCGGCGCTCGAGCTCGAGATCACCGAGAGCATGCTGATGTCGGACCCCGACCGTTCGCTGGTCACGCTCAGCCGTCTCAGCCAGCTCGGGGTCGGCCTCTCGGTCGACGACTACGGCACCGGTTACTCGTCGCTCGCCAACCTCCGGCGCCTTCCGATCGACGAGCTCAAGATCGACCGGTCGTTCGTCTCCCCGATGTTGAGCGACGAGAGCGACCTGATCATCGTGCGCTCGACGATCAACCTCGGCCACGACCTCGGCCTCACGGTGGTGGCCGAAGGGGTGGAGGACGAGGCCACGCTGCACCGCCTCGAGGGGCTCGGGTGCGACCTCGCCCAGGGCTACCACTTCAGCAAGCCGCTGCCGCCCCAGGCGTTCAACGAGTGGATCGGCCTCACGACCTCGGCGCCCGGGCAGCCGTTCGGGCCGGCCGAGCGCGCCGCCGCGGCCTGATCGTCCCGACCACGCTCAGAACAGGACTGCCTGGGCGTCGGGGACCGGCGGCGCCAGGCACTCCAGTCCGTCGTAGCGTGCGTCGTTGACCGCGGAGCCGACCGGCCTGAGCACGGTCTCGGACGGGGTCAGGCCGGCCAGGAGCTCGCACAGGCGGTCGGGCGGCTGGGCGTGCTCGAGCCACGCGGACTCGGCGCCGGCCGCCAGGATCGCGGGCATCCGGTCGTGCAGAGGGGCGATCGCGGAGCTCGCGGCGGTCGTGAGGATCGTGCACGTGCGCAGCGTGCGCCCTTCGTTGTCGTCGTGCCAGATCGACCACAGGCCGGCGAAGGCGAACAGGCCGCCGTCGCCCTGGGTGATGTGGAAGGCCTGCTTGGGACCGGCCGGCTGGCGCCGCCATTCGTAGAACCCGTCGGCGATGATCAGACAGCGGTAACGCTCGAACGCGCGACGGAAGGCGGGGCGCTGGGCCACGGTCTCGACCCGGGCGTTGATCATCTTCAGTCCGGTGTCCGGCTTCTTGGCCCAGGTGGGCACGAGCCCCCAGCGGAGCAGCTCGCCACGGGGATTGCCGTCGCGGTCGGTCGTCACCGCCAGCACCTCGTCGCCCGGGGCGACGTTATAGCGACGGCGGACCTCGATCGACTCGCCGATCGGGAAGCGCGCCCGCACTTCAGCCGGGTTCGGCGTTGCCAGCGTGTAGCGCCCGCACACCGTGCTACGTCAGCGCGACTGAGATGCGGAAGCGATCTGTTCCGCGCGCTTGGCCTTCGCGCGTTTCTGGCGGCGCCGTCCTATCAACGCCATCACCCCAACCGCAATCAGTACGAGTAGGAAGCCGAAGAAAATCGCCGTGTCAACCGAGATGCCGCCGGCGGCCGACCCGATCCCGTAGACGATCCCGAACCCGAGCGCGAGCACGGCGATGATCAGAACGATCGCGATCGCGATCCCGCGGATCCGCGCCAGGAGTCCGGCGCTGGCCGGCGGCGCGATCAGACCGAGGAACCTCAGGCTTCGCAGCTGGCCCGCGGTGGGCGACTCGATGCCGAGCCGCTCGGTCGCCTTCTTCAGGTCGTCCGGCCGCCGCTCGGCGAGCGCGAGCGACGCGTCGGCCATCCGCCGAATCCCGACGCGTTCCTGCGGCCCCCGGGCCGCCGCGAGCGCGCGCTGGAAGTGCGCGCGGGCCGCCTTCGCGTCGTAGCGCTCGGCGGCGCGGTAGCCGAGGATCGCCTGCGCCGCGGCCTTGTACTTGGTCTCGGCCTCGAGCTCCTCGTCGGTCTTGCTCTCGAGCTGCGCCATCGCGGCCATCTGGCCACGCTGCTCGATCCGCATCGTCCGCTGCTGCTTCGCCATCGAGACAGGAGTCTAGCTCCGTGCCGAGGCTCCGGAGCTAACACGCGCCATCACGTCCCTCCGCACTGGTCGACATAAGATCGATTATCGAGCATTCAAATGCAGCTGCGCAATGGCCGTCAGGGGCCCCTCCCGCGGGGTTTCCGGGTACGTGACCGTGGAGCGGCTGGCCTATGACCCGCGGCTGGTTCGTGCAGCCCACCGTGTTCGCTGATGTGGACAACAACCAGACGATCGCCCGCGAGGAAATATTCGGTCCCGTACTGTCGATCATCCCCTACAACGGCGACGACGACGCGGTCGCGATCGCCAACGACTCTGAGTACGGGCTCGCCGGCACCGTCTGGACCAGCGATCCCCACCACGGCGCCGCTATGGCCAAGCGCGTGCAGACAGGCAGCATCGGCATCAACCACTTCCGCCTGGACGCGGCCGCACCGTTCGGCGGCTTCAAGGCAAGCGGCCTCGGCCTCGAGCTAGGTCCGGAGGGACTTGCGTCCCATCTCCAACTGCAGTCAATCTTCAAAGGTCCCCCACCAGAACAGGTCGCCACGCCATAGCGTCGCGGATGTCCGCGACTGAGCCGTGAGACGATCATCGCCCAGAAGGCGCCACGCTTATCGCAGCCTGTGGCATGCGGGTGGAGGGGCACCACGTGAGTGTCGTCGTCGCGCCGACCGGATCCCTACGCAGCTTGGTGGCGCCGCGGAGCCGCCTTGTATGTGGAAGTAGGAGGATTGGCCGATGAGCGTGCCGGTGAACGAGCTGTCGGACCGGGTCGGCCAGGAGCTGTTCGTCTCGGATTGGGTCGTGGTGCGACTCGAGCAGGAGCTCGCCTTTCAAGCGGCGACGCTGCTGACGAAGGAGGATCTGGGATTCGACCCGGCCAGCGACGATCCCTACGGGCCCGAGCTCGTGTCTGGCTTTTTGCTGCTCTCGCTGCTCGTGCACTTTCACAAGAAGCATCGCCTCAGCCCGGCCGAAGGGCTTTACGGGCTCAATTACGGGACCGACCGGGTTCGCTTCCTGGCGCCCGTGATGGCCGGCCAGCGGGTCCGCTGCCGTGTGCGACTGCGATCGCTCGACGCCCGCGCCGACGGCAGTTGGCGCGTTGTTACCGAGAACACGCTCGAGCTCGAAGGCTCGCAGCGGCCTGCCATGGTCGCCGATTGGATCACCTACCATGCGCCGGCGCCTGCGTCGGGCGACTTGGAATCATGACTGCTGTGATGACTGCTGTCCCCGTGCCCCACTGCGAGCGGCTGGTCGAATATCTCGACCACTGGACCGCGATCCACCCCGACGTGGTGCTGGACGAGCTACACGAGTGCCGGCGGACCTACGGGCAGGTTGCCCGCGACGTTCGCTCCTGTGCCGCGTCGCTGCTCGAGCTCGGTGTTCGTCCAGGCGAGTCCGTTGCGATGCTCACCACGCCGCGCCCCGAGTTCCTGACCGTGTTCTTGGCGCTCTCGCGCATCGGCGCGATCTGGGTCGGCCTGAACCCGAGCTATCGGCGGGCCGAGCTGATGCACATCGTGAGAGACAGCGCGCCCACCTTGGTTCTCAGCCTCGCCGCGCACGGCTCGCGCGAGTTTGGCGAGGACATCGCCGCGCTCGCCGCGGCCAGCCCGACGATCCGGCACGTCGTCGCGATCGACGGTTCGCTGCCGGATGCGATCCCGTTCGCGGAACTGCTCATCGAGCCGTCTGACGCCGTGGCGGCCGAGCTCGATCGCACCGCACGCGGTATCGATCCCGACCGCACCGCGCTTGTGATCTACACCTCGGGCACCACCGGCCGGCCCAAGGGCGCCATGATCAGCCACCGAGCGTTCACCGTCGGCTGCTGGCTGCAAGCGCAGCGCCACTACCACGACCGCCCCCGGACGCTCGCGAATCTGCCGGTCGACCACGTCGGCGGCCTGATGGACCAGGTCGGCGAAACGCTCGCCATGGGCGGCTCGATCCACTTCACGGAGCGCTTCAATCCGCAGGAGACCCTCGAGCTCCTCCAGACCCGCCGCATCACCAGCTGGGGGCAGATCCCCACGATGTTCCAAATGGTGCTCTCGCTGCCGGAGTTCGACCGCGCTGACCTCTCTTCGCTGCAGCAGGTCGGCTGGGGAGGAGCTCCGATGTCCCGCGCGCTCGTGGGACGTCTGCGGATGACCGGCGCGCAGCTGGGCACCGTCTACGGACTGACCGAATCGTGGGGCGCCCGCCCCAAAAAACAACAACACCCAGAACAAGCCACCCAGGCCGCAAACCGCGGCCCCCCCCCAAC
>Ga0335080_10004620_pt1 | contig 14039 bp, 16 predicted proteins | sample Lox_Sample_34_FD_206720 | JGI IMG/M metagenome (GOLD analysis project Ga0335080, IMG submission 206720) | Soil microbial communities from Loxahatchee National Wildlife Refuge, Florida, United States - Lox_Sample_3.4 | ecosystem: Environmental > Terrestrial > Soil > Wetlands | place: USA... | reverse complement strand
CGGCCCAGCGCAACAGGTCATGCAGCCCCGGTGACTGCCGCAAATCGTTTCTAGTCTCCTCATCCATGCGTGACATGGCCCAGTACAGCCGCGCCAGCACGCGGTCGTTCAAAAGCGCGTCCAGCACCTCACTGTGCCCGGTCGCAGCCGATGTCCAGTCTTTTTGGCTGAACATAACCGGCACCTGGGTGGCTGGATAGGGATATTCAAACGGCTTGTCCCGGCGCAGGTCATCTTCCAGCTGAGCCAGCGGGAAAGCCGAGTCTATGGTCAGAAATGCCCGCTCCGGATCATCGGTTTCGAGCGAGGTCTGGGGGCCGCAGGCTTCGCGGAAGCGGTATCCCAGGATTCCCAGCAGCCGCGGCACATCCGCGCAGCCCGAAACTCGAATCACGCGGTCTGCTCCCGCCAGCGCCTCCAGCTCGCGCGCCTGCTGCACGTAGCGCCGCAGCAGGACCAGAAACTCCGTCGCCTTGGCATTTCTGCCCTCGGCCCCTTCAAAGCCGCGCAGCTCGACGTTGCTGGCCATCAGCGGCAGCACTTCATCCAGCGGGATGTGCTGGCTGATTCCCGCCATCCGCTCGAATGAATGTAAAGGGCCGGGAATCTCGGTGAAGTCTGTGGCCGCGGCGCCCGGCCCTGCGGCTGCGGGCTGAGAGGCAGGACTGGCCGGATCGGCGCTCTGCGCGCGCATTCCCGAGCCGGAGCAAATGGAAACAGCGAGAAGAGCCGCCGGCACAAAGCGACTGAGAAGAGACTTCATGACCCCACCTCTCTCCGAAGGGCTGGGCGAACCGTTTAGAGCTGGCCTGCGAGCAAAACGTTTTAGTACATCGGGGTCGGCATTATAACCGCGAACCCGGGCTGCGTTTGTCCGCGAGTTGTCAATTTCGCGCCAGCCAAGATAAACCAGCTTGCGGTGAAATCCAAGACCCAAAAAGGGCAGAGCAGATCGTCTCCGCCCGATGAGCATCCCGCGTTCCATTAGGGGTTTCCAAAACGGGCCACCCGGCCGCCCCGGACTCGATTATTTCCCGGATTCCCACAGCGATCTCCCTACGCCGGGTGGGCCTGAGATGCACAAAAGCCGCTTCGCGCAGCCATTTTCGGCCCCATCGGCCTGACTTTTTCTCTTTCCGGCTCCGGCCGCTCCCAGCGCCGGTTCCGGGGCGCTGTGCTCCCGCTCACAGCCGACCGGCGGCAGATGGAGCATTGTGGAAATAACGGAGGTCGCCATGACGTCCTTTATCGAGGTCCATACCACGGCTGGAATGCAGGAGTTGATAAATGTGGCCGCAATCCAGAGCGTCAAGCAGATGAAAAACTCCACTCAGCTCGTCTTCACTGACGAAGAGCCGCTTGACGTGGTGGAAAAGTACGAAGAAGTGAAGGCGCTGATCAGCAAGGTTATGAGTTGCGAGCCGGTTGCCGCCCGATAGAGGCTCGAATGGGCGCTTAAGCTGGCCGCAATCCCTGCCGATGGAGGCTTCAGGGAGGGCTTATGACCCTGATGGCTTGGCAGGACAACTATAGCGTCCACGTGCCAAAGATAGATTCTCAACACCAGCACCTCTTTCAGTTGGTTAACGAGCTGCATGACGCCATGACTAAAGGACGTGCCAACGAGGTCATGGGCGCAATTCTGAACGAACTGGTGACCTATACCAAGACCCACTTCCAGACCGAAGAAGAGCTCATGCAGAGTAAAAACTATCCCGACCTGGAGGCGCATCGGTCCGAGCACAACCGGCTCACCGATCAGGTGATGCAATTGCAGAAAGGCTTCTCCGCTGGCCGCACCATGGTCAGCATTCAGACCATGCACTTTCTGCGCGACTGGCTCACTAACCATATCCTTCACTCCGATAAGCGCTATGACGCATTCATGAACGCAAGTCAGTGAAGCTCCAGCGATTTCACGCCACTGACGATTTGAAAGATGGGCAAGCGTACTCAAGAAGGCATTCTCTAAGGCGCGTCCGGTCATCGCCTCGGCGCACAACTTTCCCCCTGCCAGCGGGTTCAGATATGCGTAAGGCGGAGGAAGCTAACATGCTGAAAAGAAGCGTTCTCATGATTGCCGCATTGGGTTTGGCATTGGCTGTGGCAGGCCCGCCCAGGGCCCACGCCGGGGTGGTGGTTTCCGTGGGTGTAGGCCCGGTGGTACGCCCGTTTGGCCCCTACGCCGTGGTTCCGCGCCCCTACTATCGGGCAGGCTTTTACTACGGACCGCGCCCCTATGTCGCTTACTATCCTCGCCCCTATGTGCCTGCGCCGGTCTGGGTGCGCCCCGCGCCGGTCTATTACCGCGGCTTCCATCGTGGCGGTTACGTTCATCGCGGTTACGTGCGAGGCTACGGCTATCACGGCTACGTCGCCCGCGGCCGCTGGCGCTGACCTTGCCATCCAGCGTTTAACGTCGCCCGCTATTGGCTCCTGACAGCATGGAAACTCGGGGCCGATAGCGGGCGCTTCCTTTTCCCCGTAATCAGCCGCGTCAGCCGATTCCTTACCAAGAGCCTCTTTCGCGCTTCCTTGTGTCTTCGTGGTGAAATTCAGGAAACGCCGCCCCCTCCCCTGCAGCGCCAGCATAGGTTCCGTATTAGAATGGCTTTCCTCGCGGTCGGGACTGGGCATAAGCAATCGAAAGAGGCAAGCCGATGAAAAGAATTCTGCTCATCCTCGTTGTGATTTTGCTGGGAGCTGTTTTTCTGGCCGGTTACTGGCCGCAACATAAGCTATTGCTCGCCGCCCAAGACAGCAATGCCCAAATACAGCAGCAGTTGACCAACGTCCAGGCCGTGGCCCGGGTCTGCCGCCTGGAGAACAACCTGCTCGCCCTGCTCGGCCAGACCGAAAGCCAGAACTACGGCGAGGCCCGCAATCTCTCCAACGCCTTCTTCGACTCCGTGCGCCAGGAGGCCGACCGGCCGCAGAACGCCGCCTTCAAGTCTGACCTGGAAAACATTCTCTCCCAGCGCGATGCCGTGACCGCCGGCCTGGCCCGCACCGACGCCACAACCGTGACCACCCTGCGCCAGATTCTCTCGCAATTGCAACAGCTTATGCAGAAGCTTGCCGGGCAGGCGAACCTTTGATCGCCGGCCGGCATCTTCTTGTGGTCGGCGGAAGGGGCAGCGGCGCTCAGAGCCTGATCCACACCGGATGACCCACGGGCCATTGCCTCGCCGCCAAAAGGGGGCCGGATGGCACAGTTTGTCGGGCATTGGCGCGATTGGCTGTGGACCGGGGGCGTGGCTGCCGCCGCCATAGTGCTCGGACTTGCCGCACAGGCCCTGCTGTTCTTCGTTCTATCCCGCGTCGCGTCCCGCAAAGAGCTGGTGATGAACTCCCTGCTGCGCTATGGCCGGGGACCGGCGCGCCTGGTTCTCCCTTTGCTCGTCCTCGTTCTGGCCATCCCTTTCGTGCCCCTCTCACCCGTGGTCGTGGCTCCGCTGCATCATGCCATTCAGATCGGACTTATCGCCTCGGTCGGATGGCTGGCCATCACCATGCTCGAGGTCTTCGAAGACCTGGTTCTTTCCCATCACGCCGCCAATGTTGCCGATAATCTGGCCGCCCGCCGCATTCGCACCCAGGTGCGCGTGCTGCAACGAGTCGCCATGATCCTGATTGGGCTCATTACTCTGGCCGTGATGCTGATGACCTTCCCCAATATCCGCCATATCGGAGACAGCCTGTTCGCCTCCGCCGGGGTCGCCGCTCTGGTGGCCGGCCTGGCCGCGCGCTCGACCTTCGGCAGCCTCATCGCCGGCGTGCAGATCGCTCTCACTCAGCCCATCCGGCTCGATGATGTGGTGATTGTCGAGGGCGAATACGGATGGATCGAAGAGATCACCACTACTTATGTCGTAGTCCGCGTCTGGGACCTGCGCCGCCTGGTCCTGCCCTTGACCTATTTCATCGAGAAGCCCTTTCAGAACTGGACCCGCACCAGCGCCGATCTGCTGGGCACCGTATTTCTCTACACCGATTACACCGTGCCGGTCGAAGAGGTGCGCCAGGAATTGCAGCGGATTTTGCAGTCGTCCTCGCTGTGGGACAAGAAGGCCTGGGGACTGCAGGTTACCGACAGCAAAGAACACACCCTCGAGTTGCGCGCCCTGATGAGCGCCACCGACAGCGGCAGAGCCTGGGACCTGCGCTGCCTGGTGCGCGAAAAGCTGATTGAATTTCTTCAGAAGCAGCACCCGGAGTGCCTGCCCAAAACCAGAGGAGAGCTGTTGGAGGTCTCAGAAAAAGCAGGCCTCTCGCGGAATCTCAGCGGGCCGGCCCGTAAGGCCGCTTCTTCGGGCTGATTGCGGTCGCACTCAGGCAGCGCCGGTCAGGATGTTGTAGAGCCACGCGAAGATCGCGCCGCCGATCAGCCCATCCGTCGCGCCATAGAGCGTGCCTACGATGACCTCTCCAATACTGCGCGTAGCATGGTAGCCGGGATAGATCGACGCCATAAACTCAAGAAATTCCCGCCCATAGTTTCCCCACGCCAGGTTGGCCAGAGTCATGCCCAGCATACAGGCGCCCCAGAAGATCGCGCCCGTCAGGGCCAGAGCTTTGACGTTGAGTTTCATATCCGCCTCCCGATAGAGTGATGCACGTGGGCCGTGCCTCGTCGCTCTGATTCACGCTTTCCCGCCTCTCTCCGGCTACAATAGAATGCCGAGGAACTCATGGCAGCAACTCGTACGCTCCATCCCAAGACCGCGGCGGCAGCGATTCCCCCGGTCCCGCTTACCATCGAAGGCTATTGCGTTCTCCATCAGATGATGCGCTTTCGCCGGCCGGCCTGGCGTCCGCTCCCCGCCGCCGAAAAATCGGAGATCGCCAAAGAAGCCGCCGATCTTCTAGCTGCGTTCGAGCAGAATTCCGGCGGCCAGTCGGCGCTTTTCTCGCTCCTCGGCCACAAGGGCGATCTCATGCTGGTCCACTTCCGCGAATCCTTCGAAGACCTGAATCGCACCGAGCTCCAACTTGCCCAGCTTCGGCTCAGCGATTTTCTCGAGCCCGCCACCTCTTACCTTTCTGTCATCGAGCTGGGCCTCTACGAATCCACGCTGAAAATCTACCAGGCCCTGGTTGAGCGCGGCCTGGAGCCGCACTCGGAAGAGTGGAAGCGCGAGATCAGAGCGAATATCGAGCGCCAGCAGGAGGCCATGCGGCCGCGCCTCTTTCCCGAGCTTCCCCACACTCGCTATCTCTGCTTCTATCCCATGGACCGCCGCCGCGGCGAAGACAAGAACTGGTACACCGTGCCCATCGAGGAGCGCGCCCGGCAAATGAACGAACACGGCATGGTCGGCCGCCGCTACGCCGGCGAAGTCAAGCAGATCATCACCGGCTCCATCGGCTTCGACGACTGGGAGTGGGGCGTGGACCTGTTCGCCGATGATCCCCTGGTCTTCAAAAAGCTGATCTACGAAATGCGCTTCGATGAAGTGAGCGCCGTGTATGCGCTCTTCGGGCAGTTTTATGTCGGCGTGCGCTGCCCGGCGGCCGATCTGGGCAAACTGCTCGCCGGCGAGCTGCCCGATGCGCCGCGTTAGTGGTTTCTTAGTGGTCCTTCGTGTCTTTCGTGGTTTAAACGCACTCAGCAGTTGGCGCTTGGCCGGGAGTGCCACGATGCAGCCGCAATTTCCCTAAGAGCCAAATGCCAAATGCCAAATGCTAAATGCCAAATGCTGATTCCCAGGAGCTGCCCCATGTCCATCTTTGGTCTTATCGAATACAAAGACGCCAGCCCCGAGGTGCGGGCGGTGTATGACGACATCATGGCCACGCGCAAAACCGACTGGATCAATAATTTCTGGAAGGCTATCGCCCACGATCCGGCCACGCTCAAGCGCACCTGGGAAGATATCAAGCAGATCATGGCGCCGGGCGCGCTCGATCCGCTGACCAAAGAACTGGTGTACGTCGCCGTCAGCGTGAGCAATCAGTGCGACTACTGCATCGCCTCGCATACGGCCTCCGCCCAAAAAAAAGGCATGACCGATGCCATGTTCAAAGAATTGATGGCCGTGGTCGGCATGGCCAACGAAACCAACCGCATGGTGGCTGGGTATCAGGTGGAGATAGACGAGCGTTTCAAGAATCGGACTTAGAAATCCCTGCGGGTTGGCGGCAGGTGCGACCTCGGGAGCCTGCCCCGCCGGCTCCCATCGCCGCGCTTATCCTGTAATTTCGCCTCCCGCCTGTTACAGCGCCGCCGCTCCCCGCTCCTGGTTGCGGATGCGGATCACCTCATCCACCTTGGAAAGAAAAATCTTCCCGTCGCCAATTTTGCCCGTCGAGGCTGACTTGATGATGGCGTCCACCGCGCCGTTCACCAGATTCTCCGGCACCACAATTTCAATCTTCGTCTTGGGCAGCAGGCTGACCACGTATTCCTGTCCGCGATAGTGCTCCGTGTGGCCCTTCTGACGGCCATGTCCGCGGACTTCGGTTATGGTCATTCCCTGCACGCCTACTTCCCCGAGGGCCGCCCTCACCGAGTCCAGCTTGGAAGGTTGGATAATCGCTTCGACTTTGGTCATCATTGTGTTTTGTCCTCAAGTTGAGTAACCGCGTTTACCTGCCAACCAACTTCAATCGTGAGCACCCAAAACTTTTCGCCGGCGGTCAGGCGTCTGCTACCAGGTTCTCGGCCGCGGCGCTGAGCGATGCGCCTGTCTCCGTCCCTTTCGCGGGAAACGCATAGCGCAGCAGTGGCGGCGTAATCAGCGTGGTCAGCAGCACCAGGATCACCGCCTGCGCGTACACGTCATTTGTCACCAGCCCGGCCGCCAGCCCAATGCTCGCCGTAATCAGTCCCACTTCGCCGCGGGGAATCATCCCCACCCCGACAATCAGCGACTCCCGGCTGGTGAAGCCCGTGGCCATCGCGCCCAGTCCGCATCCGAAGATCTTGCCTACAATCGCGATCAGCAGCAGCAAGCTAAACAACACCAGGCCGCCGGTGAGATGCCGCGCGTTCACTTCCAGCCCGATGGACACGAAGAAAATCGGCCCGAACAGCGAGTTCACCATGGGCTGCAGCTCATGCGACACCTTCTGCTGCGCCGGGGTCAGGGCAATGAACAGTCCCGCCAGGTAAGCGCCGGTGATCGCCGCCATGCCCCCCAGCCACTCCGCCTCGACGGCCAGCGCGAAGGCAATCATCAGCGCCGCGGCGGTTTCCGTATGGTGGCCGTGCAGGCGGGCCGCCTGCTGCAGCAGCCAGCGGGTAATCGGCGGCCCCAGCCAGAAAATCGTAATCAGGCAAAGCAGCATCTTGCCCAGCGTCATGGAAAGTCCACGCCATGAAGCTGCCTGCCCCGAGGCCAGTTGCGGCGCGATGGCGATCACCAGCGAGAGCACAATCAGGCCCAGCACGTCGTCAATCACCGCCGCGCCCAGAATCGTCGAACCCGCCTTCGAACGCAGCTGGCCCAGATTCATCAGCGTCTGCGCCGTGATGGTGACGCTGGTCGCGGTCAGAATCGTGCCAATGAAAATCGCGTCCGCCCAGCTGAACCCGAACTCGCGCGAGACCAGGCAGCCCCCGGCCAGCGGCAGAATCACGCCCCCGACCGCGGCCCACAGCGCCGGGGCCACGGCTTTGCGCATCATGCCGATATCGGTCTCCAGGCCGGCCACAAACATCAGCAGCACCACCCCGATTTCCGCCAGCACGTGGAACACTGCCGCCACCGAAACGCCGTTGGGAGTCGCGGGATGGCTAAGCCACGAAAACGACCACAGATTGATGGCCGTCGGCCCCAGCACCACCCCCGCCAGCAGTTCGCCCAGCACCAGCGGCAGGCCCAGCCGCGCCGTCAGCGCGCCCGCGAGCTTCGCCGCCAGGATAATCAGCGAGATGCACAACAGGATTTGCAGCGAGGTACTCATCGCCCTCCGCGCAGAACCGCTTTGCCGGAGTTATGCGGCCAGGCCCGGAAAACGGCTAGGCCCAGCGCCAGCAGGCCGCCGGCCAGAACGGGCAGCACCGGCGCGTGGCCAACCAAAAGCAGGAACAGCACCACCACAATCGTACACGACCAGGCCAGGCGCTGTTGCCGCAACACCGCGTACAGAGTTCCAAGCATGAGTCAATTTCTCCCTTGAGGCAAACCGCCCGGGCTAATGGAGCCGAAGCAGCAGCATGGTGAGCGCCGCCAGCCCGCCCCCCGCCAGCACAAACCCCGGCCAGCGGAACGGCTTGTTGAACCACGGCCGCAAGATCCCGCTGCGCTCGCGCGCTTTTTCCTGGCGCAGCAGTTCAGTGAGCATTTTGCGTTGCTCGAGCGTCATGGGGCAGCGCCGTGCCAGCTCCGCCTCCTCATAGCCCTTGATCGGAATGCGCAGCTTGAAGTTGAGCTGCGCCAGCGTGTAGTGTGCGGCAAAACTCTCCGGCTCCAGCTTGGTGGCTGTCTCCAGGTGGTCCAGTGCCGGGTAAATGTTGTGGGTCAGGGCATGGGCAATGCCCAGAAAAATGTGCGCCTCGGTAAACTCCGGGGCGCACGCCAGGCTCTCGGAAAACGCCTGCACCGCCGCCTGCGCCTCACCCATTTGCAGGTGAGTCAGCCCTTCCTGCAGGCTTTGGCGCGCCTGCGTGGAGATTGCCCGGGGCGGGCGAAACCCCAGCGCCCCGGGCATTTCCACCACTTCGTTTGCTGCATGCAAGCTGCTGATCATTCCCTCTCCTTATACCGGCTGTCGAATCAGTCGGCGGCCATTCCCGCGGGCAGGCTCTCCGGACGCAACACAAATTCCGGATAACCCAGCGCCCCCATTTCGGGGATGTCCAGGCCCTCCAGTTCGTCCGCCGCCGGGACGCGCTGGCCCACGAAGAACTCGATCACCTGGTTGGCGACGTACGAAAGGCTGAATACGAAGCCCATCAAGGTCGCTACCCCGATCAGCTGCGCCACCAGCTGCGAAGCGTCGCCGTAGAACAACCCGCGCACCGAGCCGGCCACGCCGTTCCAGCTTCCGCCGTAGTTCGAGGTCCCATCGGCGAACAGCCCGACGGAAATTACGCCCCACAACCCGCACGTGCCGTGCACCGAAATTGCGCCCACCGGGTCATCCACTCTCATGATCCGGTCAATGAATTCCACGCTCACGCATACCAGCACCCCGGCGATCAGGCCGATGATCACCGCGCCCACGGTGCTCACGAAGCCGCTGGGCGCCGTAATCGCCACCAGGCCGGCCAGCAAGCCATTGCCCGACATCGAGGCGTCGGGCTTGCCGTAGCGCATCCACATATACAGAATCGCGCCGAACGATCCCGTACAACCGGCGAGCATGGTATCCACTGCAATCGTGCCGATGCGCAGCGCGCCGTTGCCCGAAGCCGCCAGCGTGCTGCCCGGATTGAACCCGAACCAGCCGAAGGCCAGAATGAAGCAGCCCGTGAGCACGATCACGATATCGTGCCCCGGAATGGCGTTGGACTTTCCTTCCCTGGTGTACTTGCCGATGCGCGGTCCGATGATCATCGAAACTGCCAGCGCAGTCAGCCCTCCTACGGCGTGCACCACGCCCGATCCGGCAAAATCGCAGTAACCGTGGCCCAGGCCGAAGTTAGCTCCCAACTGCGAGAGCCAGCCGCCGCCCCACGCCCAGTTCGCGTAAACCGGATACGTAATCGCGCCCATGAATACCGAGGAGAGGGCGAAGGCCGCGTACTTCCAGCGTTCGGCGCAGCCGCCGGTGACGATGGTCAGCGCCGTATCCATGAAAACCATCTGGAAAAGGAACAGCACCATGGCGCCCACGTCATAGGAGCCGCCCTGAGTCAGGAAAAACCCGTGCTTGCCGAAAATTCCCCAGGTCTTTCCCAGGAAGCTGATGGTCTGCTCCGAGGTCAGGCCCCCGGCCCCGCCCAGCGTGGCGTAGGGCCCTCCGCCGCCCATTTGTATGGCAAAGCCGCAGACCCAGAACGCGAACAAGCCAAATCCATACACCATGAAGTTCATCATCATGGTGTGACTGGCGTTCTTGGCGCGGCACAGTCCGGTTTCCACCAGCGCAAACCCGGCCTGCATGAACATGACCAGGAAGCCGGTGACCAGAGTCCAGATGAAGTTGGCGGCAATGCGGTTCTGGCCCGCCTGGTTTACCACGTCGGCCAGGGTCATGCCCTTCTTGGTGTCAGAGACGACGACATCGTTGGCGGTTCCGGTGATGGTTCCCCCCGGATCGCCTTTGGCCAGATCGTCGGCCGAGGGCGCGGCCGCCGGTTTCAAATCCAGAGGCGCCGCCAGCGTCGGCGCTGGCGGCGTTGAGGCCGCGGGAGCACTGGGGGGTGGCGTGGTTTGCGTTTGCGCCCAGGCTCCCAATCCGCACAGGAAAAGCAAAAGAACAACCGCCACCAGCCAACCGCTCTTCTTTCCTCCCCGGTGTTTCATCCTCTCGTCTCCTTGCGATTCTCGATTTTGAGCGCCGCAGCGCGGACGCTCGTCCTGCTCGCGTCTCACCGCCCCGGTGCTCAGGCTTTCTTCCAAATCGCTTCTTTCAGGTGCGCCTTGTTGAGGACTCCCAGGATCCCGACCAATATGATCCCGATCCCCAGAAACACCAGCACGAACCTCGCTGCCATGGATTGCGTCATGGTGAGGCCCACAACCGGCAGCAGCCATCCCGCGAGTATCACTAGAATTCCTACGATCTTCATGTCACTCTCCGTATGGGTAAACTTAACTTGAAGGCGCCAGCCCTTTAATGCGGTAGAAACCCACTGCCGAGTAGATCAACAGCGCAATCCCCGCGAGTGCGACCACAATCCCCATCCCGCCGCCCTCAACCAGTCCCGCAGGGAAAGCCGTAAACCCAATCAAGGTTGTTGTGAGGTACGTTCCCTGTTGCTTCGTTGCCGCCATAGACCTCCTCCTGTCCGCTGTCTACTGATCAACCCTCTCCGGCCCCGTGCAAGCACACCCACCCGTTCGCCGCGCGGCGCATGCCTGCCCGGCCACTCCGCCTGCTACTGCAGGCTTGGCTTCTTCTCGATCGAGAACCTGGCGAAGAGATCGGCGCGATGCCACGCCCGCACGATCGCCGTCTTCCGAAACTGAAGCTGCAACACTCAGTTCACGTAACTTGGCCTTGGATTTTGAAGGGGGGTGCCAGCGAAGTCAAATTCAAACTTTTTATGGTGAAGATTACCCTGGCTTTTGGCGAAGCCTTCAATCCGTCCGCACAAGTGGCTGAAGGCCGGTGGGTTGGAGCCTCGCGCAAGAGTGCCCGCCGGCAACCACTGCGATTGGCGTCATTATGGGTCAGATCCACGCGTGCCGTGCCCGTCGCCATGCACCCTGCCCGTGGGACGCGTTCTTTTGTAACTTGTTGCCCGGCGGGCCTCGGGCCAAACTGCTGACACACCACATGCCGCTCCTTCCCAATCTCCAGGAAGACTCTTCCGCCGCAGCTTTTCCCGTCACTTACAATAGTTCAGAGGCAGGGGAGCGGACCGAAGCAGCCATGAGTCAGAGCTGGAAGCAGTTGGAAGGCGAAGTCATTGATCACCAGTTCCCTCTGCGGCAATATCTCGGGGGTTCGGCGGGCGGCGCCGTCTTTCTCACCGAACTCGGCTCCGCTGGTCAGCGTGCCGCCATCCGGCTGGTTCCTTCCGGCCCAGAAGACTCCAGGCAACTCGCGCTTTGGGAGCAGGCCGCCAAGCTCGAGCATCCCAATTTGCTGCGCATCTATGGCTGCGGCCAATCTGAGGCCGCGGGTATCTCGTGCCTCTACGTGGTGCTGGAGTATGCCGAAGAAAACCTGGCTCAGGTGCTTCCTCAGCGTGCCCTCACAGCCGCTGAAACCCGCGAGATGCTGCGTCCCTTGCTCGACACTCTCACCTTCATTCACGCCAGCGGTTTCGTGCACGGCCGCCTGACGCCGGCCAACATCATGGCGGTTGCCGACCAGTTGAAGCTCTCGAGTGACAGCCTGTGCCCCGCCGCAACCATCCGTAAAGCCAGCGCCAGCGCCTACGATCCCCCCGATCCCGGTGGCGCTAAAACTCCGGCAGGCGACATCTGGTCGCTCGGCGTGACCCTGGTGGAAGTTCTGACCTTGCGCCGTCCCGTCTGGAAAGCAGTCAGCGGCGGCGAGCTCGATCTGCCCGAGGGCATTCCCCAGATTTTTTTGGAAATCGTACGGAAGTGCCTGGATCTGGTTCCCGAGCGCCGGTGCACGGCGGCCGAAATCCAGTTGCAGCTCGAGCCCGGCGCCAGTTCCCGCCAAGCCGCCCCCCCGCCTCCCGTTTACCGGCCGCCGGAGCCTGTAAGACAGGCCGTTCCTGAGAAATTTCTCCAGCCCAAAATCGCCGCCTCAAGGCCGCGCTATCTGATTCCGCTGGCCTTAGGGGCATTCCTACTGGTGGCACTTATCGGCGTGCGAATCTACCACTCTCCGCCGGCGGCGCCTTATCCGGCGGCGCAAAAGGCGCAAGCTCCGTTATCAGGCACAAACTCCGAGACAACGGCTGCGGCTCCCCAGCCGCCACCGAAGCCTGCGCCCGCTCTTCCTGCGCCCGCTCTTCCCGCCCAGGCGCAACCCGCCGCGCAGGCCGCGCGCCCGTCTCCTCCCGCGGAGCAGGCCGCCAGGCCCGCTCCCGCCGAAACCCCGCAACCCAAGCCCGCTTTGCAGCCGGTGAACAAGAACCTGACTGCCGCCACTACTCCTTCCGGCAGCGTGCTACACGAGGCCCTGCCCAACGTGCCGCAATCCGCCCGCGATACGATCGAAGGTCATGTGAGAGTGAGCGTGAAGGTTTCTGTGGATGCATCCGGAAACGTCACCGCGGCCGAGCTGACTTCGCCGGGTCCAAGCAAGTATTTCGCCCGCCTGGCCGAACAGGCCTCCCGCGATTGGAAATTTGTCCCGCCCGAAGTCAATGGCCAGAAGGCCCAAAGTGAATGGATTCTGCACTTCGCCTTTGGCCGCGAGAATACTGACATACATACCGAGAGCGTGGCTCGCTAGCTCCCATTGCCTGCCTCTGTGTCCTCCGCGCCCTGGATGCTTAAGAGTGCTTTTTCCGCCGCCAGGCCTTTACTCCGCCACATAAAATCCCTGCCGCGCCTGCACCGTCAGGTCTTTCTTTTTTGTGGTGAGTTCGATCTTGTGATAGCCGGGCCCGGCGCCTTCGGAATCCGGCGTAAACCCCAGGTTGTACTGGTTGCGCAGTTCTTCTTCAATTGAGGCGTAAATCTGCTCCACCGGCTCCTTCTTCGAGACCTCAAACAGGCGTCCGCCGGTTTCCTGCGAAATGCGCTCCAGAATCTTCTTTCCGTCGGGCCGCTGCTGCTCTTCTCGAGGATACCGTCCTCGCCCCATGCCGCCCCCGCCCATCGGCCCGCCCATGCCTCCGCCCCAGCCGCCGTGCCTCCCGCCAAAGCCCCCGCCGCGGTTGAAGCCTTCTTCACCCTTGAAGTAGATGGCGTACACCATCGTGTTGGCCTTCTGCGCCGCCGCGATGGCGCTCTCCAGGCTCTCTTTGCTGCCCCGGTCCACTCCGTCGGAAAGAACGATCACCGCCTTGCGTCCCTGCTGCTTGCTCATCAGCTCATCCGAGGCCAGGTAAATCGAGTCGTACAGCACCGTGCCGCCTCCTCGCATATGGCCGCGCTGCCCCCCGCGCCCTCCACCAGGATACGCATCAGGGTCCGGATCGGAACTTCCGCCGCCGCCGCTCGCCCGCGCCAACTGCGGTGTCTCCAGGTTGTCGAGCGCGGCCGAGAGCTTCTCATGCGACGGCGTCAGGTCCTGCAGCAGCTCCGCCTCGCGGTCGAAATGAATGATGAAAGCTTTGTCCTGGTCCTCGCGCACCATCTGGTTGAGAAAACTCCGGCTGGCGTCGCGCTCCTGGCCCAGCACTTCGCGCTGGCTAAAGCTGGTATCTACCAGCAGGCCGAGCGTGAGCGGCAGGTCCGTGTCCTTGGCAAAATAGTGGAGCTTCTGCGGCCGCCCATCTTCGGTCAGCACGAAATCGTCGGCCGTCAGGTCGGGCACGATCTTGCCGTGCTTGT
>Ga0335080_10004619_pt1 | contig 14039 bp, 9 predicted proteins | sample Lox_Sample_34_FD_206720 | JGI IMG/M metagenome (GOLD analysis project Ga0335080, IMG submission 206720) | Soil microbial communities from Loxahatchee National Wildlife Refuge, Florida, United States - Lox_Sample_3.4 | ecosystem: Environmental > Terrestrial > Soil > Wetlands | place: USA: Florida... | reverse complement strand
GGTGGATTTCACCGGCTCCTCGATATGCCTACAGCCCCGGCGCGCACACGTACAACACGCGCAGCCAGGACAGGTGCGGTTCGCTCTATGGCAATCGAGGATCATCGGGAACAGCTTCGTCTCCCGGTTCGATGCACCCGAGGTGCGAGCGGGTGCACTTTTTTCAGGGGCCGCTGGCAGGCTGGATGGGCGGTTCGGTTCGGGTCAGGTCGCTACTAGACGGGGCGTTTGGCGCTGTCGCAACTAGTCGCGCATACTCGGCCAGCCACTGGCGGTGACCACTGATATGGATTTCTGCGTTCTCCTCCGGCCCACCCTGATCCTAACAGCCGTATTGGCCTTCGCTGTGGGCGCGCAAGCCCAGGACAACGGCGTGACTGCAGGCACCGACCACATCATCGTGAAAGGGATTCTCGGGTACCGCTTCGACCGTTTCCCACGACCCTGGCGATAGCGGCGGAGAGCGGCCCTCACGGCGCAGCCGCCGGGCTGCCGCCAAATTCACTATGGTGTCACCTAGCTGGAAACGTTGAGGAACTTCTCTTTTGCCTCCGTAGAACTGGGCGGCTACACTCGCGCAAAGTACACCCCCGTGAGTGAAAACTCCCGTCCTCGCTACGCCGGCGTCGTCATCGTTGTCGGCATCATTGTGGGCTTCCTCATTCTCAGCTCGATGCACGGGGACGCGCAGATCATCGGTGGGATCGTTCTTTGTCTCGGTGCGCTGGTGATCTGGTCGATTGTCCGCGCCATCCGGAACTACGGATACAAACAAGAAGTCGAGGGCCGCCTGGCAGCGATCGAGCAGCAGCTTGGCACGCGGCTGCGGAAACTGGAGGAGCAGGTTGCGAAGCTGACCGCGGCCGTTGCGGAGCGGCCCACAGGCCCGTCCGCTGCGAGCACGGAAGCGCCGGCAACGCCGCCAGCAGCAAAACCGGCTCCCGTTGCTGCGCCCCAGCCTTCTTTCCCCCCGCCTGTGCGGCCGCCCGTGCCACCACCGCCTGTGCGGCCGCCCGTGCCACCACCGCCTGTGCGGCCGCCCGTGCCACCACCGCCTGTGCGGCCGCCCGTGCCACCACCTCCTGTGGCGCCAGCGACCATCGCGTCCGCGATGCCGCCAGCCGCTCCTCCGACCGCACCTGCTCCTGCTTCGGCAGCAGCAGCAAGCGCCCCTTCGAGTCAGTCTGCATCCCTCGGCGCGCCGTTGCGGCCGCCGCTCAACGCTCTCGGAGCGCCCGCGCCGAGCATTGTTCAGAAAGCGAAACTGCAGTTGCCGGACATTGAGGAGGCGCTCGGCACGAACTGGCTGAGCAAGCTCGGCATCACCGGCCTGGTCCTGGGCGTGGCGTTCTTCCTGGTCTACCAGATGCGCACAATGGGACCGGGGGGAAAGGTCATGCTCGGCCTCTTCACCGGCGCTGCGATGCTGGCCGCGGGAATCTTTTTCGAGCGCATGGAGCGCTACCGGCTGCTCGCACGCGTAGGGATCGCCGGCGGGTGGCCGCTACTGTTCTTTGTGACCTTCGCGATGTACCACGTGTCCGCGGCGAAGATCGAAGGACTGTCGCTGGAAGGGGACCTGCTGCTGATGCTGGCGGTGGCCGGCGCGATGGTGGCGCACACGCTGAAGTACAGGTCGCAAATGGTCACGGGACTGGCGCTGCTTCTGGCGTTTCTGACCGTAACGATCAACCGCGAAGGCGGCGTGCTGAGCCTGAGCGCTTCCGTCGTGCTGGCGGTGGCCGTCGCGGTGCTTTCGGTGCGCATGGAATGGTACGAGCTGGAAGTGTTCGGAATCCTGGCTACCTACCTGAATCACTATTGGTGGCTGGTGCCGATCATCGAGCCCATGGAACGGCCGCTGAAGCCGTTCCCGGAGTTCTTCGCGAGCATCGGCTTTCTGCTCCTCTACTGGCTGGTCTTTCGCGTCTCCTACGTGGTGCGCGCGAAGCCCGCAGACGAGGATTCATCGAGTATTGCCTGCGTGCTGAACACGTTCCTGCTGCTGGCCGTGGCGAAATACCAGTCCGTGCATCCGGAATTGGCCTGGAAATTCCTGCTGGCGGTTGGAGCCGCGGAGTTCATCCTGGGGCAACTGCCGGTGACGCGGCGCAGGCGTGCGGCGTTCATCCTGCTGACGACGATGGGCGTAACGCTGGTCTTCACCGCGCTGCCCATGCACTTCTCACCGGAAAACACTTCGCTGCTGTGGCTGGCGCTCGCGGAATCGCTGTTCTTCTCCGGCGTGTACCTGCGCGAGATCGTCTTCCAACGGCTGGGCTACGTAGCCAGCGCGGCGGCGGCAGTTCAGCTGCTGGGCGTGCACGCGGCGGGCGTGGTGGGCGAGCGCATGGACCACGCGACGTACGCCCTGCACGTGCCGCTGGGGCTGACGTGCGCGCTCGCGGCAGCGGCATTCTTCTTCAAGGCGCACGTGGCGCCGCGCATCTGGCCGGAAGTGTTCCAGGACCAGTGGGATCAATTCGCCAGCAGGGTGCTCTCCTGGCTGGCGGGCGCTGTGGCATTTGCCGGCGTGTACGCGGCTTTTCCATACGCGTGGATTGCGGTGGCGTGGACCGCGCTGGGCGTGGCGTTGCTTGGCGGTTCGAAGCGCTGGAAGGAATACAGCCTGGCACCGCAGGCGTGCGTCGCCGTGACGGTGGCGCTGACCCGCGCAGTAGTGGTGAATCTCGATCTGGCGCCGGCGGGAACGCACGGGATTTCGCTTCGTCTGCTGACGCTCGCGGCCGTCGGAGCGCTGTGCTACCTGGGCGCGCGCTGGGGCGAAGCGAAGGAGCGCGCGTGGACGCTGCACCTGCCGACGGTGCTGAGCTGGGCGGGCACGGGCGTGTTCACATTGCTGGCCTGGTACGAGCTGCAGACCGGATCCGTGGCGCTGGCCTGGGCGCTGCTGGCCCTGGTGCTGCTCGAAGCCGGGATGTGGAAGCAGTGGCTTTCGCTGCGGGTACAAGCCTACGCGCTCTGTGGCGGCGCGTTCCTGCGCATCTTCTTCGCGAACTTGAACGCGGAGGGCGACGGGTTTCTGAGCCCGCGCGTGTACACCGTCGTGCCCATGGCCGTGGTCTTCTATTTTGTCTACGAGCGGCTGCAGGGCCGGAAAGACGAGTTTCTGGATACGGACCGCCGCCTCCGTTTCGCGGAGGTCCATTCGTGGATGGGCTTGCTGACGTTGATGGCGCTGCTGCGGTTCGAGGTTCCTCTCGATTGGGTCGTGGCGGCGTGGGCCGTGCTGGCCGTGGTGCTGCTGTTGATTGCGTCGCAGAGCGGTCGCCGTCTGTTCCTTTCGCAGGGCCTGGTCATGGCGCTGGCGGTGGCCGTGCGCGGTACGCTGCACAACTTCTACGAGCGCAGCTACTTTTCACTCGACGCGCCATTCGCTTTCGGCAGATATCTCGTGCTGGGTTCTACCGCGGCGGTGCTGCTGGCAGGGCTGCCGCTGGCGTTTCGTCTTCGCGTGAAGGGCGCGGAGAATGCGCCCGGCGGACGGGTGCGGCGCGGATGGTTCCACTTCGTCAACCGGCCGGAGCAAACGCTGTTTTTCGTCGCGCTGGCGCTGGTGACGGCGCTGCTGGCCGCCGAAATGGGCCGGGGCATGGTGACGATGGCCTGGGGGCTGGAGGCCGTGGTCGTTTTCCTGTTTGCCTTGAGAGTGGGCGAACGCAGCTACCGGCTGGCCGGGCTCGGTCTGCTGCTGCTGTGCGTGGCGAAGATCGTTTTGATCGATTTCTGGGGCATGGGTCTGCGCGACCGCGCCCTGACGTTCGTCGTGCTGGGCGCTTCAATGCTTGGCGTTTCCGTGCTGTACACGAAGTACCGCGAGCTGTTGCGGCAGTACCTGTAGAGACGGCTGGAAGAAAATGAAGAACCGCATATTTCTGCTGGTGGCGGCGCTGCTGGCGGGGCTCGGGCTGGCGCTAAGCGAAATCGGCAAGCCCGACGTACCGGTGAGCCCTGCGCCGTTGCTGTTTTTCCTGGCGGATACACAACGGGAACTGACCAGGCTGCCCATGCAGGTGACGCGGCTTTCCGACGAGCAGGAAATCGAAATCGGGAACAAGCTCGCGCGGCAGTACGCCGCTGCCTTTGCGCGCGCGCCGGGAGACCATGAGGCAGCGGCAATCCAAGCGTACGTGGACGAGGTGGGCGGAAAAGTGGCGGCGCACGCGCATCGCAAACTGCCCTACCGGTTTCACTACGTGGCCGACCCGAACTTCGTCAATGCGTTCGCGCTGCCGGGCGGGCACGTTTTTATCGGCGAAGGACTGCTTGCGCTCATGCAGACGGAAGATACCCTGGCGGACGTGCTGGGCCACGAAATCGAGCACATCGACCACTACCACTGCGCGGAACGCGTGCAGATTGAAGCCGCCATGCGGCGCATCCCTCTGGGCGGGCTGGTGAGCCTGCCCGCAGCGGTGTTCGTGGCCGGCTATACGAAGGATCAGGAACTGGAAGCCGACCGCGAAGGCTCGAAACTGGCGGCGGAGGCGGGCTACTCGCCGCTCGAGATCATCACGCTGTTCGAGGCCATGGAGAAACTCTACCGGGCGGCGCAGGCACCGGCCCGCAATCCGCAGGAGGAGATGTCGCGCGTGGCGGTGGAGACGATCGAAGGGTATTTCCGTTCGCATCCGCTGCCCAAGGAGCGCATCGCCGCGATCCAGCGCGAGGTCGGCTCGATGCAGACGCCGGCGCCGCGGCCGCTGCGATTCCAGGACGCGTTCCTGCGCCAGGAAGCTCTGAACGCCGTGGCAGAGGGACGTTACGGCGCAGCATCGACGGCGGCGGCGCGCGTGCTGGCGCTGAAGCCGGAGGACGTGCCGGCGCTGAAGGCGCTGGCGGAGTCTCGATTCGCGCTGCGCGACTACGCAGGCGCACTCGAAAACTACAAGAAACTGGTGCCGCTCGACGAGGTTGCCGCCAGCGACGTACGCGAATTCGCGGTGCGGCTGGCCTCGAGCGCACTGCAGCGGCAGGACCTGAAGCAGGCGGCGGAAATGGCGCAGCATGCGCTGGACTTCGAGCCGGTATCGCTCGAGGCGTACCTGGTGCGCATCCGCGCGCTGCTGTTGGCCGGCGAGGCGGACGCCGCGTGGGAAGCGACGCAGCCCTTCATGAAGATCGCACCGGGCGGCCAGGGCGAGCTGCCTGACCTGGCCAGGAATCGCGCCCGGCAACTGATGCAGGCGCACGACTACGCGAAGGCCGAGCGCCTCGCGGAATACCCGCTGAAGGTCGTACCGAAAGACTCCTCGTATTTTGCGACCTATGCGCTCGCGGCGTTCGCCGCGGGAGATTTCGGGCGCTCCGCAGACGTGTGGCTGCAGCTCTTCGAAGCCATGTCTGCGGCTGCCCCAGAGGAGAACCGGGACTGGGCGACTGCGCTATACGCCTCCACAGACGCCTTCGCCGCGTCGGGTGACGTGCAGCGTGGGATCAAGGCTCTGGACGCGGTGAAGGGGCGCTTGAAGCGCCGCGATCCGGCGCGTGACGCGGCGATTGATGAAGAGCTGGCGGGCATGCGTCTGTTTGCGGGGGACGAAAAGCCGGTGGCCCGCTACGTGGACTACATTCGCGTGGGTCGCTGGGCCGATATTCCGGTACAAGGGCTCGACCGCATCGGATGGTGGCATTTCCGCGTGGGGCGCGGCGCGGAAGCCGTGCAACTTCTCTCCCGCATGGTCGGCGTGACGCCGGACTCGGAAGAGGTGATGCTCGAGTTGGCTTGGGCGCAACTGGCGGCAGGCGCGGCCCAGCCCGCCGGGGCCGGTTTCCGCCGGTCGCAGCCGCTCCGCAGCGACTGGCGGCAGCGCGCCGACGAGCCGTCCATGGGCCTGGCGCTGGTGGCGTGGCTTTCCGGCCAGCGCGAGGAAGCCTTGCGTCTGTACAGTGCAGCAATTGATCAGCACCCCGAATGGCAAAACGCGACGTGGGTCGCGGCGGTATATCCGCAGACCATTGCCAGCCTGGCCGCCGACGTGAAGCGTGAAAAAGAGCGCCGGGAAGCCGCGGCGAAAGTGCTCCGTCAATCGCGGCGCTGACGCCGCACTCCCTCGCGCCATAGAGGCCCGCAGTGTGCCAAGCCGCGCCGCCACGACGCCGGCGGCCACTGACGCTTTTCTGCTCGCACACTCCAGTCCAGATTGCATCCCGGCGCTGGCTCCAGCGCACAAACACAACGGAGGGTGCACCATGAGACTTGAACGTTCGAAGCTTCTTCATCTCTCGACGAGCGTCGCGCTCGCATTTTGCCTCCTGATCTCGCAGGCCGTGGAGGCACGGCCGGCGCCGCCGGAGGGGAGACGGGTATTCGTCGACAAGGACCTGCTGGTTGAACTCGAACTGGACACTCCGCTCGACTCCGGAACAGCAAAACCAGGCGAACAAGTGTCGTTTCATCTGGCCCGTCCCTTGATCGCGGGGGGCACAACTGTCCTTCCAACGGGCCTCATTGTGGAAGGGCGGGTCAGCAACGCGAGACCCGCGGGTAACAACTGCAACTACGGCGCTGTGGATTGGCGGTTTGCGGACGTCGCCGCGGCGGACGGCACGCGCATCGAGCTTCGGACAGCCACTGCATTCCGCATGAAAGACGGCACACTTGTGGAGACGAACCGGCCGCTCACCGGCGAACAAAAGGCCCAGCGGGCTTTGGTCTATGTGGTGTTCAGTCCGCTGATCGCGGTCGGGCTGGCTCTGGTGGGTCCATGGTTGTTGCTCGACAAGATTTCCGACGGCCGCTGCAACGGCATCGGCAGGGAAATGAGGATCAAGGCGGGCAGCAAGCACTTTGCGGCGGTGCGCAAAGGCGTCACTGTATCCATTCCGGGGCAGCCCGCGGAGGCGCCGGTGGCGCCCTCCGGGGCGAATGCGGCTCCCTGATGCGCCAAGGCGCGCCAACGGAACTGCGACAGGCCTTGGCGCTCGCGGTTCTGTTGGCCGCGCCCTACCCTTCGCCCGGAGAGCGCTGCCAAATGCGAGCAGGGCCGGCGCTCGAAGGAGCGCACGCAGATGAACGCCTCTCGGTACGGCCTGTTCGCGTTCGCCGCCAGACTCGCGCTGACGCTGAACGTGATCGCTTTGCAGAACAGCGCTCCGCTAGCCCAATCGGTGACACTCAGATCCCGCCAAGTCACGGTGAAGCTGCCAGCAGGTTGCACGGCGGGATTACGGGCGGCGCCGGGCTTCAGGCAACGTTGAGGCCGATGCGGCGGACCAGGTCCTGGAAGCGCGGGTCCTTGCGCATGCCGTCGGACATGGGCTCAGCGTTCAGCAGCGTGAGTCCGTCCGCGCGCTCCTCAAAGGCACGCTCGAACCACTCGAAGGCGCCATCGAAATCACGCAGGCCGGCGCAAAGAATCCCGAGGTAGGTGGCGGGGACGTTGCGCGTCTTGCGCTGTTCTTTCAGGCGGCGCAGGATGCGCGTCGCGCCGGCCTTTTCTCCAGCGAGCGCCTGGGCCAGACCGGCGCCGGCGGCCATGAGCGGAGCTTCCCACAGGGATTTGCGGGCCTTGAATGCGGCGACGCCCTGGCGCACGGAACCCTTGCGCAGCAACGCTCGACCGAGCAGGAAGTGCAGGAGGAAATCACTCGAGTCGAGGCGCATGGCGTCGCGGCACTCGGCGATGGAACGGTCGAAGTCGCGCGCGAAGTAGAAGGCGGCAGCGCGCGTGGCGCGGACGACGACAACGAGGTGCGGGTCAACTTCCTCGGCGATTTCCTGCGCGCGGTTGACGCGGGCAAGCGCATCCGCGGGACGGCCGAGCGCGAGCAGCAGCCAGGCGTAGCGCAGGAGCGCGGCCGAATACTCCGGATTCAGCTCGAGCGCGCGCTGGTAAGCCTGCTCGGCTTCAGCCCATTTCCATTCGTAGTGATGGAGCACGAGGCCAAGCGCGGCGTGCGCTTCCGGCAGCGAAGGATCAATCTCGAGCGCGCGGCGCGCGGAGGCGGCGGCACGAGGCATTGCCTTGTGCGGCGGCAGCACGTCGAAAGGGACGGTGGCGAGCAGACCGCAAGCCTGGGCGATGCCGGCATGCGCGAGCGCGAGCGAGGGATCTCTTTCGGCGGCGCGCTCGAACCATTCGAGGCCTTGCGCCAGTCCGTCGGCGGTCATGCGGTTCATCAGGTAGCGACCCATGAGAAAGGCTTTGTAAGCCTCAGCGTCCACGGCGCGGGCGGCCGCGGGCGGCGCGGGCAGCACAACGCGAATTTCATGCGCGATGGCCTCGGCGACTTCGCTCTGCAGGGCGAAGACGTCGGAGAGGTCCCGCTCGTAGGTCTGCGCCCAGAGGTGCGTCTGCCCGCGTGTTTCGACGAGCTGCGCGGTAACCCGAATGCGCGAGCCGGCAGCGCGCACGCTGCCTTCGAGGATGTAGTCGAGGTCGAGCTCGGCAGCGATCTTTCCCACCCGCGCGCCGGCCGCTTTGCCCGGCGCGGCCTTGTAGGACATCGCGGTGCTGCGGGCGATCACGCCGAGGCGCTCAGGCTCGAGGCGCGCGAGCAGGCTGATCATTTCTTCGGTGAGGCCGTCGGATAGGAATTCCTGCGCGGGATCGCCGCTGAGATTCACGAACGGGAGAACGAGCAGGCGGCTCCGAGTCTTCTCTTTGGGGGCTCTTGCCGAGCCCACCGCGCTACCGGCCACGACCGAGACGCCGACGGATTGGAGCTGCGTGCCCCGCGAATCCCACCACGCGGCAACCTCCGGCCTGAGCGCGTAGACGGAGCCGAGCTTGGCGTGCTGGTGGCGGTGCACGGGCAGCCCTTCCGTGCGCTCCCAGCGCTGGACGGTGCGAACGCCGCGCTTCAGAAAGGCGGCGATCTCCTTCCAGGAGTCGAGGCGGTCGTCTTTTTGATGGGGCTCCGGCTTCGTGCCGGGTGCTGAAGCGGGCTTGGCGTCAGGCGCGACCACAGGTTGGGCAACCATGTGAAGTGTACCTGCCGCTCAGATTGGCTTCAATTTGAGGGGACCGGGTGCGCCATTGTGCGCCAAACCGCGCCAGACGCGGCCTGGCGCTTGGCGCGCGCGCGGTGAGCGCCTAGTCTGACGGTTGCGGCGCGCGATACGGCCGCCGCGGAGGTGCCATCTTGAAAACAACAATCGCATTACTGCTGACAGTGATGCTGTGCGTGCCGGTGGCCTGGGGAGGCGTGCAGACACAGCGTCCGCCGCAGGCGCAGCCGCCACAGGGAGACGAGCCCCCGGCCATGGAGCAGCAAGCGCAGCAGCAGGAAGAGTACATTCCCGAAGATTTGCCGGATTTGCGCACGATTCCTTCCGGCACGCACTTGCCGCTGGTGATCGTCCGCGCGCCGCAGGACGCACACGAAGGCGACAAGGTTTACTTGCGGCTCCGAGCGCCGCTGCGTGTGGACGCGCGTATATCGATTCCCGCGCGGGCGCTGGTGGTGGGCGTGCTGCAGAACAGCTCGGGATTTGCATTTGGGCTGAACACGGGCCAGCACGGCCTGACACTGCGGCTTGAAACCATCGTGCTGCCGAACCATTACCGACTGGCTGTCTCCGGCCGCGTGAATGGATTTGTGGGCGGCCAGAAGGACGCGGGCAGGCCGCTCTCCGCGTCGAATCCCATGGCGGGATTGACTCCGGAGCAGCTTGCGGCGATCGGCAGCTTCGCGCTGGTGGGCGGGGAGATCGGCGCGGCCGTCGGGAAGAATCAGCGCGGCAATATGGTTGGGGCGCTGGTGGGTGCGGGCGTGGGCATGGCTACGGTACTGGCCATGAACAATTCGCGCCTGCATCTGAGCGCGGGAAGCAACGTGGAAGGCGTGCTCGAATCGCCGCTATCGCTCGACCCGAAGTACCTCTGAGAAGGTTTCGGAACAGGCGCACCGCCAGGAATGGCTGTGCCACCACGAATCCGTTTGACGCTTTGAGAGATTGTTGGTATCAAACGGAGATTGTGAGAGTCGCGCGACGGCAATTCTTCAAGCAGATCGGCACGGGGATCGCGGCGGGAGCGGCGCTGCCGCTGGCGGGCCAATCGGCGTGGGCCGGCAACTGGCGCGCATTGCAGGCGGGCGGAGCCGGCGGCCCGATTCGCCTGGATGCGAACGAGAATCCCTATGGACCCTCGCAATCCGCTCTCGACGCGCTGAAGGGCGACACGGCCATCGCGAACCGGTACGCGAAGCACGAGTACGCCGACCTGGTGGACGCAATCGCTGCGAAGCATGGCGTAAAGTCCGAACAGGTCGTGCTGGGTTGCGGGTCGTCGGAAAACCTCAGCATGGCCGCGGCCGTCTATCTTGGTCCGGGCAAAACTCTGCTTGTGGCATCACCCACGTTCGAGCTGATGGTGACGGAAGCGAAGGACAGCGGCACGAACGTTGTTTCCCTGCCTCTCACGAAGACCTACGCACACGACCTGGATGCGATGCTGCAGGCGACTGCCGGCACGGCCGGCGGCGTCGTGTATATCTGCAATCCAAACAACCCCACCGGCACGCTTACACCGCGGCAGGATATTGAAACGCTGCTGCGCAAACTCCCGCGCGAGTACATGGTGATCGTAGATGAGGCGTACCACCACTTCGTGGGCGCGACCCCGGCGTACGCATCGTTTCTCGACAAGCCTGTGGACGACGAGCGCGTGATCGTGCTGCGCACGTTCTCCAAGATCTACGGCATGGCCGGCATACGCTGCGGGTATTCCGTGTCGTCGCCCGCCGTGGCGAAGCGCATGTCCGCGCAGCAGGTCAAGTGGGGCATGAGTGTGCTGACTGCAAAGGCCGCGCTGGCGGCGTGGAATGACCCAGATGCGGTGCGCGCGGGAGCTGCGCGGAATGCCACGGACCGCGCGGAGTTTTTCAGTCAGGGAAAGAAGCGCGGGCTGACGATGATTCCTTCCGAAACGAATTTTGCGATGATCGTCGCCGGGCGCCCCGCGCCGGACGTGATCGCCTACTTCAGGAAAAACGATGTTTGGATCGGACGGCCCTTCCCTCCGCTGCTCGATCACGTGCGCGTGTCACTGGGCCTGCCCGCGGAGATGCGCGAGTTCTGGCGGGTTTGGGACGCGATGGCGTAGGGCATTGCGCTCAGTTCAAGCCGGCGCTACGAAGGCAGCGATTGCAGGCGCGCGTTGGTGAGGAAAGGGTCGGAGAAGTCGGTCATGTCGCCGGCCTTCTTGCCGACCACCGGCATCAGGCGCGCCGCCAGCGGCTTGCCCCAGCGTACGGCGAGCGCAGCGACGTCTCCGTAGATGCGCTCGAGTTGCTCGCGTGTTACGTCGCCGGGGAGCGGAATCGTGTCCAGGCCAGTCGCACAGACGGCCGAGTAGGCCAGCAACGAATCGAGTGACAGTGCGCCTTCGCTCCAGCGTTTGGCCAGCCCGGCATCCTCCAGCACGGGCAGCATCAGCCCGGAGTAACCCACCTGCTGCACGGGAATCGCGCGGACGACCTGCGTGATCAGCGCGCACGCGGCGAGGGTACCCGGCGCGCCGAAGCCGGCGCCGGTAAAGGCTTCGACGGCGGCGCCGATGGAGACCTCGTGGAGCGGCGCGGGCGTGGGATCAAAGCCCAGGTAGCGCCAGCCGCAGGTGCGCTGGATGTCGCGCGCGGCATCGCTCGCTGCGCGCGCGTGCGTCATCAATGCGCTCGCCAGTTCCCTGCGCGCCGTGTCGGGATGGCCCGCAGTGCGGCGGAGGACTTCCTCGACGACGCCCGCGGATTCCAGGCCGATGGCGAACTCGCCGCCCGGGCCGTCATGCCAGGAGCCTGGAAAAAACGGCGAGCAGGGGCGCACGCACGCCAGCGTGGTGAAGTTGAACGGTCCCTGGCTGCGCGGGCTGTGCGCCGCGGCATGCAGCACCACTTCCGCAGCGGCACGCATCGCGCGTGGAAACGGGCCGTCGTTGCCGGCGATCAGCATGTTGGCCTGGAGCAGCCGCGCTGTTTCGAGTGCCTGCCCGAGGAGTTCGGCCATAGCCGGGTCGCCTTCGTTGTCGCGCATCGCGGGGCCGATGCCCAGTTCGAAGGGCGTGGCGACGGCGAGGTCGTCCATCCGGCGCAGAATGGCCAGCGCTTCTGCGCGCGGCACGCCCGCAAGCCACTGTGGAAACGGCTGCGTGCAGATGCGCACGGACTCAACGGCGTAGCCCCGCGATTCGACGATCTCGCGGGCGGCGCGCAGCCCCTCGAGGGTTTGTGCGAACTGTTGTTCCCAGCGGGCGAGATCAATGCGGATAAAAGCGGTAATCGCTCGGACTTTGGGTTTCGTCATGCGCTCCTCGGGCCGTGGGATTCTCGCATGGAGCGTGACGCAGCGGGAGAGAGAAAGAGCAGCGAGAACGGAGGCAACAGGCGCTAGCGCACGGGCCGCGCGTGACTCTTGAACTGTTTGCTGAGAGCCAGCGCCTGGCCCTGGTACGACGAACCGATCTTCGCGCCGTACACCTTGTCGGGAATAGAGAGCAGGTGCATGTAGTACAGGCGGCCGACGGCCTGGCCGTCCTCGATCTGGAAGGGCACCTCGTGCGCACGCACTTCGAGAACACCGCGTGTGCCCTTGATGTCGTCATTCAGGCCGAAGCCGAAGCCGGGATCGAAGAAGCCGGCGTAGTGAATGCGAAACTCCCCGACGGAAGTCTCCAGGGCCACCATCTCCGCGGCATACTCGGGCGGGACGCGCACGCGTTCCTTCGACGCCAGGATGTAAAACGCGCCGGGATCGAGAATCAGCGAGCCGGTTCGCGGCGGGTAGATGACTTCCCAAAAGTCGTCCGGCTCATAGTGATTCACCTTGTTCAAGTCAATCACCGGGGCGTTGCTCTTCGCTTTGTACGCCACCGGCTCGCTGGGGCTTTCCGCCTGGGTGCTGACGCGGATCCACAGCCCTTCCTCGATTTCGGCCTCAGCGCGATCCTCTTCCGTGGCGTAAACCAGGCCATGCTGGCGGTCAAGGGCGCGCAGGCTGCGGTCGTCGGATGACGGATCGCCCAGCAGGAAGCGCATCTGGCTGAGCTTCATCCCGGCGGAAACCACCACGCTGAACGTTCGCGGCACGACTTCGGCGTACAGCCTGCCGCGATAACCCGCGCGCACCCACTCGAAATCTTCGCCGTAGTCGGTAATCAGCCGCGTGAAGATGTCCAGCCGGCCCGTGGTGCTCTTGGGATTGCACTTCGCGGACACTTCATCCGGCAACAGCAGCTCCTCGACCAGCGGGACAATGTACACGCAATTTCTTTCGAACACAGCCGGCCTGGTCAGATCCACCTCGGACATCTTCAGGTCCTGAATCTTCTTCTCGACAGTCGATGTCTTTCCGGGCAGGAAGCTGGCGCGCACGCGGTAGGCCACTTCACCGAGCCGCAAATCAATGCTGGCGGGCTGAATCTGGTCTTCTGAGATTTCACTGCGCAGTCCCGCTCGCACGGCGATGCGGCCGTTCGACACAAATTCGCGGATGGATTGCGAGGGGAGAACGCCGCTCTTGTGCTGGGCCGGAGCCAGCGCGGCGCGTTCGTGGAAGAGAAGCTTCTGGTCAGCCATCGCCGATAGGACCCGCTCCGAGTTGCGTGAGGAACGCAAGAGTATAGCAGCAAGCGCGTTGCGGGCGGCTAAGGACCCCCGCCTTGCCGGCAAACGCGGCTACTGCCTCGTGCGTTCGTCGGAGTGCACGCGGCCGTCGCGAATGTGAATCACGCGATGGGCGTGGGCGGCGATGTCAGGCTCATGGGTCACGAGAATGATCGTATTTCCCTGCTCGTGGAGTTTCTCGAACAGGCCCATGATCTCGGCGCCGGTTTTCGAGTCGAGGTTGCCGGTCGGTTCGTCGGCCAGCAGGATCGAAGGCTTGTTGACCAGCGCGCGCGCCACGGCGACGCGCTGGCGCTGCCCGCCGGAGAGTTCGTTCGGCTTGTGCATCATACGGTCCGCCAAGTCCACCAGGCGAAGCGCTTCCTTCGCGCGCTCGATGCGCTCTTCGGAAGGCGTACCGTTGTAAATCAGCGGAAGCTCCACGTTGTGCAGCGAGGTGGCGCGAGAAAGCA
>Ga0335080_10004617_pt1 | contig 14042 bp, 12 predicted proteins | sample Lox_Sample_34_FD_206720 | JGI IMG/M metagenome (GOLD analysis project Ga0335080, IMG submission 206720) | Soil microbial communities from Loxahatchee National Wildlife Refuge, Florida, United States - Lox_Sample_3.4 | ecosystem: Environmental > Terrestrial > Soil > Wetlands | place: USA... | reverse complement strand
GACTCAAGCTATTCTGTCTTTTCCCAACCATCTATTTCGGACGACATCTCAAGGTCTCCGGGATCGAGTACTTCCAGATCGAGCGCCTCCGACTGGAGACAGACAAGCCTCAGGATGTTTACGCCGACGGCGAATACGTCTGCCGGACCCCAATTGAGGTTAGCGTGACTCGCGCGGCGTTGCGCGTGATCACGTAACTTGAGTGTCACAAGCGCGCTGCGATCTTTCCGGCGAGATTCCTGGCCGCGTCCATGCTGACCCCGTTGCTGCGCAGGTCGATGGTGACCAGAACATCTCCCTTCCGCATCATCAGCGAGCTGCCATCCGGCGCGAGGTAAGCTTCGTCGCCAAGATCAGAAATCGGGGTGAAGGTCTGCGCTCCGGTAAGCTGCGACACACCGTGAGCCATGCGCATGGCCACGGCACCGCCGCGCCATGTGAATTGAATATCGAGTGTGCGATTACCGGTCCGGCCCAGCGTGTATTGGCAGGTATTCAGTCCTACCTGGGAAGATGATCTTACCGGCTGGCTGAGCGCCCCGGCGGCTTCCTGAGTCGACAACATGGCGCAGGGAACACGGCTTCCGGTGTAAGGAGCAACGTCGGCCCCCATAGCGTTGGAAAACTCCTTAGCACGTTGCCGAACGCGATAGCCAATGTAGAAACAGCTGCCCACCAGCAGCAACGCAATCAGGGCGAACACGCCCAGCACCGCGAAGATGACCTTTGTCGCCGTGCTACTGCCGGTCGAGTGAGAGGCTGGCCCAACAGGCGTGGGCGCGGTATAAGAGGGCGCGGGCGGAGGCGGGGTGATCGGTTGTGGGGAAAAGGGGGCACCACAATTCTCGCAGAACTTGGCGCCGGCGCCGTGTGGCGCTCCACAATTTGCGCAGAAGGCCATAAGCGGTCCTAAATCGGCCCCAGGCAGCCAGTGAACAGAGAGTGCCAGGAGGCCGATCGGTCCAGACGCCGGAATATTACGAATCCTGGGCGCACCGGTCAAGGCGGCACTGTTACAGTTGTAACAGTACCGCGAACAGTCGGGAGTTCTGTTCGTTCCAGTGCTAAACTAGCGTCCATCTATGCCTGAGAATAGCGGTTCGCGAACATGGCTCTGGATCTTGATTGGCGGGGGAGCTTTCTTCCTTTTCGTGCTGGCCGTTTTCACTCTTGTTTACTTGATGTTGCATGCCGGAAACCAGCAGACATCGCTGACCGCATTTGGCGACAAGATCGGAGTGGTAGAGCTAGAAGGGGTGATCCTTGACCCGAAAACGGTGGTGGAACAACTCAAACGGTTTGGCGACGATGACTCGATTAAAGCCATCATTCTGCATGTGAACTCGCCCGGCGGGGGAGTAGCGGCCTCGGAGGAAATCTACCGCGAAGTGAAACGCATCCGCGACGAGAAGAAGAAGCGAATCGTCTCCTCCATTGAGACAGTGGGCGCCAGCGGCGCCTATTATGTGTCCGCGGCCACCAACAAGATATATGCCGACAACGGCAGCATCGTAGGCTCGATCGGAGTGATTGCGGAGTGGGTGAACTATGGCGATTTGATGCGATGGGCAAAGCTCAAGCCGGAGGTCCTGAAAGTGGGCGAATTCAAGGATACGGGCGATCCCACGCGCGAGTTGACACCGGCCGAGAGAGCCTATATGCAGTCGCTCATCGACAATATGTACGGGCAGTTCGTAAAGGCGGTCGCTGATGGACGCCATGCGAAAGTGGATGACATCAAAGCCATAGCCAATGGCCGGGTCTGGACGGGCGAAGAGGCGTTGGGCTTGCATCTCATTGACCAGTTAGCGGACTTTCAGGCGGCAGTGCAGGACACGGCGAAGTCGGTGGGGATCAAGGGCGAGCCAACCCTGGTGCATCCGGAAAGGACTCGGCAGAGTGTGCTGGACCTGCTCTTCGGCGATGTCTCGCAATGGCTCCCCACTCGGGAAAAGCTACTGGAACAGCAAATGGGCTTTTATTATTTGTGGCGTTAGTTTTCGAGCCTGCCCCCGGCGCGGCGGCTCTGCGAAATTGACACTTGCACACAACCCTTGAAATTTGAGAAGGTTATGCAAGCCCGATGGTGGCTCGGGGGCCCAGGGGTTCAGACCAAGCCATCTGCAAACCCAAATCAACGACAGGGAGCGACAGGCGTATGACTAAAGCGGATCTGATCGATGAAGTTTCGCGGCTGGCAGAGCTAACGCGTAAGGATAGCGAGGTCATCGTCGAGACTATTTTCGACAGTATCGTGCGTTCGCTGCGTGTGGGCGACAAAATCGAGATTCGCGGCTTCGGCAGTTTCCGTACTCGGCAGCGCAAGCCGCGTGTCGGGCGTAACCCGAAAACCGGGGACCGGGTCGAGGTTCCGGCGAAGAAAATCCCGTTCTTCAAGCCCAGCAAAGAGTTGAAGGACTTGGTAAATACCGGCGCTGAAGAGACAGTCAGCGCCGCTGCTCCAGCGGTACCGCCAGCTCCGACAAACTAGCCTCATTCACTTCTGCGTCTCCAAGCCAAGACACAAATCCGCGATCTGCAAGGCGACTTCTCGCGCCTTGACGTCAGCCCGGTTGGAAAGGACGATGATGGTCAACTTATCGTCGGGAAAACGCTCAATCGCGGTTCGGAACCCGATGGTCTCGCCGTAATGCCACATGCGGGCATGCCCCTTATAGGGATTAAGGAACCATCCGAAGCCATATTCGGCCGATTTGCCGTCGGGTTCCCGGGGCTTTCCGTCGGCGACCTTAACGGGGGTCAGGGCCGGTTGCATTTCGGCCGGCGAAAGGAGTTGATGATTTCGCAAAGCCCTATCCCATTTAGCGAGGTCGCCTAAGGAGGAATAAACGCCGCCGTCGCCCAGGGTGGCCGAAGTCGAACTCTGGTCAGTCTCCTGCCAGCTTGCTGTTGTTTTGGTATGGCCATAGGCGCGGGAGTAAACCTCGTTTTTCCCTTTTTCATAGGCGAGCGTATCGGTCATCTGCAGCGGGACAAAGATGCGATCGCGGAGAAATTGACCAAACGGTTCGCTCGAGACCTTGTTTACGATCAGGCCGAGAACTACATAGCCAGAGTTGCTGTATGCCCACTTCGTGCCAGGAATGAACTTGGTAGTCCTTTCCCGCTTTAATAGGTCGAGAACTCCTTCGTCATGAATCTGAACCAGCTTGGCCGGCGGCTGGTTCTGAGCGTGAGACGGCATCAAGTCCTCATAATCCTGCAGTCCGGAAGTGTGGTTGAGCAGATGGCGGACGGTGATAGCTTTGCCGTAAGCGGGAAAGTCCGGGAACAGATCTGTGAGATGATCCTCATAGTGCAGCTTGCCATCGTGAACCAGCAGCATGATCGCCATCGCGGTAAATTGCTTGGTCATAGAGGCCAAGCGGAAGTTTGTATGGCCGTCAATCGAGTGCAGGGTGCGCAGATCACTGACCCCGTAACCGTGCTCAAAGACCACCTGTTGATCCCGCAGGACCAGAACTGCCGCGCCAGGTTCATCGTTGGACTGCAAAGGGGAGAGGATTTTGTTAATTGCTTCCGGCAGTTTGGGGACCTGGGCCATTGCCGGCAGAGGAAGCGAGAGTATCAGCACAAACCGAAAAAGTGTCTTCAAGGGCGCTCCAAGTTCGGATCACGAATTTTTCTTAATTTTCGCGCAAGATTCGCGTGGATCTTGAACGAAAAGGCGAGCGACAGCTATACCCGCTCAAGTGGCTGGGCAGCTTCTCCATGCCAAACTTCACCGATGCCGGCATCCTTGACGATACTCTGTGGCGGATGGCGTAATCCAGATCGGGACCAAGGTTCGCCTCGACGATTTGACAGGAGCCGTGGAGGACTGGTTCCGCAGGAAGAGCTGTCTTCCGAGAGAAGCCAGCCTCAAACTCACTGAAGGCCGAGTTACGAAACCGGAGAGTGTCACGGCGGCTCTATTTGACGATTCCGACTTCGGGCGGTACGCTTTCGGCGAACCTCGGGAGGTCTTTTTATGCTTAGCGGATTCAAACAATTCATTCTTCGCGGCAACGTCGTGGACCTGGCGGTGGGCGTCGTAATTGGGGCGGCGTTCGGCAGCGTAGTTACCGCCTTCACCAAGGATCTGCTGACGCCGCTGATCGCCGCCGTGGTGGGCAAGCCGGATTTTTCTGCCATTAACTTTACAATCAATGGCACCGCGTTCCCGCTTGGGGACTTCGTTAACGCCCTGGTTTCTTTTCTTTTGATCGCGGCGGCAGTTTATTTCTTTGTGGTGACCCCAATCAATGCACTCGTGGCGCGGATGCGCAACGCGCCCAACCCCGCCGATCCAACGACGAAAAAGTGCCCGGAGTGCCTGAGTGAGATTCCGATCGATGCCAAACGGTGTGCGCATTGCGCGCAGCCGATCGTGCAAGGCAGGGCGGCATAACTTACCTAAGAGGCAGGCGGGTGTCCTTCAGGCGATTGCTTTCGAGCTGGCTTTGCGCGTTACTGCTCGTGCCTACTGCCTTCTCAAGGCCCCCAGGTGCGGCGCCGGACGCAAGAAGCAGCTCCAGCAGACCGCCGTCAGTCGCGACCGAAAAGAGTCCGGAGCCCGGCACGGTCGTCGCTGGTCTGTACCGCAACACTTTCTTCAGTTTTAGCTACAAAGTTCCCGTGGGATGGGTGGATCGGACTCGGGACATGGGCGAGCTCGGCGGTCCGGTTACCGCTGCGCACGCTGGTATCAAGGAACCTCGGGTGCAGGAGAAATCCCTGGTATTACTCTCGATCTTTGAGCGGCCGCCGGAAGCAAGAGGAGAGACGCCGAACTCTTCCGTTGTCATTGCGGCGGAGAGCGAGTCCGTGTACCCGGGTCTGAAAAATGCTGCCCAGTATTTTGGCCCGCTGGATGAAGTCGCGACCAAGAATGGCTTCGAACGCCTCGGCGAGCCCTACGACTTTCCCGTACATGCTCAACCGCTAGTTCGTAGTGACTACAGCAAGGAGCTCGGTACCACAGCCATCCACCAAAGCACACTCGTTTTGTTGCGGCGAGGTTACGCGGTGTCGTTTACGTTTATTGGGGAAAGCGACGACGAAGTCACGCAGTTGATCGCAGGTCTGGCTTTCCGCCAGCTCGCAAGGTAGCTAGTCGGCTGCCATCGTGCTCCTCTGTGCCCGAGGAGCCTTCCATGGCGACAAATCACGATTGAGCAGGGTCTCGAGCGCATCGACTTCCGCACGAAGACATTCATAGAGGGACGCCGAGGCCTCTCGGGGCAGGTCAAGGAAAGGCACGCCGCCTCCGAGAAATAACTTGATGAATGGCGAGCGTTTGACGGTGGTCACAACACCGTCCAGGCGTCGGCCTTTGAGCCATTCCGCCATGGCGGTGGCGCGGTGGGTGCAGTAGTAGCTGCGTGGAAGAGTCATGCTCTCGGAGGCAAAGACGTATTGCATCTGCGAGGGAGTCAGGGCGAAGCGTCCTACGCCGATGAAGTCAGCCAAGGTATCGACGAAGGATTGGGGCTGGTCGCAGAGGTCGTCATAAACCGTCGGCAAGACCTGGTCAGTCCCCAGCGCCTGCTGCCAGGCTCTGAGGTGAGTTGCGTACCTGCTGGACTCCAGTAGTTCCGGATCGAGGCTGATTGCCTGCTCGAGATTCCAGGGAATCATTCCGTAGGCACGTTTCAGCCGGTAAAGTGACAGCAGGCGCTCCACGGGATTGCGAAACACGCATACTACCCTTGCTTTGGGAATGACGCGCGCGATATGTTCTCGCGCCTGGGTCGAGGCGAAATAAGTGGGAGCGACTTCACCGACCTCGAGTCGCTCGCGGCAGTGAGGAAAGTGGGCACGATACCATTTAATGCCGCGATGAAAGTGGATGTCGAAGAACCGGGTTTCCTTCGTCGGCGTAGGGAGGACGACCCGTCCCTGCAAGACTTCATGCAGCCAACTCGAACCGGTTCGTGGCGGTCCAATCACGAAGAACGAAGGCAACTCCGGCCCTGTCCTGCGAGCCGCTGGCGCGAATGCGGCTGCGGCTTGGCAAAACCGCTTGATCCAAGAGGGCCTGGGAAACAGTTCCTGCGCGGTGGAACCCACTGGAGTCTGCAGAAGAGAAAGGTCGGCGCGGTTTGACATGATAGGCCCAGGGCAAAATGAGGTTGATGGCCGCGGCTTCACCGCAGCCATCCTGACGAGTGGCAGCGATTGGATGGGGGAGGCTTTAGCCAGGTTGCGCGTAATTACTCCGAAATCAACCATTTCAGGCGGGAGCGGCGAAGGCGCCGGTCACCTCGGTCGGTCTCTTTGGAGACCCGTTAAGTGCTGGCAGGAGCAGCGGTTACTGGTGCGGTGCGGGGCTCGAAAAAAGGCCAATTTCGTGGTAAAATCGAAGTCAATAGGAATACATGTAAGTGCTAAATAATTCAGCAATTTGAGGGCGTTTTCTTGAAACGCTCACGGAGTCCGCTGGGGAATCCGTTTGGTACTTCCACGGAGTTGAATGGCCACAAAAGGAATCAGCGCAGCCATCGTCGACAACAAGGAAAAAAACGGAAAAGCTGTTGCTCCGAATGGTGGCAACGGCGACTATACCGCCGACTCTATCAAAGTTCTTGGCGGCATGGAGGCGGTGCGCAAACGTCCCGCCATGTACATCGGCTCGACCGGCGAAATGGGACTGCACCATCTCGTCTATGAGGTGGTCGACAACTCGGTGGACGAAGCCCTGGCGGGATTCGCCGACAAGATCGAAGCTACCATCCATCTCGATAATTCGATTACGGTGGTCGACAACGGCCGCGGTATTCCGGTCGATGCGATGGACATTGACGGGGAGAAAGTTCCCGCGGCCCAGGTTGTGATGACCAAGCTGCACGCGGGGGGAAAGTTCGATACGTCATCGTACAAGGTTTCCGGCGGCCTGCACGGGGTGGGTGTGTCTTGCGTGAATGCGTTGAGCCATGAACTGGATCTGGAGATCTGGCGCGACGGATTCACCTGGGAACAGACGTACTCGAAGGGCGAGCCCACCAGCAAACTGAAGAAGGCGGGGGCTACGAAGAAGCGCGGCACCAAGGTTCACTTTGTGCCCGACAAAGAGATCTTTACCGTCACCGAATATAACTTTGACACGTTGGCGCAGCGGCTGCGCGAGCTTGCTTTCCTGAACAAAGGGCTGTTGATCACTCTCACCGATGAGCGCACGACCGATCCAAAGACCGGCGAGCCCAAGACGGTTGAGTTCAAATACAACGGCGGGATCGCCGAATTCATCAAGCACCTCAACCGGGGAAAATCGGTGCTGCATGACCGGCCCATCTACATGGAAGCGGAACGGGACGGGGTAGTGATGGAGATCGGTCTGCAGTACAACGACGGATATTCGGAGACCGTCTTTAGCTTTGCCAACAATATCAACACGGTCGATGGCGGTTCCCATCTCTCTGGTTTTCGCACGTCGCTGACCCGCACTATCAATTACGCGGGGCAGCAGATGGGACTATTCAAAGATGTGAAGGAGAATCTCACCGGCGACGACGTCCGCGAAGGTCTGGTGGCGGTTATCAGCGTGAAGCTTCCGCAACCACAGTTTGAAGGGCAGACGAAGGGCAAGCTGAATTCGGACATCGCAGGGATTGTCCAGGCATTCGTGAATGAGCGACTGGGGGCCTACCTGGAGCAGAATCCACCGGTAGCTCGGCGCGTAATTAACAAGGCCATCGAAGCGGCGCGAGCCCGGGAAGCGGCACGCAAGGCCCGGGATCTGACCCGGCGCAAGGGCGCGCTCGACGGTGGCGGTCTTCCCGGCAAGCTGGCTGATTGCTCCGAGCGGCAGCCGGAACGCTGTGAACTGTTCCTGGTGGAGGGAGAGTCCGCCGGCGGGACCGCCAAGCAGGGGCGGGATCGCCGCTTCCAGGCGATTTTGCCTCTGAAGGGAAAGATTCTGAACGTGGAGAAAGCCCGCTACGACAAAATGCTGGCGCACGAGGAAATCCGCGCCATGATCACGGCTTTGGGAACCGGCATCGCCAAGGATGATTTCGATGCGGCAAAGATCCGTTATGGCAAGGTCATCCTGATGACCGATGCCGACGTAGATGGAAGCCACATCCGCACGCTGCTGCTGACTTTTTTTTTCCGGCACATGCAGGAACTGATCAAGCGAGGCAATGTGTTCATCGCCCAGCCGCCGCTCTATTCGATCAAGAAGGGGAAGGCGCAGCAATACGTCAAGGACGACAAGGAATACGTCAAAGTGATGGTTAAGCGCGCCTCGGAGGGCCTGGTCGTGCGCTACGGCCAGGGCGCCGCCAAGCTGGAAGGCGCGGCACTGGCGAAATTCATTACCGTGTTAAACGAGTATCTGGGCTTCTTTGACAAACTCGGCAAGCGGCTGCGGGACGAAAAAGTGACCGATCTTTTGCCCAAGCTCGACCTTTCCCGGCGGGGCGATTTCGAAGGCGACAAAAACACTCAGCCGAAGAAGATCGAGAAGCTGGAAAAAGAGCTGAAGAAGATTCAGAAAGAGCGTGCCTTCAAAGAAGTGGGGAGCCGTTTTGACGAGGAGCACAACTTATGGGAACTGCGTTACGTCAACTCGCAAGGCGCCGAGCATTTGATCAACTGGGAGCTGGCTTCGACCGCTGAGTACCGGCAACTCCTCGCTAAGTTCAAACAGATCGAACAGTACATGGAGCCGCCGTTTATGGTAGAAACCGTGGTCAAGGCTGCGCCCGCCAATGGCAACGCGAGCGTCGAAGAGTCGAGCGAACCCGAGCTCCTGGACAAGTTGCAGAAGAAGGCCAAAGAGACGGCGACCAAAGCCGGAAAGAAGAAAGTGGAGCCGGAAGTGGTGGAGAAGACGACTCCACGCGATCTTTTCGACTATGTGCTGGCCGAGGGCCGTAAGGACTATACGGTGCAACGCTACAAGGGTCTGGGCGAGATGACGTCGACCCAACTCTGGGAAACCACCATGGATCCCGAGCGCCGCACTCTGCTTTCCGTGAAGCTCGAGGACATAGCGGAATGCGAAACTATCTTCACCACGCTAATGGGCGAAGACGTTGAGGCGCGCCGCAAGTTCATCGAAGATAACGCGCTCGATGTGAAGAATCTGGACATCTAAAGCGATCTTTACCACAAAGACTCTCCAACCATGAGTCCCCATTACTGGGGGTTACCTCTGTGCCATGGGCCCTGGTCAGCACCCTTGCAAGCTTTGTCTGTACAGACGTTCTCCTAGGCAAGACGGAGGTTTACTGTACCGTCTCCGCGAAAAAGGGGAACACGAATGAAAAGGTTTCTACTGCTGATGTTGTGCCTGTGCCCGCTGGTCTGGGGAGAGGAGACCGGAAACAGCGCCGCGCCGGCCTTGACGATCTATAACCAGAATTTTTTTGTGGCCCGCGAACGGCTGCCCATGGACTTGAAGGCAGGGGTCAACCATGTTGAGTTCGCGGGAATTTCCGCTCATCTCGAGCCGGACTCGGTGATTCTGCGGGATCCGAACGGGCACGCCCTGCAAATTCTGGAGCAGAACTACCGCAACGATCCCATCACCCAGGAACTGCTGTTGTCATTCTACGAAGGTAAGACGATCGACTTCCTGGTAGAGCGGGGCGGGCGGCAGGAAACCGTGAAAGCGAAGATCATCCGCAGCGGATACGTTGCCAGTGCCAACCTGGGGAGTGGATATCAATCGGGATTTGGGCAGCCTCTGGTCGAGATCGATGGAATTTTGCGTTTTGGACTTCCGGGGCAGCCGTTATTTCCGGCGCTGAACGGCGACTCGATTCTCAAGCCCACGCTCGGTTGGGAGATCGAAACCAACGAGCCGGGAAAGCTCAACGCTGAGATCTCGTATGTAAGCGGGGGTATGAGCTGGCAGGCCGACTACAATCTTGTCGTCTCCGATCAGGCAAATGGCAAGTTCGATGCGTTGGACATGGTTGGTTGGGTCACCATGCGCAACCAAAGTGGCAAGAGCTACGAGAATGCGCGCATCAAGTTGCTGGCGGGAGATGTAAACAAACTTCAGGAGAACTCTACAGCCGGACGGCTCTATGCGGGCGAGGCGAAGGCCATGAATGTCGATGGGATGGCGCCTGTGGTGCGAGAAAAGTCCTTCGACGAATTTCACCTTTACACCCTGCAGCGCCCCGCTACGCTGCGCGATCAGGAGACCAAACAAGTCGAGTTTGTCCGCAGCGCGGGCATTCACGCTCAGCGTATTTACGTGTACGACGGTGCAAGAACGGATCAGTTCGCATATTACAACCCCGAGCAGATTCGCAACGAACCTGGCTACGGCACCGCGTCCAACCCCAAAGTCTGGGTGATGGAAGAGTTCAAGAATTCTGAGCAGAACCATCTAGGCATCGCATTGCCCAAAGGCAAGCTACGGTTCTATCGCCGCGACAGTGACGGACATCTGGAATTCGTCGGCGAAAATGCCATCGATCACACACCGAAGGACGAAACCATTCGCGTCTACACGGGCAACGCCTTCGACGTGGTCGGTGAGCGCAAGCGGACCAGCTATCACGTTGACTCGAGTCATAACTGGATGGAGGAGTCGTTTGAACTGCGCGTGCGAAATCACAAGAAAGAGGCAGTGAACGTGCGGGTAGTCGAACACCTGTATCGCTGGACAAATTGGAAGCTGATCGAGCAATCCCAGGCGTCGAGCAAGGTAGACGCTCAAACGGTGGAATTTCCGGTTACTATTGCCGCGGATGGCGAACAGGTTTTGACCTACACGGTGCACTACTCATGGTAGGGAACACGATGAATCAGGCGGCCCGACGGGTCGGGTCCATCTTCTCGCCGGGATAGACTCGATCAAAGACAAGCCAGATCAGGCCAACCACGACGAACGCGAGCACGCTGCCCTCGGGGCCTACCGATCCTCCCGTCAACCAGCGGGCGCCGTGAAACGAAGAATTCAACAAGTGCCCGGGCGACATACCGCCGCTGTCCGGCACTGAGTAGAGAAAGCTCTCGCCCCAGTCCCAGGACGCATGCATGCCCACGGCGAACCAGAGATTACCGGTTCGGCGAAGAGTAAAGCAGAAAAAGAAGCCGATCAGGCCCGCGGACAATGCGCCGACCCAGGCTTCTCCGGGATTGGTGAGATGCGCGGTGCCGAAGATAAACGAGAGCGAGACGGCCGCCGGCCAGAATCCCATTCCTTGCGACAGTGTGAATTGCGTGTAGCCGCGAAATGTGAATTCTTCGAACAGACCCACGAACAAAAACAGGACAGCGTAGAAAGCGGCAAACTTCAGGATGCGCTCACCGTGCAGTGCAAGACTTCCAAAGTAAAAAGCTCCCAGGCCGCGCATGGCCAGCATCAATCCGCTGAGCCCGGCGATGCCCCAAAGAATACCTGCCCAAAAAGCTCTGCCAAAGGCGCCGGATCGCGGCAGTCCATAGACTCCGAATGGCCGCCTCTCAATGCGTGCCATCACCCAAGCGGGAGCCAGGAAAGCCAGAGTGACGGCGATCTGCATGCAGATTGACGCCCAAAGCTTACTGGTTCCCTGCCTGGGCAAGTTGTGGGACAGACGCAGGATGAGAAAAAGCAGGCTCGCGCTCATGGCAAGGTAGAGAAACAGGCGCCAACCCGAGCGCAGGCCGCCAGGGCCCATAAAAGCACTGTGCACCCGGCATACGGGCGGCGATTCGTCCAGTGTGGAAGAAGCACCGACGGGCTTCCGAGAATCCGTCGTCTCCGTTGGCGAGATGTTGGAGCCGTTCATTCCAAGTTTCCCTTGAGGCTTCTCGACATGGTAAAACACTCGGCTGCCCCCAATGGCGAGATTTTTCACACGCGAGCGCTTTGGCCAGCCGCAAGTACTGGCTGGGTTGCTGCTACTGGGCTTTCTGGGTCAGTGTGTCTGGCTCGGCATGAGGACGGCAGAAAACCACGAAGAGGAGAGCGCCGAGTTCTTTCGTGTCCAGGAAGGTTTGCGCGAGTGGCACGGCCAGTCGATAGCGGGTACGCCGTCGCCGGTGCGGGCGGACACGAGCATTTCTGTTCCTGAGGCCATCGAAGGTAACGCAGGCTACGACCCCCACCACTCGCCCCTGTGGTATCTGCTGGCATCGGCGCCTTTTCTCGTCTGGCCAGGGTCGGGGCAGCTGAATCCGGGACTGTACTGGACGTGGGCCGCCCGACTGCCCTCGATGGCCTTTGGCCTTCTGCTGGGCGCGTCTTTGTGGTATGTGGCTCGTCGCCTGTATGGCAACGCCGGTGGATACATTGCCTTGAGCCTTTATTGTTTCTCTCCCGTGATCATCGCCAACAGCGTGCTGTGGTTCAGCAGTCCAGAGATGGCTGGGTCGTGGGGATCATTTGGCGCAGTGTTCACCGCTATTGCTGTCGCGCATACTCTCTACGCTCCCCGCGAAGTCGTGATCTGGAATTGGCGGCGCATCTTGTTGCTGGGACTCTCGCTTGCGCTTGCGGTTGGCACGCAGTTCTCTTTGATCGTTCTCGCGCCCATGGCGCTGGCATTCATGTTCTACGTGGCGCCCGCACGCCGATCAGCGGCTCTGGCCATTTGGGGAGCAGCCTGCGGGCTCGCAGCAGCCCTGCTGTACGCCAGCTATGCCTTCCGGGGGGCCTTCGTTCAGGGCGTTGGCCATGCAAGTTTTTGGGGCATCTGGATGCAAGCCTATGAAATGCCAGGCGCGTACCGGAACCTTGCCGCGCTGATCGGGAGAGCCGGACCGATCCTGTCTGTGGTGTTGCCGATTGCGCTGATCGTCTACTGCTTCTGGAAACCGGCCCGCTATTTTGGCAACACCGCGCCGTTGTTGGCGGCCATGTCATTCATTCTTCTCGGGATGGGTACACCGCACTATCCCGGACTCGGATTTAGCCTTGTTGCCATACCGTTCCTGCTGGTATTTGTGGCCGGTATAGCCGCGGACTTGCTGGAAGCGCCGCATCGCGGCCTGCTTTCGCCCGTCATTGCCGGCATGCTAATCGCCAATGCCGTCTCGAACCTGGTCCAGCTCTTTCGAGTTGGCCGGGGATGAGACTGGCGGGAAGGACATTCGGAAGGATCTTGTTGATTAGCCGACGGTTAGGATCTTGGCCCTCGGCTGGCGAGCGTTTTCCAGTTTTTACACAACTTCTGTCCCACGATGACGCTCTAATCATTGAAGGGGAGTGTCTGATGTCTTCGGAAAACGGTTATCATGATGGCATGCAACGAGCAAATTGGGCTCAGGGAGCGGGTTTTGCGCTAATTGGGGTAGCTCTGTTTCTTGCCTCTGTAACCGCTGCGCAGGTCAACGGTGCGCCGCCTTCGGTGACGTCTCTTGGCTTTGGAGGGCGTTCCGGATCGATCCGCGGCACGGCTCCGAGCGTGACGTCTCTTGGCCCACGAGGCTATGCGGGTGGTCGGGGCACCACTAGTGGCTTATTTGGCGTCAATCCTAGTCAGAATATCAATCGTCCTCATCGCCGTCGGGGAGTCTACTACCCCTGGGGAGCTTACTACGGGGTTCCTTACTATGGATACGACGACTCAGGCTACGACGCCGAGGATCAGGCGGGCGATCAGTACAACGGCGGTCCTACGATTTTTGACCGCCGCGGCCCCGGCCGTGCGGCGACGGAGGTGGAGGAACCACGTGACAACCGGGCGTCCAGGGAATCGAGTGAGACAGCGGTTGAGCCGGTGGAGTCCACGCCAGAGGTCGAGCAACCTGCAACCGTCCTTGTGTTCAAAGATGGTCGCCAGCTGGAAGTGGAGAACTACGCGATCGTAGGGGATACACTTTATGATCTGACAGTGGGTGGGCGACACAAGATTTCTCTCGCTGACCTTGACTTGACGGCGACGGCCAAAGAAAACGACGATCGCGGTGTCGATTTCCAGCTACCGGGTTCAGCTGCGAACTAATACATGCTGAGAACTGCTTTCTTTACGCTCTTGCTTTCTGCCTTGTTTGTGCCATTTTCCGCGGCGCAAAGGCATGGAGGCGGGGGGACCGGTTGGGGGCATCCCGGGATGATCGGCGCCCGCGGAATCAGGCTGGCTGCGAGATCA
>Ga0335080_10004616_pt1 | contig 14043 bp, 14 predicted proteins | sample Lox_Sample_34_FD_206720 | JGI IMG/M metagenome (GOLD analysis project Ga0335080, IMG submission 206720) | Soil microbial communities from Loxahatchee National Wildlife Refuge, Florida, United States - Lox_Sample_3.4 | ecosystem: Environmental > Terrestrial > Soil > Wetlands | place: USA... | reverse complement strand
CGGACGCGGAGGGATACCTCGTCGCGCCGACGGTCTTCGAGGGCGTCTCCGACGAGGCGTACCTCTCCTGCGAGGAGGTGTTCGGCCCGGTCACCTCGCTCTACCGCTTCGCGACGCTCGACGAGGGCCTCGAGCGCGCGAACGCGGTCGAGTTCGGGCTCTCGGCGGCGATCTTCACGCGCGACCTCCACGCCGTGCAGCGCTTCACGAACGAGCTGCAGGCCGGGATCCTCCACGTCAACTCGCAGACCGCGGGCGCCGACGTCCACGTGCCCTTCGGCGGGATCAAGGGCTCCGGCTGGGGCCCGCACGAGCAGGGCCGCGCCGCGCTCGAGTTCTACAGCGAGCTCGTCACGGTCTACCAGGACGCCCCGCTTGGCTGAAAGAACGCTCGTCACCGGCGCGCTCGGCTGCATCGGCGCCTGGACGATCCGCGCGCTCCTCGACGACGGCGAGGAGCCGGTCGGCTACGACCTCGGCGGCTCGCGGCACCGGCTCGAGCTCGTGACGACACCGGACGAGCTCGGCCGAGTCGAGCTCGTCGACGGCGACGTGACCGATCTCGACGCGCTCGAGCGGGTGATCGACGAGCGCGGGATCACGCGCGTGATCCACCTCGCCGCGCTGCAGGTGCCCTTCTGCAAGGCCGACCCGGCGCTCGGCGCGCGCGTCAACGTCGTCGGCACGGTCAACGTGTTCGAGGCCGTGAAGCGCCGCCTCGACCGGATCCCGGGGGTGGTCTACGCGAGCTCCGCCGCCGTCTTCGCGCCCGACGACCCCTCGCCCGCGCCGGAGACGGGCGGCACCCGGCCGATGACCCACTACGGCGTCTACAAGCTCGCGAACGAGGGCACGGCCCGGATCTACTGGGCCGACGACGGCGTCCCGTCGATCGCGCTGCGCCCGTTCGTGGTCTACGGCCCCGGCCGCGACCAGGGGATCACCTCGACGCCGACCCAGGCGATGGAGGCGGCGGCCCGCGGCGAGGGCTTCGAGATCACCTTCGGCGGCACCGCCCAGTACGACTACGCGCCCGATGTCGCGCTCGCGCTCGTGCAGGCGAGCCGCGCGGTGTCCGAGGGCGCCGGTGCATTCACGTTCCCCGGGGTCACGGCCTCGATGGACGAGGTGGTCGCGGCGATCGAGGCCGCCGCGCCCGGAGTCGCGGGCAAGATCACCTGGCCGGACGAGGCCCTTCCGTTTCCCGCCGAGCTCGAGCACGAGGGCCTGGAGGCGGCGATCGGGCCGATCCGCAAGACGCCGCTCGCGGGCGGCGTCCGCGAGACCGTCGAGGTGTTCAGCCGGCGATAACGGGGTTCGTCAGCTCGCCGAGCCCCTCGATCTCGATCGTGACCGTGTCGCCGGGCTCGAGCAGGCGCTTCGGGTCGCGGAAGATCCCGACGCCCGCCGGAGTGCCGGTGAGGATCAGGTCACCGGGCTCCAAGGTCGAGGTCTGCGAGGCATAGCTGATGATCTCGTCTATCCCGAAGATCAGGTTCGCGGTCGTCGAGTCCTGGAGCACCTCGCCGCTCACGATCGCACGGATGCGCAGATCGTGCGGGTCTGGCACCTCGGCGGCCGGGATCAGCACCGGGCCGACCGGGCAGAACGTGTCCGGCGACTTGCCCCGCGTCCACTGCCCGTCGGCGAACTGGAGGTCGCGGGCCGAGACGTCGTTGGCGCAGATGTAGCCGCGTACGGTCTCGAGCGCGTTCTCCTTCGAGACGTTGCGGACCGAGCGGCCGATCACGACGCCGAGCTCTGCCTCGTAGTCGCACTGGGTGACGAGCGGCGGGATCACGATCGCCTCGCCGGGCCCGATCAGCGACGTCGTGTACTTCGCGAAGAAGAGCGGCGCGGCCGGCGCCTCGACGCCCTGCTCCTCCGCATGATCCTTGTAGTTCAGCCCGACGCAGACGATCTTGCCCGGGCGCTCGATCGGGAGGCTCACGCGTCCGCCTTCTGCATCGCGGCGTCGAAGGCGAGCTCGGACGGCGCGAAGTCGGTCCGCCGCACGAACGCGAGCGCGTCCTGGGCGCCGTACTCGCGCTCCATCCCGGAGTCCTCCCACTCGATCGAGAGCGGGCCCTCGTAGCCGATCCTGTTCAGCGCGCGGAACAGCTCCTCGAAGTCGACGTCGCCGTGTCCGGGCGAGACGAAGTCCCAGCCGCGCATCTCCTCGCCGAAGTTCAGGTGCGAGCCGAGGATCGAGCGGCGGCCGTTCAGGCGCTTGATCGAGTCCTTGACGTGCACGTGGTAGATCCGGTCGGCGAACTCGAGGGCGAACTGCGCGGTGTCGAGCGACTGGTGCGCGAAATGGGAGGGGTCGAGGTTGATCCCGAAGCCCGGGCGGTTGCCGACCGCGTCGAGCGTCTTGCGCGTGGTGACGAAGTCGTAGGCGATCTCGGTGGGGTGGACCTCGAGCCCGAAGCGGACGCCCTCGGCGTCGAAGACGTCGATGATCGGATTCCAGGCCTCCGCGAACTGCTCGTATGCACGCTCGATCGCGGCGAAGTCGTTCGGCGGGAACGAGTAGATCAGGTGCCAGATTGACGAGCCGGTGAAGCCGTTCACCTGCGTCACGCCGAGCCGTGCGGCGGCGCGGGCGGTGTCCTTCATCCGCTCGGCGGCGCGCGCATTCACGCCTGCCGGGTCGCCGTCGCCCCAGACCTCGGGCGGCACGATCGCCTGGTGGCGCTCGTCGATCCGGTCGCAGACGCACTGGCCGGCGAGGTGGGCTCCGATCGCCCACACGTTGAGGTGGTTGCGCTCGAGGATCTCCTGCACCGAGCGGACGTAGCCCTCGTCGGCTAGCGCCCTGTCGACCTCGAAGTGGTCGCCCCAGCACGCGAGCTCGAGGCCGTCGAAGCCCCAGTTCCCGGCTTTCGCGGCCAGGTCCTCGAGCGGCAGGTCGGCCCACTGGCCTGTGAAGAGTGTGACGGGGCGGGCCACGGGCTCCAATCCTATGCGATCGCAGATCCCGCAATCGAGCGTCGAGGGCCGGCGTTACGGTGCCGATGGGTGCGCTGACCGTACGGTTCGAACAAGGAGAAGCACCGATGCGCGCCATTCGCTCTGCGGCCCTCGCGGGTTGCGCAATCCTCGCCCTCGTCCTGGCCGTGGGCGCCTCCGCCGCGGGGCCGCCCGGCAAGGTCGGCGGCGACGGCTCGAAGCTCAAGGCGGCCGCCCAGGCCTGCCAGGCTCAGGGGCTGAAGCCCGGCACCGACGCCTTCAAGCAGTGCCTGAAGGGACAGGCCGGCGGCGGCGGCGCGAAGGCCGGCGGCGGCGACCTCGCGAAGCTGAAGGCCGCGGGCCAGGCCTGCCAGGCCCAGGGCCTGACGCCCGGCACGGACGCGTTCAAGCAGTGCGTGGCGGGCCAGGTCGGCGGAGGCTCCGGCGATGCGGCGAAGCTGAAGGCCGCGGCGCAGGCCTGCCAGGCGAAGGGCCTGCAGCCGAAGACGCCGGAGTTCAACCAGTGCGTGAAGGGCCAGCTCGGAGGCGGGACCGGGTCCGGCTCCGGATCGGGCGGGGGCGCCGCCGCGAAGCTGAAGGCAGCCGCCCAGGCGTGCCAGGCGCAGGGCCTCACGGCCGGCACCGACGCGTTCAGGAAGTGCGTGACCGGCCAGCTCGGCGGTTCCGGCTCGGGCGACGCCGCGAAGGTGAAGGCCGCGGCACAGGCCTGCCAGGCGCAGGGCCTGAAGCCGGGCACGGACGACTTCAAGCAGTGCGTCAAGGGGAAGCTCACCGGCACCCACTGAGCCTCCCCGCGGGGCGCCGCCGTTGCCTCGGCGGCGGCGCTCCGCGAGACTAGCCCGGTGAGCACGTTCGCCGATGGGCTGCGCTATCGAGTCGAGATCCCGTCCGTCGAAGGGCCGGCGGTGATGCGCGCCGTGCTCGAGGAGGCGGCGCTGCGGGGCGTCCCGGTCCGGCGGGTCTCGCAGGGCAGCGGCGTGATGATGCTGACCGACGCCGAGATCCTCGGGATGGCCGAGCTCGGGGCGCAGGAGGGCGTCGAGGTCAGCCTCTTCCTCGGCCCGCGCGGCGCCTGGGACGCGGGCGGGCAGTCGTTCGTTACGGGCGCGGCCGGCGGCGTCGCACGGGGCGCGGCCGGGATCGACGCATGCGTCTCGGAGGTGCGCCGCGGGCTCCGGCTCGGGATCCGCTCCTTCCTCGTCGCCGACCTCGGCGTGCTGGCGACCCTCGGTGCGATGCGGACGGCGGGCGACCTTCCGCCCGAGCTGCTGCTGAAGACCTCGGTGCTCCTCCCGTGCGCGAACCCGGAGACGGCGCGCGTGCTCGAGGCGCTCGGCGCGAGCACGATCAACGTCTCGACCGACCTCTCCGTCGCCGAGCTCGGAGAGCTGCGCGCGGCCTGCTCCGTGCCGCTCGACGTCTACGTCGAGGTGCCGGACGACCAGGGCGGCTTCGTCCGGATGTACGAGGTGCCGGAGATGATCCGTGCCGCCGCGCCGATGTACGTCAAGCTCGGGATCCGGAACTCGCCCAACATCTACCCGGCCGGCGCCCACCTGCTCGACCTCGCGGTGACGCTCGGCCGCGAGCGGGTGCGGCGCGCCGAGCTCGTGCTGCGCCTGCTCGCCGAGCGCGCGCCCGAGCTCGTCGAGGGGCGCGGCGACGACCGTCCGTCCGACCTGGCGGTGCCGGTGCCGTGAGAGAGCGGTTCGAGAGGATCTACACCGCCGCGCTCACCGACATCCTCGACGACCGCGGGCTCCGCAACCAGACGCTGCCGCACGAGCTGCGGCCGATCGTGGCGGGCAGCCGGGTCGCCGGGCCCGCGTTCACGATCGAGGGCCGCCCGGCCGCGGTCGACGACTGGGATGCGGCGCTGCGCAAGGTGCTCGAGATGCTCGGCTCGGTGCCCGCCGGAGCCGTCGCCGTCTACTCCTGCCACCACGACGTCTCGGCCCACCTCGGCGAGCTCTCGGTCACCTCTTTGCAGGCGCGCGCGGTCGCCGGAGCGGTGATCGACGGCGGCTGCCGCGACTCCGGCTTCATTGCGAAGACCGGGTTCCCCGTGTTCTCGCGCTACGTGACCCCCGAGGACTCGACGTGGCGCTGGACGCTGAGCGCGACGCAGGAGCCCGTGACCATCGGCCGTGTCGAGATCCAGCCCGGCGACTGGATCGTCGCCGACGAAGACGGCGTGATCGCCGTCCCTGCCGGGATCGCCGAGGAGGTGCTGGTCGCGGCCGAGGAGAAGGCCGCGGCGGAGTCCCTGATCCGGGACGCGGTGCGCGACGGGATGACCCCGCTCGAGGCCTACGAGCGCTTCGGCACCTTCTAGCTACACGTCAGGACGAGCTTGCCGAACTTGTCGGCGTCCGAGACGAGGCGCGTGTGAGCGGCCTCCGCCTCGGCGAGCGGGCGCACCGAGTCGATCACCGGGCGCCAGCGGGCCGTCTCGACCAGGCGCAGGAGCGACCGGAAGTCGGTCGGGCTGCCCATCGTCGTCCCGAGCAGCGAGAGCCACTGGAGGTAGAACGGCCGTACGCCGAGCTGCGCCTCGGTGCCCCCCGTACCGCCGAAGACGACCAGCCGGCCGCCCCGCGCGAGCGCCCGCACGGAGTCGGGCCAGGTCGAGCCGACCGAGTCGAGCACGAGGTCGACGCCGCGGCCGCCGGTCGCCTCGCGCGCCGCCTCCGCCCAGTCGCCTTCCGTGTAGAGGAAGCCGCCCTTCGCGCCGAGCTCGAGCGCGCGGTCGATCTTCTCCTGCGACGAGGAGGTGACGAGCACGCGCGCCCCGAACTCCGACGCGAGCTGCACCGCGAACGCCGAGACGCCGCTGCCCGCACCGAGCACGAGCACGCACTCCTCCGAGGTCAGCCGCCCGACGGAGAAGAGCGCGCGGTAGGCCGTGAGCGCCGCGAGCGGGAACGCCGCCGCCTCCTCCCACGGGAGCCTGGCCGGCTTCGGGAACAGGTTCTCGACCGGGAGCGCGATCAGCTGCGCGTAGGTGCCGTTGCGCGGCCCGCCGAGGATCTCGAAGCTCTCGCCCGCCGCCGCCTCGCTCGGCCCCCAGCTCAGCGAGGGCAGGATCACGACCTCCTCGCCGGTGTCGCGGCGGATCCCGGCGCCGTCGGAGCCGGGGATCAGCGGCAGCGGGAACGGATAGACGCCCTGGCGGACGAGCAGGTCGCGCCGGTTCACCGCGGCCGCTTTCAGCTCGACGATCGCCTCGCCGGCCTTCGGCTCGGGGTCGGCGACGGTCTCGTAGGAGAGCACCGCGCCCTCGCGGACGAGCACCGCCTCCACTAGATCGCCTTGAAGCGCTTCATGTTCTCGACCATCGCCGTCTCGGTCGGCAGGCGCTCCATCGACGAGGCGCCGAAGAAGCCGACGACGCCCTCGGTGTGCTCGAGGATGTACGCGGCGTCGTCGGGCTCCGCGATCGGGCCGCCGTGGCAGAGCACGAGGATCTCCGGGTTGACGCGCTTCGCGGCGTCGTGCATCCCCTGGATCAGCGGCACGCACTCCTCGAGCGTCTTCGAGGTGAGCCCGCCGATCGCGCCGCCCGTCGTCAGGCCCATGTGCGGCACGAGCACGTCCGCGCCGGCCTGCGCCATCGCGGTCGCCTCGTCGTCGCTGAACACGTAGGGAGCGGTGAGCAGGTCGAGCTCGTGCGCGGCGCGGATCATGTCGACCTCGAGCCCGTAGCCCATCCCGGTCTCCTCGAGCCCCTGCCGGTAGGTGCCGTCCATCAGCCCGACGGTGGGGAAGTTCTGGACGCCGCTGAAGCCGATCCGCTTCAGCTCCTCGAGGAAGACGGGCATCAGGCGGAACGGGTCGGTGCCGCAGACACCCGCGAGCACGGGCGTCTTCGTCGCGACCGGGAGCACCTCGGCCGCCATCTCGACGACGATCGCGTTCGCGTCGCCGTAGGGCATCAGGCCCGCGAGGGAGCCGCGGCCCGCCATCCGGTAGCGGCCGGAGTTGTAGATGATGATCAGGTCGGCGCCGCCCGCCTCCGCGCACTTCGCCGAGAGCCCCGTGCCGGCACCCGCGCCGATGATCGGCCTTCCCTGCTCGACCTGCGCCCTGAGGCGCGCGAGCGCTTCCGCCCGTGTCACTGGTCCTCCTCGATCATCGCGTGGAGCCGGTCGGCCATCGCGGTCGCGAACGCCGGGTCGTTCACGTCGAGGTCGAGCTGGTGCACCTCGACCGCAGGCCCGAGCGTCTCGTGGAGGCCCTGGAGGAGCGCCGCGTCCGCCTCGGGGTCGTGGAAGACCTGGCCCTCGACCGCGATCATCGAGACACCCTTGAGCGGGATGAACAGGGCGGTTGGCCCGGTCGCCGCGGAGAGCTTGTGCCCGATCTCCCGGCCGAGCGCGAGGCACTCCTCGGGCGTCGTCCGCATCAGCGTGATCGTCGGGTTGTGGACGTAGAGGTTGCGGTCGGCGAAGCGCTCCGGGACCGACTCCCGCGGGCCGAAGTTGACCATGTCGAGCGCGCCGAGCGAGACGACCTGGGGCAGCCCGAGCTCGCCCGCCGCCTCGAGCCGGTCGGGCCCGGCCGAGAGCACGCCGCCGACGAGCTCGTCGGCGAGCTCGGTCGTCGTCACGTCGAGGATCCCGGCGAGGAAGCCGCCCCTCGCGAGCGCCTCCATCGACTGGCCGCCCGTGCCGGTCGCGTGGAAGACGAGCACCTCGTAGCCGAGCTCCTCGAGCCGCTCGCGCGCCGTCGTCACCGAGGGCGTGGTCACGCCGAACATCGAGGCGCCGATCAGCGGGCGGTCCGCGCCGAGGTCGGGCACCTTCGACGTCACCGCGCCGGCGATCATCCCGGCCGCGTTGGTCATGATCTGCGCCGAGATCCGGTTCACCCCGGCGATGTCGACGACCGAGTACATCATCGCGATGTCGACCGCGCCGACGTAGGGCCGCGTGTCTCCGGAGGCGACCGTCGACACCATCAGCTTCGGCACGCCGACGGGGAGCGCGCGCATCGCCTGGGTGACGAGCGCCGAGTTGCCCGAGCCGCCGAGGCCGAGGATGCCGTCGAGGCGGCCCTCGGCGTGGAGGCGCGAGACCACGGCCGCCGCGCCCTCCGCCATCGTCTCGACGGCGGCGCCTCGGTCGCCCGCGGCCGCGAGCGCGCGCACGTCCGCGCCGGCCGCCCCGGCGACCTCCTCGCGCGTGATGTCGGGCGCCGCCAGCGGCTCGCCCATGATTCCCGCGTCGACGAGAACGACGTCTACTCCATGCTCGAGCACACGCTCGCGGAGGAAGTCGTACTCCTTCCCCTTGGTGTCGAGCGTCCCGAGCAGGACGACGGTGGGCACGGAGCGATCCTAACCCGCTGCGGGAGCGGAGGCCGCGCCAGGCTTCCACGCGGGGCTCGAGTCGTTCCCCTTGCCGTCCGTGAGCGCGTGCACGGCGAAGGCGAGGTCGACCGTGTCGATCGCGCCGTCGCGGGAGAACGCGATCAGCTTGCCGTCGGGCGACCAGGCCGGATCGATGTCCTCGGCCGCGCTCGCGGTCAGCCGCTTGAGCCCGCTGCCGTCGAGATTCGTCTTGTAGAGCTCGTACTGGCCGCGGACGGGCGCGGCGAACGCGAGCTGCTTCCCGTCTGGCGCCCACGACGGCGAGGAGACCGTGGAGGCGAGGCTCGTGACGCGGCGGAGCCCCGTGCCGTCGGGGTGGACGACCCAGAGCTCGGTGATCGGCGTGTTCGGCGCGGTTCGGGAGAACGCGATCAGGTCCCCCTTCGGCGACCACGCGGGGTACGCGACCTTGGCCGAGTCGTCGCCGACGCGGTGCACGTGGCTGCCGTCCGCGTCCATCACGTAGAGGCCCTTGTGGTTTGCCCCGCCGAAGACGATCTGCTTCCCGTCCGGCGACCACGACGGATGCGAGGCGCCCGCCGGGCCCGAGGAGAGGAGCTTCGAGCCGCTGCCGTCGGCGTTCATCACCCAGATCGCGGCGGTGCCGCTGCGCGTGCTCGCGAACGCGATCTGCTTCCCGTCGGGCGACCACGCGGGATCGACCTGGTAGAAGAGGTTCTCGGGCGACGAGGCGGCGCTCGGCACCTTCGTGAGCCTGTGCTGCCGGCTCCCGTCGTTGTTCATCGTGTAGATCGCGTACACGCCCGACCGGGTCGAGACGAACGCGAGGTCGGGCCGCGGCTTCGCGGAGCCGCCGCACCCGGCCACGACTGTCGCCAGGCAGGCGGACGCGAGCGCGAGGAATGTGAGGCGTCGGTTCATCGACCCGGGAGCCTAGCTAGGACGCGAGCGGCTCCACTCCGAGGAAGCGGCGCTGCGCGTCGGGGTCGGTCGAGAGCACCTCGGCGGTCGTCTCGGTGAAGATCCGGCCGGCGACCATCACGAGCTGCCGCTCCGCGATCGAGGTCGCGACGCCGAGGTTCTGCTCGATCAGCAGGATCGCGAGGCCCTCGGTCTCGAGCGTCTTGAAGATCTCGACCAGGTTCTCGATGATCGCCGGCGCCAGGCCCTCGGACGGCTCGTCCATGATCAGGAGCTTCGGGTTGGTCAGGAGCGCGCGCCCGATCGCGAGCATCTGCTGCTCGCCGCCGGACAGCTGCGCGCCGCCGTGCTTCTTCCGCGTCGCGAGGTGGGGGAACAGCTCGTAGACGCTCTCCACCGTCCAGTCGCGGACGCCCGGCCTCTTCGGGGCGCGGATCATGCGGAGGTGCTCGTCGACGCTGAGGGACGGGAACAGGCGGCGGCCCTGCGGGACGTAGCCGATCCCGAGCGCGGCGATCCGGTACGACGGCTTGCCGACGAGCTCGTGGCCCTCGAACCTGATCGAGCCGGTCGCCCGCGGCGGCGTGAAGCCCATGATCGCGTTGCACAGCGTCGTCTTGCCCATCCCGTTTCGGCCGACGAGCGCGATCGACTCGTTCGTCATCTCGAACGAGACGTCCTCGAGCGCCTGCGCGCGCCCGTAGAACGCGTTCAATCCGGTGACGGCGAACAGCGGCTCAGGCATGCGCCTGCTCCGCCTTGCCGAGGTAGAGGTCGTGGACGAGCTGGTTGGCGCGGATCTCGTCGGGCGTCCCCTCGACGACCTTTTCGCCCTGGTGGAGCATCGTCACCTGCTCGGCCACGCGCAGAGCGACGTCCATGTCGTGCTCGATCAGGATCAGCGTGATCTCGCGGTCGAGGGCGAGCAGGAGGTCGGTCAGGACGACGCGCTCGCCGCGCGAGAGCCCCGAGGCCGGCTCGTCGAGCATCAGCAGCCTCGGCTTCACGGCGAGGGCGAGGGCGAGCGCGACCTGCCGGTGCTCGCCGTGGGAGAGCGAGCCGACGAGCTCCTTGAACTTCGGCGCGATCGCCGCGCGGTTCGCGGCCTCGTAGGCGCGCTCGCGCAGCGCCGCGTCCTTCTTGGGGAGGGTGACGGGGCGCATCCGGCCGCCGTCGACGCCGAGAATCGCGAGGTAGATGTTGTCCTCGACCGTCAGCCCCCCGAACAGGCGCGACTGCTGATACGTCCGCGCCAGGCCGAGCTTCGCGCGGTTTCGGGACGGCATGTGGGTGACGTCGAGGCCGAACAGCTCGACCGTCCCGGACGTGGCCGGGAACTCCCCGGCGATCACGTTGAAGAGCGTGGTCTTGCCGGCGCCGTTCGGCCCGAGGATCGCGCGGCGCTCGCCGTGCGGGACGTCCAGGTTGACGTCCCGCACAGCGTGAAGGCCGCCGAAGCGCCGGCCGACCCCCCGCAAGCGGAGGGTCGGCACTGCGCCTTCGGCGCTACTTGACGTACTCGGTGCCTCTGCCGTCACCCGACGATCTTGCCGTTGACGACAGGCTTCTCCTTGCCGGTCCAGGGCAGCGCACCCACCTTGCAGGTCGGGAACGAGCGCCCCGGAGGCGGCGTGCTCGGACTGAACGTGCCGCCGAACGTCTGGTCGACGTTCGGGATGAACTGGACCGTCTTGACCTCGGTCTTGCCGGGCTGGGCGAAGATCTGGTACGACCACTCGCCCTCGACCGCGTTGCGGTTCTTGTCCAGCTTGACCACGCCGAACGGCGTGTTCAGCGTCACCCTCGCCAGGGCCGCCTGGAGCGGCTTCTGGTTCGCGATGTTGCCGTGCACGACGTTGAGCCCCTTGACGAGGGCCCAGGCGGCCTTCCAGTAGTTGAAGTAGAAGCCGTTGTAGGCATTCGCCACGTTCATCGGACCGAGCGGCGGGATCTGCTTCCAGTACGACATCTGCTTCGCCACGTACGCCTTCGCAGCCGGTGACGCGTAGTCGGTGCCCGGCGTGCCGAAGCCGCCGACATAGGCACCGCTGATCCGCGGAGCGACCTGCTGGAAGTTCCCGGTCACCTCGAGGAAGAGGTTGCCGGAGATCTGGCTTGCCTTCAGTGGCCCGTACGCCTGCTCGAACGCCTTGAGCGAGGCGACCGTGCCCGAGCCGCCGACGACCCAGAAGTAGCCGTCCACCTTGTTCGGGGCGGGCAGCTGCCTCACGTACGACGAGTAGTCGGTCGTGTTGAGCGGCGGGAAGACCCGCTTCGTGATCTTGCCGCCGGCTGCGCAGAAGTCTGCGATGATGCCTGCGCCCGACGTCCAAGCGAAGCTGTAGTCGTCCATGATGATGGCCGCGGTCTTCCAGCCCTTCTTGTGCATGAGGTCGCCGATGCCGGCGTTCCACTGCGCACCGTCGCCGTTGTAGCGGAAGAAGTTCGGCGCCCGCACCTTGAGCGTCGTGTCCTGCGCGCCCGCGGTGCCGTTGATGAACGTCTTCGTCGGATGCGCCTTCGCGTAGTTCGCCACGGCGATCGACTCGTCGCCCGACAGCGGGCCGATCAGGATGTCCGCGCCGAGCTGCTCCATCAGGCGCTTCGTCTCCTTGATCGCAAGGTCCGCACTGTCGTTCGAGCAGCCGAAGCCGACGATCTGCAGCGGGTGCCCGGCAACCGAGCCGCCGGTCATGCCTGCGGACGGCTTGTTCGGGTTCACGGGCTTGGCGCCCGCGAACTGCGAGAGCCCGGCGATCGCGCCGCCGATGTCAGCCTCGTACTGTCCTCCGAACGCGCCCTGGCAGTCCGACAGGATGCCGATCTTGATCGGCGTCGCGGCTGCCGTCTTTCCGACCGCGGAGGCCGCGAGAACTCCCGCCAGCACCACCGCGGCGAGAGCACCGATTCCGACTGGAAGCCAGAACGGGCGGCCTCGCCTCTTGACGTACGTCATGAATACCCTCCTTACGGGGAACTCGGCCAGAAAAGAACGCCTGCATCCGTGAGTGTTTCGCGTAGACCAAGCTTTGTCACGCTCCGGCATCGCCCCCTTTCACGTCGTTCCCTCCTGAGACGTCGAGGGCGACTCGTCGGTTGGTCCCGCGGATCCGGCCCGAGTTCGCTCGACGATCCGATCCCAGATCCCGAGGAGCCCGCCGGGTGAGAGCAGCACGATCACGAGGAAGATCACCCCGATCACGGTGTAGAAGCTGCCGCCGATCACCGGCACGCTGGTGTCGTGGAGGTAGTTGTTGAGCAGCACGAACGCGAGGGCGCCCACCCAGGCTCCCTCGAGCTTGTAGAGCCCGCCGATCACGCAGACGATCAGCAGGTTGATCACGGCGTCGAGGTTGATCGTCGCGGGGTCGATGTGATCGTTCCACCACACGAACAGGACGCCGGCGAGCGAAGCGATGAAGGCCGCGAACCCGAACGCGAGCGTCCGGTGGGCCGAGATGTTGTAGCCGAGCGAGCTCATCCTGACCGGGTCGTCGCGGATCCCCTGGAGCGCGATTCCGAACGGGGTTCGCCCGAGGTACCGGATCAGGAAGTAGACGAGGATCGCCACGACCAGCGCGATGTAGTACAGCCTGTCGGGGTGGATGTTGGGGTTGCCGATCACGCCCGGGGTGTGGATCTGGATCCCGCTGATCCCGCTGAAGCCGGACACGTTCGTCACCTGCCCGAAGAAGTAGTTCGCGAGCACGGCGAAGACGACGGTGAGCATCAGGAAGTAGATCCCGAAGCTCCGGCTCGAGAGGGCGCCGAGCAGGAGGCCGACCGCGGTCGCGATCACGAGCGCGAGCACGACGCCGAGCCACGGGTTCCAGCCCAGATGGAGGCCCTTCACCTCTCCGGTCGTGACGGTGTTCCCGAGCACGAACCCGGCGATCCCGAACATGGAGATCTGACAGAGCGAGACCATGCCGCCGTACGCCGAGAGGAAGGTCAGGCTCGCCGCGGCGATCCCGAGCCAGAACACCTGCGTCAGCAGCGTGTGCGCGATGTAGTCGCTGAAGAGGAAGGGGCCGAGCGCCGCGACGACGAGGGCGGCCAGCCCCACCACGCGCGACGGCGTCACCGCGCGGGCGCTCATCCGGCCTTCCCGAGCAGGCCCTGGGGCCGGAATGCGAGCACCAGCGCGAGCAGGGCGAAGGTGAAGACGACCGAGTACTCCGTGCAGCAGTTGCCGCTCGTGGTCGGCAGGTAGATCGCCGAGAAGTTGAAGACGAAGGCGTAGAGGATCGCGCCGACCGCGGCGCCGGCGAGGGAGCCCATCCCGCCGATGATCACGACCACGAGGCAGTTGAGCAGCCACTGGCCGCCGACGTCGATCTGGAGGCCGGCGAACGAGCCGCCCATCACGCCGCCGAAGCCCGCGAGCCCGGCGCCCACGAAGAACGCGAGCGCGAACGTGAGCTGGATGTTGACGCCGAGGCCGGAGACCATCTGGCGGTCGTCGACCCCGGCCCGGATCACCATCCCGGTTCGCGTCTTCTGGAGCCAGAGCCAGAGCAGCACCCCGACCACGATCGCGACCGCCAGCATGAACAGGCGCGCGAGCGAGTACTGGATCCCGCCGAAGCCGAGGCTGACGAACCGGTCGAGGTCGCCGGGCCACGAGATGCTCTGCGCGTTCCCCGCGTTGAAGTGCGCGAGCATCTGGTCGGCGAGGATGATCGAGATCGCGATCGTGATCAGCGCCTGGCGCAGGTCCTGGCCCTGGTTCCAGCGGAGGAACGCCTGCTGGATCGCGAGGCCGACGACCGCGACGCAGCCGGCGGCGATCACCGCGGGCAGCACCCACTGCCACA
>Ga0335080_10004615_pt1 | contig 14043 bp, 9 predicted proteins | sample Lox_Sample_34_FD_206720 | JGI IMG/M metagenome (GOLD analysis project Ga0335080, IMG submission 206720) | Soil microbial communities from Loxahatchee National Wildlife Refuge, Florida, United States - Lox_Sample_3.4 | ecosystem: Environmental > Terrestrial > Soil > Wetlands | place: USA: Florida... | reverse complement strand
TTGTCGAGCTCGTGGATCCGCTTCGCGTCGAGCCCGGTTTCGACGGCCATGTAGCGATCCTAGCCCGCGAACGAGGTTGAACGCGAGTGATCTTCGGAGGAGGATCCGGTTATGCCTCGAGAGTTGCTTGCCTCCGCGCTGCTCGAGCGAGACTCTCACCTGGAAGCGCTTGACGGGTGGCTGGCCGAGAGCGCCGAGGGCCAGGGGCGCCTCGTGCTCGTCTCGGGGGAGGCAGGTATCGGCAAGACCGCCCTCGTGCGGCGGTTTGCCGAAGGGCACGCTGACAGCGCCCTCTTGTGGGGCGCCTGCGACAGCCTCGGGACGCCTCGACCGCTCGGCCCACTGGTCGACATCGCGGCGACGACGGGCGGCTCGCTCTACGAGCTCGTCGAGAGCGGCGGCAAGGCGCACGTCGTGTTCGCCAGCTTCCGCGACGAGCTGCAGGCCCGGCGGCCGGCCATCGCAGTCCTCGAGGACGTGCACTGGGCGGATGAGGCCACGCTCGACGTGCTCAGGCTGCTGGGCCGCCGCGCCGAATCGACGCAGGGGCTGGTGATCGCCACCTACCGCGACGACGAGATCGAGCCGTCACATCCGGTTCGCGTGGCCGTCGGCGAGCTGGCGGGCGCCGAAGGCGTGCGCCGGATCGAGCTTCCGGCTCTCTCCGCGGAGGCCGTCGCAGAGCTCGCAGCGCCGCACGAGATCGACGCGGAGGAGCTGTATCGGATGACGGGCGGGAACCCGTTCTTCGTGACGGAGGCGCTCGCTGCGGCCGCGGCCGGCGTGCCGCCGACGGTCCGCGATGCGGTGCTGGCGCGCGCGAGTCGTTTGAGCGCTCCGGCGCGAAAGATCCTCGAGGCGGTTGCGGTCGTCCGGCCGCGCTGCGAGCTGTGGCTGCTGGATTCGCTAGCTCCTCAAGACGAGGCAGCGCTCGATGAAGCGCTCGCATCGGGGATGCTCGACGCAGGGCGGCAAACGGTCGCGTTCCGGCACGAGCTCGCGCGGCTCGCAATCGAAGGCGCGATCGGCCCGAGGCAACGGCTGGCACTCCATCGCAAGGCGCTGAAGGCGCTGCAGCAACCGCCGGCCGGCCGGCCTGACCCCGTCCGGCTCGCGCATCACGCCGAGGCGGCAGGCGACGGCGAGGCGGTGCTCGAGTTCGCACCGGTGGCAGCCGACGGCGCGGCGGCGCTCGGCGCTCACCGCGAGGCCGCCTCGCAGTACGCCCGGGCTCTGCGCTTTGCCGACGGCCTGGAGGCTGCCCGCCGCGCCGAGCTGCTGCAGGAACGCGCGCACGAGTGCTTCCTCACCGACCAGAACATCGATGCGATCGAGGCGCTTCAGGAGGCGATCGAGCTGTACCGCAACCTGAGGGACCGCCATCGAGAGGGGGCGTCGCTCGGCGCACTGGCCGAGGCGCTCTGGTGTCCCGGCCGCACGAGTGAGTCGGTCGGGGCGGCCGGCGAGGCGGTCGCAGTCCTGGAGTCGATCCCTCCGGACCGAGAGCTCGCGTTCGCGTATGCGCGGCTCGCGACCGTCTACAAGGACGCGGAGGACGCGGAGCCGGCTCGTGTTTGGACCGGTCGCGCCCTCGAGTTGGCTGAGCAGCTGGACGAGCCCGAGATCGTCGCCAACGCCCTCGCCACCAGGGGGGCCGTCGACTTCTGGCTCGGCGATGACGCGGGCCGCGAGAAGATCGAGCAGAGCATCGCTCTCGCAGAGGATTTGGGCCTCGACGAGCAGGTGGCGCGCGGCACCAACCATCTGGCAGGGATCGCCGTTCGGCTCCGCCGCTACGACCTCGCCAACGAGGTGGTCGAGAGTGGGCTCGCCTTCACGGGCGAGCGCGGACTCGAGCTCTTCCGGCTCTACTTCCTCGCGTACCGGGCGCGCGCGGAGCTCGATCAGGGTCGCTGGCAGGAGGCTGGAGACGCGGCCACCGCCGTGCTGCGCATTCCCCGGCATTCGACGATCCCCCGGATCATCGCCCTCTCGGTGCTCGGCAGGTTGCGGGCCCGGCGCGGCGATCCCGACGTTTGGCCGGCACTCGACGAAGCTTGGGCGCTTGCCGAGCCGACCGGCGAGCTTCAGCGCCTGGAGCCGGCTGCGGTTGCGCGCGCCGAGGCGCTCTGGCTCGAGGGCCGGCACGACGACGTTGCCGCCGCGACGGAAGCGACGCTGGAGCTGGCACGTCGGCGCCAGGCGGCCGGGGTCGTTGGCGAGCTTGCCCTGTGGCGTTGGCGGGCGGGGATCGAGGAGCAGCTCCCTCCCGGCGCCGCTGAGCCCTTCGCGGCCCAGTTCCGCGGGGACTGGGCGCGGGCCGCCGAGCTGTGGGGCGAGATCGGCTGCCCCTACGAGGCCGCTCTGGCGCTCGCTGACGGCGACGACGAGCTTTCCCTTCGCCACGCGCTGAGCACGCTCAAGGATCTCGGCGCCGAGGCAGCCGCAACCGTCGTAACCCGCAGGCTGCGCAGACACGGCGCGCGGGGGCTCCCTCGAGGCCCGCGTCGTGCGACGCGCGGCAATCCCGCCGGCCTGACGGCGCGAGAGCTGGAAGTGCTGACTCTCGTCGCCGAGGGCCTCCGCAACGCCGAGATCGCCGACCGGCTCTTCCTGTCCGGTCGAACGGTCGATCACCACGTCTCGTCGATCCTGCGCAAACTGAAGGTTCGCTCCCGGGCCGAGGCGACGGCGGAAGCTCTGCGGCTTGGCCTCGCTCGAAGATAGGCACCGGCCTCAGCCAATGTGGGTGGGAACGCCGATTCGGGAAGGCGCAGGTGCTCGTACTCTCGAGCGATGAACATGCAGCCGTACATCCTCGAGCAGGGAATCGCGGCACGGCACGCGGATCTCGTCCGGGAGGCGGACGCCGCCCGGCTGGCCATGCGGCCATCCAGGCGCCGACGTCTGCTCGGCTCCTGGTTCGGACTCGCTCCGCGCTGCCGCGAGCGACCCGGCGTCCGGCCCACGCTCGAGCCCGAGCTCTAATCTTCTTGCGGGCTGAGGTGGAGCACGGCGTAGGCGGGGAGCCAGTGCTCGACCATGTAGTCGCTGCCGACCGCTTGGTCGAGGCTCGCGGCTGCGTGGCGCTCGGCCGCTTCGAGCATCACCGGCACGCGGGGATCGGAGCCGGGTAGCGCCGCGGCCAGCCGCCGCCAGCACCAGGCTCGGCTCAGGTTCAGGCCGTGCAGGTGGGCGATGTGGCCGTCGCTCGGGTCGGTGACCACGGCGGGCGTGAAGAGGGTGCCGGGCTCGCGGTCCGAGATTCCGGGGAGGAATCGCTCGAGCCAGGAGGGGAACTCGGCGGGCGGGAGCAGCGACGACATCAGTTCGGCCTCCATCAGGGCGGGCGAGAGGAAGTCGGCGCCGGAGGGCTCCCAATCGGCCGCATAGCCCACGTCGCCCGCGAACCAGCGCGTCGCGGCTTCCTCAAGCGCTTCGAGGAATGTCACGTCGCCGGCCTGAGCGCGCTTCCGGGCGAACGGCAACGAGAACGAGAGCGCGAAGGCCGAGTTCGCGTGGATTCCGTACCGGATCGGATAGGTCGCCTTCGGGAGCCACTCGAGGAAGCGCTCCACAAAGAGGTCTGCGAGGGGCAGGAGGTTCGCAGCCCAGCGTCCGGCGTCCGCGTCGTCGAAGGCCAGGAGCTCCGCCGCAAGCCGAAGCGTCCACGCCCAGCCGTACGGACGCTCGGTCAGCCGGTGGGCGGGATCTTCGAAGAAGCGTGTCTCCCCGGCGAGCGCCTCCGCGCTCAGGTGCGCGTCGAGAGCGTTCCTGACCTCGTCCTCGGGCACGCGGTCGGGCACGAGACGCAGGAGCCGCCCGAGCACCCAGTGCATCTCCACGCAGGAGTGCCAGTCGAGGCTTCCGTAGAACGCGGGGTGCAGCGCGCGAGGCGCGGGGATCGGGCTCAGGTCCGACTGGAGATACAACTCGTAGCGCGGGAACTCGCGCTCGATGTTCGCGAGCGCGACTCGCGCGTAGGCCTCCGCCCTCTCCCGGAGCATTCCCCACGATAGGCCACGGAACCGCCATGGCTTGCAGAGCCGGCGGGCGAGGCGCACGATTGACCGGTGAGCACCGTCGCAACCGCCGCGCTGCTCGAGCGCGATTCGCAGCTCCAAGCCCTCCGGGACGCTCTGGCGGAGACCGAGCAGGGCCGCGGGCGGCTCGTGCTGGTCGCTGGGGAGGCGGGCGGCGGCAAGACGGCGCTCGTGCAGGCGTTCCTGGCAGCCCTGCCGCGCAGCGTCCGTGTCCGGCAGGGGGCTTGCGACGCGCTGTTCGCACCTCGGCCGCTCGGGCCGTTCGCGGACGTCGCACAGGCGACCGGCGGCGAGCTGGCGCAGCTGGTGGAACGAGGCGCCCGGCCGCACGAGGTGATCGGCCCGCTGCTCGACGAGCTGCGTCGGAAGCCGACGGTGCTCGTGCTCGAGGACCTGCACTGGGCCGACGAGTCGACTCTCGACCTCCTGCGGCTGCTTGGCCGGCGCGTCGAGACCCTCACCGCGCTCGTGCTCGTGACGTACCGCGACGACGAGCTCGGGCCTGCGCACCCGCTCCGGATCGTGCTCGGGGACCTCGAGTCCACGGCGGACGCGCTCCGGCCACGCCTCCCGCCGCTCAGCGCGGCGGCCGTCGGCGAGCTCGCTCAGCCACACGGGGTCGATGCCGCCGACCTCTACGCGAAGACTGCCGGGAACCCCTTCTTCGTGACCGAGGCGCTCGCCGGCGGCGGAGAGGCAATCCCTGCGACCGTTCGCGATGCCGTCCTCGCCCGGGCGGCCCGGCTCCAGCCCCGCGCCCGCAGCTTGCTCGAGGCCGTCGCCGTCGTCACCCCGCAGGCGGAGCTGTGGCTCCTCGAGCGCCTCGCCGGCGACTCGGTGGACGAGCTCGAGACCTGCCTGGCCTCCGGCATGCTCTCGCCCCACGAGGCCGGCGTCGCCTTCCGGCACGAGCTCGCGCGCCTCGCGGTCGAGGAAGCTCTCTCGCCCACACGGCGGCTGAACCTCCACCGCCGCGCGCTCGAAGCCCTCGAGTCGCACATCGCGGAGCCGGAGTCGATCGACTTCTCGAGGGCTGCGCACCACGCGGAGGCAGCCGGCGACGCCGAGGCGGTCCTGCGGTACGCGACCGCTGCAGGCGACTACGCGAGCGAGGTCGGCGCGTCGCGCGAGGCCGCTGCTCAGTACGCCCGCGCCTTGCGGTTCTCCGAGGGCCTCGGGCTCGAGGCCAGGAGCGACCTGCTCGAGCGCCGCGGATACGCGTGCTACGTGATCGGGGAGCTCGACGAGGCGCTGGCGGCCCAGGAGCAAGCGCTCGACTGTCACCGTCAGGTCGGCGACACGCGCGCGGAGGGTGACTCGCTGCGCTCGCTGTCGCGGCTGCTCCGCTACGTCGGCCGAGCCGAGGAAGCGATGCGGGCCGGCGAGGAAGCGGTCGCGGTTCTCGAGCCCCTCCCGGAGGGGCACGAGCTGGGGATCGCCTACTGCAACCTGTCCCACCTCCACCAGCACCTGGAGGACGAGCAGGAAACCCGCTCCTGGGCATCGCGTGCTCTCGAGCTCGCCGAGCGCCTGGACGACGACGAGGTCCGGGTCTATGCGCTCACCAACATCTGCAACATCGAGCTGCTCAAGCGCGGTGAGACGGAGAACCTCGAGCGGGGCATCGAGCTTGCACTGCGGGCGGGGCTCGAAGAGCACGCCGGGAGAGCCTTCCTCGCGACGATGTGGTGGTCGCCGCGCGGGCGGTCGTACGCTGACGCCGATCGCTACTTCGAGCCGGCGCTCGAGTACTGCACCGAACGCGGACTCGACCTCTGGCGCAACTTCGTGCTCGCGGCGCGGGCTCGCGCACAGCTCGATCGAGGCCACTGGGACGACGCGGTCGTGCATGCGGTCCCTGTCGTCCGCGACCACCGCACGTCACCCGTGCCACGGGCCGCCGCGCTGTCGGTGCTGGGCCTGGTTCGAGCACGGAGAGGCGACCCGGACGTCTGGCCGCCGCTCGACGAGGCGTGGGCACTCGCTTCTTCGACCGGGGAGCTGCAGCGGATCGAGCCGCCGGCAGCCGCGCGGGCCGAGGCGCTGTGGCTGCATGGCCGCACGGGGGAGATCCTGGGCGCGACGGAGCCGGCGTTGAAGCTGGCCCTGGAGCGCGAGGCGTGGTGGATCGTCGGCGAGCTTGCGTGCTGGCGCCGTCGCAGCGGAGTCGAGGAAGAGGTTTCGGCTCAGGTGCCCGATCCGTGGGCCGCGGAGCTCTCGGGCGACTGGCGACAAGCCGCCGAAGGTTGGAACCGGCTCGATGCACCCTACGAGGTCGCTCTCGCGCGCGCCGCGGCGGACGACGAGGAAACGGTGAAGAGCGCGCTCGAGCAGCTTCGGGAGCTCGGTGCACAGCCGGCCGCCGCGATCGTCGCGCGCCGTCTGCGGAGACGCGGAATCCGGAAGGTTCCCCGCGGCCCGAGGCCGGCGACGCGCGCAAACCCGGCAGGGCTGACGTCGCGTCAAGTCGAGGTGCTCGCGCTGGTCAGCGAAGGCCTGCCGAACTCCGAGATCGCCGAGCGGCTCGTGCTCTCCGAGCGGACAGTCGACCACCACGTCTCGGCGATCCTGGGGAAGCTCGGCGTCCGCACCCGTGTCGAAGCAGCGGCAACCGCGCGGCGGCTCGGCATCGCTGAAGATCGGTAGGCGGCGCAGCCAACATGGGCACTTCTGCCGATGTCGCCTCGGCGTGCGCCTTCTAGCCTCGAAGCGTCGTGAACATCGCCGCGAGATCCGACGGATGAGGACGTACCTCGTGGTGCGCCGGCGAGCGTGGCGGACGATCGACGATCTCCGCGAGGCCGCCAAGAGAGCGGAATCGGCGCTCGAGCGCACCCCAGACGACGTTCGCTGGATCCGGAGCTACCACCTCGCCGAGTCGGAAGGCTCGTGGGGCACGGTCTGCGTCTACCGGGCGACGAGCCCGGAGGCGCTGCGCGCTCACGCACGTCTCGCCAGGCTGCCTCTGGACGAGATCGTTGCGCTGTTCGAGACCGTAGTGGTCGAGCCGGATCCCGTCGAGACCGCGGCCTGACGGAAGGAGAGACATGAAACGCATCTCACGCGCCGCCGCAGCCGCCGCGCTCCTGGGTCTCGTTGCCGTGGTCCTTCAGTTCGGCCCGGCTGCGAGCGCCACGAGTGCCTCCTGTGCGGACGCTGTGACCAGCGCCCCCACAGGCCCTGCGACCGTGTCGACTGCATCGACGCCGTACGGCAAGGTGCTCGTCGTCGGTTCGGGCGCCTACGCCGGTTGCTCCCTGTACCTGCTCACGTCGGACCAGCTCCACGCGCTGACCGGCTCGCGCTACGCGTGTAGCGACGGCCCGAACGCCACCGGTGCGCCTTGTGACACCGTCCTCTGGCCGGCGCTGCTCACCAACGGGCGCCCGATCGCCGGGCCGGGAGTCAAGTCCAGCCTGCTCGGGACGGTGACCCGCACCGACCTGCCCGGCCTTGGGCCGGTGCAGCAGGTGACCTACAACGGCCTGCCCCTGTACCGCTTCGTCTTCGACGATGACCCGGGGGATACGCAAGGCGCCAACCTGTTCGATCCGGTGACGAGCCCGACGGGCATCTGGTACCTGGTCGAGCCGAATCGGGGCAATCCCGCACCGGGCACGGCTCTGATGCGGCTCGAAACCGCTCCGGTCGGAGGCACCGGGCCGAACGAGACCGTCCTGGCCGCGAGGATGAACAATGACTTCAGCGACCTCTTCGCCGACGCGAGCTTCCCCGTCTACACCCAGAGCCCGGGCCACGGTCACGGGAAAGGCCCTCACCACGGGGGGGAGTGCCAGATGCTGTGTGCCCAGTACTGGCCGCCGGTGCTGACCTCAGGACGGCCCGAAGCCGGAAGCGGCGTCGACCAGCACGCCCTCGGGACGGTCATGAGGACCGACGGTACCCGGCAGGTGACGTACAGGGGCAAGCCCGTGTACCTGTTCGCCGACGACGCGTACCTCCCGCCCTTCCCGTACAACGGCGCGGCCGCCGGCATCTACGGAGCAGGCGCGGAAACCCTGTGGGGCGAGTTCAACACGATCCCGCCCATCCACTAGCGCTCTCCGCCTCCCCAAGGCACCGAAAGCCCCGGCCGGCTCGCTCGGCCGGGGCTTTCTCCGTCTCCGCACCCGGCGCGCTAGGCTGGTCGTCGTGACAGAGGTCGCCGACCAGTTCACAGAGGAGCAGGCGGGCAAGGTCGCGCGTATCTCCCACTGGATCGACGGGGCCCGCGTCGAAGGCGCCTCGGGCCGCAGCGGCCCGGTCTACAACCCGGCGCTCGGCGTGCAGACCGGCGAGGTCGACTTCGCCTCGGTCGAGGAGGTCGACGCAGCGGTGCAGGCGGCGAAGCGTGCCTTCGAGTCGTGGCGGTCGTTCTCGCTCTCGCGCCGCACCGAGCTCTTCTTCCGCATCCGCGAGCTCGTCCACGAGCACGCCGAGGACATCGCCAGGCTCCTGACGCTCGAGCACGGCAAGGTGCTCTCGGATGCGAAGGGCGAGGTCGCGCGCGGGCTCGAGGTGATCGAGTTCTGCTGCGGGATCCCCGAGCTCCTGAAGGGCGGCTACTCGGAGCAGGCCTCGACCGGGATCGACGTCTACTCGATCCGCCAGCCGCTCGGCGTCGTCGCCGGGATCACGCCGTTCAACTTCCCGGCAATGGTGCCGATGTGGATGTGGGCGCCGGCGATCGCCTGCGGGAACACGTTCGTGCTCAAGCCTTCCGAGAAGGATCCCTCGGCATCGGTCTACACGGCCGAGCTGCTGAAAGAGGCCGGCCTGCCCGACGGCGTCTTCAACGCCGTGCACGGCGACAAGATCGCGGTCGACGCGGTGCTCCAGCATCCCGAGATCGCAGCGGTCTCGTTCGTCGGCTCGACGCCGATCGCGCGCTACGTCTACGAGACGGCGACCGCGCACGGCAAGCGCGTGCAGGCGCTCGGCGGGGCGAAGAACCACATGATCGTGCTGCCGGACGCGGACATCGACATGGCCGCCGACGCGGCGGTCAGCGCCGGCTACGGCTCGGCGGGCGAGCGCTGCATGGCCGTCTCGATGCTGGTCGCGGTCGGCCACGCGGGCGACGACCTGGTCGCGGCGATCCAGGAGCGCCTGCCGCGCGTCAAGGTCGGCGACGGGATGGACCCCGATTCCGAGATGGGGCCCATGGTCACGCGCGAGCACCGCGACAAGGTCGCCTCGTACATCGAGCGCGGCCGCGAGGAGGGCGCGAAGGTCGTCACGGACGGCCGCGAGAGCGCTCCGGACGGCGGCGGCTTCTTCCTGGGCGTGACGCTGCTCGACGAGGTGACGCCCGAGATGGACGTCTACAAGGACGAGATCTTCGGGCCGGTGCTCGGGATCACGCGCGTCGACACGTACGAGGAGGCCGTGCGGCTCGTGAACGAGAACCCGTACGGCAACGGCGTCGCCCTCTTCACGCGCGACGGCGGGGTGGCTCGGCAGTTCCAGTTCGACGTCAAGGCCGGCATGGTCGGCGTCAACGTGCCGATCCCGGTGCCCGTGGCGTACTACTCGTTCGGCGGCTGGAAGAGCTCGCTCTTCGGCGACCTCCACATCTACGGGCCGGAGGGGATCCAGTTCTACACGCGCGGCAAGGTCGTCACCTCGCGCTGGCCCGACCCGGCCACGTCGAAGGTCGACCTCGGCTTCCCGCAGACGCGCTAGCGCGCAGCGGCGGCGGCGACCAGCGCCGGCACGAGCTTCGCCGCGTCGACGGTGCCGAGGCCGCTGGCGAGGTCGTAGCCGGCGCCGGCCGTGAAGCCGGGCACGTGGTACCTGTGCCCGTTCGAGTTCCGGAACGTGCCGATGTCGTTGTTGCCGCTCGTGACGTCGACGATGCCGTCGCCGCCGGTGAGCGAGTAGAGCAGTGGGTTGAGCTGACCGAGCGGTTTGCCGGCGGACTGGTTCGCGAGCGCGACGATGCCGGCGAACTCCGGCGTCGCGGCGCTCGTGCCGCCGTAGACGTGATACGCCGACCCCTGGCCGGCGTAGCTGGCATACACCCAGACGCCGCCGTCGACCGCTGCGCTCAAGCTGACGTCCGGAGTGCCGCGGTGCGTTCCGACGATCGCGCTCACTGCGCTCTGGTAGGCCGGACGGGCGAAGATGCGGCTGAGCCCGCCGCCGCCGGCGCCTGTGCCGTCGTTCCAGACGACGTCCGGCGAGAGGCGGTTGCCCGCATCGTCGAGGTTGAGCTGCGTGCCGCCGACGCTCGTCACGAGCGGGTCGCTCGACGGCCAGCTGTTGACCCGGAACGGGTACAGGTCGCGGCCGTTCAGCTTGTAGCCGGCCGTGCCGCTGTCGCCCGAGGCGGCGAGGACGGTGACCCCGCTCTTCGCCGCGAGCTTGAACGCGCTCCGCAGCGCAAGCAGCGACTTCTTGGTCTTGAACGTGTTCTCGGTCGCGCCGAAGCTCTGCGAGATCACGCTCGCGCGGTGATGCTTGATCACGTAGTTCTCGGCCTTGATCATCTGCGGGAACCCGTGGGTGCCCTCGGTCTCGCTGACCGGCGTCTCGACGAGCAGGATGTTCGCGCCCGGAGCGAAGACGTGCGCCCACTCGACGTCGAGCGTCGTCTCCCCGGCCCAGCCGACCATGTCCGAGTTGGATGCGCGGAACTTCGGGACCTTGCCGGCGGGCCGGATGATGGTCAGCTTCGGGTCCTTCGCGATCGCCGGGTCGATCGGCACGCCGTTGGGGTTCGCCACGCCGAAGACCTGGTCGAAGCTGTGCAGGTCACCGCGGATGGTGGGCGAGCCGAAGCTGTCGACGATCGCGATCGTCTGGCCCGCGCCGGTGACGCCGGCCGCGTGCAGCGATGCGAGGTCGTAGGCCACCTCCATCTGCGCAGGCGAGTAGCAGTGGATCCCGAGCAGCGTCAAGCACTGGGAGGTCGGCAGCGGCGACACGAGGGCGCGCGAGTGGGCCGGCTGCGCGACGAGCGGCCGGGCCGAGGCGGCTGGTGCGCGGTGCGCGGCCGAGGCGCCGGCCAGGGCGACGACGCCCGCGGCAAGGGCGGCGAGCATGAAGGTGCGGGGCGTGCAAGTTCTCATCCGCCGCTCAGAGTGCCCGCGATCCGGTCCAACCGCAAACGAGAACGCAACGCGTAGAGTCGCGTCGTGGCCACGACGATCGGAGTCGCGCTCTTCGACGGCGCGGAGGAGCTGGACTGGGCGGGGCCCTGGGAGGTGCTCGCGGCCTGGGCCGAGCAGTGGCCCGGCGACGGGGTGCGGGTCTTCACGCTCGCGCGCTCTGACGGCGTGGTCACGTGCGCGAAGGGACTGCGCGTGCTGCCGGACGAGACGTGGGAGACGGCGCCGCCGTTGGACGTGCTGGTTTACCCGGGCGGCCGCGGCACCCGCGCGGAGCTGAAGGACGAGGCCGTGCTCGAGTGGGTGCGCGGGCTGGCCGGCCGAGGGGCGGTCGTTGCCAGCGTCTGCACCGGCTCGCTCGTCCTCGCGGCGGCGGGGCTGCTCGACGGCAGGCCGGCGACGACCCACTGGCAGTCGCTCGAGCTCCTGCCGACGCTGGGCCGTGACATCGAGGTGCGGCCGGGCGACCGCTTCGTCGACACCGGCGAGGTGATCACTGCGGCGGGAGTCTCCGCCGGGATCGACATGGCGCTCCATCTCGTCGCGCGGCTGCATTCGCCGGAGCGGGCGCGAGAGGTGCGCCGCTACATCCAGTACGACCCCGAGCCGCCGGTCTGACGATGGCGCTCGCGGTTCTGACCTTCGACGTGGACGCCGAGAGCGTGGTGCTCGCCGAGGACGCCCGCCACGCGGACAACCCGATGCTGATGAGCCACCAGGCGTACGGGCCGGAGATCGGAGTGCCGCGGCTCCTGTCGCTGCTCGCCGAGTACGGCGTGCCGGCCACGTTCTTCGTCCCCGGGCTGACCGCCGAGCTGCATCCCGCGGTGGTCGAGCGGATCCTCGAGGCCGGGCACGAGATCGGGCACCACTCGTTCACGCACCGCAGCCCGCTCGTGCTGAGCGAGGCGGAGGAGCGGCGGGAGCTCGAGCGCGGGCTCGAGGCGCTGGAGCGCTTCGGCGTGCGGCCCGAGGGCTACCGCACGCCGAGCTGGGAGCCGTCGTGGCGCACCTGCGCGCTGGTCGCCGAGTACGGGCTCGGGTACGACTCGAGCCTCGCCGACGACGACCGGCCGTACGTGCTCGAGACCGGCTCGGGCGAGCTCGTCGAGCTGCCGGTCTCGTGGTGGCTGGACGACTGGCAGCAGACGGCCTACCTGCCGCCGCTCGCGCGGAACCAGACGCGGCCCGCCTCGTCCGTGCTGGAGCTCTGGACCGGCGAGCTCGACGCCTACGCCCGCGACGGCTGCCTCTACGTGCTCACTTGCCACCCGTTCCTCACCGGGCGGCCGGGCCGGGCGGAGATCGTCCGCGGCCTGATCGAGCACGCCCTCGGCCGCGGTGACGTCGAGCTGGTCGAGGCGCGCGAGGCCGCCCGGCGCGCGCGGGCCGACGGGTCGCTCCCGCGTCGCGTGCACGAGCCGCCCGAGCTCGAGCCCGGCCTCTACGCCTGACGTGGAGCCGGCGGGGCCCCGGGTGTCCCGGGCCCCCGCCGGCTGAAACGCCAGCAGTCGTAGCTACTTAGTGATGATGGTGCCCCTGCCAAGGCTCGGCCGCCTTGACCAGGGCCGGGACGAAGCGGCCGGCGTCGATGGTGCCGAGGCCGGTCGCCATGTCGTAGCCCGCGCCGGCTGCGTAGCCGGGCACGTGGTACGTATTTCCGTCGCTGTTCTCGAACGGGCCGATGTCGTTGTTCCCCTGCGTGACGTCCACGATCCCGTCCTTGGAGCCGTGCATCGAGTAGAGCGCGCCGTTCAGCCAGCCGAGCGGCTTGTGTGCGAGCTGGTCGGCCATCGCGACCACTCCGGCGAACTCGGGCGTCGCCGCGCTCGTCCCGCCGAAGATGTGGTACGGCGAGGCCGGGGTCACGAACGTGTAGTAGACCCAGACGCCGCCGTCGACGGCCGCGTTGAGGCTGATGTCCGGCGTGCCGCGGGCCGGGCCGACGATTCCCTTGTCGTGCTGCTGGAAGAACGGCCGCTTGAAGACGTGGCTCGGGCCGCCGCCGCTCGCAGCCTGGATCCCGATCGGGCTGTCGTTCCAGGTGACATCCGGCGAGAGGCGGTTGCCGGAATCGTCGAGGTTCATCTGCGTGCCGCCGACGCTCGTCACGAGCGGGTCGCTCGACGGCCAGCTGTTGACCTGGAACGGGTAGAGATCCTCGAGGTTGAGCTCGTAGTCCGTCGAGCCCTCGTCACCCGACGCGCCGAGCACCGTCACGTGGTGGACGAGCGCGTTCCAGAAGGCGCCGCGCAGGGCGAGCAGCGACTGCTTGCTCGGGAACGTCTCCTCGGTCGCGCCGAAGCTCTGCGAGATCACGTTCGCGAGGTGATGGTCGATCACGTAGTTCTCGGCCTTGACGATCTCCGGGAACCCCTGGACGCCCTCGGTCTCGCTGACCGGTGTCTCGACGAGCAGGATCTTCGCCTTCGGCGCCATGACGTGCGCCCACTCCACGTCGAGCGTGGTCTCCTCTGCCCAGCCGACCATGTCGTCGTTCGACGGGTCGAACGGCGGCACCGCGCCCGCAGGCTGGATGATCGTCAGCTGCGGATCCTGCGCGATCGCCGGGTCGATCGGGACGCCGTACGGATTCGAGACCCCGAACGTCTGGTCGAACTGGTGCAGGTCGTTGGCGATCGTCGGCGAGCCGAACGAGTCGACGATCGCGATCGTCTGGCCGTTGCCGCCGATCCCGGACGCGTGCAGGCCGGCGAGGTTGTAGGCCTTCTCGAACTGTGCCGGTGCATAGCAGCGAATGCCGAGCAGCGCCACGCACGACGACGTCGGCCGCGGCTGGGTCTGGTGCTTGACGAGCTGCGGGCTGTTGAGCAGCGGTCGCGCGACCGCAGCTCGCGCCCCGCTCGAATGTGTGGCCGCGCCGGCGC
>Ga0335080_10004613_pt1 | contig 14044 bp, 12 predicted proteins | sample Lox_Sample_34_FD_206720 | JGI IMG/M metagenome (GOLD analysis project Ga0335080, IMG submission 206720) | Soil microbial communities from Loxahatchee National Wildlife Refuge, Florida, United States - Lox_Sample_3.4 | ecosystem: Environmental > Terrestrial > Soil > Wetlands | place: USA... | reverse complement strand
TCCCTCAGAAGAGTCCAGTGCCCGCCGGCAACGACTGGGACACATCAGCAAGCAGGGCAACGCGCTTCTGCGTTTTCTGATGATCGCGGCAGCGCAGGCCGCCACTCGTTCGAATCCAGCATGGCGACGCGAGTTCCTGCATCTGACGATGCGCAGAGGACGGCAGATCGCCGTGGTGGCGCTCGCACGCAAGCTTGCTGTCCGTCTGTACTGGATGTGGCGCAACGGATGGGATTACGAGAAGTCTTTGCAATTCGGTTCGCAGGTGGGGCAGCCCGGGACCGGCTATGGTGTGAAGTAGAACATCGTCCGAGTGATTGGGCACCCCGCTCCCTTTTGGAAAGGGAGTTCGAACAAGTAATCATGGTCGGAACATCGATCGAATAGATGGCTGGGTCGAACTGAGTTCGCTCCAACGATTACAGGCGAGCCTTGGTCGAGGCGATATGCAACTGTTCCGGGAAAACAGAAACAAACTGTGCCTTCTAAGGAACGAAGCTTCACTGAACTTCGTTTCGCTTCGTTCCCAACTCGATTCTGTGGGACGTAGAGGGCCGTCAAGGATCAAGATGAACGCCCTGCGGGCGCCCTTGACTGCCCTCTACTTCTCTAACGGGAGGACGACCGTCTATTTTCTGTTGACTCCGCCGACGCTTTCATAGATGGCCGGTGAAGCATGCGAAAAGATGACGCGATTACTTTTGCCTGGTCGTGGCGGAAGGAACTGTCACTCATTCTCATCCATCTGCTGGTTTTCCGGCATGACTCGCTGGTGCAGTATGCGGACGATCAGGATGCCGTCTTTGCGGGCTCGATAGAAGACTACATGCTTCTCGTGCTCGATGCGGCGGTAGTGCTTTCGTATGCGATCGCACTTGAGTCCGATCTCGGGATTGGCTGGAATCAAGCCGAAGCATCTCTGCAAGCTGTCGATGTAGCGGACGGCCTGCTCCGAACCCCAATGGTCCAGGGTTTTGTCGGCGATTTTGATGAGATCAAGACGCGCAATCCTGGAAAACCGATAGGCAGTCATGTTTCTAGAATGCGCCGGTGACGGTGGCCCTTCTGCGGATACGCTCGCGGACTTCGCCCAGAACGTCTCCTTCGGCAATTCCGCTCGCTTCTCCTGCTTCAAGCGCGGCGCGCAGGGCTTCGAGCCTGGCCTGATCCTCGCGCTCGCTCCGCTCCAGCGCCCGCAAGCCCGCACGCAGGACCTCGCTCGCGTTGGCATACTTACCGTTGCGGATTCGGGCATCGACGAACTTATCCATCTGCGGGGTCAAGTTGATGTTTCTGGTGGGCATCCGTTCCCTCTGCTTTTTGAGGATACTTAGATTGGCAAAAATTGGCAATCGGCATTGCGCGGAGGTTCACGAGCTTCGCTCAGAGACAGTCTTCAATTTGGAGCTACTTCTGAATGGCGAACGACTCGCTCATAACGGATCGGAGCTCTTTTTTGAGACCTAATCGACACCGAGATCCTTTGCAATCCTCGCAGCGTATGCGATCTCTTCGACACGCAAACCTTGCTGATCAATGAAGGTGGCCACGACGCAGTCCCAGACGCTCTGAGGTGACCACGGCAAAACCTCTGTAGGAGGTGGCAGCGGAATGGGACGGCTTAGAAGCCAGAATCTTCTCTCGTGCTTATTGATGACCGGGAGCACCTCAGAAGTCACAGGGGACTGGAGGGGAGATATATGCAACTTAGAGCAAATCAATTGGTAAAAGTTACCCGCGGTCTCGACCTTGGCAGCTTCCTCATCAGTAATTTCTATGCCGAATAGTTCTTCAGTGCGAAGAATTATTTCAACTGCATCAAGTCCCATGTGCCCAGACTAGCGCATTGCGGGCGAGTGGCAGGTCAATCGGAAGTAATGATTTTTAGCGATACAGGTGTGGATGCCGATGCTAGAAATTCACGGAGGGATTGAAATCGCTGGTGTGGATCCGTGCTTTCCCACCCCAAGCAGAGCTTGGATGGGGCACCCACGTGTCGTGCAGGTATTTGGCTTGAATGACAGTGCTCATCGAATATTTTCACCGCGCTCAGAATTTGCTCAGGAGGGCATTTCCTCTTCTGATTGATTGAACAGATTGCCAGATTCGTCGGGGTTGGGGTAGGTGGGCTGGTTGTTGATGGCGACGAGGAATGGCGTGAGTTTGTGTTCGGCGGCGGGGGCGGTGGTGAGGATGTCGCGGACTTGCCAGCCTTTGAGGATCAGGGCGTCGGCGATGAGGGAGCGGTGGCAGCGCCAGGGGACGGCTTCGGCACACATGATGGCGGTGGGGGTAGCGGAGGCGATCTGAGTGAGGGCGTTGAGGCCTTCGGCGAATTGGGGAGTGGCCATGTAGTCGGCGTATCCGCGAAAGGATGTGTTGCGCCAGCCGGTGTTGGTGGAGTCTTTGCGGCTGTGACGGCGGCCGCCGAGGTTTTTCATGTGGGTGTAGTCGATGGATGCTGCGTTGAGGGAGGCTGCGAGGGCTTCGGAGTTGAATTGCGGGACGTGGCGGGATTTGGGGATGGAGCGGACATCGACGAGGTGACGGATGTCGTGGGCGTTGAGGAGAGCGATGAACTCTTCAATGGAGTGGGTGGAGTGGCCGATGGTGAAGAGGACCTTTGGCAGCACAGAGCAATCGTACTGCTCTCGCAGTTGTTCGAGATTCAGATGACGGCGGGTAGATGGCCTAAGCTGGAGGTATGGCGGAATTTCCTGCGGATTCGATTCCGGATGCCAGGCCCTCGTCGATGCTGGTGCGGGAGGAGGGGAGAGCGTCTGAAGGTTTGTTTGATGTGCTGGTGGTGGGGGCCGGGCCGACGGGGCTGGCGTGCGCGATCGAGGTGCAGAAGGCCGGGTTCAGGGTGGTTGGGGTGGACAAGGGGTGCATCTGCAATTCGCTGTTTCATTACCCGTCGCACATGACGTTTTTTACGACCCCGGAGCTGCTGGAGATCGGGAACATTCCGTTTCCGAGCCCGAATCCGAAGCCGACGCGGAACGAGGCGCTGCAGTATTACCGTCTGGTGGCGGCGCACTACAAGCTGGATGTGCGGCAGTACGAGCGTGTGGAGCGGGTGACGGGATCGGATGGCGAGTTTGCGGTGCATACGGAGGACCGGTTTGGCAGGCCGGGCCTGCTGAGGGCGCGGAAGTTGATTATCTCGACTGGGTACTACGATCTGCCGAACATGATGTGTATTCCGGGGGAGAAACTGAGCAAGGTTTTCCACTACTACAACGACCCGCACCCTTACTTCGATACGGATGTGGTGGTGATTGGAGGGAAGAATTCTGCAGCGATTGCGGCGCTGGAACTGTGGCGGAGCGGGGCGCGGGTGACGCTTGTGCATCGGCATGATGGGATGCACAGGCACGTGAAGTACTGGCTCAAGCCGGACATTGAGAATCGCATCAAGAACGGGGAGATCAAGGCGTACTTCAATACGGATGTTGTGGAGATTACGCAGGACGCCGTGGTGCTGAAGACACCGCAGGGGGCCAAGACGATCAAGAATGATTTTGTGTTCGCGATGACGGGGTATCATCCGGATTTTAGGTTTCTTGAGAACCTTGGAGTGCGGTTCGGGGGTGCGGATAAGCTGCCGGAGTGCAATCCGGAAACACTTGAGAGCAATGTGCATGGGATTTACCTGGCGGGTGTGATTGTGGCGGGATCGCGGACCAACGAGATTTTCATTGAAAATGGGCGGTTTCACGGCGGTCAGATTGCGCGGGCTTTGCAGAAGCCGGCGTAAGATCTCCCAATTTGTCAAGCTTTTCGGGGCACAGTTGTGGGAATTGGGCTGAGTACAATTTCTTGTATTTTCCGGTAGACTCTAGGGACACGGGTTCCCCGATGATCCTGAGGTTCAAATAAATGCGCTGGTGGTGGCCGCGCACGGTGCGATGGCAACTGATCATCTGGCTGATGCTGCTGGAGGCGCTTTCTGTCGGACTGTTTGCGACGGTTCTCGTGCAGATCCAGAGGCGCGAGGTCCAGCAGCGCGCGATGGAGAGACTTGCGCACCAGGCGACCTCTGTCGCGTTGCAGGCAGAGGAGGCATATCGCCAGGGGCGACCGGACCTTGTGATGCCTTCCTTGCGCATGATGGGTGCTGCGCCTAGCGTTGCGCGGGCCAAGATAACCGACTCTGCCGGGAACATGCAGTACGTAAGCGACGGCGAGCCTGCCCGGTTGACTTTGGAGGCGGGGGAAAGGGCGGCGATTGCCAAAATCCCGGCACACGAGGCGCTGGTCTTCTTCTTTACGAACCACCGTTGGGAAGGCGTGAAGGGGATTTACGCGGGCGGGACTCTGAAGGGATACGCGTGGGTGGAAACCGATCGCTCCTGGGACGAAGAGCAACTGAATACAGTGCTTCGGAGTTCGTTTTCGTTCGGGCTTGTCTGGATGGGCGCTTCGGGGCTTCTGGTGCTGCTGATGTCGCGATCGATTTCGCGACCGCTGGGGGTATTGCATGCCGGAACGCGCGCGCTGATGGAAGGGCCGCAATCGAAGGCGAAATTCCCGCTGCCGGTGTCGACGGACAACGAATTTGGGGATCTGATCGAAGCGTTCAACCGGATGGTGGCGGCTCTGGAGGAGCAGCGATCGGGATTGAACGATACGTTGTCCCTGTTGGATTCGATGCTGGCCAATGCGCCCATCGGGCTTGTGTTCTTCGATCGACGGTGCCGGATTGTGCGCGTGAACCAGGTGTTCGCGGAGATGACCCATGTGCCTTTGAGCAGGCATCTCGGCCGCACGTTGCCGGAGCTGCTGCCGGGGCTGATCGCGAAACGGCTCGAGGATGCTGTTCAAAATGTCATCGAGAGCGAAGGCCCGGTGCACGATCTGGAACTGGAAGGGCCCGAAGGTGAGAGCGGTGGGCCGTCTACATGGCTGGTCACCACGTATCCGGTGCGGCCATCGCAAGACCATGTGCGATGGGTAGGCGCGATCGTGATGGATGTGAGCGAGCGCAAACGAAGTGAAGATGCCCTGCGCAGGACCGAGAAGCTGGCTGCCACGGGCCGTCTGGCGGCGTCTATCGCACACGAAATCAATAATCCGCTGGAGGCGATAACGAACCTGCTCTATCTGTTGCGGAGGTTCTGTCAGCTGGATGATTCAGCCTTGAACTACGTGACGATTGCGGAGCGCGAGGTAAGGCGCATGTCGGAGATCACCCAGCAGACACTCAGGTTCTACCGGCAGTCGACGCTGCCGGGGCGGGCAACCATGGAGGAACTGCTGGATTCAGTTCTGGACATGTATAACGTTCGGCTGAGCACGCTGGGCATTACAGTGGACCGTCGCTACGAGCCGAATCTGGATCTCTACTGCTTTGCGGGCGAAGTTCGGCAGGTGATTGCGAACCTCGTGAGCAACTCTATCGATGCAACCACGAGCGGCAGACTGATTGTGCGAGCACGGCGTTCGCGGGATTGGGTGCACCGGGAGCGGGAGGGAGTGCGCATCACCATTGCGGATACGGGTAGCGGTATGACGCGGGAGGTCAGAGCCCGGCTCTTCGAGGCGTTTTTCACCACGAAGGGTGCGACGGGAACCGGGCTGGGATTATGGGTCAGTCACGAGATCGTTCTGAAGCATCATGGAGTTATCCATGTGCGCAGCCGCGCCGCCGTGGACGGAAATTCTACGGGAACGGCATTTCAGATCTTCTTTCCGGACAGAGAGGAATTGAAGGCAGGGGTGGGGGTGGAGGAGCAGGCCGCTGCCGGCGCGCAAGGTCTTTGATTCGTGGGGATAAGGATTGGGAGCCGGCCGAGGTGAACGTTACCACAGAGCGGAACTTTTGCCGTGTAGCCGGGTTAGTAACGATGACGGCGCTGCCACGCGACCGTCAGAATGAAGAACATGCGGTGGCGCAGGCAGCAACGCAGGAGACACCGAGATGAATAGGCCGTTTATTTTGAGAGCTTTTATGCGCGTGATGGCGTGGGTTGGGGTGGTCGCTTTGGGGAGTGCGATGGCGCTGGCGCAGGACGCGACGCAGGCGAACGCTTCACGGAGTGATGGGCAGATCGAGATGGACGTGGTGCACGCGCTCGATGCCTCTCAGGCGCTGAAGAACGACTTGATTACAGCGGCGACAATCGAGAGCGAAGTGACGCTTTCGGGAACGGTTTCGAGCGAGTCTTCAAAGCAGTTGGCGGAATCGATTGCAAAGACGGTTCCGGGGGTGACGAAGGTTCACAACAATCTGAAAGTGGGTAACCCCGCGGATGATGCGAATGCGCAGGGCGCTCCACTGAACGATCCGGCGAACGACATGGGTGATGCGCAGCCACAGCAGAATGCGCAGAATCCGTCTTACGGACAGAATCCGAACTACGGGCAGGAAGCCGGCCAGGCTCCTGCGCCGGACGAGAATGCAGGTTCGGGCCAGGCTGCTCCCAGCATTAACCAGGCTCCGCCGCCGGACTGGGGTAGTCAAAGCGCCGGGCCAGGCCAGACTCCTCAGCAGCAGCAGCGGCCACCGTACGAACCGAACTATCCTCAACAGCCGGCATACGGACAGAATTATCCTCAGCAGTCTCCGTATGGGCAGCCTCCGGGCTACGGACAGGCGCCACCTCCGGGTTACGGACAGGGTCCCGGATACGCACAGGCTCCGCCTCCCCCGCGCTACGAGATTCCGCGAGGACCGGTGACGATTCCGCAGGGAACGCTGATCCAGGTGCGAACGAATGATGCAGTGAGCAACAAACATGCCCAGGGCGGCGAGGCGGTCCAGTTCACGGTTATCCAGGATGTCACTCTTGGAAACGTGCTGGCGATTCCGCGCGGAGCGACGGTGCATGGTGTGATCGCAGAAGTGAAGCGTCCGCAGACGGGTGCGCTGACGGGGAGCAACGAACTGGCGCTGCAGCTTACCTCGCTGGAGTTGATGGGACAGAACTATCCCTTGCAGTCGGATCTTTTCAAGGTGAAGGGACCCGGCAAGGGAGGGCGCTCGGCCGGCAACGTGATTGGCGGCGCGCTGGTGGGCGCAATGATCGGAGGAATTGTGGGCGGCGGAACGGGAGCTGCGGTGGGTGCGGTCGCCGGCGGCGGAACGGGAGCTGCGGTTTCGGGAGCGACTTCCGGACCGGGAGTATGGATTCCCGCAGAAGCGCTGGTGAGCTTCCATCTTGTTGTCCCGGTGACGGTGCAACCGGTAACGCAGCAGGAGGCGATGCGTCTGGCGCAGGGTCTGTATCCCGGAGGGCCGAGGCTATATCAGCGTCGTGCGTATTACGGGTATCCGTATCAGCCGTATCCGTACTACTACGCGCCGGTGTATTACCGGCCGTACTACTATTCTGGCGGGTACTACTACTGGCGGTGAGGCGTTGTAAGACGGCGCGTGGCAATTGGAAGATTTGGTAAGAGCTTCTGCCGTTTTGGCGTGAGACAGCGGTGAAATTGTAAGACGGCGGGCGTTCTCGGATTGAGAATGCCCGCTGGTTTTGTGAAGGCAGAAGGAGCGCTCCGAGCCGTGCCGGCACGTGTCGATTTCGAGAAAAGCCAGGATTTTGCGGCGTTCTGAATGGGGGCTGTCTGGGGCAACTCGAAGCCGTTCTCGTCTATAATAGCTAGGAATCGCAATGAGCATGAATTGCGCTTTTTGGGAGTGGCCGGCCACTGAATCTGCCTTTTGGCGAAAGTGGACCTAGAGGCTTTCCCGCATGCGCGTAGAGAGTTGAAGGCTTAAACACCCCTATGATTCGTTTTCTGCAGTCGAAAGACAATCGTGTTGTCAAAGCTCTGTTTGTAGTGATTATTGCCGCGGCGTCGGTGTCGATGGTCGTGTACCTGATTCCGGGGTTGACGGCGGGCGGGGGCATCTCGGCGAATACCTATGCTGTGGTGTATCCGCACTGGTATAGCCGGTTGTTTGCGAGTGGCGAAGAGATCAGCCAGCAGAAGGTTTCGCAGCAGGCGCGGCAGCAGTTGCAGCAGCGGAACCCGCAGTATGCGTCGAATCCGATGATCGTGAACCTGTTTGAGCAGCAGGTGGGGCAGCAGCTTGTGCAGCAGGAGATTCTGCTGGCGGAGGCGGAGAAGCTGGGGATCACGGCAAACGATGAAGACGTAAGGAACTTTCTGCATCAAGGGCAAGCGGGCCAGGTGCTGTATCCGAACGGTAAGTTTATCGGGCAGGATCAGTATGCTTCTTTGATTGCGACGCGTTTTGATATGTCGGTGCCGGATTTTGAGGACAGCGTCCGGCAGGACATCATGAGAGAGCGGTTGCGGGCCTATGTGACGGCGGGCGTCACTGTGGGAGACAAAGAAGCGCGCGATCTCTATGTGAAGCAGGGTACGAAGATCAAATTCGAGTATGCGGTGATCTCATCGGACGACATTCGCAAGTCGATCAAACCGACGGATGCAGAGCTGGAAGGGTTCTTCAAGAAGAACGCAGCGCGGTATGCCAACGCGGTGCCGGAAGCGCGGACAATTGAATATTTCGCCTTTACGCCGAATGACGCTCCGGGAGGCGTGCAGCAGCCGACGCCGCAGGAGATTGAGGCGTACTACAACGCGCACAAGAGCGAGTATTCGGTTCCGGAACAAGCGAAGGCGCGGCACATTCTGATCAAAGTCGCTCCGAATGCGGATGCAAAGGCGGATGCGGCGGCGAAAGCCAAGGCCGAGGATATTCAGAAGAAGTTGCAAAGCGGTGGGAACTGGACGGAGCTGGCGAAGAAGTATTCCGACGATCCGGGAAGCAAGGACACGGGAGGCGAGCTTGGGTTTGCGCGCCGGGGAATGATGGTTCCGCAGTTTGACAACGCAATCTTCACGCAGAAGATCGGCGATACGAAGATCATCAAGACGCAGTATGGGTATCACATTGTTCAGGTGGAGGAGCGGCAGGCGGCACACACGCAGTCGCTGGCGGATGTGACGCCGACGATCCAGGCTACGCTAATGCGTCAGAAGTCGACTGCAGCGCAGGATGCATTTGCGCGGACGTTGACATCGGAGGCAATCAAGAACGGGTTGGAGAAGACCGCCGCGGCGCATCATTTGCAGGTGGTGACCACGCCGCCGGTGAATGCGCAGGGGGTGATTGCTGCGTTGCCGGATGGATCGCAACTGATATCCCACGCATTCGAAGCGAAGCCGAGCGATCCTCCGCAATCGGCTCCGACGGGCGAAGGTTATGCGATCTTCCAAGTTAAGAGCGTGATTCCGGCGCATGCTCCGGCGTTCGCAGACTGGAAGAGCCACGTTGAGGACGATTACAAGAACGAGGAGGTGCCGGCACTCCTGAACCAGAAGACAGCGGAACTGGCAGCGAAGGCGAAGGCATCCGGCGACCTCGCCAAGGCGGCGAAGGAAGTTGGGGCATCGTTCAAGACGAGCGACCTGGTGGATCAGAGGGGGCAGGTGCCGGACTTTGGTGCAGTGGGACAGGTTGCGCCGCAGCTGTTTGAGATGACACCGGGAACGATCAGCGGTGCGATCAACGCAGGCCGCACGGGCGTAGTGGCGAAGCTGGTGGATAAGCAGCAGCCGAGCGAAGCGGATATCGCCAAGAATCTCGATCAGGTGAAGGACGAACTGCTGGATCAGAAGAGGCAGGAGTCTTTCCAGGTGTTCGCCAGCAACGTTATCAGCGAGTACAAGAAGAGTAACCGCGTGCGCATCAATGCAAAGGCGCAGAGCCCGCTTTCCGGAGAGTAGCGACAACTGTCCCTTGGGGGGAATGGCCCGCTTCCTCAGGTTGGGAGCGGGCCTTGGTGTTTTCAAGATGGAAGTGAGACCGGAGAAATCAGGATTCTTCCATCCGTTGATCGCGATGCGATAAGGGTACGTCCATCGGAGAGAATGGTTGCATGGATTTTCAACGTTCGTCTGGAGTTCTTTTACACATCAGTTCGTTGCCTTCGTACGCGGGGATAGGGGATCTGGGTCCTGCGGCACATGAATTTGTGGAATTCTTAGGTGCGGCGAAACAACATGTTTGGCAGGTGCTGCCGCTGTGTCCGACTGGGTACGGGAATTCGCCGTATGCGGGCTCGTCGGCGTTTGCGGGGAATCCCTACCTGATCAGCCTGGAGTACCTGGTCGACTGGGGATGGATTGGAGCGGAGAGGATCGCGGGGCTCGCCGGGCGCGGCGGCAATGTGGAGTTCTACGAGGTGGAGCAGAGGAAGGTTCCGCTGTTGTATGAGGCGGCGGGCAATTTCCTGGATCGTGGGCCGCATAACCCAGATATGTCGGGACAATGGCAGCGCTTTCAGGAATTCTGCGAAACAGAATCGAGCTGGTTGACGGATTATGCGCTGTACGCGGAGCTGAGGCGAAGGTTCAACACGGGCGCGTGGACCGTGTGGCCGGAGGCGATCCGGCGGCGAGAGCCGAAAGCGCTGGCACGAGTGGCGGGGGAAGCGGGACGCGCGCTGGCGCAGGAGCAAGTGTTGCAGTTTGCATTTGCTGTGCAGTGGAACAATCTGCGCACAGGGGCCGCGCGGCACAAGATTCGCATTCTGGGCGACGTAGCGATCTTCGTGAGTATGGATTCGGCGGATGTGTGGGCGCATCCTGATGTTTTCGAGCTGGATGAAGAACTCAAGCCGATTCATATTGCGGGAGTGCCACCGGACTACTTCTCACCGACCGGACAGCGCTGGGGGAATCCGCTGTACCGGTGGGATGTGCTTGAGGAGCGTGGGTTCGACTGGTGGGTGGAGCGCATTCGGCGATCGCAGGAACTGTACGACATTATCCGGCTGGATCACTTTCGCGGGTTTGAGGCGTACTGGTCGATTCCCGCAGACGAAGAGACGGCGATCAATGGCGAGTGGGTGAAGGCGCCGGGATTGAAGCTGTTTCGCGCGCTTGAGGCGGCACTGGGGCCGCTGCCGCTTGTCGCGGAAGACCTTGGGCTGATAACGCCCGAGGTGGATGCATTGCGCATTGAGCTGGCAATGCCGGGAATGCGCGTGCTGCAGTTTGGATTTGGGGACAAGGGCGCGCATATTCATCTGCCGCATCGCTTCAAACCAGATACGGTGGCTTATACAGGGACCCACGACAACGACACGACGCATGGGTGGTGGAAGACGGCGGGGAAGCATGTGCATGGCGCCGCAGAAGCATTGGTTGGGGCAGTGCATGGGCGGCCGACGTGGCCCCTGATTCGATCGGCGGCAGGAAGCGTGGCGGAGATTGCGATTTTCCCGGTCCAGGATTTGCTGGAATTGGGGTCGGAGGCAAGGATGAATACGCCTGCGGTGCCACAGGGGAACTGGAGCTGGCGCGTGCCGGAGGGGAGTTGGAGTCCACAATTGACATCGAAACTGGCGGGGCTGGTGGATGTGACGGACCGAGATAACGATCCGATGGGAGATGCAGTTCTGAGCTCCTAGGTTTCAGCTTGTAGTCATTGCTTGCTACGGGCGTGGTATTGCGGCTTGCGTCCTACTTGATATTCTTGGCCCAGATGGAAACTCCGGCGATTCAGACACGTGGACTGACTCGAACCTTTGGCGCCTTGACCGCAGTACAGGATGTGTCATTTACCGTATCGACCGGGCAGTTCTTCGGGTTTCTTGGACCGAACGGGGCGGGAAAATCGACCACCATCAAAATGCTGACGGGGCTGCTGGAACCGACGGCGGGGAGTATAGAGATCCTCGGGCAGCCATTCAAGGCAAATGCGCTCGATTTGAAGCGTCAGATTGGGGTTGTGCCGGAGGGGATGGCGCTCCTTGGCCGTCTGACTGCGCCGGAATATTTGCGCTTTGTGGGGCGCATGTACGGGTTGGAGCGGGAAACTGTGAATCGCCGCACCGAGGAGCTGCTGGAGTTCATGCAACTGGCGGATGAACGCCGCAAGCTGATCACTGACTTCTCGCACGGGATGCAGAAGAAGCTCGCGCTCGCTGCCGCAGTTATTCACGGGCCGCGGGTTCTGTTTCTCGATGAGCCGTTTGAAGGCGTGGATGCCATTGCGGCGGGCATGCTGAAGACGATGTTGCAGGGAATGATCAATCGCGGGGCCACGATCTTTCTGACCACGCATGTGCTGGAAATTGTGGAACGGCTCTGCAGCCATGTGGCCATCATTCATCAAGGACGACTGGTCGCCAACGGATCGATTGAAGATCTGCGCGCCGGGGTGGCAAGCACGCTTCCTGGATCGGAAGGCGAGCAACGGCTGACCCTGGAGGAGATCTTCCTCTCCATTGTTGGTGCGGGGGGGCAGGATGCGCCGCAGGAGCTTTCATGGCTGGCGTAGAGCACATAGCGGCGACGGTCGCTGGATCGGCCAGCCCGATGAGCCGCTTGGCGCGCCGCCAGTATCTAGCGCTTGTAGGGATGCGATTCCGGATGCTGGCGAACAACGTGCGTTCGGTCCAGGGTGCGTTTGAATTTGGGGCGCGGGGCGTCGCGTTCCTCATCTACACGCTGATGGGAATTTCGCTTGGTTTTGGTCTGGGCGCCGGGGCGTATTCGCTGATGACAAGCGGACATTTCCAATACCTGGGCGCATTGTTCTGGGTGGTCTTCCTTGTCTGGCAAGTGCTGCCAATTGCGCTTGCTTCCTTCCAGGAGCAGTTCGATCTCAGCGGAGTATTGAGGTTTCCCGTCAGCTTTGGCTCGTTTTACTTATTGAGCATCGTCTTTGGGCTGGTGGATGTTCCAGCACTTCTTGGAGGAATCTGCTGCCTGGGTATCTGGACAGGTGTGACGCTGGTACGGCCGGACCTTGCCGGCTGGACAGCGTTGACGCTGGCGGAGTACGCGGTATTCAATGTGCTGCTGGCGCGCACGGTTCTTGCCTGGGTGGACCGCTGGATGGCGAAACGCAGGACGCGGGAAATTGTGAGCGCGCTGTTCCTGCTGTTCATGCTGAGCCTGCAATTGCTGAATCCGGCATTGCACGAGCAAAACGGACACTTTGGGCACAGACATGGGACAAGGCGATCGGATGGCGGCGCGATCCTGCACGAAATTCCGAAATACAGCAGATGGGCAATGGCTGTCGAGCCCTGGCTGCCGCCGGGTCTTACAGCGGAGGCCATCACGGAGTCGACGAAGGGCGGGACGGAGCTCCTGCTGGTATCGATCGGGGGTCTTGGTCTCTACATTCTGGCCACGGGAACTGTGTTGGGAGTGAGGCTTCGCGCGGAATATCGTGGCGAACGGCTGAGCGAGGCACCGGCGGCCCGCAAGAGGAGTGAAGAAGACAGCAGGTGGTTACTCGATGGCTCTGGCCCGATTGCCGCAGTGATGGAGAAGGAGCTGCGCACGATTCCTCGTTCGATGCCGCTCCTGTTTGCGATGGGGGCGCCGCTCGTGACTGTGCTTGTGATCAGTTCAGTTTTGAGAAACGCAGCAGGCGGACGTGCGTTTCAATTGGCCTTTCCGCTGTGTGTCTGCTACGCGCTGCTTGGATTTACGCAGATGATCTTCAACAATCTCGGAGCAGAGGGGACTGGAATCCAGGTTCTGTTTCTCTCTCCCACCCCGATCCGGTCGGTTCTGCTGGCCAAAAACATTCTTCACGGAGTGCTTTTCAGCGTGGTCGCGGTTCTCGCCGGAGTGTTTGCGTCGTTACGGCTGGGCGAGCCTGAACCGGCACTGCTGGCGACGACAGCGGCCTGGGTGCTGTTTGCCCTTCCAGCGAACCTTGCAGCGGGGAACCTGCTCTCCCTGACCATGCCATACCGGGTGAATCTCGGGCGGATTTCACGTCAGCGCGGATCGCAGGCGAGCGCGCTGGTCAGCATGCTGATCCAGATGTTCGTGATCGGTTGCGGAGTGGCTGTCCTGGAACTGTGCAACTACTTTGGCAGGGAATGGCTGGCACCCGTATGCCTGCTGGTATTAGCCGGACTGGCGGGAGTGGTATGGATGCGCGTGCTGGCCAATGCGGATTCGCTGGCCAATCGCAACCGGGATCAGCTGGTGGCTACGCTGGCGAGAACGGAATAATGGGCAGATTCAAGATAGCCAGCCTCTAGCTTCGAGCTAAAGGCTCTTAAACCTGTGCTTTCGAACCCCACGGTCT
>Ga0335080_10004612_pt1 | contig 14045 bp, 2 predicted proteins | sample Lox_Sample_34_FD_206720 | JGI IMG/M metagenome (GOLD analysis project Ga0335080, IMG submission 206720) | Soil microbial communities from Loxahatchee National Wildlife Refuge, Florida, United States - Lox_Sample_3.4 | ecosystem: Environmental > Terrestrial > Soil > Wetlands | place: USA: Florida... | reverse complement strand
CAGCCGAGCTCTTCCTGCTCCAGACTGCGGCGCGCCTGTGGACGCACGGGGTGCCGGTCGACCTCCAGTCCCGCGACCGCCGTTCGGCGCCGCGACGCGCGCTGCTGCCGACGTACCCCTTCGAACGGTCCCGATACTGGCTCGACGGTGGAAGCCGGCCCGCTCGTGGCGCCGCCCCTGCGACGGAGGCGCCCGCCGCGCCGGCCAAGCTGCCGGTCGAGAAGTGGCTCTACACGCCCTCGTGGCGGCGGGCGGAGATCGAGGCCTCGGCCGGGGAGGTCTCGTCCCGCACCTGGTGCGCTCTCGTCCCCGAGACCGGCGGCCTCGGCTCGGCGCTCGTCGAACGGCTGCGGGCGGCGGGAGCCGAGCCCACGGTCGTGCGGCCAGGCGCCGGGTTCGCCTCGCCTCGCCCGGGGGAGCTGACCATCGACCCCGCGCGGCCGGAGGACTACGGCCGCCTCCTCGACCGGCTCCAGGCGGAGCGCGGGATCCCCAGCCACTTCGTGCACGCCTGGAGCGCGGGAGCGGACGACCCTCTGACGCGCGGCTTCCAGAGCGTCGTGCTCCTGGGTCGGGCCCTGGGCAGGCAAGGCGGCGAGACGACCCTCGATGTCGTGACCGCTCACGCCCTCGACGTGCTCGGGACCGAGCCTCTGGAGCCCCTCGCCTCGACCGTGCTCGGACCCTGCCGAGTGATCCCGCAGGAGTATCCGCTCGTGCGCTGCCGCGCGATCGACGTCGACGACACCGCCGACCCGGCTCAGGCGTCCTGGCTCGCGGAGAGCGTCCTCGGCGAGCTCGCCTCCCCTCCGCACGGGCACGCCGTCGCCTACCGCGGCCGCTCCCGCTGGGTGGAGTCGTTCGAGCCGGTCGCCCCGGCCCCGTCCCCCGACGCAGCGCCCCTGCGCCGGCGCGGCGTCTACCTCGTCACGGGAGGGCTCGGGAAGGTCGGCCTCGCCCTCGCCGCGTACCTCGCCCGCACGGTGCAGGCTCGCCTCGCGCTGACCGGGCGGACGGCCCTGCCCGACCGCGGCGAGTGGGCCCGCCGCTCGGCGGGGAAGGACGACGCGGGGCGCCGCATCCGGGCGGTGCAGGAGCTGGAGGCAGCGGGGGCGGAAGTGCTGGCCCTGCGCGCGGACGCGGGCGACCTGGAAGAGATGCGCCGCGCGATCGGCGCCGTCCGGGCGCGCTTCGGGCGGATCGACGGCGTCGTCCACGCCGCGGCCGAGCTGGGCCCCGGCGCCTTCCGACCGCTCGCCGCGACGGAGAGGGCGGACGTCGAGCGCCAGCTCCGGCCGAAGCTCGGCGGCGCCCTCGTGCTGGAGCGGCTCCTCGCGGAGGAGCCCCCGGACTTCGTCCTCTTCACGTCCTCGCTGTCCACGGTGCTCGGCGGCCTGGGCCTCGCCTCCTACGCCGCTGCGAACCACGCGCTCGACGCCTTCGCCCGCCGGCGCCCGCTGGAGTCCGGACGGGGATGGGTGAGCGTGTGCTGGGACGGATGGGACCTCGAGGCTCGGGCGTCGGGGCCGGAGGTCCGGCTCACTGCCGCCGCCGTCACCGCCGAGGAAGGGGGAGAGGCGTTCGCACGGGTCCTCGCCCGGGCGGCCTCACCCCAGCTCGTCGTCTCCACCACGCCGCTCGACGCGCGGCTCGCACAGTGGACGCGGACGGACGCGGCGCCGATGCCGCTTCCGGCGGCAGCGCCCGGCCCCGCGATGCGCGACGCACGGCCCGAGATCGGCACCGTCTACGTCGCCCCCGAGGACGCGGTCGACCGGCGGCTGGCCTCGATCTGGGCGGACATGCTCGGCATCGACCGCGTGGGAGCGGACGACAGCTTCTTCGAGCTCGGGGGCTCGTCCCTGCTCGCCGTCCACATGATGGGACGCGTCCGGCGGGAGTACCCGGTGGAGCTCTCGGTGACCACGCTCTTCGAGGCCCCGACCGTGCGCACCCTGGGCCAGGTGATCCGCTCGCTCGGCGCGGGGGCCGCCGGGCCGGCGCCCCCTCTCGGCCGAGACCCCGCCGCCGCTCACCGGACGCAGGACAGGAGGACGCTCGATGCTGCCGGCAGGTAAGAGGAACGGGTCCGAGATCGCGGTCGTCGGCATGGCCGGCCGCTTCCCCGGAGCGGGGAGCGTCGAGGATCTGTGGGAGAACCTCCGGCGGGGCGTGGAGTCGATCTCGCCGATCTCCCTCGAGGAGTGGGGACGCGAGATCCACACCCACCCGAGCTTCCTGGAGCGGCCCGACCTCGTGCCGTGGCGCCCGCGCGTCGAGGGCGTCGACATGTTCGACGCCGCCTTCTTCGGCTACACCCCGCGCGAGGCGCAGGTCCTCGACCCCCAGCAGAGGCTCTTCCTCGAGTGCGCGTGGGAGGCGCTCGAGAACGCCGGCTACGACTCCGAGCGCTACCCCGGCTCGATCGGCGTGGTGGCCGGGATCAGCCAGAGCAGCTACCTCATCAACTACCTGCAGTGGGACCGCGAGCTCAACCAGACGGTGGGCTCACTGAAGATCGGCCTCGGCAACATGAACGACGCCCTGGCCACCCGGGTCGCCTACAAGCTCAACCTGCGCGGCGCCGCCTACGCGGTGCAGTCGTTCTGCTCGACCTCGCTCGTGGCCGTGCACCTCGCCTGCCAGAGCCTGCTCAACCGCGAGAGCGACATGATGCTGGCGGGAGGGGTGACGATCGCGGTGTCCCAGGACACCGGGTACGGCTACCAGGAGGGCGGCATCCTCTCCCCCGACGGCCACACCCGGACCTTCGACGCGAAGGGCCGGGGAATGGTGTTCGGCAACGGCCTCGGCTGCGTGGTCCTCAAGCGGCTCGCGGACGCGCTGCGCGACGGCGACCACGTGCGGGCGGTGCTCCTGGGGACCGCGCTCAACAACGACGGCTCCATGAAGGTCGGCTTCACCGCCCCCAGCGTGAGCGGGCAGGCCGACGTGATCGTGGAGGCACTCTCCGCGGCCGACGTCGACCCGGCCACGATCCGCTACGTGGAGGCCCACGGGACGGCCACCGCGCTCGGCGACCCGGCGGAGATCGCCGGCCTCACCAAGGCGTGGCGGCGGTGGACGGACGAGAGGCAGTACTGCGCGATCGGGTCCGTGAAGACGAACATCGGCCACCTCGACGCCGCGGCGGGCGTCGCGGGGCTCATCAAGACCGTGCTCTGCCTGGAGCGGCGGGAGATCCCACCCAGCCTCTTCTTCGAGACGCCGAACCCCCAGATCGACTTCGCGGCCAGCCCCTTCCGCGTGGCCACCGGGCTCACGAGGTGGGACCCGGATCCCGGCTTCCCCCGGCGCGCCGGCGTGAGCTCCTTCGGCATCGGAGGGACGAACGCGCACGCCGTGCTCGAGGAGGCTCCGGCCCGGCCCGAGTCCGAGGCCGCCCGGCCCTGGCAGCTCCTGGTGCTGTCCGCGAAGACCGAGACCGCCCTCGACCGGGCCTTCGAGCGCCTCGCCGGCCACCTCGAGGCCGCCCCGGGGGCGAACCTCGCCGACGCCGCGTTCACCCTGCAGGCGGGGCGACGGGTGTTCAACCACCGCGGCTTCGTGGTCGCCCGCGACGGAGAGGACGCCGTGAGGGCGCTCCGCGACCCTGGACGGAGGGAGGGCGGGGCGCGCGACCGGCAGAACGCCCCCGTCGCGTTCATGTTCACCGGCCAGGGCTCGCAGTACGTCGGGATGGGCCAGGGCCTCTACGGCTCCGAGCCCGCCTTCCGCGACGCGCTCGACGCCTGCAGCGAGGCCCTGCGCGTCCCCCTCGGCCTCGACCTGCGCGACGTGCTCTTCGCGCGCGACCGCAGCCCGGAGCAGGCCGCGGAGGACCTGCGCCAGACGCGGCTCACCCAGCCCGCGCTCTTCGCGGTCGAGTACTCCCTGGCGCGGCTCTGGGGCGCGCTCGGCGTCCAGCCGTCGGCGATGATCGGGCACTCGATCGGCGAGTACGTCGCGGCCTGCCTGGCCGGGGTCTTCTCCCTGGAGGACGCGATCGCCCTCGTCGCCGAGCGCGGCCGCCTCATGCAGTCCCTGCCCCCCGGGGCGATGCTCGCCGTCCCGCTCGGCGAGGCCGCGCTGCGGCCCCACCTCGGGCCCGGCCTGGACCTCGCGGGCTCGAACGCGCCCTCCGCTTGCGTCGTCTCCGGGCCCCCGGAGGCGGTGGCCCGGCTCGAGGCGGAGCTGCGGGCGAAGGGGGTGAGCTCGCGGCCCCTCCACACGTCGCACGCCTTCCACTCGGCGATGGTCGACCCCATTCTCTCCGCGTTCGAGGCGCGCGTGGCGGCGGTCCCCCGGCGGGCCCCGGCCCTTCCCTTCGTCTCGAACGTCAGCGGCGACTGGATCACCGACGAGGAGGCCTGCGACCCGGCCTACTGGGCCCGCCACCTCCGCTCCGCCGTGCGCTTCGCCGAAGGCGTGGGGCGCCTCGCCGACCGCGGCAACCCGGTGCTGCTCGAGGTGGGCCCGGGCCGGACGCTCACGTCGCTCGCCCGGCAGCAGGGCCGCGCCGACGTCGCCGCCGTCGCCTCGCTTCGCTCGCCGAAGGAGGCGGCCGAGGACCGGGCCGTGCTCCTCGCCGCGATCGGCCGGCTGTGGCTCGACGGCGTGGCCCTCGACTGGCCCCGGGTCCACTCCGGCACCCCGCGGCGGCGCGTCCCGCTGCCGAGCTACCCGTTCGAGCGCGAGCGGTTCTGGGTCGAATCGAACGTCGACTCGAGGAACGGGCACGACGTCGCCCGCGGCTTCACGCTCGAGCGCCAGGCCCTCGCCGACTGGTTCTACCAGCCGTCGTGGAGGCGTTGCACCCCGGCCGCCCTGGCCGGGGGAGCGACGGCCCGGGGCGCCGCCGACCCCTGGCTGGTGTTCCTCGACGAAGCCGGCCTCGGCGAGCAAGTCGCGAATGAGCTGCGCGCGGCGGGCCGCCGCGTGGTGACCGCGCGCGCCGGCGCCGGCTTCGCCGCGCTCGGCGGGGGAGCCTACGAGGTGGCCCCCGACCGCGCCGCCGACTACGTGCGCCTCCTCGAGGCCGCGGGCCGTCCCGCGTTCGTCGTCCACTCGTGGAACGTCGCTCCCGAGGACCCGCGGCCGCTCGCGGAGCGGCTCGACGACGCCCACGCGCGCGGCTTCCTGAGCCTGCTCTACCTCGCCCAGGCCCTCGCCCGGTCGTCCTCGAAGGCGCCGGCGCGGATCGCCGTCCTCTCGAGCGGCATGCAGGAGGTGGTGGGGGGCGACCTCACGTCGCCCGAGAAGGCCACGCTCGTCGGGCCCTGTCGCGTCATCCCGCAGGAGATGCCGCACGTCGCCTGCCAGTCGATCGACGTCGAGATCCCGTCGGGGGCCGACGAGGCCCGTGCCCTCGCGCGGCTCGTGGTCGCGGAGCTGGCCACGGCGCAGGCGGAGCCGATCGTGGCCTACCGGCGCGGCCACCGCTGGGTGTCCTGGCTCGAGCCGACGCGCATCGAGACGCCGTCGAGGGCGCTGCCCCTGGAGAGCCGGGGAGTCTACCTCGTCACGGGAGGCCTGGGAGGCATCGGCCTCGTACTCGCCCGCCACCTCGCCGAGCGCTTCCAGGCCCGGCTCGTGCTCACCGGCCGCTCCCCGCTGCCGCCGGCGGACGAGTGGCCCGCCCGCGGAGGCAACGGCGACGCCGCGGTGCGGCAGAAGATCCTCGACCTGCGGCAGCTCGAGTCGCTCGGCGCCGAGGTCCTGTACGTGGCGGCGGACGCGGCGGACCCCAGCGACATGAAGGAGGTGGTCCGAGCGGCCCACGCGCGCTTCGGCCCCGTCCGCGGCGTCGTGCACGCCGCGGGCGTCGCCGGCGGGGGGGTCATCCCCCTCAAGGACCCGCAGACCGTGGCCCGTGTGCTCGCCCCGAAGGTCCACGGCACCCTCGCGCTGCAGGAGGCGCTCGCCGGCGAGCCGCTCGACTTCCTGGTGCTCTGCTCCTCGATCGCCGCCCTCGTGGGCGGCTTCGGGCAGGTGGACTACACGGGCGCCAACGCGTTCCTCGACGCCTACGCCGCCTGGGCGAGGACGCCTCTCCCGGGACGGGTGGTGTCGATCAACTGGGACGCGTGGCGCGAGGTCGGCATGGCCGTCCACACGCCGGTCACCGGCGCCCTCCAGGCGCTGCGCGACCTCCAGCTCAAGGTCGGCATCGCGCCCGCCGAGGGTGTGGAGGCGTTCACGCGGGTGCTCGGCTCGGGGCTCTCCCAGGTGGCGGTGTTCACGATGGACCTTCGGCCCGGGCTGGCCAAGCAGTTCCTCGGCGACCGGGGGAAGGCGGGCGTGGCCTCCCCGCCCCAGGCGACGGACGAGACGCTCGCGGCGACCGCCGTGGACCCGGAGGCGGGCGGCAGCGACATGGAGCGGATCGTGGCCCAAGCCTGGGAGAAGGTCCTCGGCCGCAAGGGCATCTCTGCCGACGACAACTTCTTCGAGCTGGGGGGCGACTCGCTGACCGCGCTGCAGGTGATCGCGGTCATGAAGGCGCGGCTCGGGCGCGAGATCCCGATCGTGACCTTCTTCGAGTCGCCCACCGTGGCCCTCCTCGCCAAGGCCCTCGCCCCCGAGGGGGAGGAGAAGGCCCAGGAGGCGATCGAGGAGGTCGGCCAGCGGGCGGCGACCCGCCGGGACCTCATGCAGCGGCGGCGCCAGCAGCGGCAGCAGGCGGCCGTGGAGGAGCGGGAGTAGGGAGCGATGAGCGAGCGCGAGGAAGACGGTCTCGACCGGGTGGCGATCGTCGCGATGGAGGCCCGGGTGCCGGGCGCCACCACGCTGGAGCGCTTCTGGCAGAACGTGCGGGAGGGTGTGGAGTCCGTCCGGTTCTCCGCCAGCGAGGCCCCCGTCGTGTCGGGCGGCGTCGCCCACGTGAAGGCGGCTCCCCTCCTCGAGGGGATCGACCTCTTCGACGCGGCCTTCTTCGGCTTCAGCGCCGGCGAGGCCGACGTCATGGACCCCCAGATCCGGCTCTTCCTCGAGTCCGCGTGGACGGTCCTCGAGAAGGCCGCTTGCGATCCCCAGCAGTACCCCGGACGCATCGGCGTCTTCGCGGGATCGGCGGGGAGCACCTACCTCACCGCCAACATCACCCCGAACCTCGAATCGCTGCGCGGGTCGGCCGGCGCCCTCGCCTCGTACGGCGTCTACAACGACCGGGACGCCATCGCGACGCTCACCGCCTACAAGTTCGACCTCACCGGTCCCGCGATCACCGTCCAGACGTTCTGCTCGACCTCTCTCGTGGCGGTGCACCTCGCCGTCCAGAGCCTCCTCGCGGGCGAGTGCGACCTGGCCCTCGCCGGCGGCTCGTCGGTCAACGTGGGCCTCGAGCGCGGCTACCTCTACGAGGAGGGCGGGATCCTCTCGCCCGACGGCCACACCCGGACCTTCGACGCGCGCTCGGGCGGCACCGTCTTCGGCAACGGCGTGGGGGTCGTCGCCCTCAAGCGCCTCTCCGACGCCCGCGCCGACGGGGACGAGGTCCTGGCCGTGATCCTGGGCAGCGCGATCAACAACGACGGCGCGCAGAAGGCCGGCTACACCGCGCCGAGCGTGAAGGGCCAGGCGAAGGCCATCGCGGAGGCGATCGCCGTGGCCGGAGTGCCGACGGACTCGATCGGCTACGTGGAGGCCCACGGCACGGCCACCGCGGTGGGCGATCCCATCGAGATCGAGGCCCTCACCCGGGCGTTCCGGGCGGGAACCGCCCGGCGGGGGTTCTGCGCCATCGGCTCCGTGAAGGCGAACCTCGGCCACCTCGACCGGGCGGCGGGCGTCACCTCGCTCGTGAAGACCGTCCTCATGCTGCAGCACCGGGAGCTGCCCCCGCTCGTCCACTTCGAGCGGCCCAACCCCAAGATCGACTTCGAGTCGAGCCCGTTCGTGGTGAATACCGCCCTCCGGCCCTGGCCCGCGAACGGCGGGCCGCGCCGGGCCGGGGTGAGCTCGCTGGGCGTCGGCGGCACGAACGCCCACGTCGTGCTCGAGGAGGCCCCGCCCCCGCCGCCCTCCGGCCCCGGCCGGGCCTCGCAGCTCGTCGTCCTCTCCGGGCGGACGGAGGCGGCGCTCGACGAAGCGACGGAGCGCCTCGCCTCGCGCCTGCGCGAGCAAGACGCCCCCTCCCTCGCCGACGCGGCCTTCACGCTCCTCCGCGGCCGCCGGCGCTTCGAGCACCGGCGGTTCGTCGTCGCCGGGTCGTCGGCGGACGCGGCGGCGGCGCTCGCGGCTCGGGACGCCCGCCGTGTCGTCACGGCCTACGGCCGGGCGAGCGAGCGGCCGGTCGCCTTCATGTTCCCCGGTCAGGGGGCCCAGTACCCCGGCATGACTCGGGGCCTCTACGAGTCCGAGGCCGTCTTCCGGCAGGAGGTCGACTCCGCCTCCGAGCGCCTGCGGGGTCCGCTCGGCCGCGACCTCCGCGAGCTGCTCTTCCCTTCGCCGGGAGTGGAGGAGGCGGCGGCCGAGGCCCTCAAGCAGACCTCGCTCACTCAGCCCGCCCTCTTCGTGGTGGAGCACGCTCTCGCTCGGCTCTTCATGAGCTGGGGTGTCGAGCCCGTGGCCATGATCGGCCACAGCATCGGGGAGTACGTCGCGGCGACGCTCGCCGGCGTGCTGAGCCGCGACGACGCCCTCGCTCTCGTGGCCGAGCGCGGCCGGCTCATGCAGTCGATGCCAACGGGCTCGATGCTGGCCGTGCCGCTCCCCCCGGCCGAGGTCGAGCCGCTCCTCCGCGACGGCCTCGCCCTCGCCGCCGTCAACGCCCCGTCCCTCAGCGTCGTGTCCGGTCCGACCCCCGCGGTGGACGCGGTCTTCGAGGACCTCCGAAGGCGGGACGTGCCGGCGACGCGCCTCGTGACCTCGCACGCCTTCCACTCGCCGATGATGGACGGGGTCCTCGCGCCGTTCCGCGAGCGCGTGGCCGCGGTGGCCCTCGCCGCGCCGCGGATTCCCTTCGTCTCGAACCTCACCGGGACCTGGATCACGGCCGAGGAGGCCACGAGCCCCGACTACTGGTGCGAGCACCTGCGGCGGGCCGTGCGTTTCGGGGACGGCGTCCGGCTGCTCCTGGCCGAGCCGGATCGGGTGCTGCTCGAGGTCGGTCCCGGGACCGCCCTCTCGACCCTGGCCCGGGCCCAGGCCGCGGGCGGCGGCGTCACCGCCGTGACCTCGGTCCGTCACCCCCGCGAGACCGAAGACGACCTGCGCGTCGTCCTCGGCGCGCTCGGCAGGCTGTGGCTGGCCGGCGTCCGGGTGGACGCGGCACGTCTCTTCGCCGGCGAGCGGCGGCGGCGCGTGAAGCTGCCGACCTACCCCTTCCAGCGCGAGCGCTACTGGGTCGACGTGGAGCCAGGGGCGGCGCCGGCGCGCGGGGCCTCGGCCAAGAAGGACCCCCGCGACTGGTTCTACGTGCCGACGTGGAAGGCCGGCCTTCCCGCCGCGACGGCCGTCTCCGGGACGAACGGGGCGGCCGCGGGCGGGGCGTGGCTCGTGCTCGCGGACGAGGCGGGACGGACCGAGCGGCTCGCCCAGGCCCTGCGCGCCCAGGGCGAGGTCGTGATCGTAGCCCGGCCCGGCCCGGCCTTCGCCGGGAACTCCCGGGACGGATACGCGCTCGATCCGGGCGCGCGTCCCGGATACGACCGGCTCCTGCGCGCCCTCGGCGACCAGGGACGGACGATCTCCCGGATCGTCCACGCCCTCTCGGCGGGCCCCCCGCGTACGGGCGCCCTCGACGCCGCGGCCCTCGGACGCGGCCAGGCGAACGGGTTCGATAGCCTCCTCCACCTCGTGCAGGCGCTCGGCGAGGCGAAGTGGACCCAGCCGCTGCAGCTCAAGGTCCTGACCACGCGGGGGCAGAGGGTCCTCGACGAGGACACGATCGAGCCCGAGAAGTCGACGCTCCTCGGGCTCCTCAAGGTCGTCCCCCAGGAGCGGCACAACCTCACCGCCCTCGCGCTCGACGTGGACGAGGCCTCGCTCGAGGGCCCGGAATCTCCGCTCCTCGCCGAGCTGCGCTCCGACGCTTCGGGTGTCGTGGCGGCCCTGCGGCGAGGGCAGCGCTTCGTCCAGGGCTTCGAGCCCGTGAGCCTGGCCCTGCCGGAGGGGCGGCCGGAGCGCCTCCGCGAACGCGGCGTGTACCTCATCACCGGAGGCCTGGGCGGGGTGGCCTTCGCGCTCGCGGCGACGCTCGCTCACCACTGCCGGGCGCGGCTCGCTCTCACCGGCCGCTCGCCCATGCCCGAGCGCGAGGGCTGGGACGAGTGGCGGCGCACGCGCGGGGACCACGACCCGACGAGTCAGCGCATCGCCCGCGTGCGCGCCCTCGAGGCGATGGGCGCCGAGATCGAGCTCCTGAGCGCCGACGTGGCCGACGCGTCCGCCATGCGGGAGGCCCTCGCCGCGGCCGAGCGGCGCTTCGGCCCCCTCCACGGCGTGATCCACGGCGCGGGGATCGTGGGCGGAGGCACCTTCCGCCCGGTCGCGGAGATCGGGAGCCCCGAGTGCGAGCAGCAGTTCCACCCGAAGGTCGAGGGCCTCGTCGCCCTCGACGAGGCTCTCGGCGACCGCCCGCTCGACTTCTGCCTCCTGACCTCGTCGCTCTCGAGCGTCCTCGGGGGTTTCGCTTACGGGGCCTACGCGGCGGCCAACGCGTTCATGGACGCGTACGTCGCGTGGCGCAACCGCCACGCGCGCGTGCCGTGGCTCTCGGTCGACTGGGACGAGTGGCGCCTCGCCGCGGCGCCGGCCGACGAGAGCCGGGGCGGCCTCGGGCGCTTCGCGATGAGCCCGGTCGAGGGCGGCGTCGCCTTCCTGCGCCTCCTCGGCCTCGCCGGCGTGCCCCAGGTCGTGGTCTCCACCGGCGACCTCCAGGCCCGCATCCGGCAGTGGGTGAAGCTCGAGGGGCTCCACGCGGGGGAAAGGGCTCCCAAGGAGCGGGCGCGGCACGCCCGCCCCCACCTCCAGAACGCCTACGTCGCGCCCGGCACGCCGGTCCAGGAGAAGGTGGCGCGCATCTGGGCGGAGCTCCTGGGCATCGAGAAGGTCGGCATCCAGGACAACTTCTTCGACCTGGGCGGCCACTCGCTCCTCGCCATCCAGGTCGTGACCCGGACGAAGGCCGAGCTGGGGGCCGAGATCTCGATCGCCACGCTCTTCGAGGGCCCCACGGTCGAGTCGCTGTGCCGCCTGATCGGGGCCTCGCCGGAGGAGCCGGCGGCCGGGTTCGATCAGAGCAGCGAGCGGGGCCGGAGGCGCAAGGAGGAGCGGCTCCGCTGGAAGAGCGAGACCGTCGAGGGCCGGGCATGAGCGAAACCGGGAAGCGCTACGACGGCTCCGAGATCGCGATCGTGGGGATGGCCGGCCGCTTCCCCGGCGCGCCCGATCTCGAGGCCTTCTGGCGCAACCTCCGCGAAGGCCGGGAGTCGATCCGCTTCTTCTCGCGCGAGGAGCTGGAGCGGGCCGGAGAGGACGGGGCGCGCCTCGACGACCCGCAGTACGTGCCCGCCCGCCCCGTGCTCGACGGCGTCGAGCTCTTCGACGCCGGCTTCTTCGGCATGAGCCCGCGGGAGGCGTCGGTCGTGGACCCCCAGCACCGCCTCTTCCTCGAGTGCGCCTCTCACGCGCTCGAGGACGCCGGCCACGACCCCGAGCGCTTCCCGGGGACGGTGTCCGTGTTCGCGGGGGCGAGCTTCAGCAACTACCTCGTCCACAACCTCTACGAGAACCGGCCGCTGATGGAGGGCTTCGGCGACTTCGAGACCACGATCCACAACGTGCCGGACTCGCTCGCCACCCTGGTCGGCTACAAGCTCAACCTGCGGGGCGCCTGCTGCGGCGTGCAGACCTTCTGCTCGACGTCGCTCGTGGCCGTGCACATGGCCTGCCAGGGCCTCCTCGGCTTCGAGTGCGACATGGCCCTCGCCGGGGGAGTGACCGTCTACGTGCCCCAGGAGAGCGGCTACCTCTTCCAGGAAGGCAGCATCGTGTCGCCCGACGGCCACTGTCGCGCCTTCGACGCGAGGGCGGCGGGCACCGTCTTCGGCAGCGGAGTCGGCGCGGTCGTGCTGCGGCGGCTGCTCGACGCCCTGAAGGACGGGGACCGCGTCGACGCCGTGATCCGCGGGACGGCCGTGAACAACGACGGCTCGCTGAAGCTGAGCTTCGCCGCGCCGGGCGTGGCCGGACAGGCGGCCGTGGTCGTCGAGGCGCTCTCGGCGGCCGGGGTCGACCCCGACACGATCGGCATGGTCGAGGCCCACGGCACCGGCACGCCCCTCGGCGACCCGGCGGAGGTGTCGGCGCTCACCAAGGCGTTCCGGCGCACGACGAAGCGCCGCCGCTTCTGCGCCCTCGGCTCGGTGAAGACGAACGTCGGCCACCTCGACGCGGCGGCCGGCGTCGCGGGCCTCCTGAAGCTGGTGCTCTCGATCCAGCACCGGGAGATACCGCCCAGCCTGCACTTCGAGGCGCCCAACCCCGCGATCGACTTCGAAGCGAGCCCCTTCTACGTGCCGACGAGCCTTCGGGACTGGCCGGCCGGAGACGCTCCGCGCCGCGGCGGCGTGAGCGCGTTCGGCGTGGGGGGGACGAACGCGCACGTCGTCGTCGAGGAGGCGCCGGAGCCGGAGCCCCGCCCCGCCTCTCGCGCGAGCCAGCTGCTTCCGCTCTCCGCCCGCACGCCCTCGGCCCTCGCCGCGGCGGCGAGCCGGCTCGCCGACCACCTGGAGGCGCACCCGGAGATCGACCTCGGCGACGTGGCCTTCACGCTGCAGGCGGGCCGCCGTGCATTCGACCACCGCCTCTTCGTCGTGGCGCGGGACCGGGAGGAGGCGGTGGCCGCGCTCCGCGCGCCGGAAGGCCTTCCCGCGGGGCGGCCGGAGCGACGCGACCCGCCGCTCGTGGCGGTTCTCGGCTCGGACGGGGAGTCCGGCGACGGGGCCGACCTCGCGGCCGCCGAGGCCCTCGCGGCGAGGCTCCGCTCCTGGGGCCTGACCTTCGAGGCCACGGCCCGCGCCGGCGAGCTCGCGGCCGTGACGGCCCGGCTTCCTCCCGATCCCGCGCGGCTCCTCGTCGAGCTGGGCGCCTCGGGAATCCGCGTCGGTGCGCCAGCGGAAGGCGATGGGCGAGGGCCGGCCCACTCCGGCGAGGAGGGCCTCCTCCGCGCGATCGGCGCCCTCTGGCTCCACGGTGTCGCGCCGGCGTGGGCGGCGTTGCACGCTCGCGGCCCGCGGCGGGTGCGCCTTCCCGGCTACCCGTTCGAGCGCGAGCGGCATTGGGTGGAACCCCTCGAGGAGGAGCCGGCCCCGGCCCGCGACCCCGCGAGCTGGCTCTACCGTCCCGTCTGGACGCCGCTCTGGCCGGCTCCGGAGCCTGAGCCGGGGCCGATCGCGCCGACCCTCGTGTTCCTCGACGACGGAGGCCTCGGCGCCCGGGTCGTCGAGGAGCTGCGGGCCAGGGGGACGCGAGTCGCTACCGTCGCCGCCGCCCGCGGCTTCTCGGGCGACCTTCGCTCGGGCTACACGATCGATCCCTCGGACGGGGCGGACTACCGCCGCCTCTTCGAGGCTCTTGCCGGCGCCGGCCTCACTCCCGGGCGGATCCTCCACCTCTGGTCCCTCGACCCCTCGGAGGGGAAGGCCTCGCCTGCCGAGCGGTTCCGTCGCGCCACCGAGCGCGGGTTCCGCAGCGTGCTCGAGCTCGTCGCCGCGGGCGGGCCGCGTCCGCTCGTGCTGCACGTGGCGGGGTCGGGCCTCTTCGAGGTGCTGGGCGGCGAGGTCCTCCGGCCCGAGGCGGCGCCCCTCGTCGCCGCGGTGCGCGTTGCCGCCCAGGAGGACGAGGGGCTGCGCGGCTCCGTGATCGACCTGGAGCCTCCCTTCGCGGACGACGCGGTGGAGGCCCTCTGCGCGCAGCTGGGGCTCGAGGAGCCCGAGATCCTCCTCGGCCGACGCCGCGGCCGCTCGTGGGTGCAGGATTTCCAGCCGATCGCCGCCGAGGCCGCCGAGCGCTTCCCCTCCCGGGCGGAGCCGGGCGGCGCC
>Ga0335080_10004611_pt1 | contig 14047 bp, 12 predicted proteins | sample Lox_Sample_34_FD_206720 | JGI IMG/M metagenome (GOLD analysis project Ga0335080, IMG submission 206720) | Soil microbial communities from Loxahatchee National Wildlife Refuge, Florida, United States - Lox_Sample_3.4 | ecosystem: Environmental > Terrestrial > Soil > Wetlands | place: USA... | reverse complement strand
GTCTGCCGCCTTCCGACACCGCTGAAGCCGAATTCAAGCCCAATTGCAAAGTCGCCGTCGAAGCCGACGCCGACAAGTTCTTTCGCCTGCTCCTGTCGCGTTTAACCGCGTCTTCCTAACAGCCGCGTGCTATTTTCGAAACGCGCCGAAGCCGATGCGCACCTGAATCGTATTGATCCCGGGGTTCGGCTTGGTCATGCCCGCATTGGAAATGTGCTGGAAGCGCACCTCGGCGGTGAAATTGTGCTTCTCGCCAAGAAAATGCGCGCCGAAACCGCCGGCCGTCGTGAAATTGATCTGCGATGTGCCTTCAGGAACTTTGGTGTTCGTGAAAAGCGCGCCGCCTTCGATCAAAGCATACGGTTTCACTTTCTTCGGTGAGTTGAGGATCCACTTGAACGCGAAGGGATCGACGCTTCCGCCATACGCGGTGTTCGTCTTCTGCGTGATTACCCAAACGGGCACAACGTCAAACGCATATTCCAGCTGACCACGAAGAAAACTCGGCCCGTGCGGTGACGTGAGGATCAATCCATAACGCAAGCCCAGGTTCCACACGCCGGTATCCCGCGTGCTCCCGTTGATTCCGTGCCCGCCGCTCGTCCATACCTGCCATTCGCTGGACGCACCTTCCGGCCCCGCCTGTGCTTGGGAACGGAAAGCCGCCAATGACAACAACGCACACAGAACAACGCACACGCGAATCGTCACCCTGAATCTCCAACACTGCGAAGCCTGCACAATATCGCAAAACGCCCAACACACACAAACCCACGGCAGCAGTTGTAGGGGCCGCTTTCTGAGGCGATCCGCAAATGAAACCGAGTAAAAAAAGAGCTGTTTGGAGATGATGCGAAAAAAGAAGGGGAGGCAGGCCAGGTCTTCCCGCCTCCCCGGTATTCCCCTTTCGGGGAATCCGATTAGCCTGACGGAGGGCGGCTAATCGGTCGTGTGTTGGCCTGCTTATGAAACTCGCGGCAGCTGAAAAAAGTTACAAAAACTTTCAGGAAAGTGAATAGAATCTGTGGGAATACCATCGCTCCCAGAAAGGGGCCTCGTATGCCTCGCCCCGCTCACCTCAGTATTGACGATATCCTGCGTTTTCTACAGGTTAGGAATGATCCTGTCTCTCTCGACGAACTCTCCCGCTATCTGCGGCTGAAGAAGTCTCTGCGTCGTCCTCTCCTCCAAATGTTGGACAAACTGAAGCGCAAGGGACTGGTCGAGGAGCTCACCCACGGGCGCTATCTATATCGCCAGACTCCTCGCCCGCAAGCTGTGGTGGAGAAAAAGAAACGCCCTGCCGAGGCCGAACGCGCTTCCGACAGATTTTCGCAGCATAAAGCTACCGCGCGCGACGAGATCAAGGGACGCCTGGTCTTGCATCAGGAAGGCTACGGGTTCGTCGTGCCAGACGTGGCACTCCCCAATGTCGATGGCGACATTTTCATTCCCCGCGACCATGTCGAAGACGCGATGCATGGCGACACCGTGATCGTGAAACTGGCGCGCCTTAGTGGCATGCCCTCCGCTCGCCGCGCCGAAGGACGCATCATCCGCATCATCGGCCGTGCGCATCCCTCCATTGTTGGCCTGTTTCGTTACACCTCCCGTGGGTGTGTGGTCGCGCCTTACGATCCCCGCGTGCAGCACGAAATCGAGCTGACGTCGGGCGAGGAACTTTCCGCTGGGCTGCGCGAACAATTGTTGGGAAAGAATGCGCCGACCGGTCGAGGCAAACGCCTCCAGCACATCCCCAAATTGGATGGCGCCGTCGTGAACGCGGAGCTTCTGCACTACGGGCGAGGCGGCGCCGCTCCCGTTGGACGCGTCGTAGAAATTCTGGGCCGTCCTGGCGACCTCGGCGTCGACACGGAGATCATCATCCGCAAACACCACCTGCCGCATGCATTTGACACCGAAGTCACAGCGGAGGCGGAACGGCTGGCGCGCCCGGTAACGGAATCCGATCGCGCGGGCCGGGAAGATTTTCGCGAGTTGCCCATTGTCACGATCGATGGCGAGACCGCTCGCGATTTTGACGACGCTGTTTATTTAGAACGCCGCGACGATGGCGGCTGGCTGCTGCAGGTCCACATCGCCGACGTCGCGCACTATGTCACTCCCGAATCTCCGCTCGACCGCGAAGCGCGCCTCCGCGGCAATTCGGTTTATTTCATCGACCGAGCCGTGCCCATGCTGCCGGAAGCGCTATCGAATGGCATGTGCTCCCTCAATCCGCGCGAAGACCGCCTGGTCATGAGCGTCATCATGCATTTTGACTCCGCTGGCCGCCCATCCAACGCTGCGATGGTCCCGGGAATCATCCGCTCTGCCGAGCGCATGACCTACACCAACGTAAACAAAGTTCTCAGCGGCGATCCGGAAATGTCTGAGCGCTACGCCCATCTGAACCATCATTTCCGCGCCATGAAAGGCTTGGCGCAGTTGCTGAACGCGCGGCGGGAAGAAAACGGCTCCATCGATTTCGACCTGCCCGAGCCGGTCATCGAATTCGACGCCCAGCAGCGAATGACCAACATCGGGCGCAGCGAACGCAATGTGGCGCACCGCATCATTGAAGAGTTCATGCTCGCCGCGAATCGTGCTGTCGCACACTTTCTGCTGGAGCGCGGTCTTAAGGCGCTGCATCGCGTGCACGAGAAGCCGGATGTCCGCAAGGTTTTAGAATTCGAGGAAATTGCGCACGCCTTCGGTTATTCGCTCGGTGTGGAAGACCTGCACCAGAGAGAAGTGGTGGTGCGCCACGGCAAGATTCCTTCTCCCGCCAGGGCCGGCCGCCCGGAAACACGCGGCCACGGCCGTGAACGCCAGCAGCGTGTAGCCCTGCCGGCCTCCGACATTGCGATTACACCGAAACACTATCAGCGCCTGGTCGACAAGCTTTCCGGCAAGCCCGAAGAACGCATCATCTCGTACCTGATGCTGCGGTCACTCAAGCAGGCGCGCTACGCCGCCGATTCGCTGGGCCATTTCGCTCTCGGCTTTGACGAGTATACGCATTTCACCTCGCCGATCCGCCGGTATCCCGACCTGATTGTCCACCGCATCCTGAAGTGGGCCGTTGCTAATCCCGATGCGAAGGCCCCTTCGTTAATCAAGCCAGCTGTCGCAGTGGAGGCCTCGCTCTATTCGCAAAAACATCTGGAAGAAATCGCCTCGGAGACTTCGGAAACCGAGCGCCGCGCCGCTTCCGCCGAACGCGAGCTGATTGCCTGGAAGACCGCGCAGTTCATGGAGCATCACCTCGGTGACGAATACGAAGGCCTGATCATCTCCGTGCAAAAATATGGCGCGTACGTTGAACTCTTCGACCAATTTGTCGAAGGGCTCGCGCCCATCGGCGCGTTCGAGGAAGTTGCCGGGGCCCGCTGCGTCTATCGCGAACGCGACCACGCCATCGTAGCGATGCTCGGCGGCGGAGGCCGCAATGGTGGCCGCATGCGCCGCCAAGTGAACGCCATGTCCTGGAAACTCGGCGATCGCATTCGCGTGCGCGCCGAACGTATCGATCCCATGCGCCGCCGCGTCGAATTCGCCGTCGTCGTTCCGGTTGCCGCCTCAGTCGCCGGCTGAACTGTCGCGCGAAGCACACTGTCATTCCGACCGAAGTCTGCGCAGCAAGGAATCTCTCTTATGTTTGAGCGCTACACAGAGAAAGCTCGACGAGTCATCTTTTTCGCTCGATACGAAGCCAGCCAGTATGGCAGTCCGTACATCGAGACCGAGCATTTGTTGTTGGGCCTTCTTCGTGAAGACCATGCATTTGCGAGAACGTTACTTCGGCAGGCTGCCGTTCTGCAGCAGGTGCGCGCTGAGATCGAGCGCGTCATCGTGCCCAAAGAGCGCATATCTACTTCGGTCCAGGTGCCGCTTTCGGATGATTCAAGAAGGGTTTTGTCCCTCGCCGAAGAAGAATCAGCGCGGCTCGGTCATCAACACATTGGGACCGAGCATATTCTGCTCGGCATCCTGGGTCTCGAACAATCGCTCGAGGCTCAACTGCTGGCGGCGCGGGGAGTCAAAGCGGACGAAGTGCGCTCTAAACTCGCAGAGATCCGTAAACCGGTTGGCAATTCTGCCAAGGACCGGCGCGATGCGGAAGCGGCGGAGGCGAAGCTTGCTCTAGATAGCTTTCTCGCTGCTCTGAAGTGCAGCAAATCGGCAGACTTGGGGGAGGCTTTCGCACCGAACGCGCGATTCGTAGACGTTTTTGGGAAACGCTGGAATCACGACGAAATTTCCGAAAGCTTTGCGACGCTGTTCGCTCCTTATGCTAAAAAGAACGCCGCTCCCGTAGTTGAGGAGATTCTGGCGGATGAGTACGGATTTTTTATTGCAAGTGTTCTTTGGAAGAACGCAGTCCTGGCAAGCATCGAACGGATCTGGATGCATCGAATGAGTTTTGTCCTGACGAGGGAAGACGACGGCTGGCGGATTCTCTTGTTGCAAGTAACGGCCCTACAGCCCTCACAAGACTAGTGCGGTGGTACTTCTTAGCAAGAGTCGTCGCCTCTACACTGGTTTCGTGCTGAGCAAACTCGGATCGATCTCCGTCTTCGCCGGTTCTGCCGCCACAGGCTTCGTGAACAGCTCCAGCGCTTCCGTAATGTTCGCGGTTTCCTGCTGCTTGGTCGTCAGCCAGTTCCCAAACGTGGCTTTTTCGCGCGCCACGCCCTCGAGATTGCGCCGCAAGCGATCCGCGTAAGTTGCCTTGACACGTTCCAGTTCCGCCATGATCTGCTGATTCTCTTCGGCGCGCCGAACCAGGTGCGCCTCAAACTGTTTGCGTTGGCTCGCCTCATACGAATCGATGGCCTCCATCCGCGCCTTGGCGTCTTCCGCCACGTCGTCCACAGAAATCCCCGCCGCGTCGAGCGCCACCAGAATCGTCGCTCGCTTCATTTCCTTTGACTGCCCGCGCAGATGTTCGCTGCGCAGCATCTCCACAATTTTATGGATGCTGTAGCCCTTCCGCGGAGTGCGAATTCCCGCGGTTTGGTAGATATCCCCCATCGAGAGCAAGTCGATTCCGGCGTCGTCGCTTCCCGACTCGGGGTCCAGACGTTCGACGTTGGCGCGCACAGGCTTCTCCTCTGCCTTGATATGGGACAAGTTCTGTTCGATTCCCGGGCCGTCCTCGTCCTGATTGCCTTCTGTGTGTGCCAATCCGAACCATTTGCGCCGCATAGGTTTCTTCTCCTCTGATACCTTTCCAATCTCTTTCACCGGACCACGCGGTTCCGGGTACATCTCTATCTTTTTTCGAAGGTTCGCCGACATCCGAGCCGTTGCTTCCATCGGCGATTCGATCTGTGCCGCCATCGCAGGACTCACTCCCTCCGCTCGTGCAGCGGGCGCACTGACAGGTGCCTTGGGCTCCGCCGAGACCGGCCATGAAACGCTTTGCTTCTGCGCCTCAACGATCAGGCGGCTTGGCGACGTGGCAAAAGCTTGTTGCCGGCGGTTCTCCGGTTCCGACTTACTATCCTTCGCTGCTCCGATAGTCCGCACCGCGGTATCCTTATGGATCCCGACCAAAAACTCCTTCCCCTCCGCGCGACAATAGCGCGTCTCGCCCGTAAACAGTTCCCACCGCCATTGCACTTGAACTTCTGTGCCCACGGCGATCGGTTTTCGTAGGCGAATTCGTGCTCCCGATTTCGAAGTGTTTTCCATGGTGGCGCTGCATTTGTGCAGTGTTCCGTTCTGGTCGGCCCACAACGCTTCCACCATAATCATTACGGCTGTTCGCGGTTCTGGCTCTTTCCCATTCATGAGAATGCGTGCGTAGCGGCGGAATGTTCAAACCTGGAACGTCTCCGCCCGCAAGAGGCGCTGCGCCGCATACCTAAATGCAAGCCAAGGGCCAACCTTGTTCGCCCACGTGACGCGCACGTCTCCCGACTCTGGTATCCTATTTGGCGGTTCACTCCTCGGCTCTTCCGCTACGGACGCACCGCCAACTTGCCTCGAGAGGTTTGATCATCGTGAGCACCACTGCCCCGGCGCGCCCTTCGAAGCGCGCCCACAATTTCAACGCCGGCCCTGCGGCTTTGCCGCTACCCGTCCTCGAGCGCATCCGCGAAGAATTGCTCGATTATCGCGGCACCGGCATGTCGGTGATGGAAATGTCGCACCGCTCGCCGGAATTTGAAGCCATCAACAATGCGGCTGAACAGAATCTGCGCAAACTGCTCGCGATTCCCGATGATTACGCGGTCATTTTTGTGCAGGGCGGCGGCAGCCTGCAGTTCAGCATGGTGCCGATGAATCTGGCGCTCGCGGGAAAACCCGTTGACGTGCTGCACACTGGCGCCTGGACCGCGAAAGCTATCGCCGAACTGAAAAAAGGCGTGCCGCACAAAATCGCGGCTAGCACCGAAGCGGAAAAATTCGCCCGCGTTCCCCGCAATGACGAAATTCAGCACTCCGCGGATGCTTCCTACACCTATTTCTGCACCAACAACACCATCGAAGGCACGCAATACCACACTACGCCCGAAAGCGCGGCGCCTCTTGTCGCCGACATGTCCTCAGACATCGCTTCGCGCCCGCTGGATGTCTCGAAATTCGGCTTGATTTTTGCCGGCGCCCAGAAAAATCTCGGCCCCAGCGGCGTCACCGTCGTGATCGTGCGCAAGGATCTCGCCGAACGCGCCGACAAGAACCTGCCGACCACTCTGCAGTACCGCACCTTCATAAAAGAAAAGTCCCTCTACAACACACCACCCACCCTGGCCGTGTACATTCTCGGTCTCGTGACCGAATGGATGGCCGCCGAAGGTGGTCTTTCCGGTATCCAGAAGCGGAACGAAGCGAAAGCCAAGCTGCTCTACGACACAATCGACGCCAGCAATGGTTACTACCGCTGCCCTGTCGAGAAGTCCTCGCGCTCTTTAATGAACGTGGTGTTTCGTGTGGCGGGCGGCGACGAAGCTATCGAAAAGGACTTTGCCAAGGGCGCTGCGGGTGCAAATCTTGTCGGCACTCCCGGGCACCGTTCGGTGGGCGGGATGCGCATCTCGCTCTACAATGCTGTGGGCCAGGATTCCGTGGAGGCGTTAGTCGCCTACATGCGCGAATTCCAGCGCACCCGCGGCTGATCCCATTTCCGGTCACGCACCATTTGGACCGATTCGCTGTACACTACTTCGTTATGACACCCTACGCCGTCGGGCTTTTTATCCATTTTCTCGGCATGGTCGCCCTGTTTGTCGGTTATGGCCTCGAATGGGCCGCGTCTTCGCTGCTTCGGCACTCCACCACCACGGACCAGGCGTGCTCGTGGTTGCGCATCTACCGCCTCTCCTTGCCCATCTCCGGTCCCGGTTTGCTTATCCTGATCGTGAGCGGCGGTTATCTCGCTTCTCAGACGGGCGGCATGAAACAAGGATGGATTTCCGCGGCCCTCCTCGGAATTGTGTTTGCCTTGGGAATCGGGTTCGTCTTCATTTTGCCCAGAATGAAGGCGCTGCGAGCGGCACTGCCCGCGGGTGAGGCGCCGCTCTCGCACGCCGGTCTGGTGCGTGTGCAGGACCCGATGATCGTCACGTTGATTCGTGTCCGCACCGTCTTGAACCTCGGCATCGTTTACCTGATGACCTTCAAACCCGACGCGCTTTCCACCGGCCTCTTCATCCTTCTCGGCTCCGTCGTCATCGGCATGCTTTGCGCTGTTACCGCGTGGGGTTCTCGGCCAGCTGCGGAGAAGCTCTGACGTTTTCCCGCTCCAAAAAGTAAAGGGCGGGATTCCCCCGCCCTCTTCGCCGAACTGGTCTTCACCTTACACCAAATCGAACAACAAAACCTCGGCGTCGTTCACACCGGTCAGTTCGACGTGCTTTTCCGCCGATACTGCTGCGCCGTCCCCCGCTTCGAGCTGCTTGCCATTCAGCGTCACGGTGCCACGCGCCACCTGCACATAGGCGTGGCGATCCGGGTTCAACTCGTGCTTCACCGATTCCCCGGGAGCCAGCACGGTCGCATACAGCTCGTTATCCTGCCGAATCTTCACCGATCCGTCGCGTCCATCGGCAGAGGCTACCAGGCGCAGCGTCCCGCGCTTGTCCTCCGAGGAGAAGTGTTTCTGGTCATACACCGGTTCGTAATTCTTTTTGTCCGGGAACATCCAGATCTGGTAGAGGTGTACGGTCTCACGGTCCGAGGCGTTGAACTCGCTGTGCGCCACGCCCGTGCCCGCGCTCATATACTGTACGTCGCCCGGCCGAATCACCGAGCCGTTGCCCATGCTGTCTTTATGGGCCAAAGCGCCCTCCAGCACGTAAGTCACAATCTCCATATCGCGATGGGGGTGCGTGGGGAATCCGCCGCCACCTGCAATGCGATCATCATTCATCACGCGCAAGGTCCGGAATTGCACGTGTTCGGGATCGTAGTAATCGGCGAATGAAAATGTGAAGCGGGTGTCCAGCCAGCCGTGGTTGGCGTGGCCGCGGTCGTTACTCTTGCGGATGGCAATCATGAGGTCCTCCTTCAAGAACGGATGCATAATACACGTTATAACGACTATTGTCAAGAGGCGCAGTTCGCGCGCGCTTTTCTTCTTGCCTCCCAGTCATTTCCCTCCTCCCGTCTTTCCCAATCCGCTTTTCGCTTTGTGACGCCGCGATTTCCTCATCTCCTTTCTTTGGTGTACAGTGGAAAGCTACCGCGGCTCCGCTCCAGCCCTTGAATCGAGGATAGTTGCATGGACTCTGCATCACCAGCCACTCAGGCAAATTCGACGGTCTCCCCTTCCTCCCGCCGAGACTCCCTGACCATCACCGACAACCGCACCGGCAAGACCTACGAAGTCTCCATCACCAATGACACCATTCGCGCCAGCGATCTGCGGAAAGTCCGGGTGGACGAGAACGATTTTGGAATGATGAGTTACGATCCGGCCTTCAATAACACGGCTTCCTGCATCAGCCGGATCACTTACATCGACGGCGACAAGGGCATCCTCCGTTACCGTGGATATCCGATCGAGGAACTCGCCGAGAAATCCAGCTATCTTGAGACCGCGTACCTTCTTCTACACGGAGAGCTGCCGACCGAAACTCAGCTGAATGACTGGCGCCATCACATCACCCATCACACCTTCATCCACGAGAGTATTAAAAAGTTTCTGGACGGCTTCCATTACGATGCCCACCCCATGGGCATGCTGATCTCCACGATCGCCGCGCTCTCCACGTTTTACCCCGATGCGAAGCATATTTTTGATTCCGACTCTCGCAAGAAACAGACCTACCGCTTGATTGGCAAGATGCCGACGATTGCCGCGTTCTCTTATCGACACACTCTCGGGATGCCTTATGTCTACCCCGACAACGAACTGAGCTATCCCGGCAATTTCTTGAACATGCTCTTTCGGACGAGTGAGACCCGTTACCGGCCGAATCCGACTCTCGAGAAAGCGCTGGACATCTTGTTCATTCTGCACGCCGACCATGAACAGAATTGTTCGGCCAACACGATTCGCGGTGTCGGCAGCTCTCATGTCGATCCCTTCTGCGCCTCCGCGGCCGCGACCGCCGCGCTTTACGGCCCGTTGCACGGCGGCGCCAACGAAGAAGCGCTCCGCATGCTCATGGAGATCGGCTCGATCCAGAAAGTCCCGGAGTTCATCAAGCGCGTGAAGGCAGGCGAAACCCGGTTAATGGGTTTTGGTCATCGCATTTACAAGAATTATGATCCGCGCGCCCGCATCATCAAGCGCATCGCTTATGAAGTCTTCGATCTCATGGGCAAGAATCCCTTGCTCGAAATTGCACTGGAGTGCGAACGTATTGCGCTCGAAGATGAATACTTCATCAAGCGCAAACTCTATCCCAACGTGGACTTCTACACTGGGCTTATTTATCAATCCATGGGCTTCCCCATGACCATGTTCCCGGTGCTGTTTGCGATTCCGCGCATGTCAGGCTGGGTGGCACAGTGGGAAGAAATGCTCCTCGATCCCGAACAGAAGATCGCGCGGCCGCGCCAGATTTATCTGGGCCACGATACGCGGGCCTACGTTCCGATAGAGCAGCGCTAGGCAACTCCCTGTTTTGCCACCGCAGCTTACAATTTCCTAACACAACGTAGCCGTTTGCATACGCAACCGCCGATCTCTACTCGACATTCGTTAAACCGGTTGTATATTGGATTTTCGAGGCTCTTATGGCCACCAATCCAGGTTCTCCCAACCATTCAGGCCCTCGTCGGCGGAGCCAGCGAGTCCTGATGCAAGTCGGCGTTCGCATCCGCGGTACGGATGCGCAAGGCAAGTCCTTCGACGAAGAAGCCAGTACGCTCGCGATCAATGCGCATGGCGCACTCGTCCAGTTGCAAGCCCGTCTGACCAGTGGCGGCAATGTGATCATGCAGCATAAGCAGACACAGGAAGAGCAGGAATGCCATGTGGTCTTTCTGGGCCCCGTGCGTTCCGGCAAGGCCGAAATCGGCCTTGAATTTTCCGAGCCACGGCCCGCCTTCTGGCGTGTCACCTTTCCTCCCGAAGACTGGAGCCCAAAACACCCCGAGGCCCGCACGGTCATCTCCACTGCCGTTCCTCCCGCTCCCTACAAGAAGTAACCTCCACGACTTCCTGCTAAACTTCCTTTCCGATGCGATTTTTCCTTTTGTGCGTCATATCGCTTGCGGCTGCCACAGACTCATGGTGGACCGTGCAAACCACTGGGGTGGACGCGAACCTCCGTGGTATTGCCGCTGTCGTCCACCGAAGCGCCACTATGATATGGGCCACCGGTTCCAAAGGAACGATCTTGCGTTCCGCCGACGCCGGGCAGACCTGGACGGCCATGCGCATCGATGACGGCGCGAACCTCGATTTTCGCGGCGTGCAGACCTTCGACGGCAAAACAGTCTACGTAATGTCGAGCGGCGAAGGCGCGCAATCCCGCATCTACAAATCGGCGGACGCCGGCGAGACCTGGAAAGTGCAATACACCGACAAGCGCAAAGGCTTCTTTCTCGACGCACTGGTCTGCTCCGACTCCAATCGCTGCTTCGCGTTGAGCGATCCGGTAGATGGCAAGTTCTTGCTTCTGGCCACCTCGGACGGGGAACATTGGAACGAACTCCCCAGCGATCACATGCCAGCCGCACTTCCGCAGGAAGGAGCGTTCGCCGCCAGCAATTCAGCTCTGCTTCTCTTCGGCAAAGCAGAACTTTACTTTGCGACTGGCGGTGCGGCTGCCCGCGTCTTCCACTCGGCAGACCTCGGACAAACCTGGAGCGTCGCTGAAACCCCGGTCCTCCGTGGCAAAGCCTCGCAAGGGATTTTCTCGCTGGTTCGTGCTGGCGAGACCGTAGTCGCCGTGGGCGGCGACTATGCCGATCCGGATCGCAAGGAAAGAGTCGCGGCATACTCTCCCGACGGAGGCACAACCTGGAAACTGGCCGATGAGTCTCCCGCTGGCTATCGTTCAAGCGTAGACACGTTTGACGCTGGATTCGTTGCCGTCGGGCCCAATGGCGCCGAAACCAGCCACGACGGTATTCATTGGAACCCCATCGGTGGTCCAAACCTGAATGCTGTCATTTTCATCAGTGGCAAAGGCTGGGCGGTTGGGCCCAAAGGCCTGGTGGCACTATTCGTCGACCAGACCGAATACTCCACGCAAGGCGATTCGCCATAGTTCGCATGCATGCTGGCCGATGGGACAGGTTGGTACCACGCACCTTTGCGAATACCTCTTTCATCACACCGAGTACCCCCAGTCTATTGCTCGCCGCATCTCTTCCTTCCAATCTACGGGGAGTCCCGCCGCCTCAGGGGCCGCAGGTCGGGTGCGCGCGGATAGGTGCTTTCATGGCTACGATTGATCGGCAAGAGCTCGACCGGTTGGAGCGACGGGGACTCCAACTCACCATCCTGTCCTCCGTTTTTGTCTTAATTCTCGCTAGCGGTCTCGCTGCGTTCATGTATCCGTTGGTGTTTGTGCATCCGGAAGGGAACAAGTGGACGCTACGCGTCGCGTTCTTCGGATTCTGTGCGCTGACCGTGCTTTTCCTGAGCTATCTCTTCGAGCGTCAGCGCGCGTTCCACAAACTTAAAGATCAGCTCCTCGCCGAACTGGAACGCAACCTCGCGCTGCAGGTGCAGGCCAGCGCGGATCTGCTGAAGTCCATGCCCGACGTTAGCTTTTTCTGGGATCGCCTCTCGATGGAGTTCCGGCGTGCACAGACGATGGAGAAGAATCTGTCCCTGCTCGTCGTCAAGGTAAAACGCAATCGCAAGAGCGACAGCGATCCCAACGCAGCGTTAAGCGGCGCCGTGAAAGCGATGTCGCGCAAGCTGCGCCCTGGCGATTCGATTTACCGTCTGGGTGAAGATATGTTTGGCGTGGTGCTTCCGGAAACCGACACACTCAATGCCAAGCGCGTCGCTGTGCGCCTCCAGGAAGAGTTGCAGGGTGTTCGTGCGCATTTCAATTGCAGTTTCGATCTGACTGCGCACAACTACCCCGAGCACGTGCAAAGCGCCCACGAACTGGAAGACATTGTGAAGTCAATGTTCCCGGAAGAAGCAGCGGCGCCTGTACCCGTGCCCGCTGTTTAAGCCCGCCTTCTGCGAATCAGCGGAGCGCTTGCTCGAGGTCCTCGATCAGATCCTCGGGATCCTCTAACCCGATCGAAACGCGCACGGTGCCCGGTGTGACTCCTGCCTTTTTCAATTCTTCGGGACTCATGTTGTAATGCGAACCGTAAATCGGGAGAATCACCAGCGATTCCACGCCGCCGAGGCTCGCCGCCAGGATGAAAATCTTCGTTCGGTCGCAGAAGCGTCGTGCCGCGCGCAGGCCGCCTTTCGCGTCGAACGCCAGCATCGAACCAAATCCACGCATCTGTCGCCGCGCCAACGCGTGATGCGGATGCGATTTCAAGCCCGGATAATGAACGCGCGCCACTTTCGGATGTCTCTCCAGGCATTTGGCCACGCGCATAGCCGTATCGCATTGCCGCTCGATGCGCACTCCCAGCGTCTTGATCCCGCGCATCAACAAAAACGCGACATCCGGATCCATCACACCGCCAAAATAACTCACCACGTGGCGCACGCCCTCAATAAACTTGTGGCTACCGGCAACGACGCCACCTAGTAGATCCGAGTGGCCCGAAAGCCCTTTAGTGACGCTGTGTACAACCATATCGAAACCAAACTCGATAGGATTCTGCAGGATCGGTGTGGCAAACGTGTTGTCCACGATGCTGATCAGGTTGTGCTTCTTCGCGAATGCGCCCGCTTTTCGCAGGTCCACCAGACATAGAGTGGGGTTCGTTGGCGTCTCGACATATAAACAGCGTGTACGCGGCGTCACCAGCTCTTCAATTCCTTCCAGCGAAGAATCCACCTGGCGCACCGTAATCCCAAATCGCGGGAAAAAGTCGCGCATCAGCCGGTACGCACCGCCGTAGACTTGCGCCGTTGAAATCAACTCGTCGCCCTGCTTCAAAACACTCAGCAGGGAACTGGAAACCGCCGCCATTCCCGCCGACAAAACCACCGCCTCTTCCGCGGCCTCCAGCGCGGCGATTTTTCGCGCGGCCGCATCCAGGGTGGGATTCGCGTCGCGCGTGTACATGTACACTTTGCTTTTGCCCTCCGCCCAGCGTTTCAATTCCTCCGTGGAGTTCAACGCGAATGTGGAAGACCGAACGATGGCCGAGGTCACGGGCGCATCGACGCCGTGGCGCGCCGGCTCTCCGGCATGAATCGCTCGGGTGTATGGACGATGTTGCGAGGCGGGCGATTTTTTCATGGGTAGGCTCATTATTCGCCCCGCGGTGCTATGCGGCAACCACCAATTTGGCGCCGTATAACCGCGCGTCTAAAATGAAATAGGAATCGCCGATGACGCGTACATAATCTGAGAGATCCGGCACGCAACTGAGCGGCCACAGGGAATTCAATGAGCTCGGAAACACTCACACTCGACAACGCCATGGCCGCGGCGTCGGTTTGCTGGTGGTTGCTGATGGCCGTCTGGCTCATTCTGGCCTTCAGCAT
>Ga0335080_10004610_pt1 | contig 14049 bp, 12 predicted proteins | sample Lox_Sample_34_FD_206720 | JGI IMG/M metagenome (GOLD analysis project Ga0335080, IMG submission 206720) | Soil microbial communities from Loxahatchee National Wildlife Refuge, Florida, United States - Lox_Sample_3.4 | ecosystem: Environmental > Terrestrial > Soil > Wetlands | place: USA... | reverse complement strand
AACGTGTTCGCGCACTTCCCGCAGCGCAGCGGTCCCGCCGGGGACACGCGGGCGGCCGGCACTCCAGGGCACCCCGGGGAAGCCACCTCCGCGCTGGGCGCCGCCGGCCAGGGCGGGCATGAGCAGGTCGTGTTCTGCCAGGACGTCCAGTCCGGCCTGCGGGCGATCATCGCCATCTACTCGACCGCCCTGGGCCCGTCGCTGGGCGGGACCCGGTTCTACCCCTACCCGACCGAGGACGCGGCCCTCGCCGACGCGCTCAACCTCTCCCGCGCGATGGCGTACAAGAACGCGCTGGCCGGGCTCGATCTCGGGGGCGGGAAAGCGGTGATCATCGGCGACCCGCGGCGCGACAAGTCCGAGCCGCTGCTGCGGGCGTACGGCCGTTTCGTCCAGTCGCTGGGCGGCCGCTACATCACCGCGTGCGACATCGGCACCTACAGCGAGGACATGGACATCGTGGCCCGCGAGTGCCGGTACGTCACCGGCCGGACGGTGCCGAACGGCGGTGCCGGCGACTCCTCGATCCTCACCGCGGCCGGGGTGTTCCAGGGGATGCGTGCCGCCGCGCAGCACCTGTGGGGCGACGCCAGCCTGGCCGGCCGGCTGGTCGGGGTGGAAGGCGTGGGCAAGGTCGGCCGCCGCCTGGTGGAGCACCTGCTCGAGGCGGGCGCGCGGGTGGCGATCTGCGACGTGAACGCCGAAGCGGCCGGGCAGGTCCTCAGCCAGCATCCCGGGATCGAGGTGGCCGGCAGCCGCGACGCCCTGCTCGCCAGGCCGCTCGACATCCTCGCCCCGTGCGCCATGGGCGGGACCCTGGACGACGGCACCGTCGCGTCGATGTCCGCGCGGATCGTCTGCGGCGGCGCCAACAACCAGCTCGCCCACCCGGGGATCGAGAAGATCCTCGCCGACCGGGGCATCCTGTACGCGCCGGACTATGTGGTGAACGCCGGCGGCGTGGTCCAGGTGGCGGACGAGCTCGCCGGATTCGACTTCGAGCGGGCCAGGGCACGGGCCGCCCAGATCTTCACCACCACCAGGAAGATCTTCGCGCTGGCCGACGAGGAGGGCGTGCCGCCCGCGGTGGCGGCGGACCGGCTGGCCGAGCGGAGGATGGCCGAGGTGGGCCGGCTGCGCGGCATCTGGCTGGGCCCGTAACCGATCGCGGACGATCGCCCGCCGTGGCAGGGAAGCGCTCGCGGCGCAAAGCAGGTACGGTTGTAGGCGTATGCAGGCTCGAATGCACGTCGTGCCTCAGGCGATGGAGGACCGGCGGCCTAGCAGGCTGTGCAGGAGCCCGCAACTATTCCTTGCAGGGAGCAGGAGCCCTGAACTGGGCTCCGCATGTTCGAGGGGGTCGAGCCAATGGGGCGCGGCCGAGCCAAGGCCAAGCAGGTGAAGGTGGCCCGCCAGCTCAAGTACAACAGCGGCGGTACCGATCTTGACCGGCTGCGGACCGAATTGGGCGTGGGCAGAGGCGACCAGGACGATGGGGACCCCGCCTACGCAGACCTCGCGGACCGCTACAGCGATCTCGCCGGCGCCAACGGCGACGGCGAGGAGCCTGACGAGGACGACGACGAGTAGCCGCCGGTCCCCGGACGAGTAGCCAGCCGCGGTCAGCCGGGGTGGGTCCCCACCAGGCGGACGTCACCGGCCTGGCCGGTGACCTCACCGAGCACCCATCCGGTCACGCCGCCGGCCTCCAGCATGCCCAGCGCCCGGCCAGCCTCACCGGCGGCGACCACCGCCGCCATGCCCACGCCCATGTTGAACACCCGCTCCATCTCGGCCGCGGCTATCCCGCCGCGCGCGGCGAGCAGGCCGAACACCGGCGGCGGGCGCCAGCTGGCGCGCTCGAGCACCGCACCGGTGCCGGGCGGCAGCACCCGGGCCAGGTTCCCCGCCAGGCCGCCGCCGGTGATGTGCGCGAACGCGTGCACGTCGCACCCGGCCGCCAGCGCGAGGCAGTCCCGGGCGTAGATGGCGGACGGGGTGAGCAGCTCCTCCCCCACCGGGGCGCCCAGCTCCGGCGGCTCGGCGTCCAGCGCCAGCCCGGTCGCCTCGAGCACCTGCCTGGCCAGCGAGTACCCGTTGGCGTGCAGGCCCGATGAGGCGAGCCCGAGCACCGCGTCCCCGGCCCTGACCCGGTGCGGGCCCAGCAGGGCATCCGCCTCCACCACCCCGGTGGCGGCGCCGGCCAGGTCGAAGTCGTCCGGGCCGAGGTGCCCTGGGTGCTCGGCCGTCTCGCCGCCGATCAGCGCGCAGCCCGCCCGCTGGCATCCCTCCGCCACGCCCGCCACCACCGCGGCGGCCCGCCGCGGGTCGAGCTTGCCGAACACCACGTAGTCGGTCATGAACAGCGGCTCCGCGCCGCAGCTGACCAGATCGTCCACCACCATCGCGACCAGGTCGATACCGACCGTGTCATAGCGGCCGAGCCGCTGGGCGATCACCACCTTCGTGCCCACGCCGTCGGTGGAGGTGGCGAGCAGGGGGCGGCGGTAGGAGGCGAGCCTGCTGGCGTCGAACAGGCCCGCGAACCCGCCGATGCCGCCGACGACCTCGGGCCGGCTGGCCCGCTCGACCGCCGCCTTCATCAGCGCCACGGCGCGGTCGCCCGCGTCGATGTCCACGCCCGCGCCAGCGTAGGAGGAACCCCGCGGATTCATCGCATCAGCCTGCTCACGGCCGCGCCTTCGAGCAGGTGCTTGCCCTGCTGCGTGCCGGCCACCGGGACCGGGTAGTCACCGTCGAAGCAGGCACGGCACAGGCTGCCCGCGGGCAGCGTGGTCGCCTCGGTCAGCCCGCCGAGCGAGATGAAGCCGAGCGAGTCGGCCCCGATCGAGGCCCGGATCTCATCCGCCGACAGGCTGCCGGCGATCAGCTCGGCCCGGGTGGCGAAGTCGATGCCGTAGAAGCAGGGCCAGCTCACCGGCGGGCTGGAGATCCGCACGTGGACCTCGGCCGCCCCGGCCTCGCGCAGCATCGCGACGATCGCCCGCTGGGTGTTGCCGCGGACGATCGAGTCGTCCACCACCACCACCCGCTGGCCGGCGATCACCCCGCGAAGCGGGTTCAGTTTCAGCCGGATGCCCCGCTGCCGGATGGTCTGGCTCGGCTGGATGAACGTCCGGCCCACGTAGGAGTTCTTGACCAGGCCCTGGCCGTAGGGGATGCCGCTGGCCTGCGCGTAACCGATCGCCGCCGGGGTGCCCGACTCGGGAACCGGGATCACCAGGTCGGCGTCGGCCGGGTGCTCGGCCGCGAGGCGGCGGCCCACCTCCACCCGGGCCGCCTGCACGCTCCGGCCCGCGATGGTGGTGTCTGGACGCGCCAGGTACACGTACTCGAACAGGCAGCCCCGGGGCCGCGCCGGGGCGAAGGTGGAGGACGCGACCCCCCGCTCGTCGATCGTGATCAGCTCGCCCGGCTCGACCTCGCGCACGAACGTGGCGCCGATGATGTCCAGCGCCGCGGTCTCGCTCGCCACCGCCCAGCCCCGCTCCAGCCGGCCGAGCACCAGCGGGCGGAAGCCCTGCGGGTCGCGCGCCGCGTACAGGGTGTGCTCGTCCATGAAGACCAGCGAGAACGCCCCCCGCACCAGGGGGAGCGCGGCGAGCGCGCTGTCGGCGACGCTGGCGCCGCGCGGGTCGGCGAACAGCGCGGTCAGCACGTCGGTGTCGGAGGTACCCACCGGGCCGCGCCACGCCTCCGCCGCCCCCTCCACCATGGCGGCGAGCTCCAGGGTGTTGATGAGGTTGCCGTTGTGGCCGAGCGCCAGGCTCCCCGACGCGGTGGAGGCGAAGGTCGGCTGCGCGTTCTCCCACACCGAGGAGCCGGTGGTGGAATACCGGCAGTGCCCGACGGCGATGTGGCCGCGCAGCGTGGACAGCACCGACTCGTCGAACACCTGGGCGACCAGGCCCATGTCCTTGAACACCACGATCCGGGTGCCGTCGCTGACCGCGATGCCGGCCGACTCCTGCCCCCGGTGCTGCAGCGCGTACAGGCCGAAGTAGGCGAGTTTGGCTACTTCCTCGCCGGGGGACCAGACGCCGAACACGCCGCACGCGTCCCGCGGGGGCCGGTCCCGGTGATCGATGTCATGGGTCAGCCGGCCATCGGGTTTGACCACGGCGCCAGTCTAGGGGGGTTTCACCACCAGCAGCGGCAGCCAGGCCGACAGGTCGGCCCGGGGGCCGCTGGCCCGGACCTTCCCGGCGGCCACCGCCTCCGCCCAGCCGCCCCGGCCGGCCGCCAGCGTGACCCAGGTCACCGGGTCGGTCTCGACCACGTTCGGCGGGGTGCCGCGGGTGTGCCTGGGCCCCTCGACGCACTGGACCGCCGCGTACGGCGGCACCCGCACCTCGACCGCCCGGCCCGGCGCCCGCTCGGCGAGCACGCCGAGCAGGTAGGTGACGGCCCCCCGCAGCGCTTCCGTGCAGGGGTCCAGGCCAGCGTCCATCGCCGCGAGCACCGCGCGCACGCACTCCCGGCCGAGCGGTCCCGTCTCGGAGGGCCCGGCCCAGGCCAGCTTCCCCAGCACGGCCCGCTGCTCGTCCACGGCGGCGCGGAGCCGCTCCGCGCTCAGTCCCCGGCCCGGCACGCAGGCTCCGTCGAGCCGAACAGGGCGGGCAGCACGCCCCGGTGGGTGGCGGCGAGCTCGTCCAGCGGCACCGCGAAGCTGCCCGCCACCTCCAGGCTGGCGCCCCCGGTCGTGCCCAGCGGCGTGGCCGGGACGCCGTGCGCCGTGCACAGGCCGGCGAACTCCGCCTCCGACCCGGGGAGCACCGCGACCAGCAGCCGCGCCGCCGACTCGCTGAACAGGAACGTGAACGCATCGCCCGGCAGGCTCACCCGGCAGCCGTGCCCGCCGGCCAGGCAGGACTCGGTGAGCGCGATGGCGAGCCCGCCGTCGGACAGGTCATGGGCCGCGTTCAGCAGGCCGGCCCGCGCCGCGGCGGCGAGCAGGGACGCGGCAGCTCGTTCTGCATCCAGGACGACCGCGGGCGGGCGGCCGCCGAGGTGGCCGTGTGCCACCTGCGCCCACGCCGACCCGCCGAACTCGGCCCGGGTGGTGCCGAGCAGCACCACCTGCGCGCCGGGCCGGGTGAACCCGATCGGCACCCGGTGCCGGACGTCGTCCAGCACGCCGAGCACCCCCACCACCGGGGTCGGGTGGATGGCCGCCTCCCCGGTCTGGTTGTAGAAGCTCACGTTGCCGCCGGTCACCGGGGTTCCCAGCACGGCGCAACCGTCGGCCAGGCCGCGCACCGCCTCGGTGAACTGCCACATGACCCCCGGGTCCTCCGGCGAGCCGAAGTTGAGGCAGTTGGTGACCGCGACCGGGCGGGCGCCGGTGGCCGCCACGTTCCGGTACGCCTCGGCCAGCGCGAGCTGCGTGCCCGCGTACGGGTCGAGCCGGCAGTACCGCCCGTTGCCGTCGGTGGCCAGCGCCACCCCGAGGCCGGTCTCCTCATCGACCCGGATCATGCCCGCGTCCTGCGGCATGGCGAGCACCGTGTCACCCCGCACGTGCCGGTCGTACTGCTCGGTCACCCAGCTCTTGTCGGCCAGGCCCGGCGAGCCGAGCAGCGAGAGCAGCGCCGCGCGCAGCTCCTCGCCGGTCCGCGGCCGCGGCAGCGCGGCCGGGTCGTCCGCGGCCAGCGCGTCCTGGCCGGCCGGGCGGGCTGCTGGCCGGTCGTATACCGGGCCCTGATCGGCGGCGGTCTCCGGCGCGATGTCCACCACCAGCTCGCCGTGCCAGGTCAGCTCCAGCCGGCCGGTGCCGGTCACCTCGCCGATCACCGTGGCCGGCACCTCCCAGCGGGCGCAGATGGCCAGGAAGCGCGCCACGTCGCCGGGGGCCGCGATGGCCATCATCCGTTCCTGCGACTCGCTCATGAGGATCTCGGCCGGGCCGAGCGAGGGGTCGCGCAGCGGCACGGCGTCCAGGGCGATCCGCATGCCCGAGCCGCCGCCCGCCGCCAGCTCCGCGGTCGCGCAGGAGATGCCGGCCGCGCCCAGGTCCTGGATGCCGGCCACCAGCCCGGCCGCGCCCAGCTCGAGGCAGCACTCCACCAGCAGCTTCTCCATGAAGGGGTCGCCGACCTGGACGCTGGGCCGCTTGGCCGACTCCCCGCCGCCGAACGACGCGCTGGCCAGCACCGAGGCGCCACCGATGCCGTCCGGGCCGGTCCTGGCGCCGAACAGGATGACCTTGTTGCCCTCGCCGCGGGCGGCCGCGAGCTGCAGGTCCTCGTGCCGCATGACCCCCACGCACAAGGCGTTGACCAGCGGGTTCCCCGCGTAGCAGGGGTCGAAGGCCAGCTCGCCGCCGACGTTCGGCAGGCCGAGGCAGTTGCCGTAGAAGGAGATGCCGCCCACCACGCCGGGCAGCACCCGGGCGGTGTCCGGGGCGTCGGCGGGGCCGAACCGCAGCGCGTCCATCACCGCCACCGGCCGGGCGCCCATGGCCAGGATGTCGCGGACGATCCCGCCCACGCCGGTCGCCGCGCCCTGGAACGGCTCCACATAGGACGGGTGGTTGTGTGACTCGATCTTGAACGTGACCGCGTATCCCTGGCCGATGTCCACCACGCCCGCGTTCTGCCCGATGCCGGCCAGCAGCGCGTCGCTGGGCGGCGCCTTGGCGGCGAACTGGCGCAGGTGCAGGCGGGACGACTTGTAGGAGCAGTGCTCGCTCCACATGACCGAGTAGACGGCCAGCTCGCAGTCGGACGGCCGGCGGCCCAGCAGTTGCCGGATCCGCTGGTACTCCTCGCCGGTCAGGCCCAGCTCGGCGTACGGCTGCGGCCGGTCGCCGGTGGCGGCCGCCCGCGCGACCGTGTCGACCATGGCCTCCCTCGCGCTCACCCCGTCACCGCCTGGCGCAGGATCGAGGTGAAGAAACCCAGCCCGTCGCCGCCCGGCCCGGTCAGCGGGTCGATGGCGTGCTCGGGGTGGGGCATGAGCCCGACCACGTTCCCGGCCTCGTTCCGGATCCCGGCGATGTCCCGCGCGGAGCCGTTCGGGCTGCCGCCGCAGTACCTGACCACGACCTGCCCCCGCTCCTCCAGCGCGGCCAGCTCCGCCTCATCGGCGAGATAGGCGCCCTCGCCGCTCTTGAGGACCACCGTGATCTCCTGGCCGGGGCCGTAGTCAGCGGTCCACGGCGTGCCGGTGTCCTCGATCCGCACCCGCAGGCAGCGGTCGATGAACCGCAGCCCGCTGTTGCGGACCAGCGCGCCGGGCAGCAGGTGCGCCTCGCACAGGATCTGGAAGCCGTTGCAGATGCCCAGCACCGGCAGGCCCACCCCGGCGGCGGGCACCAGGTCGGCCATGATCGGGGCGAACCGCGCGATCGCGCCGCAGCGCAGGTAGTCCCCGTAGGAGAACCCGCCGGGCAGGATCACCGCGTCCACGCCGCGCAGCCCCCGGTCGGCGTGCCAGAGCGGGACCGCCTCCCCGCCCGCCCGGGTGACCGCCCTGGCGGCATCGCGGTCGTCGAGCGAACCGGGGAACGTCACGATCCCCACGCGGGCGGTCATGGGCGGCAGGCTACCGCGCCGCGGGGCAGAACCGGCCGCCGGGCCGCGTCAGGGCATGTCCTAGCCGACGTCGCGGAGCTGATCGTCGGCAAGGTGGGACAGTGGCGCGTCGTTGCGCCAGGCGATCCGCTTCTGCAGCGACACCACGGTCCCGCTTTCCGGGCCGCCGCTCAGCGTCACGTCGTCCACGCAGGCCTTCATGATCGCCATGCCGCGCCCCGACTCCGGCAGCGCCGCGATCGCCTCGTCCGGGGTCATCGCCCGGTCCTGCCGGTGGGAACGGCGCAGCGTCACCGGGCGCGGCACCCGGCGGCGCCGCCGCTCGGCCGCTGGCACCGGCGGCAGGACCCGGCGCCGCAGCCGTGTCCCCGGCCACTTCCCGGCGTCGGCACCCCGGCCGCTGTTCACCACCTGGACCTCGCAGCCGCCCCGGCCCACGCTGGCCAGCACCTCATACCGCTGGCCGGGGCCGCCGTGGCGGACCACGTTCGAGCACGCCTCGGTCACCGCGAGCAGGAGGTCGGCCACCCCGTCGTCGTCGGCGCCAAGGTCACGCAGGGTATCGCCCAGCACGTGACGCATGACCGGCACGCTGAGCGCCTCGCGCGGGAACACGAGGCAGAACTTGACATCCACGGTCGGCTCCTCGGCACATCTCATCCGAGTTCGCATCCGCTCCTCAGTTCGCTGCCTCCGCCGTTTCACGCTGGCCACATAAGTGCGTTCCCCGCCAGAACGACATTAATCGTCAACTCGTGTAACTCTACGGTCACACAGAGAAGCGAACGGGAGACCGAATCACGCTTCGCGGAACGTGAATTCCTCGATCACCGGGTTAGCGAGCAATTCACCTGCCAGTTCGCCCACGCGCGCCAGCGCAGTCTCATCGGCCGTTCCCGCCAGTTCCACCTCGAAACGCTTGCCCTGGCGGACGCCGAGCACATCAGCGAACCCGAGCCGCTGGCACGCCTGCTGGATCGCCTCCCCCTGCGGGTCGTGAATCTGCGGCTTGAGCATGACCTCCACGATGATCCGGGCCACCGTCCCGCCTTTCCTCAGGTCCCGCGTGGCAACGCAGCGTACGCGATGCGATGCCATCGGCGCTCACCCGGGCGGGGGTACCGGCCAAGGGTTCGCCCAGGCGAGGATGGTCTGTCACGATGGCGGTAGAGCCGGTTCGCCCAGCCACCCGACCGGGGGCGGCCGGGCCGGCATCGAGTGGGCCCATCGGGGTACACGGCGCATGGCAGCAAACCCACGCTGCCGCAGCGGCGGACGAGAGACCGACCGGCCGGTCACGGTGATCCTGGGACCGGCCCCTAGCGCAAGGAGTGGCACGTGGCCGTCGACGCCGGCGGTGCGGTCACCGCACCGGGTTCGGGCAGCCTGGACGGGCAGCCCGATTCGCGAGCAGAACTCATCCAGCTTCTCACTCCCGAGGGCGAGCGGGCCGACCATCCCGGCTACCCCCTCGACCTGACCACCGACGAGGTCAAGGGCCTCTACCGCGACCTGGTCATCGTCCGCCGGATCGACACCGAGGCGATCGCCCTGCAGCGCCAGGGCGAGCTCGGCATCTGGGCCTCCCTGCTCGGCCAGGAGGCGGCGCAGGTCGGGTCGGGCCGGGCCCTGTCCCCGCGCGACATGGCCTTCCCCACCTACCGCGAGCACGGGGTGGCGTGGTGCCGCGGCCTGGACCCGGTCAAGCTGCTCGAGCTCTTCCGCGGCGTCAGTCACGGCGGCTGGGATCCCGCCGACCACAACTTCCACCTCTACACCATCGTCATCGGCGCGCAGACCCTGCACGCCACCGGTTATGCGATGGGTATCCAGCGGGACGGGCTGGTCGGCGAGAACGGCGAGGCGGCCATTGTCTACTTCGGTGACGGCGCGACCAGCCAGGGGGATGTGAACGAGGCGTTTATCTGGGCGTCGGTTTTCAACGCGCCCATCGTGTTCTTCTGCCAGAACAACCAGTGGGCCATTTCCGAGCCGCTGGAGCGGCAGAGCCGGATCCCGCTCTACCAGCGGGCGAGCGGGTTCGGCTTCCCGGGGCTGCGGGTGGACGGCAACGACGTGTTCGCGTGCCTCGCGGTCACCAGGAAGGCGATGCAGGCGGCGCGCGACGGCCAGGGGCCGACCCTGATCGAGGCCTACACCTACCGGATGGGCGCGCACACCACCACCGACGACCCCACCCGGTACCGGCTCGCCAGCGAGCTGGAGGCGTGGAAGCTGAAGGACCCGCTGGAGCGGGTGAAGGCCTACCTCGTCCGCACCGGGTCCGCCGACGCGGCGTTCTTCGAGGAGGTCGACGCCGAGGCCGCGCAGGTCGGCAGGCACATCCGGCAGGCGTGCCTGCAGATGCCCGACCCGGCACCGCTGTCGATGTTCGACAACGTGTACAGCGAGCCGACCGCGCTGCTGCGCGAGGAGCGTGACGCCTACGCCGCCTACCTGGACTCTTTCGTCACCGAGGAGGTGGCGCGATGACCACGCTCACGCTGTCGAAGGCGATCAACGAAGGCTTGCGCAAGGCACTCGAGGACGACCCGAAGGTGGTCGTCATGGGCGAGGACGTGGGCAAGCTGGGCGGGGTCTTCCGGGTCACCGACGGCCTGCAGAAAGACTTCGGCGAGTCGCGGGTGGTGGACACCCCGCTCGCCGAGTCGGGCATCGTCGGCACCGCGATCGGCCTGGCCCTGCGCGGCTACCGGCCGGTCTGCGAGATCCAGTTCGACGGGTTCGTGTTCCCCGCGTTCGACCAGATCGTCAGCCAGCTGGCCAAGATGCGGATGCGGTCGCAGGGCCGGGCCGCGGTGCCGGTGACGATCAGGATCCCGTTCGGCGGCGGGATCGGCGCGGTGGAGCACCACAGCGAGTCACCGGAGGCGCTGTTCGCGCACATCGCGGGGCTGCGGGTGGTCGCCTGCTCCGGCCCGGCCGACGCCTACACCATGATCCAGCAGTCGATCCGCTGCGAGGACCCGGTCATCTTCTTCGAGCCCAAGCGCCGGTACTGGGACAAGGCGGACGTGGACACCGCCGCCGGGCTGGACGGCGCCCTGCCGCTGGAGGTGGCCAGGACGGTGGCCGAGGGCACCGACGTGACCGTCCTCGCCTATGGCCCGATGGTCAGGACCTGCGTGGAGGCGGCGGTAGCGGCCCGGGAGGACGGCCGGTCGCTGGATGTGATCGACCTGCGCTCGCTGTCCCCGCTCGACCTGGCCGCGATCGCCGCCTCGGTCCGGCGGACCGGGCGGTGCGTGGTCGTGCACGAGGCGCCGGTCACCGGCGGGCTCGGCGCCGAGCTCGCCGCCCGGATCACCGAGCAGTGCTTCTACCAGCTCGAGGCGCCGGTGCTGCGGGTCGGCGGGTTCTCCACGCCCTACCCGCCGTCCCGGCTGGAGGAGCACTACCTGCCGGACCTGGACCGGGTGCTGGACGCCGTCGACCGGACCTTCGCGTACTGAGGGGCTGCCAGATGCCTGAGGTGAAGCAGTTCAAGCTGCCGGACGTCGGCGAGGGGCTGACCGAGGCCGACATCGTCGCCTGGCACGTCAAGCCGGGCGACTCGGTCGCGCTCAACCAGGTGATCGTGGAGATCGAGACCGCCAAGGCGGTGGTGGAGCTGCCGTGTCCGTACGAGGGGGTCGTGACGGGGTTGCTCGTGGACGAGGGAGCGACCGTGGACGTGGGGACGCCGATCATCGAGGTCGATGTCTCGGGGGGTGAAGGCCCGGCCACTGCCGGGCGGGAACCAGGTTCCGGCGCGATCGCGGCTGAGTCCGCCGTTATCCCGGCCGCCCCGCCTCAGGGGGCCGAGTCGCCGCTGCAGGCGGCGTTTGAGCCCGGGATGGTGGGCAGCCCGGCGCCCAAGGTGGAGCGGCAGGCCGTGCTGGTCGGGTACGGGGTGAAGCTGGGGACGACGAAGCGGCGGCAGCGGAAGGGGGGCAAGGCGAGGACTCCTGCCACCTCCTCCCCTGCCCAGGCCGACTCTGCCCAGGCCGACTCTGCCCAGGCCGACTCTGCTCCGGCCACCGGCGCCTCCTCCGCTGCTCCCGCGGCCTCTCCGGGTACGGCGGCGGGGGGGAACGGGCGGCCGGCGGCTAAGCCGCCGGTGCGGAAGCTGGCGAAGGAGCTGGGGGTCGAGCTCGCGGGGCTGGCGGGGACCGGGCCGAACGGGAGCATCACGCGGGAGGACGTGCAGGCCGCGGTGGCCCAGCCTGCCGCACCACCGGCCCCGCTGGCCACATCCGCCCCATCAGTTGCCGCCTGGGCCGCCACCTCGGCCGCCGGCCGGGAGGAGCGGCTCGCGGTCCGTGGGGTGCGGAAGCATATGGCGGCGGCGGTGGCGTCCAGTGCGTTCACGGCGCCGCATGTGACCGAGTTCCTGCAGGTGGATGTGACCGGCACGATGGAGGCGGTGCGGGGGCTGCGGGAGCTGCCGGAGTTCGCGCAGACGCGGGTATCGCCGCTGCTGCTGGTGGCCAAGGCGCTGCTGCTGGCGGTGGCGCGGCATCCGATGATCAACTCGTCCTGGGACGAGGGCGCGCAGGAGATCGTGGTCAAGCACTACGTGAACCTGGGGATAGCCGCCGCCACCGAGCGGGGGCTGATCGTGCCGAACATCAAGGACGCCCACGCGCTGTCGCTGCCCGGGCTGGCCGCTGCGCTCGGCGGGCTCACCGCCACCGCGCGGGCGGGCAAGGCCCAGCCCGCCGACCTGACCGGCGGGACGATCACGATCACCAACGTGGGCGTGTTCGGGGTGGACGCCGGGACCCCCATCATCACTCCACCAGAGGCCGCGATTCTTGCGTTTGGCCAGGTCAGATCCATGCCGTGGGTGCATGAGGGGGAACTGGCGATACGCCAGGTGACCACTCTCTCGCTGTCGTTCGACCACCGGATCGTGGACGGGGACCTCGGGTCGGCGGTGCTGCGGGACGTCGGCGCGATGCTGGCCGACCCGGTCAGGATGCTGGCCTGGGGCTGAGAAATCGGGAAGGAGCGCCGGCTGCGATGTTCCGGCATGTAGTGCTGTTCACCTGGACCGAGGACGCGACCGAGGCGCAGAAGCATGCGCTCGCCGGTGAGCTGCGCAAGCTGCCCGCGGTGATCGACGCGATCCGGCTGTATCACGTCGGGCCCGACGCCGGGCTCAACCCCGGCAACCTCGACTTCGCGGTCGTGGCCGACTTCGACGACGCGGACGGCTACCTCGCCTACCGTGACCATCCGGTCCACCGGGAGGTCGTCGAGAAGTACGTCAACCCGATCGTGACGCGCCGCGCCGCGGTTCAGTACGAGCTCTGACCGCGCACCGCCGCCGGCGGCGGGTCAGAACGCCTCTTCGGGCAGTTCCATCAGGTCGAGCGTGGTGTCCTCGGCGATCTGGCGCTCCACCGCCAGCCGGGGCAGCGCGGTCTGGGCGAAGAACCGTGCGGTGCCGAGCTTGCCCAGGTAGAAGGCCCGGTCCCGGTCGCTCAGGCTGCCCCGCTGCCCGTCATCGCCATCGAGGGCCGCCAGCGCCACCTCGGCCTGCCGGGCGAGCAGCCAGCCGATCACCAGGTCGCCGAGGGCCATCAGCAGCCGGGTGGTGCTGAGGCCGGCCCGGTAGATCTCCGCCGGGCGCTCCAGCGAGGCGACGGCGTAGGAGGTCATGGCGGACACCATGGCCTCGACGTCGCCGGCCGCCCGGGCCAGCGCGGCCCGTTCCGGCTTCAGCCGGCCGTTCCCCGACTCGCTGCCGGCGAACTCGGTGATCCGGCCCAGCAGCTCCCGCAGGGCACGGCCCTCGTCGCGCAGGATCTTGCGGAAGAACAGGTCGAGCCCCTGGATCCCGGTGGTGCCCTCGTACAGGCTGTCGATCTTGGCGTCCCTGATGTACTGCTCGATCGGGTAGTCCTGCAGGTAGCCGGAGCCCCCGAACGTCTGCAGGGACAAGGTGAGCAGCTCATAGGCACGCTCGGAGCCGACTCCCTTCACCAGCGGGAGCATGAGGTCGTTCAGCCTGGCCGCGACGGGGTCCGGCTCGCCGCTGGCCGCCGCGATCTGCAGCGCGTCCTGGAGCGAGGCCACCTGCAGCACCAGCGCCCGCATCCCCTCGGCGTAGGCCTTCTGCATCATCAGCATCCGGCGGACATCGGGGTGGTGGATGATCGTGACCCGCGGCGCGGACTTGTCGGCCATCTGGGTCAGGTCGGCGCCCTGCACCCGCGTCCTGGCGAACTCGAGCGCGTTCAGGTAGCCGGTGGACAGGGTCGCGATCGCCTTGGTCCCGACCATCATCCGGGCGTGCTCGATGATCATGAACATCTGCCGGATGCCGTCGTGGACGCCTCCCACCAGGGTGCCCACCGCGGGCCGCCCGGCACCGAAGGTCAGCTCGCAGGTTGCGGAGGCCTTCAGGCCCATCTTGTGCTCGAGGTTGGTCACCTCGACCCCGTTCCGCTCACCGATGCTGCCGTCGGCGTCGACCAGGTACTTG
>Ga0335080_10004608_pt1 | contig 14050 bp, 11 predicted proteins | sample Lox_Sample_34_FD_206720 | JGI IMG/M metagenome (GOLD analysis project Ga0335080, IMG submission 206720) | Soil microbial communities from Loxahatchee National Wildlife Refuge, Florida, United States - Lox_Sample_3.4 | ecosystem: Environmental > Terrestrial > Soil > Wetlands | place: USA... | reverse complement strand
TGTGCTTGCCGGCGATGACCTCGTCCGCCGCCCGGTCGATCAGCGCGGCCTTGTCCTTCGGAAGCCGTCCCAGCTCGGCGTTGACCCGCGCCGCGGCCTTCTTGACGATGCCGTACGCCCGGTAGACCGCCTGCGGCATCCGGTCCTCGCCGATGGAGAAGTGGTGGAGCGACCGCTGGGTCTGTGCGCCCCAGAGCCGCTCGTTCGGCACGCGGACCGCGCCCATCGAGTCGGTCTCGATGCGGTACTTGCCGCCCTCGACCAGCGTGCCTGCCTTCTCTCCCGTCGTGCCGTGCGCCATCCCTGGGGGACCTCCTTGCCGAGGCCCTCCTACGATAAAGGCGGGCCCGGCTCTAGAGGAGCGGCCGATATACTGGAGCCCAGAAGCGCGCCGCGATCGCCGCCCGGACCGCTTCGTCCGAGGTGACCGGGGCCAATCCCGAGTCCTGGGCCTCGCGGGCGACCGCGAAGGCGATCTCCTGGGTCAGCCCCAGCAGGTCCTCCAGCGAGGGCAGGAGGGGCGCCAGCGGGTCCTTCCGCGCGGGAGAACGCGCCCCCAGGGCACGCGCGGCGGCGAGCATCATCGCGTCGGTCACCCGGCGCGCGCCGACGGCGAGCACCCCCAGCCCCACTGCTGGGAAGATGTAGACGTTGTTGCACTGGGCGATCTTCCGGGTGACGCCTGCGTAGGTGACCGGGCCGTAGGGGCTGCCGGTGGCGATGAGCGCCCGGCCCTCGGTCCAGCGCAGCAGATCCGCCGGGGCGGCCTCGCACCGCTCCAGGGGATTGGAGAGCGGGAGGATGATCGGCCGCTCGACCCGGGCGGCCATCGCGCGGACCGCGGCCTCGTCGAAGAGGCCACAGACGGCGGAGACCCCGATGAGCACCGTCGCGCCGGCCTGCTCGAGGACCGCCGGGAGCGGGATGTGTCCGGCCGCGTCGCGCCGGAACCCGCCGAGGGCGTCGAGGGGCTGCGCGTAGAGCTTCTGTCCGGGGGTCAGGCCCTCCAGCCGGTCGTGGACGAGCCCGTCGCGGTCGACGAGGAAGATCTGCCGGCGGGCCTCCTCGGCGGGAAGCCCCTCGAGGCGCATGGCCTGGAGGAGGTAGGCGGCGAGCCCGAGCCCAGCGCTACCCGCACCGGCGATGACGATGCGCTGATCGCGGAAGCGACCGCCGGTGACCCCCAGCGCTCCGGTGAGCACCGCCACGACGACCGAGGCCGTGCCCTGGATGTCGTCGTTGAAGGTGCAGAGGCTGTCGCGGTAACGGTCCAGGAGCGGGGCGGCGTGGTCCCGGGCGAAGTCCTCCCACTGCAGCAGCACGCCGGGCAGGCTCCGCCGCACCGCGCGAACGAAGGCGTCCACGAACTCGAAGTAGGCCTCGCCCTGGACCCGCTCGTGGCGCCAGCCGATGTAGTCCGGCTCGCCCAGCTTCGTGGGGTTGTTGGTCCCGACGTCGAGGAGCACGGGGAGGGTGCGGGAGGGCTCGACTCCGCCGAAGAGGGTGTAGAGCTGGAGCTTGCCGATGGAGATGCCCATTCCCCCCGCGCCCTGGTCGCCGATGCCCAGCACCCGCTCGCCGTCGGTCACCACGACGACGTCCACCTCGCGCCGGGGGCGGTTCTCGAGCAGCTGCTCCAGCCGGTCGCGCACCGGATAGGAGAGGAACAGCCCCCGGGGTCGCCGGTAGATCTGGGAGAACTGCGCGCAGGCCTGGGCCACCACCGGTGTGTAGACCACCGGGACCATCTCCGAGAGGTGGCGGCGGAGGACGGCGTAGCAGAGCGTCTCGTTCGTGTCCTGGAGCGCCCGGAGATAGATGTGGCGCTCGAGGTCGTCCGCCTTCCGGCGGTAGGCCTCGTGGGCCCGAGTACACTGCTGCTCGAGCGTCTCCACCGCCGGGGGCAGGAGGCCGTCCAGTCCGAGGCGGGCCCGCTCCTCGGAGGTGAAGGCCGTGCCCCGGTTGCTGATCGGGTCCTCGAGCAGCGCGACGCCGGTGGGGAGCGACTGGACGTTGTCGGCGAGCGCGCGCATGGGGTCCCCGGGGAGGGGGCACACTCTACACCGGGCGCTCAGCGCACGCGGGCCGGCCGGCAGGTCCGCCGCACGCGGGCCCGCTCGCCCACCAGCGATTGCACCTCGGTGGGATCCGCGGCGTCGGGCAGGACGTCGAGCGCCCGTTGGACCGCATCGACCGCCTCCTCGCACTCTCCGAGCGGGCCGAGGATCGCGGCGCGGGTGAGGAAGACGGTGGGGTTCCAGGGTGCGATCTCCTCGGCGCGGCGGAGCGCCCCGAACGCGCGGACGTATTCGCCCGACCGGGCCTCCTCCAGGGCATGGCCGGTGAGGGCGTCGACGTCGTCCGGCGCGAGCACCACCGCGTCGAGCATCGCCTCGCGCCGGCCCGGCACGGGGCCGCCGTCGTCGCGGAGGATCCGGGCGAGCAGCACGGCGGCGTCCGGGCTCCGGGGATAGGCCCGGCGGAGGCCCGCGGCGGCCTCGAGGCGGCGGTCGGGATGCGTCTCCAGGTCGGCCAGGAGCACCTTCGGGAGCGGCTCGTCGGGGGCGGCGAGCGCTGCGGCCTCGAGCTCGGCCCGCACGCGCGGTGACCGGTCGTCGTCGATCGTCGAGGCGCCCGCCTTCCACAGCTCGGCGAAGACCAGGTGCACCTCCCAGGTCGCCAGCGCCCGCTCCTCGACCGGGCCGCGGGTGACCGTGAAGCGGTGCAGCTCGGTGGGGAAGCGCCCGCCGTGGAGCCACCGCCGGAGAGCGTCCTCGAGGCGGCCGGTGTCCAGGTCCCGGCGGGCCTCGACCCAGGCCACTCGCCAGGGAGCGCCGCGCTCGAGCGCGGCCTCCAGCGTCCGAATGCGCGCCGGCTCCTCGACCCGCAGGAGCTGAACCCAGAGGCGCGAGGACCGGTAGACGTCGGTGAGCTCGGCCGGGCTCGTCGTCTCCCAGGGGGTGCGGGCGACGTCGTCGAGCGGAAGCAGCGGACGGGTCCGTGCCGCCTCCAGATCGTCGCGGGAGATCTCCCCGAGCCGGACGCGCCCGGCGTCCACCAGCTCGGCCAGCTCGAGGTACGAGGCGAGCCCCTCGTCGAACCACCGCGGCGCTCCCGGCATCCGCCGGTGGTCCAGGTCGTGGGCCACCTCGTGGGCGAGCAGCGCCTGTCGCGGCGAGGCGTCGCCGAGGGCGACGGCGGTGCCCGCGGCGACGAGGAGGGGCCCCCGGCGCGTCACCCGGGCGAGCCCGGTCCACACCGTGAAGCTGCGGAGCTCGCGCGGATCGCGCAGGACGATGGCGTTGGTCGTCCCGGGCGGATCCGCAGGATCTCCCGCGGACCAGGCGGTCCCCAGCGCGGCGCGGAGCGTTTCCAGCTGGTCGAGCGTCGTCCGCGCGTCGCGGGACGGCAGGTTGGTCCAGAGGCGGAAGTGCGGGCTCCGGAGCTCGCGCCAGCCGTCGAGCGATGGCGCACGGGGTGCGTGTGCGCACGCGAGGGCCAGGGACGTCGCGACCAGGATGCCTCGCATTGCTCGATTTCCGAGCCTACTGGAAGCAGAACGGTGCCGGATTGTCACTGTTGCCGGGGAGGGAAAGCGGTGGAAAACACGGAGCAGGATGACCCGCCCGGAACACGCCCCCGGAGGACCCCGCCTGGCGGGGAAGGAAGCCTCGCTCTACCTGAACCGCGAGTTGTCGTGGCTGGCCTTCAACCGCCGGGTGCTCGAGGAGGCCACCGACCCCGCCTGGCCGCTCCTCGAACGGCTGAAGTTCCTGGCCATCACCTTCTCCAACCTGGACGAGTTCTTCATGATCCGGGTCTCGGGCCTGCACGACCAGCTCGAGCAGGCCGAGGCCGAGCGAAGCCCCGACGGGCTCACCCCCCGGCAGCAGCTCGCGCGCATCCGCGAGGTGGTGCGGAAGCTGCTGAAGGAGGCGACCGACGTGCTCGAGCGCGAGCTGCTTCCCGGTCTCGCCGAGCACGGGATCCGGATCCGCGACTGGAAGAGCCTGGGCAAGCCGGCGCAGGAGCGGGCCAAGGCCTACTTCCGCGAGTCGGTCTTCCCGGTGCTCACGCCGCTGGCGGTCGATCCCGGCCACCCCTTTCCATTCATCTCCAACCTCTCGCTCTCGCTGGCGGTGGAGGCCGCCGACCCGGAGAGCGGGGAGCGCCGCTTCGCCCGCGTGAAGGTGCCGGAGATCCTCCCCCGGTTCGTACCGCTGGAGCGCTTCAGCGAGACGCCCGACGACGTGCGCCCCGGCGAGTTCCTGCCGCTGGAGGCCCTGATCTCCGCCAACCTCGACCAGCTCTTCCCGGGCATGCAGATCCTCGGGGTGCACCCGTTCCGGATCACGAGGGACATGGATCTGGAGATCATGGAGGAGGAGGCGCACGACCTCCTGGTCACGATCGACCGGGAGATCCGGCGCCGGAAGTTCGGCGCGGTGGTCCGGCTCGAGGTCCACCCCGACACGCCGCAGCGGATCCGCGAGTTCCTGCTCTCCAAGCTGGAGATCGAGGAGGACGATCTGTACGAGGAATCCGGGGTGCTCGGCGCCTCGGCGCTCATGTCCGTGGCGATGCTTCCCCGTGCGGACCTCCACGACACGCCGTTCGTGCAGACCCTCAACCATGCGCTGGCGGAGGCGGCTGATCCGTTCGCGGTCGTGCGCCAGGGCGACATCCTGCTCCACCACCCCTACGACTCCTTCCAGCCCGTCCTGCACTTCCTCCGCCGGGCCGCCGAGGATCCACAGGTCCTGGCGATCAAGATGACGCTGTACCGCACCGGCTCGAACTCGGAGATCGTGAAGGCGCTGATCGCCGCGACCGAGAACGGCAAGCAGGTGGCGGTGGCGATCGAGCTCAAGGCCCGCTTCGACGAGCAGAACAACATCGTCTGGGCGCGCCAGCTGGAGCGAGCGGGGGTGCACGTCTTCTACGGCTCGGTGGGCCTCAAGACGCACGCCAAGGTCATCCTCGTGGTCCGGCACGAGGGGGAGCAGATCCGGCGCTACGTGCACCTCTCGACCGGGAACTACAACGTCACCACCACGCGGCTGTACACCGATCTGGGGATGTTCAGCGCAGACCAGGGACTGGGGGAGGACGTCTCGGAGGTGTTCAACGCCCTCTCGGGGTTCGCGAAGGTGGCCCAGTACCGCAAGCTGGCGGTGGCGCCGGTCACGCTCGCCGAGACCATCCTCCGGAAGATCCGCGAGCAGACCGAGGCCGCGCGCGCGGGGAAGCCGTCGCGCATCTACGCCAAGATGAACGCCCTGGTGGACCTGGCGGTCATCGACGCGCTCTACGAGGCGAGCCAGGCGGGCGTCCCGGTGGACCTGTGCGTGCGAGGCATCTGCTGCCTGCGCCCGGGGCTCCCGGGCATCTCGGAGAACATCCGGGTGTTCAGCATCGTGGGGCGGTTCCTCGAGCACTGCCGGGTGCTGGTCTTCGGAGCCGGGGAGCAGGAGGAGATCCATCTCTCCTCGGCGGACTGGATGCCCCGGAACCTCTACCGCCGGGTGGAGCTGATGTTCCCGGTGGAGGACCGCTCGCTGCGGGCGCGGATCCACCGCGAGGTCATCGACCCCTCGCTGACCGACAACACGCGGGCCTGGGACCTCCTCCCCGACGGGACCTACGTGCGCCGGCACCCGGTCCCGGGAGAGCCGGTGCGCGACGCGCAGCTGGGGGTGCTGGAGCCCCTGCTCCGCCAACCGCTGCGGGCGGTGACGAGCTGACGGCCAGGCTCAGGGCAACAGCGGGTGCCAGCCCTCGAACGGCCCGGGACGCGGGCCGATGCCCGGGACCTCGCGCCACCGGCGGGCACGGGCATCGAGCTCGAAGCGGCGGCCCTGCTCGTTCCAGAAGGTGCGGATCGGCCTGCCGCCCTCGATGCGAATCTCCGCGCGCTCCATCCCGAAGAAGTCGCGCACTCCGAGTGACTCCGCCCCCTCCACCTCCACGCGCCAGGCTCCCATGGGCTGTCGGTCGTAACGGGAGTGTCTCAATCGCGCCGCGACGTGACACATCTTCACGACGATTGCCGGTACGCTCGGTTGCGCATGCATCTGCACCTCGTCGACGGCACGTACGAGCTGTTCCGGGCGCACTTCTCGCCTCGTCCTCCCCACCCGGGGCCGGACGGCACGCCGCTCAAGGCCACCGTGGGGCTGGTCTCGTCCCTCCTCGCGCTGCTCTCTGACCCCGCGGAGCGGCCGACCCACCTGGCGGTGGCGTTCGACAACCCCATCCGCTCGTTCCGGAATGCGCTGTTCGATGGATACAAGACCGAGGAGGGCGTCGAGGAGGAGCTGCTCGCCCAGTTCGACCTCGCCGAGCTGGCGACGCGGGCACTGGGTATCGCGGTGTGGTCGATGGGCGAGTTCGAGGCCGACGATGCCCTGGCCACTGGCGCGGCCCGCTTCGCCTCCGAGGTGGAGCAGGTGCGGATCATGACCCCCGACAAGGACCTCGGGCAGTGCCTCCGAGGGACGAGGGTGGTGCAGGTCGACCGGATGCGGGGCAAGGTGGTGGACGAGCCGGCGCTCCGGGCGCTGCGCGGCATCGGACCGGGCAGCATCCCCGACTGGCTCGCGCTGGTGGGTGACACCGCGGACGGCATCCCCGGGCTGGACGGGTTTGGCGAAAAGGGAGCGGCGGCGGTGCTCGCCGCCTTCGAGAGGCTGGAGGCCATCCCGACCGACCCCGGCGCCTGGCCCGACTCGGTGCGCTCGCGCGAGAAGCTGGCACGGACGTTCGCCGAGCACCGCGACGAGGCGTTCCTCTACCGGACCCTGGCCACCCTCCGGACCGACGCGCCGGTGGACACCTCGCTGGCAGCGCTGGAGCACCGGGGCGTTCCCCGGGAGCCGTTCGAGCTGTTCGCCCGGCAGGTGGACGCTCCGGGGCTCCTCTCCCGGGTCCCGCGGTGGGCGGCGTGAGCACCGGCGCCGGCCCCGAGGCCGGGGAGACGGGCGGCGTCCTGCCACCCCTCGACCCTGCGCTCGCGCCTCCTCCGGCGACCCCCTGGAGGCGCGCCGGGCGCGTGCTGGTGCTGCTGGTCTCGGCGGGGCTCTTCGTCCGTGTGCTGTGGATGGCAGATCTCCGCAACGTCGCGGAGCTCCTGGCCCACGTCGGCCCGCTGGCAGCGCTCGCCGTCGTCCCCTACGGGGTGGCCGTGACGCTGGACACCGCCGGCTGGGCGGCCATCCTCCGGGGCCTCGAGGCCCGGGTCACCACCCGGCGCCTCCTCGGGCTGCGGCTCTCCACCGAGGCGGTCCACCTCAGCTTCCCAGGCGGCCCCATCCTCGCCGAGGGGCTCAAGGTGTTGTTCCTCCAGCGGCGCTTCGGCGTGAGCATCGCCGAGGGCTCGGCCAGCCTCGCGGTGAAGAAGTCCCTGCAGATCGGCACCGAGGCCGTGTACCTCCTCACCGCCGCGGTGGCGGCCGGGACCGTCCTGCCCGAGGGCTCGGTCCTTCGCCCGGTGCTCTTCGGCCTCGCGGGTCTCACCGCCGTCGTCTCGGTGGTGATGGTCGCGGTGCTGCTCTCCGGACGGGTGGCCTCGCAGCTCTGGAGCGTGCTCCGACGGATCCCGCTGGCCCGCATCCAGCGCTGGATGATCGCTCGCGAGATGGCCTTCGTGGACACCGACCAGCACGTGCGCGCGGTGCTCCAGTCGCACGTCCGGGGCCTCGCGGTCGCGTTCCTCTGGATCCTCGCCGGCTGGTTCGCCGAGGCCGGGGAGACCTGGGTGCTCCTCCGCCTGCTCGGGGTGGAGCTGTCGTTCCCGGCGGTTCTGGCCTTCGAGCCCGTGGTGTCGTTCGCGCGGAGCGCGGCGTTCTTCATCCCCGCGGGTCTGGGGGTGCAGGACGCAGGCTACATGGCGCTGCTCCGCGGGGCCGGCATCCCCGACGCGACCAACCGCGCCGCCGCCTTCGTCCTGCTCAAGCGGTTCAAGGAAGTGGTGTGGATCGCGGTCGGGTGGATCCTCCTCCTCGCGAACCGGGCCCGGCCCGTGCCCCAGCCGCTCCGGCCATCCCCCTGAGCGTTCCGGCCAGACCCATGGTAGAGGTGCCGCTCCGGACGCCCCGGTCCCGATGAGAGCCAAGTGATTCCGGGCGCTTGCAGGCCGGCAGCTCCGGGATGAAGACACGTGGCCGCGATGGGAACGACAGCAGACGAGGTCCGCGCCGAGCGCCCGCTGGCGGGGAAGGTGGCGGTGGTCACCGGGGCCCTGGGCCTGCTCGGGCGCGAGCACTGCCGCGCGCTGGCCGACGCCGGGGCCCGCGTGGTGCTCACCGACCTCGACGGAACGGCCTGCGCGCGAGTGGCGGCCGAGTCCGGCCACGGCGCGGTGGGGATCGGCGCGGACATCACCTCCGAGGCCTCGGTGAAGCGGCTGCGCGACCAGGTCCTCGCCCTCGGCGGGCGGATCGACGTCCTGGTCAACAACGCGGCCATCAACGACAAGTTCGAGGACCCGGCGAAGGCGGCGGAGCAGTCGCGCTTCGAGGCCTACCCCGTGGAGCTGTTCCGCCAGTCGCTGGAGGTCAACGTCACCGGGACCTTTCTCTGTGCCCAGGTGCTCGGCGCGGAGATGGCCCGGGCGGGGCAGGGGAGCATCATCAACGTCTCGTCCACCTACGGCCTGGTCGCGCCTGACCAGGCGCTCTACAGGAAGCCCGACGGGACGCAGGCCTTCTGGAAGACCGCCGCCTATCCGACGACCAAGGGCGCGGTGCTGGCCTTCACTCGCTTCCTCGCCGCCTACTGGGGCCCGGCCGGGGTGCGGGTCAACGCCCTGTGCCCCGGTGGGGTCGAGGCCGGGCAGGAGAGCTGGTTCGTCGAGGCCTACGCGCGCCGCACCCCGCTCGGTCGCATGGCCCGGCCCGACGACTACCGGGGAGCGGTGGTCTTCCTGGCCAGCGACGCCTCCCGGTACATGACCGGCGCGGCCCTGGTGGTCGACGGAGGGTTCACCGCGTGGTGAGGCGCTCCCGGATCGCTCCTCGCCGTGGCTCCGTGGCCCGGCGGGCGCGGGTGCGTGCGGCGGTCCTCCCGCCCCGGGAGCTGGCGCGCCGGGCGGCGCGCATCCGGCTCGTGCTGACCGACAGCGACGGAGTGCTCACCGATACAGGGGTGTACTACTCGGAGCGGGGCGAGGAGCTGAAGCGGTTCAGCATCCGCGACGGGATGGGCGTGGAGCGGCTCCGCAACGCCGGGATCGAGACCGGCATCGTCACCGGGGAGCGCTCTCCCTCGGTCCTGCGCCGGGCCGAGAAGCTGGGCCTCCGGCACGTTCTGCTCGGGGTGAAGGACAAGCTCGGGGCGGTCCGCGACCTCTGCGCCCAGGACGGGCTCACGCTCCCCGAGGTCGCCTTCATCGGGGACGACGTGAATGATCTCGAGGTCCTCGACGTCCTGACGACCCAGGGCCTGACCGCTGCCCCGGCGGACGCCTTGCCGAGCGTCCTGGGGACCGTTATTCACGTCTGCTCCGCCCCGGGCGGTCACGGAGCGTTTCGAGATTTCGCCGAGTGGATCCTGGGCCACCGAGCGGCAAAGTCATTCCCCAGAAGGAGTTCGAGGAAATGAACCAGGCCACGGTCCGCATCGGAGACCAGTTCGTGGGAGATGGCCATCCCGTCTTCATCGTCGCGGAGATCGGGATCAACCACAACGGATCGCTCGACCTCGCCCGCCGCCTGATCGACGGCGCGGTGCTGGCCGGGGCCGACGCCGTGAAGTTCCAGAAGCGCACCCCCGAGGTCTGCGTTCCGCGCGACCAGTGGGCAGTCATGCGGGAGACCCCCTGGGGGCCGATGACGTACATCGACTACCGGCACAAGCTGGAGTTCGGGTTCGACGAGTACGCGGCCGTCGACCGCCACTGCCGGGACCGGGGCATCCTCTGGTTCGCGAGCTGCTGGGACGAGGACGCGGTGGACTTCATGGAGCAGTTCGATCCCCCGGCCTACAAGGCGGCGTCGGCCTCGCTCACCGACCACTCGCTCCTGCGGAAGATGAAGGACACCGGACGGCCGCTCATCCTCTCCACCGGCATGTCCACCTGGGACGAGGTCGAGGCCGGGGTCGCGTCGGTCGGCACCGAGCGGCTTCTCATCGCCCACTCCGAGTCGACCTACCCCTGCCCGGTACACCAGCTGAATCTCAAGGTCATCCACACCCTCAAGAAGCGGTGGCCGGAGGTGCCGATCGGCTACTCGGGCCACGAGACCGGCCTGCCCCCGACCTGGGCCGCGGTCGCCATCGGCGCCACGCACATCGAGCGGCACATCACGCTCGACCGCGCCATGTGGGGCAGCGACCAGGCTGCATCGGTGGAGGTCGGCGGCTTCGTCCGCCTCGTCACCGGCATCCGGGACATCGAGGCCTCGCTCGGCGATGGGGTGAAGCGCCTCCACGACAGCGAGCTGGCCCAGAAGAAGAAGCTCCGCCGGGTCCAGACCGCCCCGCCGGCTCGCCCCTCGTCCCTGAGCTGAACCGTCTCGCGGTCCGAAGCTGGTCATTGCGGTTGCCACGGGTTATGTGGCGCGGGGTGCCTGCCGGCGTCACACCCCTGACTGGCAGGGGTGTCTCTCGGGAGGGGAGCTCTCGCCTTGCCCCAGCAGCAGAGCGTCATCGAGCGGCTCCTGCTGCGACTCGCGGCCTGGCAGCTCCGGGCTCCCTGGCAGGTGCTGCTCATCGGCCTCGTGCTGACCGGCACCGGCGCCTGGCTGGCACGTGGGCTCGAGCTCCGCACCCGGTTCGACCAGCTGCTCCCCGACGACCAGCCGTCGGTGCTCGAGCTCAAGCGACTGAGCGAACGCACGGCGGGTAGCTCGAGCATCTTCGTCGTCCTGGAAGGGGCCGACCGTGAAATCCTCCGCGAGGAAGGCGGCAAGCTCCTCCCGCCGCTCCGTGCCGTCGGGTCGCCCTGGGTGGTCAGCGCCGAGGACGGCGTGCAGGTCGCCCGGGACTTCCTCCTCCCGCGCTCGGGGCTCTTCGCCAGCGTCGAGGACCTCCAGAAGCTCAACAAGGAGCTGGACACCCAGCGCAAGAAGGCGGTCGGCAAGGCCCTATCGCTCGGGCTGGACGACGACGACGAGGAGCAGAAGGCGCCCACCTTCGCCGAGCTGAAGGAGAAGTTCCTCGGCGGAAAGTCCGCCACCCTGGAGGCAGCCAAGGACCGCTACCCCGACGGCTACTTCCAGTCCAAGGACGGCAAGACGCTGGTGGTGCTGGTCCGCACCGGCGTCACCACCGGGGAGCTGGAGCGGTCGCGCGAGGCGCTGGCCAAGGTGAAGGAGGTGGTCCAGAGGACCCTTCCCGACCCTGCGGCCCGGGGCTACCACGTCGGCTTCGCCGGCGACCTGGTCACCGGCCTCTACGAGTACGGGGCGGTGCTGGACGACCTGGTGCACGTCGGGACGATGGGCGTCGCGCTCATCCTGGGCGTCATCTTCATCTACTACCGGCGGTTCCGGGTGCTGGTGCCGATGGCGGTGACGATGTTCGCCGGGCTGACCTTCACCTTCGGCCTCACCCGGCTGGTGATCGGACACCTCAACGTCATCACCGGGTTCCTGGTGTCGATCGTCGCCGGGAACGGCATCAACTTCGGCGTCCTCTACGTGGCCCGCTTCCTCGAGGAGCGTCGCCGCGGCGCGGACCTCGAGACCGCGATCAAGCAGGCCCACCTCGCGACCTGGGTGGGAACCCTCACCGCCGCGCTCGCCGCCGCTGCGGCCTACGGGAGCCTGGCGGTCACCCAGTTCCACGGCTTCAAGCACTTCGCCTTCATCGGCACCTCGGGGATGCTCCTCTGCTGGCTGGCGACCTACTTCCTCGCCCCGGCGGTGCTCGTGCTCCAGGACCGCCGCTGGCCGATCCACGGCACCGTCTCCACCGGCAGCTGGTTCCAGCGGTGGCGCGCGCGGCCCTCGGCGTACGAGCGGCCCTTCGTGTTCCTGGTCTCGCGGGCTCCGCAGGCGATGGCGGTCCTCTCGCTGGTCGTCGCTGCCGCGGGAGCCATCGCCTTCGTGCTCTGGCTCCGGGCGGACCCCATCGACTACGACATGCGCCACATGCAGAACGACCTGGGGGGCGGGAAGGAGCTCTACCGGGTCGCCGCCAGGGCCGCCGACGTGCTGGGGAACAACACCGAGAGCGGCATGGTGGTGCTGGCCAACACCCCGGAGGAGGTCCCCGAGCTGGTGAAGACGCTCGAGGCCCGCCGCGACGCAGCCCCGCCCGACCTCAAACCCTTCGACGGAGTCCACGCGCTGCAGGACTTCGTCCCCAGGGACCAGGAAGCGAAGATCCCCCTCCTGGCCGAGATCCGGCGCAAGCTCCTGAAGGCGCGGCGCCAGGGGGGCATCTCCGACTCGGACTGGAAGGAGATGAAGGAGCTGCTCCCGCCGGAGAACCTCAAGCCGTACGGGCTCCAGGATCTCCCCGAGGACCTGGCGCGCCCCTTCTCCGAGGTCGACGGCACCCGCGGCCGGCTGGTCTTCATCACCCCGACCAACGGCAAGGACGACAACGACCTCCACTACCTCCTGCGCTGGGCGGACAGCTTCCGGCTCACCCGGCTTCCCAACGGGGACGTCATCCGCGGCTCGGGGCGGGCGGTCATCTTCGCCGACATCCTGGACGCGGTCCTGAACGACATCCCCAAGGCCGCGGCGGTGTCGCTCTCGCTCACCATCCTCACCGTCTTCCTCGCCTTCGGGCGGGGGAGGGCCGCCCTCGAGGTGGTGGGCTCGCTGGCGGTGGGCTTGCTGTGGCTGATGCTCCTGCTCTACCTGGGGCGCATCAAGATCAACTTCTTCAACTTCGTCGCCCTCCCGATCACCTTCGGCATCGGCGTGGACTACGCGGTGAACGTGATGCAGCGGGTGCTGAACGGGGGCGGCGTCATCCCCGCGATGCGCTCGACCGGAGGCGCGGTGGTGCTCAACAGCCTCACCACGACCCTCGGCTACCTGGCGCTGCTCGGCTCGGTGAACCAGGCGGTACGCTCGCTGGGGATGATCGCGGTGCTGGGTGAGGTCTGCTGCCTCACCTCCGCGATGGTGGCTCTCCCCGGCTGGCTGATGTGGCGGGAGCGGGTGCGCCACGAGCGGACCGAGCACGTCCCCTCGCGGACGCCACGGGAGGTGCCTGGCGGATGAAGCGACGAACCCTCGCCGTCCTCGGCCTGTGGACCCTGGCTGGGTGCAATCTCTGGGGCAGCTCGGTCCCCTCGGGCTTCGGGGGGTGGTTCCACCACCAGAACGCCGGGCGCGCTTTCGACCTGGCGTTCTCCGACTCGGGCCTGCTGGAGATCCAGGACCTGGGCTGCGACGAGTCGAACACCACGTACCAGCAGTGGACGACCGACGGCGACGCGCTGGTCGCCTACCAGTCCCCGGGCTCGCCCGAGTTCATCGCCGACCCGAACGTGCCGGGAGCCCTGCAGGCCACCCCGGGGATGTTCGGGCCCGACTCCGAGCAGTGGCTGCCCGGGGCCATCTGTCCGGTCTGCCCGCCCGGGGACGCCGGGGTGGTGGCCTGCGAGATCCCCGGGGTGGTCGACGCCGGCGTTCAGTGAGCGAGCAGTGACGTCGCGCCGACCAGCAGCTCGAGGACGATGAGCAGGACGATCATCACCTCGAGGGTGAGCGAGCGGGCGGTGTCCACCTCGCCCTTCAGCCACCCGTAGATGTCGCCGAGGATCTGCTGCTTCCGCGTGACCGAGGCCTTCCACGCCGGGATGCGCAGCTGCTCCACCGCGGCCTCGTAGACCCGGGCCAGGTACACGTCGCCGATGACCTTCAACGAGTTCTCCACCCGCTCGATGAACTCGCTCATCTCCAAGAGAGTCACCTGGACCTGCCGGGCCAGCGCCGGGTAGGGGCTGCGGAAGAAGGAGCCCAGCCGGCGCCGCTCGCGCTTGAGCGTGTCGTTGACCCGGGCGAGGCGGTGGTCCAGCAGATCGTCGTAGTACCGCAGCTCGAGGAGCTGGGCGTTGGCAATGTCGAGGACGTCCGGGATGTCCTCC
>Ga0335080_10004607_pt1 | contig 14052 bp, 20 predicted proteins | sample Lox_Sample_34_FD_206720 | JGI IMG/M metagenome (GOLD analysis project Ga0335080, IMG submission 206720) | Soil microbial communities from Loxahatchee National Wildlife Refuge, Florida, United States - Lox_Sample_3.4 | ecosystem: Environmental > Terrestrial > Soil > Wetlands | place: USA... | reverse complement strand
CGCGGGGCGCCGGCCACGACACGCGTCGGTGCTACGGCGGCGCGGCCGCCGCCCCGCTGCGGAACGAGAAGATGCGCCATCGGTTCGGGCTCCCGGGGCGCGTGCACTCGGTGAACGCGCCTCGTGTGTAGGCGCGGATCGTCGCCTCCCAGAACGGCAGGCCGCGGCGGTTGGCCTCCGAGACGCGCACGGTCCAGTCGCCGGGGAGCCGCTCCCAGAGCAGGACGGCGGCCCGCTGCCCGATCCCGGAGCGCCGATGGCGCCGGAGCACGAAGAACTCGGCGACGTCGAGCGCCTCGGGGTCGTCGCTCGCCGGCGAGCCGCGCGTCGCCAGGACGAAGCCGACGACGCGGCCGCCGGCTCGGATCAGGAACGCGAAGCGGCGATCCGGCTCCGACCAGTAGAGCTGGAGTCGCGGGTAGCCGAAGCGGCCGTCCGGACCGGGCTCGAGCGAAAAGGCCTCGCTCAGATCGTGGATGTAGAGCTCGAGCAGGTTGTCGAGCAGCCGCGCATCGTCCGGCCGCGCGACCGCGAGCGCGACGTCCTCCGGCGCGCGCGTCGTCAGGCGTCCTCGCGGGCGGCGTCCATCGACGGCGCGCGCCGCCCCGACGTCATGAGGAGCAGCACGCCCGCGACGATCGCGACGTCGGCGACGTTGAAGATCCCCGTGCGGAAGCGGCCGACGCCGATGCTCACGAAGTCCGTGACGGCGCCGCCGTGGAGCACCCGGTCGAGCCAGTTGCCGAGCCCGCCGCCGACGACGAGGCCGAGCGCGACCCGCCCGAGGCGCGAGGCTCGCCCGGTCCGCACGGCGACGAGGCAGACCGCCGTCAGCAGGGCGGGGGCGAGGCCGACCAGCAGCGCGCGCCGCACGAGCTCGGGCAGGCCGGCGCCCAGGCTCATGAACGCGCCCGGATTCGCGACGAGCTCGAAGCGCAGCATGTCGCCGAAGAGTGTCAGCCGCTGCGAGCTCTCGAGGAGCAGGCCCGCGGCCTGCTTCGTCGCCTGGTCGCAGCCCACGCACGCGAGCAGGGCCGCCGGGAATGCCCAGCGCGACGCGCCGCGCGCGAGGCCGGGGATCGCACTCATCGCTCGCCTCCGCCGGGCGCGGCGGGGATTCGCGGCTGGAAGGTGCCGATCGTCCAGAAGTTGCCCGCCGGGTCCCGCAGGTCGAACTGGTGGCTTCCGTCCGGAAAGGCGGGGGTGCGGGCGACGTGCGGTGGGCGGAGGATCTCGGCCCCCGCCGCCAGCGCGCGCCGGTACTGCCGGTCGACGGCTCCCGCGTCCTCGGCGACCAGCGCGATCGAGGCGGGTCCGGCGGCGGCCCACGGGTTGTCGGCGGGCGGCCGCGCATGGGCGAAGACCACCCCGGTCCGCCACGCGAGCTCCGCGAAGACGGGGGCGCCGTCGGGACCGCCATACACCGAGGCAGCTCGGAGGCCGAGCACCTCCGTGAGCCAGCGGATCGCGGCGACCAGATCGTCGTACGCGACCGACGGGACGAGCGTCGGAGCGATCAGGCTCGGCTCGCTCACGACTCCACCGCGAGCCTTCGACGGCGGAGCGCCGCGCAGGTCGCGATCGCGACCACGGCGAGCGCGTCGAAGCACGGCTCGGGCACCACGCACGACACGCCGGCGGCCTGGCAGTCCGGCGCGATGCCGAGGCCGAAGGCGCCGGCCATCCCGTCGGTTCCCGCCGCGCCGTCGTTGCCTGGGATGCCGTTGGGCGCGTGGCCGCTTCCGTTCGGCGTGTTCGCGCCGCCGCTTCCTCCCGTCCCTCCTGTACCGCCTCCACCGGCGGCGCCGAAGCAGGTGAAGTCGCCCGGCGAGCAGGTGTTGCTCCCACCGCCGCCGCCTCCGACCGAGTTCTGCGCGAACGTGACGGCCGCGAGCGAGATCGGCGTCGTGCTGAAGATCGCGCCGCCGATGCCGCTCCCGCCACCGCCGTTGCTGCCGCCGTCCGCGCCGTCGCCGCCGTTGCCCCCGTCTCCTCCCGGGCCGCCTGGCTCGCCGTCGCCGCCGAGTGCGCCGTCGCCACCCTGGCCACCGAAGCCAGCGCTCGCGCCGAAGCTCGAGGAGCTCGCGAAGGCGGAGTTGCCTCGGAAGGCGGTGTTGGTCACCACGAGCGTGCCGGTGTTGTAGATGGCGCCGCCGAAGGCGCTGCCCCCGTCGCCGCCCTTGCCGCCGTCCTCTCCGTTCTGCGCGTTGCCGCCCCACCCGCCGTCGCCGCCGAGCCCCGTGTTGTCGTTCGGGAACATCGGGGCGGTGTTGAACGAGGCGCCGCCGGCGCCGCCGTTGCCTCCGGTCCCGCCGTTGCCGCCGAAGGCGCCGCGGCCCGGGAGGCCAGCGGCGGCGCCGTTGCTCTGGAAGGTGCAGCCGTCGATGTGCAGGGTGCCCGCGTTGTCGATCGCGCCGCCGAACGCACTGCCCCCCGCGCCGCCGTCACCGCCTTTCGTCGCATGGCCGCCGTCGGCGCCGCGCGCCCCGTTGCCCGCGTTCATCCCGGGCCCGCCGCCACCTCGTCCACCGGGTCCGCCGTTGCCGCCGCGCCCGCCCTGGCCGCCGCCGCCGCCGGCCCCGCCGGCGGCGTTGTTCTGGCTGATGAAGCAGTTGCTCAGGGTGACGGTGCTGGCGGAGTCGATCGAGAGGGCGCCGCCGCGCCCTTCGGCGCCGTCCACGCCGTTGCCCGCCTCGGTGGCGTCGTGGCCGGGCTGACCCATCGTCCCGTTCGCACCATCACCTCCATCGGTGCCCGCGAGCCCGCCGTCGCCGTCCTGTGCGCCCTGGCCGGCTGCGCCGTTGGCACCGACCGCGAGGCCGTTCACGAGATGGATGCCGTCGAGCACGAGCGCGCTGGCATGCGCCTCCATCACGCGCGCGGGCGGCGCCAGCGGATCGCGCTCGATCGTGACCGTCGCGCCGTGCAGCGTCACGTCGACGCCTTGTGCGATCAGCGTCTGCTCGATGTCGATCGTGCCGGTGCAGGCGAAGTCGAGAGTTCCCCCCGTCGAGAACACGCTCTCGAGCTCCATCCGATCGGGGTCGCCGCAGGCGGGCTGCGCCGACGCCGGCATGACGGGGAGGATCGAGAGGAGCAGGGCGGCGGCGTACGTCAGGCGCACGACGCGCCACGCTACCGCCTCGGGCGACACCGGGTCAAACGGAGACCGGCCCGCCTCCGAGGTCGAGATCCATGGTGCGCACCTCGAGCGGCGATCCCGCCCGGAGCCGCTCGACCTCGCCCGTGAAGCGCAGCCCGCCACGCTCGTAGAGCCGCTCCGCCGCGCGGTTGCCCCGGGTCACGCGCAGCTCGAGCCGGCGTGCGCCGTGCGCCTGCGCCCACGATGCCACCGCCGCCACGAGCGCCCGGCCGACGCCCAGCCGCCGCGCCTCGGGCGCGACCCACATCGAGAAGAGGTGGGCGGTGTCGCGCGCGACGGGATCGAGCCGCGTGTAGGCGAGCCCCACGCCGCGGCCGGCCCGCTCGGCGACGAGCGATAGCTGGTCGTCCGAGGCGGTCGAGAGCGCGAGCTGCCGCGCCCACTCGGCGTCGGGCCGATCCTGCTCCTCCTCGACGGTGCGCGCGAAGGCGTCGGGTGCGTCCGCGAGCGCGCGGAGGCGCAGCTCGCGCAGCAGCGGCCACTCGTGACGCTCGAAGGGGCGCACCGTGAAGGGAGCCGACACGACGCGACCGTAGCAGCTACCTGGTTCGCGAGTTCGCCGCTCCGGCTGCGGGTTGCTCGAGGCGCAGCCGGGCGGCTCGAAGCGGATACGCGAGCTGACCGAAGAACCCGTCGGGCACGGGATCGTCGGTGCCGAAGACGGTGGCCGCGCGGTCGCACGGCATGTAGAAGGTGCCGAAGAGGAGGTCCCACACGACGAGGATGCCTCCGAAGTTCTTGTCGAGACCCTCGGCCTCGCCCGTGTGATGCCAGCGATGGAACCTGGGGCTCGCGATCACGTGGCGCAGCGGGCCGAACGACCACGAGACGTTGGAGTGGAGGAAGACGGCGTACCAGGTGGTGAACGGCGCGAGCACGAGGAAGGTCGCTGCGTGGAAGCCGAGCGCGAGGACGGGAACCACGTTCACGAGCTGCACGCCGATCTCGTTCAGCGGGTGGAAGCGCCCCGAGCTCAGCCAGTCGAGCCGCCTCGACGAGTGGTGCACCGCGTGCACGGGCCAGAGCCTGCGCGTGTGGAAGAAGCGGTGCTGCCAGTACGAGAGGAAGTCCGCCAGCACGAAGACGATCGGCACCTGCCACCAGAATGGGATCCGCGAAGCAGGTCCGAACCCCTGGAAGAAATCCGGCGGCTTCATCCCGAGCGCGAGCATCCACGGAATCAATGCGAAGTAGACTGCCCAGGGCGCGATGCGGCGGGCGACGAACGACTGGAAGACGTACCAGACTGCGTCGGACGGCACGCCCGGTCGCGCGAGCGTCCGCGTCGGAACCGAGGGCCAGAGCCGCTCGAGCGCGATGCACACGGCGGGGACGATCACGAAGCCGACGAGGGCCGCGATCCGCACATCCATCTCGCACCTCGCAGACCGGCGCCGCGCCCCGCGCTAGGCGCCGGCGATTCCGAGCCTCACCAGGCTCTCGGCCGTGGCGACGACCGCGTCCTCGCCGCCCGTCACCGGGACCGTGCGCATCGTCGATCCGCTCCCCGTTCCGTGGTCAGTCGCGATCGGGCGCGCCGAGCGGGAAGAGTGGCCGATAGGGCCGCGCCTCGTCCACCGCACGCGCGAACGAGGGCCGCTCGAGGAGCCGCCGTCGATACGAGCGGACCTTCGGGAACGCCTCGCCGAGCGGATGGGTCCAGTCGGCGTAGAAGAGGGCGGGGGCGGCCGAGCAGTCTGCCATGCTGAAGGCGCGGCCCGCCGCCCACTCGCGCCCGGCCAGGGTCTGCTCGAGCCAGGCGTAGGCGGTGTCGAGCGTCGCCCGCGCGTCGGCCACGCCCCTCGCGTCGCGATCCTCTGCGCGGCGCAGGCTATCCCCCACGATCTTCTGCATCGGCGTCGAGACGTAGTTGTCGAACACGCGGTCCATCATCCGCACCTCGAGCGCCGCGCCGGGCTCTGCCGGGACGAGGCGCACCGGTCCCGGATGACGCAGCCCCAGGTGCTCGATGATGATGCTCGACTCCACCACCGTCCGGCCGTCGTCCACGAGCATGGGCATGCGCCGGAGCGGCCAGAGGGCGGCGTGCTCGGCGGCGATCTTCTCGTCGCCAGGCGTGAGCATGCGCAGCTCGAACGGAGTCGCGTTCTCGTAGAGCGCGATCAGCACCTTCTGGCAGTACGACGAGAAAGGATGGGCGTAGAGCTGCATCATGCGAGGGACTCCGAGGCGCTCTACTCGGCGCGGAGCTGGTCCAGGTAGAAGCCGTTGCCGTCCGGATCGGCGAGCGTCGCCATGTAGCCGCCCCACGGCTGCTTCGTCGGCGGCATCGTGAAGCGGACTCCGCGCGCGACGAGCTCCTTGTGCGCGGCGTCGAGATCGGGAACTCCGAAGCCGACCCCGGTGTGTCGGCCGAAGAGCCCGGCGGACTCCGGCGCCTTCGGATCGACGCGCGCGATCCCGAGCCGCGCGCCCTCCGTGGCGAACGACGCGTAGCCGAACTCGTCCTCCCGGAACTGGAAGGGGAGCCCGAGCTTGTCGCGATAGAACTCGACGGCTCGTCCGAGATCGCTCACGAAGACGTTCACGTACCAGATCCTGGGGGTCTGCATCGCTGCCTCCTGCCGCACGGGGCTGAGTCGCGCTCAGCCGTCGGCATCGGTGCGCTCACGCATCCTGGACTGCACCCTCACGGCGCTCCGAAACGTGCCACAGGACGCCGCACGGATCGCTCAGGTAGGCGACCCGGAGGCCCCACGGCTGCATCGCCGGCGCTCGGGGCGGCCGCACGCCGAAGCGGCCGCACAGGTCGAGGCCCTCGATGTGCGCCCACCACGCGTCGAGGTCGTCGACCATGAGCTGCATCATGAAGTTGTCGGCCCACTCCTTCTGGTACATGCGCTGCAGGATGAAGCCGCCCGAGCCCGCGTTGAAGATCGCGACCTCGCCCTCGAGCACCTTCTCGAAGCCGAGCAACTCGTAGAAGCGCTTCGACAGCTCGAAGTCGCGCGTTGGCATGAACGGACGCGCCAGCTCCGTTCCGCTGGGGATGCGACTCATGGAAGCGACGCTCCCTCTGACCTCCGCCAGAATGCCATCGCGGGCCAGCGGAGACAAGCGGGCCGCGCTGGACATCCCCGCCTGCGCACGTTTCACTTGGGGGACGCCCGTATCGAGAGGAGCTGCACGTGGACAATCGCGAGAGCGTGAAGGCCCTGGTCGACGGAATCGTGAGCGGAAGGATCATCGAGACGTTCGATCGCCTCTACGCCGACGACGTCGTGATGAGCGAGAACGGCCAGCAGGAGTGGGCGGGGAAGGCGGTGAACCGGAAGCGCGAGCAGGAGTTCGCGAGCGGTGTCACGTTCCATGGCGCGACGCCCGGGGCCGTGATCGTCGACGGCGACCGCAGCGCGTACGAGATGACCCTCGACTTCACGCCGAAGGGCGGCAAGCGTGTGGTGCAGAAGCAGGCGGCGGTGCAGACCTGGCGGAATGGGAAGATCGTCCGCGAGGTGTTCTATCACGCGTAGTCGCTCGGAGTCGAGCTCGAGCCGTCACCGTCCAGCGCTGCGCTTCGACTCGTTGAGGGCGATCGCCTCGCTCTTCCTCATGCCGGCTTCTCTTCCGTGCAGCTCTGCTAGAGCGGCTGGTTCGCCACGCCTTCGAACAATGGCTCGGTCGGCCCGACGGTCTGCAGATGCAGCAGCTTGGTGGCGAGGTGGGGCGCGAAGACCGAGAGATAGACGACATGGCCGATGACGATGACGGCCGCAATCGAGAGGAAGGACGAGCCCAGACGGCTCTTCGACCTCGAATCCGCCCACGCTTCGATGACGGTTCGTCCCTGTGAGTCGGTTCGGCCGAGGATGTACGTGAAGACCATCATCTGGACGCCCATCGCGAGAGCATCATAGAGCGGATACTGGTGCCGCGTGCCCGGCCAGAGAGCGAGCCCCTCGATCGCGCGCCCGTAGTAGACCACACCGAGCTGGGCCCCCAGGATCGCGTTGAACAGGAAGGCCCACAGGCATCCGACGACGAGGCCCGTGATCAGCAGCGTGATCGGCGCACGCCACTGGAATCTCGAGATCAGCCGCCGCCCCAGCCGGGCACCCGTCACGGCGGGGAGGACGAAGTAGGCGATGTAGCCGGGGGGAACCGATGCCGGCAGGCCGCCCCACGTCATGTTCAACGGCCACCACGATGGCATCCGCGGAATCGCGGGCGGGAACTGCGCGTACACCGCCCAGTCATAGGGGGCCTCGATCCAGGAGAACGAGATGGCAGAGATGCACACGAGCAGGAGCGGGTGCAGGCGGCCTCGGCGGTAGCTCAAGAGCAAGCCGATGGCCACGAAGCCGAGGCCGCCGACGTAGGCGAAGCCGATCGCTGCCCTCAGGAGCGGGGTCAGCTCAGACGTCATTGGGCCCCGCACTCTTTCGGGGAGCACGCGCTTCCGGATCGTATCGAAGAACCAATGCGAAGATGAGGACGATCAGTCCGATGAGCGTGCCGAGCATGATCAGTGCGCCCATGGTGCCGCCCTCATCCCCGAGATGGTGATTTCCCGAGTCGCGCCCAGTAGACGCGCGTCTCCCAGGGCAGCACATACTGCGGGGCGGCGAGAAGCGATCTCGCCTCGCGCACCAGCGGAAGGCGGCGCTCATCCGGAAGCGACGCGATCCAGCCCATCGATTCGAAGAAGGCGACGAGAGCCTCCTTGTCGACGGTCTGGGGATTCGGAATCCGGACCTCTTCGTGCTCGTCGAACGCCGACTTTGCGAACAGCTCGCGCCACTCGCGCGGCCAGTCCTTCGAGGCGTATGCGAGCCCGAGATCGATCGGGTCCCATCCCTTCGGCCAGTGCGCATCCAGCAGCTCGTGGACCGCCGCGATGGAAGGCGACGCCGGCCCGGCAGATACGTTCCACAGCAGGATGACCGCACCCCGCGGCCGAAGGATCCTGGCAATCTCATCGAGCGCACGCTCCGGGTCGAAGGTGTGGAAGGACTGCGCGGCGAAGACGGCATCCACCGAGTCGTCGGCGACGGGTATCTGCTCGGCGCTCCCGGCGAGCGCCTCAGCGGCTGGGCAGAAGGCCACGAGGCGGCGTCGCATGTGAGAGTCGGGCTCGACCGCCAGCACGCGGGCGAAGGTGACACATAGAATACGCGTCAGCTTGCCCGTGCCCGCAGCGAGGTCGAGGACGACAGACGACGGGGCCAGGCCCGGGGCTGCCAGGGCCTCCGACGGATAGCCCGGCCTGCCCCGCTCGTACGCCTCGTACCAGTGCTCGGGCATGTCATGCCACGGCACTCCGCCAATCACTCCTTCCGCTCGACCCACTGAGCGCGCCAGGCGGGCGCGTCGAAGGGATCGGCGAAGTATTGGGTCTCGTGCGACACCTTTCCGTCGCGGAACTCCATGATGCTCACGGTGTAGGCGCGCTTGCCTTCGTAGTTGATCACGTACTCGGTAACCCAGAGATTGCCCTCACCCGCGATCCGCCGGACCGAGAACCCCGATGGTCTACCGGGGTGATGGCTGCGAAGGGCTTGCAGGTTGCGCCGACCGTGGATCACCTCGCCGGACTGCGGGTACTCGCAGACGGCATCGTCGTGATAGATCTCGTGCTCCGCAGCTTGATCACCCGCAGCGGACGCGGCCCAATGTCGATCGATGGCCGTCCGAATGGTCTGCTCTTGCATTCTCGGCCTCCTCTCGAGTCCGCTCGCACTGCTGCCCGGCCGTGTCTCCGCGGCTGTCGAACGGTCGCCGCTCAGCTGCAGCGTCTCCTTACGCAGCGTGCCGCCGAATTTGAAGAGCTCGGAGACCAGAGCGTGAAAGCGGATCTGGTCAATCTCGGAAAGCTATTGGAAGTGCGAATCACGCGGGTGTTCTGGCGAATCTGAAATGCGAGGTAGGCGAGCGTCACGACGACACCAATGCCGCCCACGAAGTTTCCGAGATCGCCGAGAAACTCGAGAATGATCGGCTCCCGCCGGCCACCGGACGGTGGCTCAACTGCCGCCCGGCCGAGTGGCGACCATACAGCGCCCGGCGGTCCGCTGCGAAGCCGCGAAGGGCCCGCTTCCCCCTGCGGTATCGTGCTCCCGGATGGAGGCGACGTCGCTCTCGTCGGGATCGCGGGGCCGTTGGCTGACGCGGGCCAATGCGCTCTCGGGGCTGCGGCTCGCGATCGCGCCGCTGCTCGCGCTGGCGATCGCGGCGGAGCATCGCTTCGCGGCGGCGGGGCTCCTGCTGCTCGCGATCGCGACCGACTTCGCGGACGGAGCGGTGGCGCGCCGCTACGGCGAGGTGTCGGCGTTCGGCGGGCTCGTCGACCACGCGAGCGATGCGACGCTGGTGGTGCTCGGCCTCTTCGCGCTCGCCGGGCGCGGCGAGCTGCCGCGCGCGCTCGCGCCGCTCGTCGCACTGGCCTTCGCCCAGTACGCGCTCGACTCGCGCTCGCTCGCGGGCCGCCCGCTCCGCGCGTCGCGCCTCGGCCGCTGGAACGGCATCGCCTACTACGTGCTGGTGTCGGTGCCGGTTTTCCGCGACGCGCTCGGCCTCTCGTGGCCGGGAGCGGCCTGGATGCGCCCCGCCGGCTGGGTGTTCGTCGTCTCGACGCTGGTCTCGATGCTCGACCGATTGATGGCTCTGCATCGCCGTGGTGCGGATTCCCGCTGAGGGACGGCGTCCCTCGGGCCGCCGCTTCGCAGCCCTCGCCGTGATAGAGTCCGGCGCACACGGAGGACCCGATGGCAGAGCGAACCCTCACCGAGCGCGATCCCCTCGACGACTTCGAGCGGCGCGACGTCACGCTGCAGGGACGCACCAAGCTCGTGTTCGTGACCGGCCAGGGACCGGCGGTGATCGTGATGACCGAGATGCCGGGGATCTCGCCGCACGTGGCGCGCTTCGCGCGCATGGTGCGCGGCGCCGGCTTCACGGTCTGGATGCCGCAGCTCTTCGGCGATCCGGGGCGCCCGCTCAGCATCGGCTACGCGCTCGGGTCGATGGCGCGCGCCTGCATCAGCAGCGAGTTCCGCGCCTTCGCCTCGAACGCGTCGAGCCCTGTGACGCAGTGGCTGCGCGCGCTCGCCGCGCACGCGCACCCGCTCTGCGGCGGCAAGGGCGTCGGCGCGATCGGCATGTGCTTCACCGGAAACTTCGCGCTCTCGATGATGCTCGAGCCGGCGATGCTCGCGCCCGTGCTGTCGCAGCCGTCGCTCCCGTTCCTCGACAAGGCGGGCATGCACATCGCGCCGGAAGAGCTCGCCGCGGTGAAGACGCGCATGGACGAGGAGGACCTCACGGTCCTCGCCTACCGCTTCGCGGGCGACTCGTTCTGCCGCGCGCAGCGCTTCGAGGCCTACGAGAAGGCGCTCGGCGACCGCTTCCAGGGGCGCGTGCTGCCCGACTCGGCCGCCAACCCCGACGCGCCGATGAAGAACCCGCACAGCGTGGTGACGCTGCATCTCATCGACCGCGCTGGCGAGCCCACGCGTCAGGCAGTCGACGAGATCCTCGACTTCTTCCGCAAGCGCCTCACGTCCTGACCGCGCCGGCGGTGCCCGAGGCGAAGATCTCGCGGTTGGCGCGCCGAAGGAAGAAGAGGCCGATCGCGGCGTTGAAGAAGATGAAGAAGTTGTGCATCACCAGGCCGAAGGCCGCCATCTCGGCCGGGTGATCGGGGAAGAGCAGAACCCACATCGAGATCGCGACCGCCCGCATCGGCCCGGGCACCGCCGCGCCGAAGAAGACCAGTGGCAGCACGGCGAGGATGCGCCCCATCGTCTCGTGCACGCCGAAGAGTCCGAGCGAGGCCGTGTAGACGACGACGCCCGAGAGCAGCGCGGGCGTGCGAAGCGCGATCACGGCGAGGTACTGCCAGGGCCGCGCCTGGCGGAACGCGTGAAGAAGCTGGCGGTCGCGCAGGCCGGAGCGCGGCGCGATCACGCCGCGGAAGTAGAGCGTCCAGAGCGCGAAGAAGACGAGCGCGCCGAACCCGACCCACGGCACCGCGCGGAACGCCTCGGGCAGCTCGGGGCCGCGCAGCCAGACGCCGATCACCGCCCAGAGCAGCAGGTAGTAGAGCTCGCAGAACATGATGAAGAGCATGCTCGAGCCGACCTGCCAGCCGGGCACGCCGTCGCGGCGGTGCAAGTAGAAGGCCATCACGCCCTTGCCGACCTGCTCGTTCACGATCGACAGGATGTAGGTGCTGGCGCGAACCGGCAGGATGTCGAGGTAGCGCACCCGCGCGTTGAACCAGTTGATCACCCGCCACAGCACCAGCGAGTCGATCAGGAGGTAGAAGATCGAGTACGGGATCATGAGCGCGAGCCAGCGCGTCCAGTCGACCTTCTCGAAGACGGCGGCCAGATAGCGCAGCGCCGTCGAGTGCTGGCTGGCCGCCATGGCGTCGACGCGGCGGTAGAGGAAGGCGAAGCACCCGATGGTGATCGCCCACGGCAGGATGCGCAGCGCCCAGGACGAGCCGCGCGTGCGCGCCGGGGCGGCCGCGCTCACGAGGGCGCGGCTCCGAGGCAGCGGCGGAGCGTCGCGTCGAGCGGGGTCAGCGCGAGCCCGAGCGCGCGAGCGGCGGGCGCGGGGTCGATCGCGTCGTCGTGCTCGAGGACGCCGAGCATCGCGGTGGTGAGCGGCGGATCCGCGAAGAGGCGCTCGGCCGCGGCGGCGACGAGCTGGAGCGCCGCGAGCGGCACCGGCACGATCCGGGGGCGGTTGCCGAGGATCGCCCCCGCGCGCAACACGAGATCGCGTCGGGAGAGCGACTCGGGGCCCGCGAGGTCGAGCGCGCGGCCGGCGAGCTCGGGTCGATCCAGCGCTGCGACGATGGCGGACACGACGTCGCCGACGTCGATCGGCTGCTCGAGCGAGGCGCCGCCACGCGCCAGCAGAGCCCATCTCGACCGTGCGCGCGCCCGCAGCGCCCGGCTCGCGGGCTCGTCGCCGCCGAGCACCATCGGCACGCGCAGCACGGTGGTGGCGAGCGGGCTCTCGAGCAGGATCGCCTCGGCGCGCCCCTTCGAGGCGAGGCACGCGTTCCCGCTCCCGGGGTGCGCGCCGAGGATCGAGAGGTAGACCGCGCGGCGGAGCCCGCTCTGCTTCGCGGCCGCAACGAGCGCGCGGGCGCTGGCCTCGTGCGCCGCGGCATAGGTCGACGCGCGCGTCTCCTTCAGGATGCCGACCAGATGGACGGCGGCGTCGCAGCCCTCGGCGGCGCGCGCCAGCGCCTCGGCATCGGCGTAGTCCACGACGGTGACGTCGGAGGCGTGCGCGCGAGCAGCGGCGGCAGCCCGCTCGGAGCGGACCAGCGCGCAGGCCCGGATGCCGGAGCGCGCCAGCCGATCGCAGAGCGCGCGCCCGAGGTTGCCGTTCGCGCCGGTCACCAGGATCCGCTCGGGGCCGGACATGCGTTGGCGAGCATAGCTCGGCGTTGACGCGCGCGGCGCGGCGGGCTTCCATGCCTGCGGTGCAGCTCCTGCGCGCGCGCATCGCGGTCGAGACCGGCGACATCACGGGGCTCCGCGTCGACGCCATCGTGAACGCCGCCAACGAGTCGCTGCTCGGCGGCGGAGGCGTCGACGGCGCCATCCACCGCGCGGCGGGTCCGAAGCTGCTCGAGGAGTGCCGTGCGATCGGAGGCTGCCCGACCGGCGAGGCGCGCCTCACCGGCGGCTACGAGCTCGCCGCGCGATGGGTGATCCACGCGGTCGGGCCCGTCTGGCGCGGCGGGAGCTCGGGCGAGCCGGGCCTGCTCGGCGCCTGCTACACCGAATCGCTACGGCTCGCGGCGCGCAACCAGGTCGAGTCGATGGCCTTCCCGGCGATCTCGACCGGCGCCTACGGATACCCGTTCGGCGAGGCGGCGAAGGTGGCGGTGCGCTCGGTCGCAGCGTGGCTCGTCGCGAACGAGCTGCCGCAGCGCGTGACGTTCTGCTGCTTCCGCGAGGGCGACGCCGGCGTGTACCGCGCGCTCCTCGAGCGGATCGAGGTCGGAGGTGGGTCCGGCTGAGGCGCCGCGGCGCTACTCGCCGCTGTCGTCGTCGCTGTCGTCGTCGTCGTCACCGCCGTCATCCTCGTCGCCCTCGCTGGTCTGCGACGACGCGGTCCACGGAGCATCGTGCGTGCTCACCGCGGGAGTCGCCACGCGCGCGTGGGCCTTGGAGACGCGGCCCACCGAGGTGAGGGCCAGGACGACGAACGCGATCCGCAACAGCGCGATCCATGCAGTCGAGAGTCGGGCCATGTCGATCCACCTCCTTCGCGGGACTCGGGGTCGGACGTGACTCCCGCGCGATTCCTTCGATCGGGAGTCTACCCGTGCGTCGCAGGAGCGCCCGCCCGCCCGCGCTTTCCGGGCCGGAACCGACACGCCCGCCGGCGGCCCGGATGGCTAGAGGATGAAGGCCTCCTCGAGCGCGTCGAGCACCGCGGCTTCCTCGCGCGATACCTTCGACACGAGCCCGAGGAAGCCTCCGGCCGCCTCGGCCACGGCGCGCGCGCGGCCCACGATCTTCTCCTCGAGGTGCCGCCGCTGGTCGGCGCTCAGCTCGCTGCAGAGCGCCTTCATGAAGGCCTTCCAGGAGCGCATCAGCTCGGACGCGGGGCGGTCCTGCGTCCAGATCTCGAGGAGGCCGTGGCTCGGCGTGCCGGGGTCGATGCCGCACGACTCCGCGCCGCGCAGTACGGCCTCGCGCTCGCGCCGGTCCATGTGGCCGTCCGCCCAGGCCACCTCGACCAGCGGGATCAGCGTGAGCGCGGCGAGCGTCTCGACGCGGATGCCGAGGCCGACGAGCCGCCGAAGGAGCTCCGCATCGGTGATCCCGCTCGCGCCGGCGAGCGCCTTCTTCGCCTCTTCCTCGTCCTGCGCGAGCTGGAGGCGCGCGCGAAGCGGC
>Ga0335080_10004605_pt1 | contig 14054 bp, 13 predicted proteins | sample Lox_Sample_34_FD_206720 | JGI IMG/M metagenome (GOLD analysis project Ga0335080, IMG submission 206720) | Soil microbial communities from Loxahatchee National Wildlife Refuge, Florida, United States - Lox_Sample_3.4 | ecosystem: Environmental > Terrestrial > Soil > Wetlands | place: USA... | reverse complement strand
CACGTCGCTGAAGACTTCCAGGGTGCGGCTTGCGGTCTTGTGCCAACTGAAGTGGGCAGCGCGCTGCAGGCCCAATCGCTCGAAGCGCGTGCGCAGCTCGCGGTCCAGAAGGAGATCGGCCAGCGCGCGTACGATCTCATCGGCGGCGTAGGGATCGAACAGGATGGCCGCGCCGTCCACCACTTCCGGCAAGGCCGAAGTATGCGAGCACGCCACCGCGCGTCCGCAGGCCATGGCCTCCAGGGCGGGCAGCCCGAAGCCCTCGTAGAAGGATGGGAATACGAACAAGTCGCAGGCGTTGTAGAGCTGCAGCAGGTCGTCGTCGGAGACGAAGCCCGAGAACTGAATGCGGCCCGCGATGCCGCTGTCGCGCGCGGCCTTGTGCACCTGGTCGGCAAACCAGGTTTCCTTGCCGGCGAACACGAGGTTCTGCTTGAGCTGGGGGTAGGCATTCAGGAGGCGCGCGAAGGCCTTGATGAGGCCGATCTGATTCTTGCGCGGCTGCAGGTCGCCGACGGAGAGCACGAACGGCGCGTTGATGGAGAAGCGCTCTCTCACCGCCGCTGCGGCAGCCTCGCGCGAAATCGGCCGAAACTCAGACGCGGCGGCGTTGGGCACCACCACTACTTTATCCTCGGCCAGATCGCCGTAGACCTTCAGGATCGAAGCGCGCGAGAACTCGCTGCCGGTAAGAATCCTCGCCGCGCGATTCACGGTGCGGCGCACGGTGAACTGTAATTGCCATGCCCGATCGCGGGTGAAATATTCGGGATGCTCGAGAAAGCTTACGTCGTGCACGCTCACTACGACGGGCACCGGGCACGCGAGCGGAGCCGTGTATTGCACGTGCAGCAGGTCGGGACGATCCTGACGGACCCGCATGGCCAGGTCGAAGCCGAGCCGCACAAACGGATTGGTGGCGACACGCCGGGTGCGGATGCTTGCGGGAAGGTACTCCGAAGCGCTGTCTGCCGACACGTAGGCGATGAACTCTGACCCGTGGTTCAGGCCGGCAAGCGCGTTCAGAAGACTCCGAACGTAAACCTCATTCCCCGTGAGGTGGCGGCCGATGGCGTGGGCATCAACGGCGAAGCGCATCTATGATTAGCTTTCAGTATAACGGACCATGATGACTCGCGCCGAGTTAAAAGTCCAACATATTTCTCGCCGACTCCCATGTAAACTCCTTTTCCACCAACAGTCTGCCAGCAGTACCCAAACTTCGGCACAACTCAGGGCACGTCAGGAGCCGCGTAACGGCCCTGGCGAACTCAGCGGGTGTATCGGCGAGCAGAATGTTTTCCATATCGCGAGCGGGCAGACCTTCGGCTCCGAGCCTCGTCGAAACCACTGGCAAGCCTGCATTCCAGGCCTCCAGGATCTTCAGCCGCGTCCCGCTGCCGGCGCGCAACGGTACTACCGCAATGCGGGAGCGGGCGATTTCGGCGAGAGCGTCAGGCACGGGACCGACCAACTCGATTCGGGAATCGTTCGATACAAGTCGGGCCACAGCGTGCGGATTCTTACCAACCAGACGCCATGTCAATAAGTGATGTTTTTCACGAAGTAAGGGCCATATCTCCGATCGGAAGAAACGTACCGCGTCGAAGTTAGGATGATATTCCATGTTGCCCGAGAAGACGATGGCCTCATCGTCGCCGGGCGGCGGCAGCGGCACAAGCCGCACCGCATTGGGGTAGACCGAGACGTCGGCTTTGGGCGCGATGGTACGCACGGCCGAAGCGTCGGCATCCGAAGCCGTGAGGACTTTAGAAAAGCGCGGCAGCCACTGCTGCTCCAGCCTGCGAGCCGCACCTTCAAACGCACGATGAGCCACGCCGATGGCGCCGGGTTCGACTCGCGCGCAGCGCCCGTGAAGCACGCTTTCCACGTTGTGCAGGTCGAGCACGGTCCGTTCGCAGGCAGCGGCAATCTGCTGCTGATACGGCGCGCACCAGAAGTGCTCGATGACGCCGAGATCGTACTCGAAGCCGTCCGTGGCGCGCAGGACGGCGTCTTCGAAGCCGGAGAATCGGTCCATCAGCGGCGGGACATTACGAAGCAAGCGCCCGGCGTTGCGCAGCGCGCGGGCGGCAAAACCGCGGCCGTGGGCGGCGAGTTCGAGAACCGTCGCGCGGCGAACCAGGCCCTGAGGCAGTTGCGCTCTCGGATCCGGGGCGCCGGGCTCACGAAAGACGATGAGGTCGGTGAGGTAGCGGGCCGCCACATGTTCGAGAAGGGACGCGGTGCGGATGGCGCCTCCGCCGGCGATTGGGTAGGGAGTTTCAGGAGCGAGGAATAGTGCCTGCGGCTTACTGATCAAAACGCTGCCGCGCCTCCTCGTAGACCTGGCGAGTGAGGCGTGCCGTGTGCTCCCAGGAGAACTCCGCGGCACGGGAGAGGGAGCGCGCGCGCATGCCTGCCGCCAGGCTGCGGTCCGCTGTTACTTCGGACATTGCGCGAGCCAGCTCTTCGGCGCCATCCGCGTACAGCGCGGCATCGCCTCCGGTCTCCAGCAACGCCCGCGACGCAATCACTGGAGCGCCGCACTGCATCGCCTCCAGCAGAGGCAATCCGAAACCCTCGTACAGTGAGGGATACACAAGCGCCAACGCGCCCGAGTATAGCGCAGCGAGCCGGGCGTCGGCGACTTCCCCCATCAGGCACATGCCGGGCTCTTCACGGATCTCGGGAGCGTCCGCCCGGCGCCGCCCGACCAAGACCAGGTCGACTGCCGAGCTGCGACGCACCGCGCGCCACGCATCCAGCAGCACCTCGAGATTCTTGCGCGGCTCCAGCGTGCCGACGAAGAGAAAGTAAGGTGCGGATGTTTGGGGAGCAGGAACTGGGCGCAGCCAGGAAGCGGCGGCCTCGGGTACAGTCACAACCCGTTCCGGCGGCAGGCGGAAGCGTTCCATCGCCTGCCTGCGCACGGTCTCGCTAGGTGTAATCACCATGGTGGCCAGGTCTAGGTCAAGCAGAATCGGTGTGCGGCGCCGTACACGGGTTGCGTCATGATGCCACCGCTCGTCCATCCAGGGCGAGAGGTCGTGAAGGGTGAGGACGCTGGGACGCCGGCCGAGATAGGGCACCGCGAAATCGGGGCCGTGGATCAGGTCGGCATTCAGACGGCTGAGCTCCCGTGAGAGCCCCCACAGCCACCAGCGCCGCTCCACGGCGTTGCGCGGGCCACCGCCGCGCATGAGGTTCGGCGGCGCGCCGGCAGGCATTTGGAAGGCCTGGTCGGAGACCAGGTAGTACTCATCATCCGGAAAGGTGTGAGCCAGCGCGAGACTCAGCTCACTGGTGTACCGCGCCAGCCCGCCGCTGGAGAGGCTGAGCGCCGCGGCTTCGATCACCACTCTCATGGAGCGCCGCTCTACGAAACGATTTGGCGGTTGCCGTAATTGTGTTCGTAATACGACCGGTACTCGCCGCTGCGCACGCGCGCCACCCAGGATGAGTTCTCGCGATACCACTCGATCGTCCGCGACAGGCCCTCCTCGAAATTCATGACGGGCTGCCATCCGGTTTCGCGCATGAGTTTCGCGCTCGAAAGCGCGTACCGTCGGTCGTGGCCAGGGCGGTCCTTCACATACCGGATGAGACTCTCAGACCGGCCGGTGAGCGAGAGCACCTTGCGCACGACTTCCAGGTTAGGCAGGGAGCGATTGCCACCGATATTGTAGATCTCGCCATCGCGTCCATGCCGCAGGGCGGCCAGAATGCCGCGGCAGTGGTCATCCACGTAGAGCCAGTCGCGCACCTGTTGCCCGTCGCCGTAAACCGGCAGGGTCTCGGAGTCCATCGCGTTGGCAATCATCAACGGGATGAGCTTTTCCGGGAACTGGTACGGCCCGTAGTTGTTGGATGCGCGCGTGATCACGACCGGCAGCTTGAACGTCACAAAATACGAGCGCGCCAGCATGTCCGAGCCCGCCTTGGACGCCGAATAAGGGCTGCTCGGATTCAGCGGATAATTCTCATCCGCTTCAGCGGGAGCGGCCAGGCTGCCATAGACCTCGTCGGTGGAGACGTGGACAAAGCGCGCGATGGAGTGTCGTCTCGCGCCATCGAGCAGCGTGAAGGTGCCGTTCAAATTGGTGCGAACTACCGGCTCGGGCGAGAGGATGCTGCGATCCACGTGGGATTCGGCGGCAAAGTGTACGATGGCGTCGGGTTGTTCGCCGGCCAGCACGTTCTCGACCTGCGCAGCGTCGCAGATATCGCCGTGCACAAAACGGTAGCGGTCGTGATGTTCGATTGAGGTGAGGTTCTCCAGATTGCCTGCGTAGGTCAGCTTATCCAGGTTGATCACCTGGAAATCGGTTTCGCCGATGGCCATCCGCACGAACGCAGACCCGATGAATCCAGCGCCGCCGGTCACAAGAATCTTCATGGGCTATTTTTTCTGCGTGTCCCAGTCGTAGTTGATTCCGGAGTCGTTCCAGGGGATGCGGCCTTCATCCTGGGGATCGTAGAAGCGGTCCGTCAGGTAGACAAGCAGACACTCCTCGCATCCGATCACCTTGTAACCGTGCGCCACCCCGGGAGGAATCAGCACCTGCCACGGGCGCATCGCGCCGAGATACAGGGTGTTGCGCACGCCGAACGTGGGGGAAGCAACGCGCAAGTCGGCAAGCGCCACCTGCATCAATCCTTTGACGGGTGTCCAGCAATCGGTCTGGTGAAGGTGATAGTGGAATGCTTTTATCGTCCCCGGGAAATTGAGGGCTGCGGACACCTGCGTGCTGGCCGGCGCGAAGCCTGCCGCCAGACCGTGCCCGATGCGCTGTACTTCGAGGAAGTAACCCCGGTCATCGGGATATAGCGGGAGGGGCTGCACGCGCACGCCGGAGATGAGAGAGCCGGACGCGGGGTCGAGAATTACAGAGCCAATGCCCTTGGCACTTTCAGGCAGAGCGAGCTCTAATTCTCCCTCGGCCAGGCGCCGTCCTACAGCCTGAACGCCGCCTGCCATCAGACGCGCACCGCTCCTTCGACGGCGGTCAGATTCTTCTCCGGTGCGCCCTTTTTCCTGGCAACAGACTGCGCCACCAGGTTGGCCGCGCGCAGCAGGGAATCGAAGGTTCCAGCGTCGGTCCACCAACCCTCCAGGTAGGAGTAAGTCATGGTTCCTTCGCGGATGTAGGCGTTATTGACGTCCGTAATTTCCAGTTCGCCGCGCCCCGACGGCACCAGCGTGCGGATCTTATCGAACACTGTGGCGTCGTACATGTAAATGCCGGTGACCGCGTAGCTGGACTTGGGTTTCGCGGGCTTTTCCTCGATACCGACGATGCGGGAGCCGGAGATCTCGGCCACACCAAAACGCTCTGCGTCGGGCACTTCCTTAAGCAGAATGTGGGCCCCGGCCTCCTGCGCGCGGAACTTCTCGGCAGCTTCCAGAATGTTGCCCTCGATGATGTTGTCACCCAGGACGACGCAGATTTTCTGGCCGTCTGCAAAGTGTTCGGCGAGCGCCAGGGCATCGGCGATGCCGCCTTCGCCCTCCTGGTAGGTATAGTTGATGTGCTGAAGCCCGAAATTCCTGCCGTTGGCGAGGAGGCGCAGAAAGTCGCCGGAATTGCGGCCGCCGGTGACAATCAGAATCTCCCGAATCCCCGCGTCGACAAGGGTCTGAATCGGGTAATAAATCATCGGCCGATCGAAGATCGGCAGCAGGTGTTTGTTGGTGATTTTGGTAAGCGGGAACAGCCTGCTTCCGGTTCCCCCTGCTAAGACGATGCCTTTCACAAGCTTTCATAATACCGTAACGGGGCGTGCCGGGAACCCCCTGGCACGCGGGACTGTTAGAATCGCTTCATGGTGCTTTACGACTGGAGTAAGGTTCCCGCCGAAGAAATGAACGCGCACGTCACCCGCCGTTGCATTCACACGGACGCCATGACGATTGCGCGCCTGCATATCAAGAAGGGCGGCGTCGTGCCGGAGCACAAGCACGTACACGAGCAGGTGGCCCATGTCGAAAGCGGCGCCTTGAGGTTCACGGTTGCGGGCGTGGAGCAGGTGGTGCGCTCGGGACAATCGCTGGTGCTGCCCTCGATGGTGCCGCACGGGGTCGAGGCGCTCGAGGATACCGACGTGTTGGATACCTTCACGCCGGTCAGGCAGGATTGGCTGAGCGGCGACGACAGCTACCTGAGGAGATAGCCGGGGCTCCGGCTTGCGAAGTCAACGCTTCTCCTGAAAAAACCCCCGCAGTACTTCCACGCACTCTGCGGCCAGGACGCCTTCGACTACCTCCACTCTGTGATTCAGAAGTTCCGAATCGGCGAGCTGGAACTTGCTGCGCACGCCGCCAAAACGCAGGTCACGCGCACCGAAGACCAGCTTCTGTGTACGGGCCGCGACCAGCGCACCGGCACACATGACACATGGTTCGAGAGTGCAGTAAAGCGTCGCATCCTCCAGGCGATAGTTGCCCAGGTGAGCCGCCGCCTCCCGCAACGCCAGAATCTCCGCGTGCGCCGTCGGGTCGGTGCGCGCAATGGATGAGTTCCATCCGCGGCCGATGATCTCGCCATCGCGCACCACAATCGCGCCGACGGGCACTTCGCCGGCGCCAGCCCCCTCGCGGGCCAGGCGCAGCGCCTCCAGCATGAACTTCTCGTCTTCGATCACTAGAGCTTTATAATACGGGATTACTCATGGCCGAACTCGAGATTCATCACGAAGGCGGGCACGCCGGCGATCCGATCGGGAAGAGGGTAGGAATCCTGGCGGCGATACTCGCTGTGCTGCTTGCCGTGGTCACTATTGCCAGCCACCGAACGCATACGGCCGCAATCATGCACAAGTCCAGCGCAAACGACGCCTGGGCTTACTATCAGTCGACCCGGGTTAAGTACCACAGTGTCGAGCTGGGCGAGAACCTGGTGAGCACTCTAGGACGCGACAGCCCGGCAGCCGCAAAAATGTTGGAGGATTACGCCGGGACAAAAGAAAAAGTACGAGGGACAGAGCAAGCAGATCCAGGAAGACGCCGAAAGCAAGGACCATGCCGCGGAAACCGACGAGCAGCGGGCGCTGCGGTTCGATATCGGCGAGGGGCTGCTCGAAATCGGCCTGGTGCTGAGTTCGCTCTACTTCATCGCCCGGCGCAAGATGTTTCCGGTGTTGGGGGTCATCGCCGGCATCGCAGGAATTCTTTTTGCGGCGACGGGGTTGCTGGTCTGACGCTGTTCAGTGCCGGAAATGGCGTACGCCGGTGAATACCATGGCGACGCCCAGCCGGTCGGCGGCGGCGATCACTTCTTCGTCGCGGATGCTGCCTCCTGGCTGGATGAAGGCTGTCGCGCCGTTCTTCACGGCTTCTTCGACTCCGTCCGGAAACGGGAAGTATGCATCCGAGGCCACGACAGTTCCCGCCAGCGGAAGCACCGCTTTCATGGCACCGAGCTTAACTGAATCGACGCGGCTCATTTGTCCGGCACCGACGCCCACTGTCTGTCCTGCCCTGGCATAAACGATGGCATTGGACTTTACATGTTTGGCGACCTTCCAGGCGAATTCCATCGCGGTCCATTCTTCTTCGCTGGGCCCCCGTTTTGTCCGTACGACGGCTTTTGAGCGATCCAGCTTCGCGTTGTCGGCAGTCTGCGCCAGGAAGCCGCCCGAAATCGACTTGATCACCAGCGGATCAGAGCCGGCGGCCACGCGCATCAGTCGGAGATTCTTCTTCGCGCCGAGAATGGCTAGCGCTTCCGGCGAGTAGCCAGGCGCCGCAACGGCCTCGACGAAGAGCTTGGCCATCTCGCGAGCCGTCTCTTCGTCGATGGTGCGGTTGATGCCGATCACGCCTCCGAAGGCGGACACCGGGTCGCATTCCAGAGCTTTGCGCCACGCTTCGGCGAGCGCGGATTGCTCGGCGCATCCGCAGGGGTTGGTGTGCTTGATAATCGCCACCGCGGGCGCGGCGAATTCGCTCACCAGTTGCCAGGCAGCATCGAGATCCACCAGGTTATTGTAGGAAAGCTCCTTGCCCTGAATCTGCGCGGCCCCGGCAATTCCTTTCCCCGCGCAGCCGTAGAGCCCCGCTGACTGGTGCGGGTTCTCGCCGTAGCGGAGACCTATCAGCCTTGGCGCGTGGATGTCGAGCCCAGCGGGCAGGGGGTCCGCACCCTCGGCGCCAATACGTTCCAGCCGCGCGCTGATAGCGGCGTCGTAGTCGGCGGTGGTGCGGAAGACCTTCTTCGCCAGGCGCCACATAGTCTCGTGGGAAAGGGCGCCGTCATGGTCGCGCAGCTCTTCGAGGATCGAGGGGTAATCCTCCGGCGAGACAACTACGGCGACATCCTGGTAGTTCTTGGCCGCGGCCCGCAGCATGGTCGGCCCGCCGATATCGATATTCTCGATCAACTCCTCCAAAGGAGCTTCGGCGCGGGCCGCCACAGCGCCGAACCGGTAGAGGTTCACAACCACCATATCGATGGGGGCGATTCCGTGAGCTTCGATGGCGTGCATATGCTCCGGATTGGAGCGCATCGCCAGCAGGCCGCCGGCGATTTTGGGATGCATCGTTTTGACGCGGCCGTCGAGCATCTCCGGGAAGCCAGTGACGTCGCTGACGTCTTTGACGGAGAGTCCGGCCTGGCGAAGCGTACGCGCGGTGCCGCCGGTGGAGATGAGCTCCGCGCCCATGGCTGCGAGGGCGGAAGCGAAATCGACGATTCCGGTTTTGTCGGTGACGGAAAGAAGAACTCGGGAGATTCGGGCCATCAACCGCACAATAGCATGCGTGCGCCGGAACTCAGGATGCGCACTCGCCCCGGCCGAGTTTCAGCGAAAAGGCTTCTTCGTCGCCCCAGTCCCGGTAGAGCTCGGGGAAGGTCTCCACCGGCTTGGCGAGATCGGCGGTCAGCGCGCGGAAGGTCTCGACTCTGTGGCGAAGGACGTACTCACGGAAGGACTCGCCGTGGACTCGGTTGGCCAGGAAATGATCCACCACACGGGTCAAGGCTTCGGGCGCCAGGCGCGCGGGCACGGACTGAATGGCCAGGCCGAATCGCATGATGCCGTCATGGTCGTAGCCGCCTCCGAGCAGCATCTGGTAGTACGGAATCTCGCGGCCTTCGACCTTGCGCGCATTGCCGTAGAAACCAAAATCGGCGATCCAGTGGTGGCCGCAGGAGTTTGGACATCCGCTGGCTTTGATGGTCAGGCTTCGCACTTGCGGGTCGACGTAGCTGCGGACCACTTCCTGGAGCGCGGCGCCGAGGTTCATGGTCTTGGTCAGGCCGAGGTTGCAGGTGTATGCGCCGGGGCAGGTGAGCACATCGTCAATCTGCCCGGCTCCGGCCGCGCCAAGACCGAGGTCCTTTAGCGCTGCGTAGACTCGGGGCAGGCGCGCCAGGGGGATGAACGCAAGCACGATGTTCTGGTTTACGGTGGTGCGGATGAGGCCGTCGCCGGCGGTTTGCGCGAGTTTTGCCAGGCCGCGCCACTGCACGCCGGTCAGGTTGCCCTGATCGACGCGCGGCGTGACGGCGGCATAACCGGTCTGGCGTTGCGGCACGACGTTGGTTTCCAGCCAGGCATCGTATTCGGGATCGTGCGACGATCCAGGATTGAGTACCGGCAGCAGCGCGCCGTTGCCGAGCGGCTGGGGCTGCGACTGATAACCGCCAAAACCTTCGGGAACGATCTCGGGCCAGGCGATGCCGCCGGTGGCCAGGATGTCGGCGTAGTCCTTTTCGATTTGCTCGCGCAGCCAGTCGAGACCGCGTCCGCGCAGCAGGAACTTCATGCGGGCGGTGTTCTTGTTTTTGCGATTGCCGTACTGGTTGAAGACGCGGATCACAGCCTCGCAGCGATTGAGGAGGCGCTCTTCGGGGACGAACTCTTCGAGCAACTGGGCTTCGGTGGGCAGGGGACCAAGCCCGCCGCCGATTACCATGCGGAAGCCGCGGCGGCCGTCGCGGATCACGGCGCGCAGGCCGATGTCATTGATCGAGCTCTGGATGCAATCGCGGTGACCGCAGCCATCGAAGGCGATCTTGAATTTGCGCGGCAGATTGCCTGTGAGGTCTTTCCGCAGAAACGCGTACGCGACACGCTGGGCGTAGGGGCGGACGTCGAAGACCTCGTCGTGAGCGATACCGGCCCAGGCACAGGCGGTGACGTTGCGGACGGTGTTGTAACAGGCCTCGCGGTTGGTCAGGCCGACGTCGGCCAGGGTGTGCATGAGGTCGGCCACGCGGGCCAGGGGAACGAAGTGATATTGCAGATTCTGACGGGTGGTGAGGTGGCTTCGCCCGCCGCCGAATTCGTCGGCGATGCGGGCCAGTTGCAGGGCCTGTTGGGTGGTGAGGAGGCCGCCCGGAATCTTGCAGCGGACCATCTGGACGCCGGCCTGACGCTGGCCATAGATGCCGTGTTTCAGGCGGAAAGGCCGGAATTCGTCTTCGGTGATGTGGCCATCCAGGAAGGCTTGGGCTTTTACGCGGAAGGCCTCGATCTCCTGCCGGACCGTAATTTCGTGTTGTTTTTCAAAGAGTTCCCGTTCAGAAAGTCCCTCTTGGAGTGCGGAGGCCATAAATACCTATTTCTCTATAGAGATTAATCTACTTGATTACTATAGAGATTATCCTATTTTGGGTAGGAGCGCAAGCCTCAGGCCCGGTGGGCGAGTGGCCGAAGGCTGGCTTTTGACGCGACTCCGACCGATTTGGTATGTCTAGACATATGAGGACCACCGTGCGGCTTCCCGACTCTCTGATGAGACAGGCCAAACGCGAGGCACGCCGTCGAGGCGAGACCTTGACCTCGATGATCGAAAGGGGATTGCGACACGAGCTCTCCGCGGAAACGGGGCACTCCCCACGACGCCGAGTCGAGCTTCCGGTGTCAAGAATGGGCGGTGGGTTGCGGCCGGGGGTGGACTTGAACAACAATGCCGAGTTGATGGACATCATGGATGGCCTCAAGTGATCTTGCCGGACGTCAATGTCCTGGTTTACGCACTGCGGCCCGACTCGGCAAACCACACACAATGCCTACGGTGGTTAACCGGTGTGCTGGAAAGCAATGCACCATATGGCATCTCGGCGCAAGTATTGGCATCTGTGGTGAGGGTGGCAACGAACCGGCGGATTTTCGAGAACCCTGAACCGCTCGAAACCGCACTGCTGTTTGTGGAGAAAGTGATGGACGAGGCGAATTGCCAACTCATCGAACCCGGCCCAGATCATTGGCGGATCTTCTGCGAACTCTGCCGCCGCTCAAAGGCAGAAGGCAACTTGGTGCAGGACGCGTGGTTCGCGGCACTGGCCATCGAGTCCGGCTGCGAGTGGATTACCTTCGACCGCGACTACGCGCGCTTCGAGGGCCTGCGCTGGCGTATGCCTCTCTGAGGGGGTTAGCTCAGCCCGCGCCCGCTCACCAGGTAGACGGCAAAGCTGCCCAGCCAGTGACCACCCTCGTAGTGCTCGCTCTTGATGCTCTCGAGGCCGGCCTGGCGGAGGCGCGCGGAGAGGTTAGCCAGCGCTTTGCGGCGTGCGTCGCCCTCGGGGAGCTTCGACAGGATGCCCTCGATCATCCATGCCCGGCTGAGGTTGAGACCCGCCAGGTGATAGAGCTTGCCGTCGGTGACATCAGCCACGCGCGTGGGCTCCAAGTCGATGCGCGGCAGGAAGCGCGCGAACCATGCGGCAAATTCGGGTTGCGGCAGGATGCGCCGCATCACGTCTGCCTCAGCCAGGCACGGCGACAGGAAGTCCTCTCCCGAGGGCTCGTAGGCGACCGGGCAGGCGGTGTCCTTGAGGTAGTAATCGCGCGCGCGCGATTCCACGAGGCGGCCGAACTCGGTCTTCTTTGCGATACGGGCGTAATCCAGCATCAAGCCCATGGCGAAGGCAGTGTTGGCATGCTCCCCGACACGGACTGGATGCTCGAGCTTGGGGAGCCAGCCGGAGATTCGTGCCGTGATCGCATCCTCCAGCGGGATAAGTGCTGCCGACCACCGGCGCGCGCTGGGATCGTCGAATTCCCGCAGCTCCGCGGCGAGTTGCAGCAGCCATGCGAGGCCGTACGGGCGTTCGAACGAACTGCGCCCCTCAGCGTTCACATAAGCGACTTCGTGGGCAATGTTTTCCGGCGTGAGGCTTCCGGAAAGGGAATCGCGCGCCTCCGCGGCGAAGGGCGCCTCGGGAAAGAGGCGCAACAGCCTGACCAGCAGCCAGTGTCCGTGCACGGAGGAGTGCCAGTCGTAGCAGCCGTAGAACGCCGGAGTGAGCTCGCGAGGAGGCTTGACGTCGGCATCCGAGTTCAGCGAGTGCGCAATCTTGTTCGGGTACTCCTTGTGCACGCAATCGAGTGCCAGGCGCGCGAAACGGGCAGCCTGCTGCTGATCGAAATCTCCGGCGGAGGCACAGGCGGTGAGCATGATCGCGGGAATGATGCAGCGCACCATGCCGGTGTTCTTCAGTGCTGATGCGCGGTGGTGATACAGCAAGGCATGGTCGTGATGATCTCGGGCAAGTCGGACTTTTTCTTGCCCGCGTCGGCATCCGCGACAAAGTAATGCTGCGAGGAAAGATTCCGGTACAAAGCGCCGGCGACCCCTGCAGCCACCGGCCCGCTCACATTGCTATGGCCGGTGAGCATTACGACGACAACCAACCGGTGCGTACCGACCTCGTTGAAGCTGCCGAACCAGCCCATCTTGTTCGAACTCTGGAAGTCGGTGCAGGTGCCGGTCTTGCCGAGGATCGGCTCGGAGGCGTCATAGCCCGCTCGCCGCGCGGTGCCGAAATCGACTGCTCCGCGCATCCCGAATTTGATGTCCTCGATGCCGTTGGGCGCCAGTTCCAGTTGGCGCTTCACTTGCGGCGCAAAATGATCGGCTTCATCCTGCGTCTGCGGATATTGCAGGTAGTAGAGCGTTCCACCGTTGGCGATGGCGCCCAGGAGGCCGGCCAACTCCAGGGGAGTCATCGAAATTCCCGTGCCGAAACTGGTCATCATGCCGACTCCGGTGGCCGGCTCGGTTTCCGGAAGCACGCCGGGCTGCTCGCCTGCAATCTCCAGGCCCGCCTTTTCGCCGAAGCCCAGCATCTGCGCGTAGCGATGCACGCGATCGAAGCCCAGGCGCCTGCCCAGGATATTGAAATACTGGTTATTCGACCGCGCCAGCGCCTGGGTCATGTTGTAACTGGCGTAGCGGCTTATATACACGCTGGTGTTCTTGCTGACTACGTTTTCGGTAAGTGCGGCGAGCGAAGTGACCAGCTTGATGGTCGAACAGGGAATGAAGCCGGTTTGGAGCGCCAGCTTCTGGTTGACCATGCTGAGAATGCGTCCGTTGACCGGATCCACGACGACTACGCTGCCTGCATAGCCTCCCAACGCACTGACCGCGGCGCGGCGGATGGTCAGATCGTCGCCGTCGATGTTATCTCCGATGGTGGGATCTACCGCCGGAACGGTCTTACGGGTAGTGGCAAGTCTCTTTTTGGCCGCCGAGGTCCGGCGCTGCTGAGATTGCCCGATCACTGTAAGCGGAAGGGCGTTCAATAACACCAGAGAAATCACGAACAATCTTTTCATGCAAGCGCTCAGCCGACCCCGCCATTATAACCGGAGGATGCTCGATATCGTCAACTACTATCTCAGGTGAATACAGGAGTACTGACGAGTGCCCTGTTCCCCTATTCATCGCCTGAGGGTGAGCATACTAACAGGCGGGCTGCCGTCGTCAAATCGGAGTTCCGCCGAGGAATCGGTGAAATGAATGAAGTCGCGCGTCCGGACCAGGCCGGGCGATTTTCCGCCGTAGTAGATCCACCATTCACCTTCGTAGCGGATGGCGGCCGGCGATTCGCTACCCATCGCGGTGAAGGCGTTTGTGGATGGACCCCATGGGCCGGTGGGGGCATTTGAAAACGCCGCGCGCAGGTCACGCATGGGACGGCTGTTGTCGTTGTGCAGCAAGACGTAGCGCGATCCGTCGCGGAGAATCTGGGCGTCGCGCACGGCGTAATTGTTGTCGAACAGCAGCGCCGGCGCCGAGTAATTGGTAAAGTCGCGAGTGA
>Ga0335080_10004604_pt1 | contig 14055 bp, 5 predicted proteins | sample Lox_Sample_34_FD_206720 | JGI IMG/M metagenome (GOLD analysis project Ga0335080, IMG submission 206720) | Soil microbial communities from Loxahatchee National Wildlife Refuge, Florida, United States - Lox_Sample_3.4 | ecosystem: Environmental > Terrestrial > Soil > Wetlands | place: USA: Florida... | reverse complement strand
GGCATTAAAGCGCCATTCAATCCACGGTCCTGTCTGCCGTATGCTGCCCTTTCAGCATCTCAGACTCAATCCATTAGCACCAGTTTCTCCCTCGAGTGACGACCCGATCAGGGGCGTCCGGCGCTCCTTAGAAACGGGCTCAATACCAGGCTGGAGTTCGCCGCATCAGAATCCTTCCAATTTAGCCCTCCAGGTAGCTGGTAACACTCTTCTATCCAGATCTCTCTCGCGGCAGAATCGCGGCCCGGAATTCAATCAAGCCACCCACTTCTCCCGTGTGGGCTCTTGTTTTGCAAAGGCGCCTGTTTTACCACCAAAAAGCCCTCCGATCCAATAGCCTCGAAACCGGCAACTCCAAACGTCTGGACCCAGTTTTCGATGCTTTCGATCACTCTTCCTTTCTGCATCTTGCTCCCCTCCTTTAGTTCGAGATGTTGACTTCGTAGCGCTCTTGATCCTAAGAGCCCTACCACTCTCGGGCTGAACTTGGAGAGGGTCAATCCGAGGAAAATCTTGGGCTCGCAGGAACGAATGTCTGCAATCCCGCGGCAGCAGTGATCGCCAGCCGGGATGGGAGACAGTCCAACTGCATGACGAAGAAGGGAAGAGGTTGCCTTCCTTTGCGACCCATCGGCTAGGTCCTTCTCGACACCGCCGCAAGGTTAGCAACGGAGATTGGGCTCAACAACTTCTTTGTCGGCTAGGGAACCGCAGCATCGACGCTGGCGAATTTGTGGGCATACCGTAAAATATCCTCGAATAGGTCAGGTTTCAGACGTTTCTGCAAATTGGGAAGCGGGTCATGCTTCTTCACAATCCGTTTTTGCTGAAAGTAGATCGGACCTTACCATCGATATAAGCTTGCGCCCCAGGTCCAGCCTGCGCCGATGGAAACGAGCAAGAGAAGATCGCCTTCGCGAAGGAGACCGCGACGGTTTACTTGGTCCAGGAGCAGCGGAACTGTAGCTCCAGCGGTGTTCGCGAACGACTCCAGGTTCGTCTGGATTCGGGAAAAAGGAACGTTGAGTACTTCGGCGATGCGCTTGAGGACGCGAGCAGTGGCTTGGTGCGGAACGATCATCGATACATCTTCGAGTCTCAGCCCGTTTATGTGGAGAATCTCCTGAATACATTCGGGCACCGCGGTTGTAGCCTTTTCGTAAACCGCTTACCGTTCATTGTGAAGTAGGCGTCCCCAGGGTAGACTGTGAAATCATTCATCCCCTCGCCCTCGGCGAAGAGAATGCTCGAAAAGAGCCCATTCTTCAGATCATTCCTCTCGAGTACCACGGCACCGGCACCGTCTCCGAAAATGACGCAGTCGCGGCGATTCCAGTCCGTGACCTTGGAGAAAGTATCGGCGCCGATCACCAGGGCACGCTCATACATACCATTCTGGATGAAGTGGCCGGCGATCGTGATGCCATAAACAAACCCGGCGCACACCGCCGCCACATCGAATGCGGCGCAGCGGTTGCGAATGCCCATTTTGTTCTGGGCAATGCATGCCGAGGAGGGCATCTTGCGGTCGGGTGTCGCCGTGGAAACGATGATCAAGTCAATGTCGTTTGGTTCAGGCCCCGCCGAAGCGATTGCATCCAGCCCGGCACGGTCAGCCAGATCCGACGTGTATTCGTCTCGTTCAGCGATGTGCCGCTCGCGAATCCCCAACTTCTCGACGACCCAGTCCGGAGAGTCTGGCAAGTTTGCCATTACTTCTTCGTTGGTCAGAGTCTTGGATGGAACGTAAGAACCGGTGGATTTGATGCAGACACTATCAAAGTGGCTATTTCCACTTTTCATTCTCCCCTCCACATGATCAAGAACCAAGGCCCGTATCGTTCCAAGCGGTGTCCGCCGCTGGTGGGATGAAACTCATGGCTCGCTCTGCAAGCGCAGTAATGGTTAGGCTCGGATTAACGCCGAGGTTGGCCCCCACTACCGATCCGTCGCAAATGTACATGTTCTTGTAGTTGAAAACGCGATGGTGTGAATCCACGACGCCTTGGGTGCCAGAATCTGCAATGACGCAACCTCCGATGCAGTGAGCCGTGCTCGGAACATTGAAGAGGATCTCCGGAAGCATGCTCATGGGCAACCCCCCGGTCAACTTCGCGAACTTCTGGGCAAACTCATTCGCCTTGGGAATGTAGGTAGGGACTTTCTCGCCCCGGCTGACAAGAAACTTCCGAAACGGCCAGAACCAGGGACGTTGCCAGTGCATCTCAATCTCGCCATCGAGTGCCTGCATGCAAAGCAGAATCACGAATTCTCGCGCCCAGCCCAACGGTTGCAGTACGCGCACGGTCCTAAACGGGTGGCGTAGCAGAGAGCTGGCGACATTCTTCAGCCAGAGCCCAATCCGCCGCGGCCCAGGTTGGCCATTCGTCAGGATCGTCGTCAGGAGGCCCATGGTATCGGAGCCACGCGGATATCGGACAGCTTCAATGTGGGTGTGCTGGTCAATGTAGATACCCGAACCGATGGCTACGCCCTGCGACAAATCTTCACGGTGACCCGGCATGCGTACACCGATCAGCGATTCGGAATTAGTGCGCACATGTTTGCCCAGCTGCTGGCTGATGGCCGGCAATGAACCATTCTCTTTGAGCTGAAAAAGCAATTCCATTGTGCCCAGGGAAGATGCGGAGAAGACCACCCCACGGCAGGTGAAGCGCCGCGGCTGTCGGCGAATCCACGCCGTGGAATTCACGGTGCGCACTTCGTATCCGGCGCCACCATCACTTACCGCACCCAGTGGTTTAACGCTCACCACCTGGGTTTCAGGAAAGACGCGTGTGCCGTGCTTTTCCGCCAGATACAGGTAGGTGAGATCCAGGGTGTTTTTCGCGCCATGGCGACAGCCCATCATGCAGCCACCGCAGGCGATGCAGGTGGTTCGCTCGGGGCCTTCTCCCCCGAAGAATGGATCAGGGATGATCTGGTTGCCGGGTTCTCCCTGCTTGGGCTGAAAGATGCCCACTTTCGTGCGGTAAAACGTGTGCCCGCATCCCACGGCCTCGGCAATGTTCTTCAGGAGATGGTCGGCAGATCCGAGGATCATGTTTTCAGTGACTCCCAGCATTCGCGCGGCAGTTTCATAGTGCCGTGGCATCTCCGCTGTCCAATTAGCCAATCCCGCCCACGAGCCCGTCTCCCACACTTTCTCCGGGGAACAAAGCAGAGTACAGGCGTAGGTAATGGACCCGCCACCTACAGCGCAACCATGCAGAATGGTCACGTGCCTAAAGAATCGCATGTTGAAAAAACCACGCAGGCCCAGGTAGGGACGCCAAAACCAGCGATGGATGGACCAACTGGTGCGCGGCAGAGTGTCTGGCGTCCAGCGTCGCCCCATCTCCATGACCGCGACTTTATATCCCTTCTCCACCAGCCGAAGGGCGGAAACACTGCCGCCGAAGCCTGAACCGATGACGATGAAGTCGAAGTCGAATTGGTTGTCGCGGTGTGCCATATAAGTCCCAACAGGGAACCTGTCCCTGATTCAGCACGGAACAGGTTTGAACCGGGAAGCACTGTCGACGTAGTTGGCCCGGATCTTTAAGGGAATCGGCGGATCCGGCGGCGGTGAGGCGACCACAGTTCGTATGATATTGTTTGTACGTTGCCACAAGCCGTGGAAGACTCGTGCTTCGGTACAACAACCGCCGGTGTGACGAACCCGGAGTTGGTTCCAGCCATCAGGGTCGAATGACGCGGCGCAAGGGATGACGATTACAGACCGGGTGTCGAGTCGAAGCCCTGCACGCAGCGCTTTGAGGGCGCTCTCTTTCCCGCTCCACAGCAGCGCCAGGATCCGATCCCGGTCCGCCGCAGACGCGCGCGCAACCAGCGCTTGTTCTTCGATGGTGAAATAGTCGGCGACAAAAGCATCGCTACGCGGCTCGACGATTTCCAGATCACAACCAATCTCCACTTCGGAGATCGCCACGGCACAAGCCGCGATACCGGAGCGGTGGCTGAGTGAAATAGTGACCACTGCCGGTTGGTTGTCGAAAAAGACCTCGGGCGCTCCAGACTGCGCCGGGCGTATTTCAATTTTCTTAAGGGCCTGAACATGAGCAGGCACATTCAGGGTAAGGGACAGGGCGCATTTCGCGGTCCAGCGCCCCAGTCGCCAGTCGTTGCGGCGCTTCGCAAAGCGCATGCTGTTCAGGCAGACCGTTTCCATTGCGCTCAGCCAATCATTTTCCGCTGGTACATCTGCTTCGGTTTGTTCCAACCAATAAACGTTCATCCAATTCACCCTGGAGGAGACTAGGCCGCTTCTCTCATCCTGGTTCCCGACTTTGCGGATTTCTCCTCTCTTGCGATACCGCGTTCGACCGCATCGATGAGATATGGTCGCAGGTTGGCGGGCGGAATAATGTAATTGAGAGCACCCACGTCGAGAGCCCGTTGCACAGTGTGTACACGGTCAAACTCAGCGGCCAACTCGCCCAGCTTCTCGGAGTGTACGAGTTTGAAGAGTTCGTCCCACTGGGCGCGCAAACGACCTTCCTCAGCGCCCCCAGCCTGGGCCATCGCCTGGCTCAGCGGCTGCAGACGGGCATCTTTGCGGGCCCTGGCTTCAACCTCGCCGGCGAAAACCACGGCTGCCGCCGGAGCACCGCCGATCACCGAGGCATACGTTCCCTCCAAAGCTGCCACTTCGACGCTTTCATTCAGCGCCCGCGAGAAAACCACGTAGGCGCCCCCGTGATAGCGCGAGATTACGCAAAAGATGATGGGACCTTTGAAGTTGATTACAGCTCTCCCGATCTCGGCACCGTACTCAAGTTGCAACCTGCGCATCGACTCCGGGGAACCATCAAAGCCCGACAGGTTGGCTAGGACTACCACCGGTCGATTGTTGCTCGCCGCGTTGATCGCTCGCGCGATTTTCTTGGAGGATTGTGGGAAGAGCGTGCCGGAAGTCCATTGCTCCGGTCCGTCGGCGGGAACAAATCCTAACCGGGGCAGGGGCCGGGATTCGATGCCGATCAGACAAACTGGATAGCCACCGAGATCGGCATCCCACACGACCGCGGTCTCCGCCGCGCGCATGCCAGCCCAGCGCTCTAGTGGAGCGTGGTCCTGGTCGATGACGGCCATCATCACTTTGCGAATATCAAAAGATTTCTTGCGCCCAGGATTAGTCTCGTCCGACAAAATCTCGCCGATCAGTTCGAACCCCTCTTCGCCATTGGTGTTCCTGCTGAGAGGATAGACTTGCACATCGCGATTAAAGGGATCGGTCGTCGCGGCCCGCCGCGGGAAACGCTCGCCCGGAGCCACGTAAGTGTGATCATAGTGGCGCAACAAAATGTGGCAGGCTTCATCGATATCGCGTGCCCAGTACTGCGCCTGGCCGTTGATACCCATGATGCGATCGTAACCGCCGATTCCTTGATTGTTCTCGGCCGAGATGCTGCCGGAGAATTCCAACGCGCGCTTGCCGGTCAGCACCATCGCCGCTTTCGGCGTCATGATCAGAATGCCCCGAGTGTGCATGAGCATGGTAGCCTCGGCGTTCCAGTACGGCTGCGCGCCGACGTTAATTCCGTTCACCACCACATTGACTTCGCCGCCGGCTTGCGTGAACTCTACCAAGCCCCGCAGGACGCGGGCAATCCAATCCATGTTTTCCACTCCGCTGTCCATCGAGATCTTGGCGCCGGCGGAGATAGGGAACCATTCCAGGGGAACACCCTTCGCTTGGGCCAGATCCAAAGCTGCGAGGATGCGCCGGCACTCTGGTTCGGCTATTGCGCCCAGGTCCTTGCTCGGATCTCCCAGCATGAGAACGCGCGTCATGCCCTCGGGATACCGGGTGGTGAAGTTGCGGATGATGCCAACGATGATGTTGGCTTTGTTTTGACCATAGGGACGATTGACGGGGACTAAACGGCCTTCCGAGTCAAGGTCGTGCTCGACAAAATCGCCAGCGGGAAATTCCGCCCGCGTGTGTTCCGGAGCAGGTGTAAGCATTTTGACGATTTCGTAAGGATAGATGAACCCGCGCTGGCGCATGCGAACGACTTTCTGGTCGTATTCGGCCAGCGGTCTGATTGGTTGTAGTTTGTCCGCGAGTCGGAAGGTGGTAAGCATACCGCTACCGCCTGGGCTCGAGATGCGCACCACCATGTCGCGCAGCTCGCCGGTCGCCGGATGGGGAATGCGGACGCGCACCACTACTTGTTCCAATCCCAGGCCTTCGGTTGCAGGCGCGAGTCTGCGCACAAGATCACGCAATTCATCCCGCCCAAGATTGAACGGCGGCCACACATTGAGGAGTATGCGATTCCAATGGAGGCGTTGATGGATCGGTCGCCGCGACTGGAATAGCCGGATGCCGGCCAGCGCTTCCGTTAACATGCGCTCCAGGTGCGGCAGTTGCACGATGCGACCCGTCTTATCTCGCACCGGAGTTACGTCGCGCACTTCCGCGCACGCGAACAACCGCTCATCCTTCGGGTTATCGCGGGCAACGGCATGAATCAGGTATACATCTTCGACGGACGGCAGACGGTCGATCTTGAAATTGCTAAGCCGCCAGAGATGCAACCGTTTTCCCATCATGGGGTGGATTCCGCGGTAGAGCTTCTCTTCTTCATATCCATTCCCGATGGGGCGATAGGTGAAATGCATGCCGGCCATACCCCGGCCGTGACCGGTGCCGGCGGCTGTCACTACAATGCGCCGGATGGATCGCGGGAAGCCAGCCTGACTGAGCACGGTGTGCACTTCCTGCTGCGTAGCTTCCGGGTCGCCCAACCTGCCGGAATGGAAAACGTAAAAATCGATGACGACGTCGTGTTCTGCCGGGACTTCCGCGATCATTGGAACGAGTGTCCGCACCGCCTCCGCTAGCCGAGAGTACTCGGCGTGCGTCGTGAACACGTGAATGCGCTTCCCTTCATGATCGTACTCCGCCGATGCGCAGCACTGTCCGTCCACAGCGACGGAGCGAAAGTTCGTGAGCTTTCGAATCCGGTAGTAGCGCCAGGTCAGCGCTTCCAACATCAATTTGCGCATGGCTTCGTCAGCGGTTGCGAGCCGGCCGGAGATTAGATTGAACAGCGGCTGCGGACATTCGACCAACGCGCGGATTCTCTCGAAGCGGTCCGCGGCATCGGGATTGACAGCCATATAGGCGAGGTGCTCCTCCATTTGCTCGTAGACCTGCTGACGTGCACGCTCAAACAGCGGTTGGTCGAAGTACCGATAGCGCACTTCCCGAGCCAGGTCGGTGATCGCAGGAAAGAGCCCCTTGGTCATTGAGGCCATCCGGTCGAGGAGTATCCGAAAGGACTCCTCAGCGTGCGGCGAAAGTGTCTGGACCCGCCGCAGACGCCGCTCGAGGACGCCCACAACCGGGGCGACTTGCTGCTCAGCGCGTTGATGCGACTTGTAGATCCAGAGCAGGCTCTCTTCTAGTTCAGGGGAGCGTTCCAGCGTCTGCACACCGTAGTGAGCGAGCGCACGTTGGAGCGCACTGACAAAGGTTGGCGGGAGTCCTTCACCACGCGTCTCCAGCATGCGCAGGTAAGAAAACAAATAGGCCTCGGCGGTGGGCTCTTCACCTCCGGCTCGATGGTTAACCTCCGGCTCGCGTTGGAACAGGGAACGTATGTCCACAAAAATGTTGAGGATTTCATCTTCGCGCTGTCTTACTTCCTCGCTGTCCACCGGGCAATTCTCGCTCCACTCGGCGAGCAGACGCGTGGTGTGCTTGGGATCGACGTCAAAGCCCAACATGAGCTGGCGCAGTTCATCCAGGCTCTGATAGCTGCTGGCTAACGTGGCTTCTGCGGTTCCATCCGACGCAAGCGACGCGCCAAAGACCACTTGCTCCGCGGCCGCAACCGTGTCTCCACCGGCGACGGGATCGATTTGCAAGAGCGGGGCTCCAGTGTCAACCTGAACGTTGGGTATGGCCATCACTTGCCGAACTCTTCCGGAAAATGAAGCCACAACTTGCGTCTCCATTTTCATGGCCTCGAGCACAGCCAGGCGGTCGCCAACCGCAACCGTGTCGCCGGGTTTGACGAGAATGGAAACCACTACCGCCGGCGCTGGCGCGTGCACCACGCCCCCGTCGTCTCGATCAATCCGGTGCGACACGCCGTCCACCTCGATCCGGTAACTGATCCCCTGGACTACGGAGACGACACGAAAACGCCGTCCGAAGACGGTGAGCCAACATTCGAACTGACCCAAACGTTCGATCTGGGCATCGATGCGCGCTCCATTCGCCTCCACACGGTATCGCTGAGGGCCGAGGCGATAGGTCTTCGGCGAGTAGCAATGGCCTCGATAGCGTAGTTCCGAAGTCAGGCCTGCCTCACAGCGGACGTGCGGCCGCCCGCGCAGCGCCGATGCATAAAACTGCGTCTGCTCCACGGCTAACTGGGCATCGTAGGTCTCGATCGCGGCTTGAACCAGAGCTACGTCGGCGTAACGCCTGGAGAGGTGCTCACCGGTCGCCGCCAAGTGGTCTAGCCATCCAACGTGTACTTCTCCACGCTGCACCTCGGGGCGGCTCAGCAATTCCAGCAGAAACGCTTTGTTGCTGGCACCGCCTTTGATGACGACAACGCTCTCGCGCAGCGCCCGCTGCAGACGGGAAAGCGCTTCCTTCCGGTTCTTGCCGTGGGCGATGATCTTGGCGATCATCGAGTCGAACTCCGAGGGGATGGCATCGCCTTCCGCTACTCCGGTGTCAATGCGCATTCCCGGCCCTGGCAGAATCCTGAACCGCTCAATAACGCCCGGAGCCGGAGCAAAGCCGTTGTCCGGATCTTCCGCATTCAGCCGCACCTCAATGGCATGGCCGGTGGTGCGCGGCGGTTCGCCTTCCAGGCGGCCACCACGCGCGACGTGGATCTGAAGGTTCACGAGATCGAGCCCGGTCGTGCATTCGGTCACCGGATGTTCGACCTGCAACCGAGTATTCATCTCCATGAACGAGAAGCGGTTGATTTCCGGTTCGTACAGGAATTCGACCGTGCCGGCGTTGTGATAGCCCGTGGCTTGACTCAACCGCACCGCCGCCTCGCACAGCGCCCGATCTTGCTCTGGAGAAAGCGCCGGCGAGGGTGCTTCTTCGAGGATTTTCTGGTGGCGTCGCTGGATGGTACAGTCGCGCACGCCCGCGGCCCATGTCGTCCCGTAGTGGTCGGCAATAATTTGGACCTCGACGTGACGCGCGCGTTGCACCTGTTGCTCCATGAAAACGGTTGGATCCCCGAAGGCCTTGAATGCCTCGGCCCGGGCGCTCGCAAAGGCTTGCGGGAGTTGGTCAGCCGAACGCACCAGACGAATCCCGTGACCGCCACCTCCGGCGGTGGCCTTAATCAGGAGGGGGTAACCCAGACGCTCAGCATGAGCCCGGGCGTCCTTGAGCGTTTCCACCGGGCCATGGCTCCAGGGCGTTACTGGTACCTGCGCCTGCTCGGCCAATCGTTTCGAGGCGATCTTGTCGCCCACGCGCCGCATCATATCGCCATCCGGGCCGATGAACACGACGCCCAACTCGTGGCAAAGATCGGCGAATGCAGCGTGCTCGGCCACAAAGCCCCATCCCACCCAGACCGCGTCGGCGTGTGAGGTCGCCAGCGCGCGTTCGAGACGGCGATAGTCGACGTAACTGCTCTTAAGCTGCTGAGTGTTTGGATCGAGTACCTGAGCGGACCCGAGACATACTGCCTCGTCCGCCTCACGCACAAACATGCTATGGCGGTCAGGCTCCGTAAAAAACGCGATGGTGCACAATGATGTGCCGTGCTCCTGATTAAAATCGCGGGCTGCGTGGATGAAACGCATGGCGGCTTCGCCGCGATTCACGATGGCCACGCGTTGAAATTCGTGTTCCATAGGACCCCGATCCGCAGATCGTCAGGACAAGAGAGTCAGGACAATCAATTCATCTTCATTCATGCGGCGACAGCCTCGAGTGACATCGCAGCCTGTAGCGCCTTCAACCGCTCAGCATCTACCGCGTTGGGAACCGCTACCGTGCGGTACCCGCTAAGATGCAGGTAGCGGTTTCCTTTCGTATCCACAACCTCCGCGTCGAAGTTGCCGCGACCCGGGTCAGAAGTAACCACGGCGTACAAGCGAGTGTCGGCCGCCGGTGCCGGTAATAATAATGATGAAACGCGATCAATGTGCTGCGGCAGACCCATCCGGCCCTGCGCGCCCATCTCCCAGACCCCGGCAGTCTGGAAGCAAAGCTCAATTAGACGCGGGGCCATAAGGGTCGGCAGCTCGGACGGCATATGGTTTGCTGGCAAGCCTTTTGCCAAAAGCCCGACAATCCGGTGTCCGTCCCACCACGCCCGTTCCATCACTTGGTATGCGGGCCCATGAAAGTAGAGGCCATAGATGTCGGAGGCTTCGAGGATGTGTCCATCAGTCAAGCACCGCGCTGGCACGGTTTCCGCTTTGGGCATCTGCTTCGTGAGCCGCACCCGCGCCGTGAAATGCGTTGTCACTTGTGGCTCGGCCTGATTGGGAAGCAACCGTTGGCCGGTCATGCGACAGTCTGCCAGCAACGTGTCGCGCTCCGGATGGATGACTGCCTCCACCGTCACTGTGCGCGGTTGCTTCTTGTAGAACTTGAACGGCGCCAGGAAATTTACATCTTCGATCGCCTCGATGTGCCAGCCGGGAAGCAGGCACAAGGCAGTTTCGGCAAACGCCTCGACGCCCATGACTCCAGGCAACACTGGTGTGCCGTCAATTTGATGGTCATGCAAGAACGGTTGAATCGCCGGGTCCAGCGTGGTCTCGATTTTGAGGCCAACCTGCACACCCAGGCTTTCTAGCTTGCCGATGATTGGTCCTTGTCCGGATCGCGTCAGGGCTTCCGCTGCTGATATGTCCAGCCCTCCTGTGGCATCCCATTCGTTCAGCAGGACGCCGAGACGTTGGCCGATCACAATTTCACCGCGCGTCCCTCCAACGGTCAATTCGCGTCGAATCAGGGGAATCCCCGCCTCCGGCGGCAGCATATCGATGCCTGCCAGTTCCATCATCTTAGGGATGGAGCCGCGCGTAGCCATGCCGATGCCGCCCCATGCCGACCAGTCGATGACGATGCCCCGCGTCGCCGGTCGGCTGTTGCGGAAGCTCGAAGTGATCTTGCACAACAGATCGTTGGCCGAACTGTAGTCCGTTTGTCCGGCGTTGCCGAAGCGCCCGGCGATCGAACTGAACGCTACCGTCGCCCCAAGAGGCATGTCGCCAATAGCACGCAGAAGATTGAACCAGCCGTCGCTCTTGACGTCGAAGACCAGATTGAATTCGCGCGCATCTTTGTCAGGTAAGAAGTGGCTGCGCTCGGTGCCGGCGGCGTGCAGGAGCACATCGATGCGTCCGTTGCGTTCGCGCACTTGCTGGATGATTTTGGTTACAGCCTCTGCATCCGTGAGGTTGACGCTGAAGTAATGCGCCGTACCACCGGCGGCTTGTACGGCCTCGATGGCTTTGCAGGCTGCTTGCGCTCGCTCCAGAGCTGCCAGCTCCTTTTCAACCAGGGCCGGCGTGGCGCGCTCGCCACGTGCCTGGATGCGTGCGAAGAGATCACGCTTGAGGCCGTCCTTATCGGTCACGAAGCGCTTAAGATCGGGATTGTCCGGATCAGGCTCGGGCACCAGATCGAGCAAATAGAACGTGCCCCCGGAGGCCGTCGCTAGATCGGCAGTGATGGCCGATACGATGCTGCCGGCCGCGCCAGTGACGAGGAAGACAGTGTTGCCCTCGAGAGCTAGGCCGGGTTGGCCATCGGCTGCGGGCTGTTCTTGCAGCCCGACCGTCCAGCGCAGCCCGTCCTTGTAGCCGATTTCAACCGCACCGGGATCACTCAGGGTTTCCTCAATGAGGATGTCCGCGACCTCGGACGGCCTTCGTTGCGCTTCAAAGTCGACCGCCTTGACCAGAGCGTGCATCCGCTCCCGCTTATAGGTTTTGACGAAACCCGCGACCGCACCACCTAACGGGGCCTTTGCTCCGGCGTCATCGTAGCCGTGCTGTCCACCAAGTTGCGTCGCTGAAACGAGGAACGTGCCCGGCGCCGCAACCTGCTCGTACAGACTGCGCATCGTGGCATAGAGCGACTTCACGCGCACTCGCAGGGCTTCATGCCAGCTGGCTAGGCTCATTGCATTAAGATCGCCCTCGCTGTCCAGTGCTGATAGCCAGTACACTCCTTGTATTGGGCCTGCGGCCAGCCAGTTCTTGAGGAGATTCTGCAACGCGTCAGTATCCAGCGACTGCTCGATGCGCAACACTTCAACGCCCATCTTCTGTAGCCGTTTGGCTAGAGCGTCAGCTACCCCAGACTTGTCGGGCATGAGGACCACTCGTCGGCCGGAACTAAGGGTCACACCAGTGGTCTTGCAAATAGCAAGTGACGGACGCAAGTTCGGAACAGGTACGCGGCGCGGAATGCGATTGGCGGCGTCGAAACTGGCTGCAGCCGGACGCGCAATGACAATCGGCTTCGAAGGCGAAGATGCAGATGCCGCTCGTTTCTTCTGCGCTTCTGGCTTGTCTTGCACCGCCGAAGGGCTTCCAGCAGGCGCTTGGGGCACACCAGGCTGCCGGTCACGAGCGAACCTGATCACGTGGGCCAAGGTTGGGAATTCGCGCAGCTTGAGATTCTCATCGCGCGGAATGTTATAAGCCGCTCGAACAGCGGCGAACATCTCTGCTTGTTTGACGGTGTCGATGCCGAGGTCCGCTTCGAGATCAAGGTCAAGGTCCAACATATCTTTGGGATAGCCCGACTTCTCGGCCACGATCTCGAGCACCTTTTCTTTGATCGCATCGTCGGTTGCCGTTTGGGCTGCGACGGGTGACGGGATAGGCCCGGTTGGCTCACTGATAGGCGCTGCTGATGGAACGGCAGGCGGCCCCGCCAAGTCGCGCCGTTTTTCAAAGACGAACCGGATCACGTGGGCTAGTGTGGGATAGTCTCGCAGTTTACGATTCTCATCGCGCGGAATGCTGTAGATCTCGCGGATGGCGGCGAACATTTCGGCCTGTTTGACGGTGTCAACACCGAGATCGGCTTCGAGATCGAGTTCCAAGTCCAGCATGTCTTTCGGGTAGCCGGTTTTCTCCACCACCAGTGCGAGAATTCGTTCCTTGACCGCGTCGGCTGTGGCCGCTGGTGTTGATGTCACTGTGGGGGTTGGTTTCTTAGCTACGATGGGGATATTGGGCGTGGTGAGTTTGACTTCTTCTTTTTCCGCCACGGCGGCAGTCAGGTCGGGTCGGTTTTCAAAAACAAACCGGATGACGTGCGCCAGCGTCGGATAGTCTCGCAGTTTGCGATTTTCGTCGCGCTCAATGTTGTAGATCTCGCGAATGGCCGCGAACATTTCGGCCTGCTTGACGGTGTCCACGCCGAGATCGGCCTCGAGATCGAGTTCCAAGTCCAGCATGTCTTTCGGGTAGCCGGTTTTCTCCACCACCAGCGCCAGAACGCGTTCCTTGACCGCGTCGGCGGCATCTTGTTTCGTGGAAATCACCGTAGGCGTCGGTGGCGCGGTCTTGAGTTCCTCCTTGACTGCGGGCATTGCGGAGGTCGGAGTCGCACCAGCCAAGTCTGGGCGCTTCTCATACACGAACCGAATGACGTGCGCCAGCGTCGGATAGTCGCGCAGTTTGCGATTTTCATCGCGCGGAATGTTGTAGATCTCGCGGATGGCCGCGAACATTTCGGCTTGCTTGACCGTGTCCACACCGAGGTCGGCCTCGAGATCGAGATCCAAATCCAGCATGTCCTTCGGATAGCCGGTCTTCTCTACCACCAGCGCGAGAAGGCGTTCCTTGACCACCGCGTCATCGCCAGCGACGACTTGCGAAGGTGTCGCAATGGGTGCCGGTTTCTCCGACACCACAGCGATTGTGTGCGCTGCAAGTTTGACTTCTTGCTTCGCCGTCGTTGGAGTTGCTGCCAAGTCTGGCCGTTTCTCATACACGAAGCGGATCACGTGCGCCAAGGTTGGATAGTCGCGCAGCTTGCGGTTCTCATCGCGGGGA
>Ga0335080_10004600_pt1 | contig 14061 bp, 10 predicted proteins | sample Lox_Sample_34_FD_206720 | JGI IMG/M metagenome (GOLD analysis project Ga0335080, IMG submission 206720) | Soil microbial communities from Loxahatchee National Wildlife Refuge, Florida, United States - Lox_Sample_3.4 | ecosystem: Environmental > Terrestrial > Soil > Wetlands | place: USA... | reverse complement strand
ATCATTTCCTCATCGTCCGTCGACACCTGGACGGTTGTACGGTTTGCAGGCGGACGCGGCCTCCCCGCCGCTGCCACCGCCTGGCACGACGCGGTGTTCGGGAAACCGCTCTCGTTTTACCTGTTCGATCTCCCGTTCTACCAACTGCTGCGCGGCTACGCCCTGGCCTTGGTAATCGTCGCGATACTGCTCTACTGGATCACAGGGCGCGCCTGGCAGCTGCGCTATCGCTTTCCGCAGATGCGGGAGGCCGGCGAATTCGATCCCTCGCTGCTCCGGCTGGAAGGCGGCCTGGAGTCGAAATTCCTGCGCGGCGCCGCCGTTGTCCTGCTCCTCGCCGTCGCGGTGAACTATTTCCTGGCGCGTTACGGCATGGTCTATAACGACCACGGCACGTTTCTAGTGGGCGTCGACTATGTGGACACCTACTTCAGCATCCCGCTGCAGTGGCTGATGATCTTCGCCTGCATAGCGGCCGCTGCCTTCGTCTGGATGAGACGCTGGAAGCTGGCCGGGCTGATGGCGATCTCGCTGGTAGTCGAGTTCGCGTTACCGCGCGCCGTGGACGCGCTCTACGTAAGGCCCAACGAGATTTCGCTGCAGCGGCCCTACATTGATACCCACATTCACGCCACGCGTAGCGCATATGGCTTGGAACAGCGTGTCCGCGAACAAGAGTTCCGGGTGAACCCGCAGAGCACGATCGATGTGGCCGCCTACAAAGCCACGCTCGATAACGTCAGGCTGTGGGATTGGCGCGCTTTTCATGACACCATCACGCAGATTCAGGCGCTTCGGCCCTACTACGTTTTTGCGGGCGCCGACGTGGACCGCTACACGCTCGACGGCCAGTACCGCCAGGTGCTGCTCTCGCCGCGTGAACTCGACCTGAGCCAACTGCCCGCCGCGCGCGCCAACTGGATCAATCCGGCGTTTATCTACACGCATGGCTACGGCTTGGTGATGGCGCCCGCCAGCCAGATCACCCCCGACGGTCTGCCTGTATTGCTGATTGACGATGCTCCGCCCGTCATTAAAACCAAAAGCCTGAAACTCACCCGCCCCGAGCTCTACTACGGTGAAGTGACTCACGAGCCCGTCTTCGTCGATACCGCGCAGGAGGAGTTCAACTATCCTTCCGGCGAATAGAACGTTTCCGCGCGCTATCAAGGGAAGGGCGGCTTCCCGATCTCCTCGTTCCCCATGCGGCTGGCAGCGGCTGTCAGCGAAGCAGAACCCAACATCCTGCTCACCGACTATTTAACGGCCAACAGCCGCATGATGATTCACCGCCGCGTGGCCGACCGGCTGCAAGAGCTGGCAGGCTTCCTCCAGTGGGACCCCGACCCATACCTCGTGATTACCGATGAAGGTCGCCTGGTGTGGATGTGCGATGGGTACACAACTTCTGACGCGCATCCGTACTCGCGCGCCGTCGACGTGCCCAACATGGGCCGCATCAATTACATTCGCAATGCGGTGAAGGCCACCGTCGACGCGTACGACGGCGAGACCCACATGTACATTTTTGCGCCGGATGATCCCATCATCGCGGCCTACCAGCATCTCTTTCCCGATTTGTTCCGGCCCGCCTCGCAAATGCCCGCGAACCTGCGGGCCCATGCGCGCTACCCGGAAACGCTGTTTGCGGTTCAAGCCGAGATCTACCGCACATACCACATGCTCGATCCGCAGTCGTTCTATAACAAGGAAGACCTATGGGACCTGGCGCGGCGCTCTTCCGGCCAAGGTCAGAGCGGCGCCGAACCGGTCAGCCCCACCTACGTGGTGGCCACTCTCCCCGGCGAGAACAAGGCTGAGTTTCTGCTGTTGACTCCCTTCACGCCACGCAACAAAGACAACTTGATCGGGCTCATGGTGGCGCGCTGCGATGGCGACAGCCTGGGTCAAATGGTGGTATTACAACTCTCCAAGCAAGAGCTGATCTTCGGCCCCATGCAAATTGCCGCGCGCATCAACCAGGAGCAAACTATTTCGAAGGACCTGACCCTGTGGAACCAGCAAGGCTCGCAGGTGCTGCGCGGGCAAACCCTGGTGCTGCCGGTAGGGAACAACTTTTTGTACGTCGACCCGATTTATATCCAGGCCACCGAAGCGCGCATGCCGCAGCTGAAGAAGGTTGTGCTCGCCGTGGGCAACCGGCTGATTTACGCCGACACCTACGACGAAGCCCTCATGCAGCTTTCGAGCGGCGCGCAGGAACTGGTGCAGCAGGCGACGGCCGCCGCGCCCGCAACGCCGTCAGCCGCAACGCCTGCGGCCACGGCGCAGACCCCCAACGCTGATCCGCGCTTGCAGCGCGTGCGCGACCATCTGCGGCGCTATCGCGAACTAACATCGCAAGGCCGCTTGTCGGAAGCCGGCAAGGAGCTGGAAGCGATCGAATCCGAAGTCAAGTAACCATCAGCTGGGCACGCGCTCGGCGGTTCCCGTCTCGGCCGATCGGATGATCGCCTCCATGACGGCCGCATTGGCAATCAGCTCTGCCCCGCTAATCGGGTACGGAGAGTCGATTTCCACCGCGCGAGCGAACGCTTCGAGATTGTCGAGCACAGCCCGGCCCGCCGGAAGATCGGCGGTCACCGGTCGGCCCCCTTTGGCGCAGCGAGTGAGCCACGATCCTTCGGAAGCTTCTATGTGGGCTTTGTCCCGGATCTCTATCCAACCTTCACTTCCGAATAGCGAAATCTTCGAAATGAACGGCGTCGCCAGAATGGCCGAAACATAAGCCGTACAGCCGTTTCGATACCGGACTAGAGCACAGCTCGAATCTCCGTTGGCGATCTTGCTGGCGAGTGTGGCGCTCGAGGCATAAGCCGTTTCGCCCTCGCCGAACAGTAACGTGGCGATATCGAAAAGGTGAATCGCGGTTGCGGTCATTCCGCCCACTGGCGCTTCCGTGCTGGATAACCGCCAGTTGTCGCTTCCGAGCGCGACGAACTTGTCGTGGCTCGAGTTGGCTTCGAATTGCAGCAGCGTTCCCAATCTGCCCGAGCGCGCTTCCTCGATCAATTGCGCGACCGGCGGTTCCCAGCGCCGCTCGTGGCCAACTCCCAGCACCAGCCCTTCGGAAGCAACCAACCGCACCAGCCGTTCCGCGCCGCCGCGTGTCAGGGCTAGTGGCTTTTCGCAAAAGATATGTTTCTTCGCGGCCGCAGCCCGTTCCATTTGGCTCGCGTGCAGCGAGTGCGGCGTTGCCAGCACCACCGCGTGCACGCGGGGATCTTCTAAAATCGACGAGTAGTCGGAAAAAATCGGAAATCCACATTCAGCCGCGAACCCTTCCACCGCGGCCGGATTAGGTTCGACACCGCTCACCACGCGCAGCAGCGAGCTTTCGCGAATCGAGCCAGCCAGCTTCTTTCCCCACCAGCCGAGGCCCACAATTCCCACGTTGACCATGCACCGCTCCCTCTGGTCGCGGCTCGGAAACCGCAGTTCGATTCGCTGTACCGAGCCGCGACCAAAGGGAGCGGTGAATTTCGACGTGCGAGAGCGGCGATCCGATTTGTCTTTACCGGCGCGTAAACTTACGACCCTGGAACCGCCTGCCCCGGGCGATGACAGGTTTGACAGTGCTTCTGCAAAACTGGCACTACATCCCGGTGGAATGTAACTGCGGATGAGTCTTCCGCAGCCACTGCCACACCACTGAGCGCCGTCATGAAAGGCAGGGTTACCAGAAGCGTCTTTCGGAACATAAGCCCCCTCCTCGCTGGTCTACCTCGGGAGTATAGTTGATGTCTTGGGCCGCCACAAGCCCGTATTCGGTTAAGCCGGTATTCCGTTCGCCAAGAGGAGTTACATGCTGACGCAAACCAGGAACGCCGCGCGCTGGTTGATGCTGTTCGCAGGTCCCACGCTGGCCTTGTACGCGCAACTGATCAATCCCGATGCCACCGCGCACGTGGAACAGGCCAGGAAGTTTGCCGGCAATGTGTGGGAAGCAGAAGCGAAGTTCTTCTGCCTTGCGCCACGCGCCAACAGCCCCACCGATCCACCGATTCAGCCCACCAAGATCTTTGACAACGTCTATGCGATCGGCCGAACCGGTACCGTGGTCTACGCAATCACTACCTCCGCCGGAATCATCCTGATCGATTCCGGTTACGCCAACGAAGTCGAGACCGTGCTGCTTCCTGGACTCAAGCAATTGGGCCTCGATCCGGCCCAGATCAAATACGTGATTGTCACCCACGGCCACGGCGATCATTTTGGCGGCGCACCATATCTTCAGGAACACTACAGAGCCCACGTGGTTTTATCGCAGGCCGATTGGGATCTCATGCTGAATCCGCCGGCGCCGCCCCCCGGTGCGCAAGCCAAGGCACCCCGGAAAGATCTCGTCGCCGTGGAAGGCCAGCCCATCACTCTCGGAGGCGAAAACGTGATGCCGGTCATGATCCCCGGTCATACCCCGGGATCGATGGGGGTGATCTTCGACGTCATGGATGGTGGCAAGCGCCACGTCGCCGCAATCTTTGGCGGCACGATCTTGACCGCGAACCGGATTTCCGACGAAGGCCTGCAGCAGTACCTTCGGTCGATCGATCATTTCCAACAGGTCGCCAAACGCGAGAGAGTCGACGTGGAGCTGCAGAATCATCCGCTCTACGATGGTTTCGAGGAGCGCTTGGCCAAACTACGCGAGCGCAGACCGGGAGCGGCCAACCCGTTTGTGGTAGGTGTATCCAATTACGGCAAGTTTCTCGACGTGATGACCGAGTGCACGCAAGCCGAAGTATCCCGCCGCACTAAGTAACGAAAGCACCCACGTGGCGCAGGCCATCGCTTTTCAGTAGCCTGCGGGCTTGACAGACGACACAAACCGATCGTCTGTCCCACTATCTCTGACACTACTGTGGAAAGTTCATGCGCCGGACCAGTTCTTGAAATCGCGGCTCGGAGCGCAAACTGTCCATCTCCGGATCGGACCTGAAGAAATTAAAGAAGAACGATCGCTCGGCAAAGCTCTGCTCCAACTCATCGAGCGCGCGATTCTTGTCGCCCAGGGCCGCGTACAGCCGCGCCAGCGAATACTTGGTCACATAGCTGCCTTTGGAACGCTCCAGCAGCTCATCCAACATGCGTTGAGCTTCGGCGCGGCGGCCCGAAAGCACGTATGCACGGGCCATGTCCGCCGATGCCCAACTCCAGCGGGGATCTATCTTCAGGACCTTCGTCTCCGCCGCGATCGCCTCGGCGAACCGGCCTTGTTGCGCGTACACCTGGCCCATTAGCCAATGGCAGATAGGGTAGTTCGGATCGAGATCCAAACACTTGCCCAACTGCGTAATCGCCTCATCGTAGCGATGTGCGAAGTACAACCACCATCCAGTCATCGAACTGACTCCGGTGAGAGCGGATCCAGCGCTTCGGCTCGTCGGCTCTCCGCCAATGCTTCACTTGGACGACCCACCGCTATGAGGTACCAACCGTAATATTCATGGACGGGGGCGTAGTTCGGGCTGAGCTGCATGGCCCGCTGGAATTCCCGCTCGGCGGCGGCCCAGTCGAAGTCATACATGGTGTTCACGGCGCCCATCTGGACGTGGGCTTCAGCGATGTTCCCATCGATCTCCAGGGCCTTGCGCGCCGCCTCCTTCGCTTTCGGCATCACCTCAGCGACGGGGAAATAGAGATCTTCCACTAATTCGTAGTAATACGTGAGTCCGTCATACGCCAGCGCGTAATTCGGGTCGAGCGCAATGGCCTGGTGAATATAGTCCAAGCCCTTATTTAAATTCTCTGTATCGAATTTGGCGGCATAATAGCGGCCCTTGAGATACAGTTGGTACGCCTCGGGATTCTCCGTCTGACGTTTCGCTATCTGTGTCTTCTGCGCGTCGCTGAGCCTCGCTCGAAGCTTGTCCGCAATTTGCGCCACGATCTCCTGTTGCACGGCGAGAGCGTCCGCCAGCTTGCGGTTGTATCGTTCGCCCCACAACTGGCTGTTATCATCGACCTTCACCAGTTCGGCGTTAATCGAGAGATTATCGCCGCGCTGCGTGAGCCGGCCCGTGACCACCGTCCGAACACCCAGCTCGCGACCTGCCGTGCGCGGATCGGTGTCTTTGCCCTTGTACCGAAACACCGCGCTGCGTGACATCACCTTGACGTTCGGCAGCCCGGAGAGGCTGTCGATCAGGCTCTCAGTAATGCCATCGCTCAACCAATCCGCGTCCGCGCTGCCGCTCGCATTGACGAACGGCAGAACTGCCAACGAGTCGCCGCGATTCTGCCGGTAATAGACCCCGGCTCCGGCCAGGATCACCACCAGCCCCGCCAACACGCGTCCACGGCTGTTCCGCACTGGCGCTACCGGCTTCTGCCCTCCCGTGGAACTCGATAAACTTCGCAGCGCGAACGCCAGGTCGTGAGCCGTTTGAAATCGCTGCGCCCGGCTCTTCGCCAGGCAACGCTCAATGATGCGATCGAGCTCCGGTGGGCTTACCTTCCCGGAATCCGCAATCGCCGGCGGTTCGTCTTTGAGGATCGCCGCCATCGTCTCCGTCGCCGACGTTCCGGTAAAGGCGCGCCGGCCGGCCACCATCTCATACAACGCGCATCCCAGCGAAAAAATATCGCTCGCCGGCTCGGCCTTCTCGCCGCGCACCTGCTCCGGTGACATGTAGCCGATAGTTCCCATAACAACCGGGCCGGCTTCGGTGAGTGTCGCTGTGTCTTCGCTCTGAGACGGCGCACTGCGGCTCTGCGCCAAGCCGAAATCGAGTATCTTCACGCGCCCGTCGGCAGTGAGAAAGATATTTCCCGGCTTGATGTCCTGATGCACGATGCCCTTGGAGTGCGCGGCCGCCAGGCCCTCCGCGATCGCCGATCCCATTTCGGCCACTTTGCGCCAAGGCAGCGGCCCCCGGCTGAGGCGCTCGCGCAAGGTCTCGCCTTCCAGCAACTCCGTAACCGCGTAGTGCACGCCGTCAGCCGAGCCTACGTCGTAGAGCACCAGAATGTTGGGGTGCGCCAACGCGGCGACGGCTTTGGCTTCGCGCTCAAACCTTGCCAGCGCCTGCGCGTCCTGCGCCAGATGCTCGGGCAGCACTTTGATTGCGACTTCGCGGCTCAGACGCGTATCGCGGGCGCGGTACACCTCGCCCATCCCGCCCGCACCGATGGGCGCGAGGATCTCGTAGGGTCCGAGGCGCGTACCCACACTTAGAGGCATGAACTTGACTGATTCTAACTGAAAAATGCTCCATGGTTTGGTCACCACCGCGAGGGCGCAAAGCACCGCTCCCGTTGGTGGCGGCTCAGCAATGCGCCGTTTTTCCGAGCCGGTAGAGTAGGAGAGAGGGCGACGCCAAATTGCGCGACCCGCTCTCCCCTCGTCGAACCGGAGATGCAGATTTCCCACGTCCGGCTCTCCTGAAAGCTCTCGCCTCAAGCATGCGCACTACCCGACAGACGGATCAGCCCCAACCGCGCCAAGTGCGGTAGCCATTGGCCTCCTTGCGGAGGACGGTAAGGTCGCTGGCTGCGTCGTTGCAGATGCCGGATCAGACGGTCCCGAACATAGCGTTCGATCTCACAGTAGGCGCTGGAGGGGTACCCGAAGGAAAAGTAGTTCATCCAGCCTTTCCGGTGACGATTCAGCTCTCCAATCAGGCTCGGGATTGGTTTATGGCACTGTTGACAGTTCGTCATTTTCGTGCAACTTCTCCCGACCAAAGGGAACGGTGATTTGGCGGGCTTTTTCAGCAGCCTGCTGGAGCCGAAACCTTCGCCTCAAGATTCTCTGCAACAATTCGATCCGTCACGGCACTAGCCACGCGTCAGCTCCATCGCCATTCCAAATTTAGGAGTCTCACTAATGCGTACTCCGGCTTCACTAGCCGCCATCGTCGACCCCGTGATCTCTGTGGTTCCCCGCACGGAGCTTCGTGACACATTGCGGCGAGCTTTCTCGGCAGAGCAAGCCGCTGTCGAAAACATCGAGGAGTTCTTCAGGATGCTCCCTTCCGCGGCATGGTCGAACGACTTCCTGTGCACCTTCTCTAATTCCTGGAAGGCAACCCACCTGAAGATGCTGGCGATTTATGGGCTTTCCTGCCGACTACAAAGGTCCGCCGAAGGCGCGGAAGAACTCGCCCGCTCCAACCTCTATCTTGCCGCGGCACGCAATGCAACAACCAGTTACGAGGACCTGGGCCTGGACTTCGATGGCCACACACACGCGGAACTCTACGACGATTTTGCGGAAGCCCTGACCGGCGGAGACCTCTGGCAGTTGCGGAAATACCGTCTCCCCGAAGCGCGCCGCTTCAGCCAATGGGTTTACCGCAACATGGTGGTGGAATCCATCCCCGATGGCTTGCTCACCAACATGTTTTCGGAGATTTACAACCACGGCGAGTATTCCATCGCTTTGCCGGCCGCAGACGCCTATTTCGAGCGGCATACTGGCCTGACCGCGGCAGAACGCCGCAAAGCCGTCACCTATATTGCGGCCCACGTGGAAGATGACGTCGAAGCCGATCACTTCCTGATAGTGGCGGAGGCCCTCGATCGCTATGAGGCGGCCGCCAAAACGAAATTCGACTCTGAGCGGGCAGCTTCCGTCTTTCGCGGCTATCTACGAAATCTCGCACCGGTAATGCAGAAGATGAACGAGATGATGCGGACTGAATTCGCCGGTGGGACATTGAAACCTCTGGCAGCCAGTGGTGTAAACGCGTAATGCCCGCATCGCAATCCGCCCTGGCGTCTCCAGGGCTAGAGGCGCCGGTACGGCGATTTGAAAAATACGAGGCTGCGGTCGAGGCAATGGCCGGCTATGAAGCAGCCTTGCGCGATAGTGCGCTGGTCAGGCGTTCGAACGGCTTAACCGTCACCGATCAGGACCAGCCGGAGGAGGTGTTCTGCCTCTTTCCGGCGCATCCCCTGCAGCCGCCCCTGGCAATCATCGGGGGGTTGGGACCGCTGGCCGGCGCCATGGCTTTCCGTCAGGCATGCGCGCGCTTCCGGAATTCCCGCGCGGTAGTGCTCTACCAGGCCTGCTCTTTGCCTGACCGCTCCGCGGTTATTTTGGGCCCGGACTCTGGATTGTCCCGCGAGCTGGCTTCGCGGCTGGCCGGCGCAGTGCGGCTGGCGGTGGACCTTGCTGGCCCGGCTGGCGAGCCCGCCCGTTGCTTCATCGCCTGTAATTCCGCACATTACTTCTGGCCGCTCCTGAAATATGACCTGCACCAGCCAGAACGAGAGTGCCAAGTGCAGATGATCTCTCTGGTGGATTCGACCCTGGAGGCACTCCGGTTCCAACCCTGTCGAAAGGCGTTAGTGCTGACCGCCGAGGGCGCCCGCCTGGGCCAGGTGTTCTCGGCGCCTTTCCGGGAAGCTGGCGTCGCCTTTGAAGAACCGCCGCCCAATTCGTGCGGCCTTTTGATGCGCGCCATCGTCGAAGGCGTGAAAGCGCTTGACGACCGCCGGGCGGTGGATCTTGGCAACGAGTTCTTCGAAACCATCCCGCGAAACGGCTCGGACTGTGACTGCGTTCTGGCCGGCTGTACGGAACTCCCGCTCATTATCGACCTCCTGCGGCTCCGTGGCAGCCCTCGAGTGGCCGCCTTTCTTTCGCGAGTGAGGATTGTCGACCCGCTGGAGGAGGCGCTCTGCCGGGCCTGATCTCCAGCCAATTTGCGCGCTTCCCCAGTTCGGCGGTGGAGCAATCCATTCCGTCCCGATTCGAGCACCAGGTGTGCCTGTATCCGGACACGCTGGCCATCGAGGACGCCGAAACGGCCCTCACCTATCGGGATCTGAACCGGTTGGCCAACCGCATCGCGCGAGCCATCCTGGCCGTGCGCGGTGAGGAGTCGGAACCGGTGGCGCTGCTCGTGGGAAATGGGGTCGCGGTGGTAGCAGCCATGTTGGGGGTGCTGAAGGCGGGGAAGTTCTATGTCGCCCTGGATGCGTCGCAGCCCATGGCGAAAACGGCGGCCATTCTCGCAGAAATTCAGCCGGCCCTGCTGATTGCGGATAACTCGCGCATGGAACAGGCTGAGGCACTGTGCCAAGCCGTGCTGAACCTCGACGCCCTGGGGCCGGGCCTTTCTGAAGAGAATCCGGAACTGGTAATTTCCGCCTCCACCCTGGCGTTCGTGGTCTTCACTTCGGGTTCCACCGGAAGACCCAAAGGAGTGATGCACGACCACGGCTACGTGCTGCATCTGACCATGGTCTATACCAACAGCGGGCAGATCTCGGCGGAGGACCGTTTGGCGTTGCTCTGCCCGGCGAGCTTTGCTGGCGCCGTGCGGGATATCTATTGCTCCCTCCTCAACGGGGCGGCGCTCCTCACCTTCGACGTGCGGCTCCAAGGCCTCACTTCGCTGGCCGCCTGGCTGCGGCAAAAACAGATCACGGTATTCTTCGCAGTGGCCACCATGTTCCGGAATTTCTGCGCCCTGCTCACTCCAGACGACCAGTTCCCGGCTGTTCGGCTGATCGAACTGGGAAGCGAACCGGTCCATGCCGGTGACGTGCAGCTCTACCAGCGGCACTTTGCCGGAGCCTGGCGGATGATCGCGAACCTGGGCGGCTCGGAGATCAGTCCCATCTGCCAGTTCCCGATCGACTCCGGAACCCCGATTGAGGGGAACTCCGTGCCAGCAGGCTATGCGGCCGAAGGGGTCGAGTTGCTGTTGCTCGATCCTGAGCGGAACCCGGTGGCCGCCGGAGATCCTGGCGAAATGGTCGTACGGAGCCGGTATCTTTCCCGCGGCTATTGGGGCCGTCCCGAGCTGACTCAGGCGGCGTTTTTGCCTGACCCGGAAGGCGGCGACCGGCGCCTGTTCCGTACCGGTGAGCTCGGCCGGCTGCTCCCCGATGGCTGTCTGGTGCACCTTGGGCGATGCGATTTTCAAATCACGATCGGGGGTCGCCGCGTGGACCCGGCTCAGGTAGAGGCATTCTTCACGGGCACCGGTCTGGTCCGCGAAGCGGCCGTAACCGCATGGGTCGATCCGGCCGGCGAACAGAATCTGGCTGCCTGGCTGGTTCCGATGCAGCCTGCGACTCCGCCACCCGTGGACGAACTGCGGGCCCTGGCGGCCCTGGCGCTACCCAGTTATATGGTGCCCGCCATCCTCGTGCTTATGGACTCGCTACCCACAACATCGACCGGCAAGCTGGACCGGCGCGCGCTGCCCGATCCGCGCGCAATCGCGCCAGCCACTGCGAAACGCCACACGGCCAGCTCCTAAGGAAGTCTCAGGAATTTTTGCGACAAATCCAAAACTCAGGACACTAGCCTCTCGTTCGACCCCGTGCTCAGAAAGACGAAGACCAAAACGTGCCGATTGGCGGCGGCAGCGGGCATCTTGCTGACAACGTTTCTTTTTAATACCGCCTGCGGCAAGCCGGGTGTCCAAGCCGCCGGCGGAGCGTCATCTCCGGCACCGGTAATCGTCCAGATCGCCGAACTCCGCACGGACATTCCGATTGTGGCCGAACTGGCGGCCAAGTTCGATGCAGACGCCACTGTAGAAGTCCGCGCCAACGTTGAGGGCCAGTTGACTGAGATGTCCTTCAAAGAAGGGCTCATGGTCAAGAAGGGGCAAATCCTCTTCCGAATCGATCCCCGCCAGTATGACGCTGCGGCGCAGTTGGCCGGGGCCTCCGTGGAAAAGGCTGAGGCGGATCTCGAAATGGCCCACGAGCAGCAGCACCTGGTGAACGCGGAATCCGCTCTGCGTCAGGCCGAAGCCGCTCTGTTGAAAGCCAATCAGGATACCGAACGGATGAAACCGCTGGCCGCGCGGCGGGCGGTGCCGGCACGGGACCTGGATGCTGCCATTGCCGCTCAGTCTTCGGCCGCGGCGGCGGTGGAGGACGCGCGCGCCACCGCGCGAACCACCGCGGTCAGCGACCGTATCGGTCTGCGGCAGGCGCAGGCCAGCGTGACTGCCGCCCGGGCAGCGCTCCAAAAGGCGGAGTTAGACCGCGAACAGACCACCATCCGCGCTCCCATCAGCGGTCTCATCGGCCACCAGTACGTGTCAGTGGGCAACTACGTGGGACGCGGAGAGTCCAATCTGCTCGCCCACGTTTCCCAGATCGATCCGATAAAAGTCGAGTTCAGTATTTCTGAAAAGCTCTATTTGCGCACTCATGACACGGTCGACCGCAAGGCACTGGATCACCTTGAACTGATACTCGCCGACGACAGCGTATACCCATTTCTGGGCCGCTTTACGAGCATCGCTCGCGCCGCGGACGAGAAGACAGGAGATCTTCTGCTAACGGCGAGATTCCCTAATCCCAAGGGCATTCTCCTGCCCGGGATGTCTGGGCGCGTGCATCTAACCGTGGATAAGCGACGGAATGCCGTACTCGTTTCGGAACGGGCATTGTTCGATGCACAGGGGTCGAAGGCCGTCTATATAGTGACTGCCGAGAACAAGGCCGCCCTCCGCACCGTCGTCACCGAGGGCAGCTACCAAGGCAAGAGCATCATCATCAAGGGGCTGGGCGGTGGTGAAACGGTGATCGTCGAGGGAAGCGGAAAGATCAGACCCGGTCAATCGGTGAGCCCGCAGAAGGCAGCACCGTGAATCGCTTGACCACAAGCGTATCTTTCGCGGCATTGCTCGCAGCCGGCTGTGGCGGCACTCGCTACCAGCGGCCTGACGTTCCCACTCCGCCGAACTATCGCGGAGAGGTATACAACGCGGAGCCAAAGAGTCTGGGCGAACTCAAGTGGCAGGACGTTATCCGCGACGACGAGTTGGCGAGGCTCATCGAGGAAGCGTTGGCCCATAACTTCGACGCACAAATTGCAGCGGCGCGCGTGTTAGAAGCCCGCGCACAACTTACGATCTCGCGATCGGCCCGCCTTCCCGCGCTTGACGCACAGTCCGGTTACAGTAACCTCCGGGCTCTGGCAATCGACAGCAGCGACACCAACCTCTCCGTCAGCCTGGGTTGGGAGCTAGACCTGTGGGGACGCATCCGCAACGCCAACGTTGCCGCGCGCGCCGCCTTATTGGCCAGTGAGGAGGCGCGGCGCACGGTCTTGCAAACGCTATTGAGCGATGTGGTGAACGCTTACTTCCTGTTGCGCGATCTGGATCTCGAGCGCGAGATCACCAATCGCGATCTAAAGCTGCGCCAGGATTCGCTCGATCTGGTGCAGCTCCGTGTGGACAACGGCTATTCCTCCGAGATCGAACTCCGCCAAGCCGACGTGCTGGTGAAGAGCGCACGCACGGCGCTCACCAGCCTGGAACTGCAGACTGAGCAGACCGAAAACGAGCTCAGCATCCTGCTGGGCCGGAATCCCGGACCGATTGTGGTTAGCCGCGGCTCAGTCGACGAGGCGTTGTTTACCGGTGTTCCCCCCGGCCTGCCATCGACGCTGCTCGACCGGCGGCCAGATATTCGCCAGGCGGAGCAGCAACTGATCGGCGATCACGCCCTGGTGGCTGTAGCTAGAGCCGCGTTCTTCCCCACAATCTCGCTTACAGCATCGACGGGATTTGCCAGCTCCGCTCTGCTCAACCTTTTCTCGCCCACGAACGGAACCTGGCTGTTCGGTCCGGTCGGAAATTTGCCGATCTTCCACGCCGGAGCCATCCGGGCCGAGGTGCGCATCGCCGAGGCGCGGCGCCAGGAGGATCTGCTCGCCTACCAGCAGACCGTGCAAAGGGCCTTCCGCGAAGTGGCCGACTCACTGGCCGGCTCACGAAAGCTGGCGGAGCTCCGGACCGAGCAGACGGAACTCGTGGAGAGTCTGCGCCAGGGGGCGGAGCTCGCCGATCTGGCATACCGCGGTGGCCTTGTCAGTTACCTCGAATACCTCGATTCCGAACGGCAATTACTGGACGCAGAGCTGCAGCTGGTTCAAATCCGTCGCCAGGAATTAACCAATGTCGTCACGCTGTATCGCTCTCTGGGCGGCGGCTGGCAGTGAGGAGTTTTGCCATTGACGATTAGCCCGGCACAGGCGAACGCGCTCGGCCCGGTCCGAGTCTGGCCACCTTTGCGCGTTCAGGAATGTTTCGAGGCGCTGGCGGACCAGCAACC
>Ga0335080_10004599_pt1 | contig 14061 bp, 15 predicted proteins | sample Lox_Sample_34_FD_206720 | JGI IMG/M metagenome (GOLD analysis project Ga0335080, IMG submission 206720) | Soil microbial communities from Loxahatchee National Wildlife Refuge, Florida, United States - Lox_Sample_3.4 | ecosystem: Environmental > Terrestrial > Soil > Wetlands | place: USA... | reverse complement strand
AGGTGCGCCGGTCGGCACCGTCTGCGCGTGGTGCAGGCGCAGCGTTCCCAGCGTCGGGTGCTCGAGCGTCTTGGTGCCGCGCTGGGTGTCGGTGACCTCGTGCTCACCCCACCACTGGGCAAACCGCGCGCTGCGCTCGTGCAACTCGGCGATGAACCGCTCATAGTCGGGCTCGCCGGCGTGCCGCGCGTACTCGCTGCGAAACCGCGCCACCATGTTGCGCGCGGTGGCGTCACGCCCCGGGTTCTCGCGCGCTTCGCCCGGATCGACCATCAACAGCCAGAGCAGCGAGCGGCGCTCCGGCGCCAGGTGGTCGAGCGAGCCGAACAACGCCGATGCGGCCCGGTTCCAGGCCAGGATTCGGGTCATCGGACCGAGCAGGTACGCCGGCGTGGGGTGCAGCCCCTCGACCAGCGACGCGAGCAGCGCGCGGCCGTCGTCGTCCTCGGGAGGCTGGACCGCGGCGCCGTTGGGCAGCGGCACGCCGTTGGGCAGCGGCATCTCCACGCGTGCGAGGGCGAACAGCGTCGTCCGCTCGGCCGTATCGAGCCGCAGCGTTCGCGCCAGCGCGTCGAGCACCTCGGGCGAGGGATTGATGTCGCGACCCTGCTCGAGCCACGTGTACCACGACACCCCCACGCCGGCGAGCGCAGCCAGCTCCTCCCGTCGCAGACCCGGCGTGCGGCGCCGCCCGCCGTCATCCGGGAGGCCGACGTCGGCCGGCGACAGTCGCGCACGGCGCGAGCGCAGAAACGCGCTCAGCTCGTCACGTCGGGAAGGCGAGGAGGCGACGGGCATCGGCTGCGCGATCGACGGTAGCACCGGCCTGCCTGGGCCCCCACCGGCCCTACCCGATCGCGGGGTCACGGTCACGCAGCCAGCGCCAGAACGGCGACCCGGGTGCGTTGTGCCCGGGGGAGCGCCGGCGCACGGCGCGGAGGTCGCGAGACAGATCGAGGCTGCGGATCGGGATCGGGACGAGCGCGCCCGCGCGCTGCTCGGCTTCGATTGTGAGCTCGGACAGGAGCGCGAAGCCGCCGCCGGCGAGAGCGCGCTTGAGGCTTTGAAAGCTCGCGGCCTCCATCGCCGGGGTCAGCTCCACTCCGGCCTGCGCGAGCGCGGCCTCGGCCACCGCCCGGGTGCCGGAGGCGGTCTCGCGCGTGAGATATGGCTCCGAGAGCAGCTCGCGAGGTGTGATCGAACGTCGCCGTGCCCAACGGTGGCCGGCGGCGACCACGACCACAAGCCGGTCTCGGGCGATGACGATCGACTCGAGCCGGGCGAGTGGATCGAGCCCTTCGACGAATCCGATGTCGGCGCGTTCGTGGCGAACGGCGTCGAGCACCCCGCGCGAGTTGACGATCGCGAGCTGGACGCGGATCTCCGGGTGGAGCGAGCGGAACGCCGCGAGCCAGCCGGGCAGGAGAAACTCGCCGATGGTGAGGCTCGCACTGAGCCGAAGATCCGTCGCGGCGTCCGCCTGGAAGAGCTGCGCGGTGTGCGCGACGTCCGCCAGGGCTTCCAAGGCTCGTTTCGCGGGCGGGTAGACGGTCTGCCCGAGCGCCGTCGGTCGCACGCCGAACCGCCCGCGCTCGAGCAGCCGGCCTCCGATCTGTCGCTCGAGGCTCTGGATCCGCTTCGTGACCGCCGATTGGGTGAGCTGCAGCGCGTCGGCGGCGGCCTGCACGCTGTCCCCCTCGACCGCGGCCACAAACGCGGCCAGCTCGCTGCCGGGCAGGGGGTTCGCCTCCGATCCGAGGGTGGTCACAGACGAACCATACATTCCGAGTGGGAATGGATTGCGGCCCGATTTGACTGGTTCGGGCGCCGTCCGGGCTCGACCATTCCGTCCATGGATGAGCGTGCCGGCGATGTCTTCCGCAATCTCGGGCCCAACTGGTTTGCCTCGGTCATGGGCACGGGGATCGTGGCCAACGCGGCGGTGCTCCTGCCGGTGCACATCGCCGGCTTGAACGATCTTGCCCTCGGCGTGTGGCTCTTGGCCGCGGCGATGCTGGTGACGCTGGTCCTCGCCACCGGCGTGCATTGGCTCCGCTACCCCGACCGGGCGCGCATGCACCACCACGACCCGGCGATGGCCCCGTTCTACGGCGCGCCGCCGATGGCGTTCCTGACCGTCGGCGCAGGCGCACTGCTGGTCGGGCACCGGATCGTCGGGCTTGGCCCCGCGGTACGGATCGACGAGATCCTTTGGATGCTCGGCACCGTCACCGGACTGCTGAGCACGGTCGCGATTCCGTACCTGATGTTCACCGATCACCACCTCACGCCCAGCAACGCGTACGCCACGTGGCTGATGCCGGTGGTGCCCCCGATGGTGTCGGCCGCGACCGGCGCGGCGCTGATCGCCCACCTGCCCCCCGGCCAGCCGCGCCTCACGCTGCTGCTGGCGTGCTACGCGATGTTCGGCGTCAGCCTCCTCGCCTCGCTCGTCACGATCACCCTGGTCTGGGGACGGCTCATCTTCCACGGCCCCGGCCCTGCCCGCCTCATACCGACCCTCTGGATCGTGCTCGGCCCGCTTGGCCAGTCGGTCACCGCCGCCGGCCTCCTCGGCACGGCCGCCTCCAGCGCGATCCCCGCCCCGTACTCGACCGCCCTGCACGCGATGGGCGTGATCTACGGCGTGCCCGTCTGGGGCTTCGCCATCACCTGGCTGGTGATCGCCGCCGCCATCACCGTGAAGACCGCGCGGGAGCACCTGCCGTTCTCACTCACCTGGTGGAGCTTCACCTTCCCCGTCGGCACCGTGCTCACCGGCACCTCGGTCCTGGCGGTCTCCACCGGCGCCACCGTCCTGCGCTACGCCAGCGTCGCGCTGTACGCGCTGCTCGTCACGGCATGGATAACGGTCGCCACCCGAACCGCCCGCGGAGCGGTGCGGGGCGACATCTTCCTGCCCGCTCCGGTCGCCGCCTCGGTGGCGCCGACCGGCTGAGCGACACCCGCGATCTCACGGGCTCAACTCCTCGATGTGGCCCGGTCGTTCACAACGTGTGACCAGGATGTTCACATGTGATCTGTCTTAGTCGGTGAGCCTGAACGGCGGTTGCCGTCGGGCTACCTCGGCGGGGGAAACAAGAACTGGAGGTATTGCATGCACTCTGCCCGGATCAGGCAGGGCTGGCGCTTCGCTGTCCCGATCGGACTCGTGGCCGCGGTCACGATGGTGATCGGGTTGTCAATGGGAGGCTCGGCCGCCGCGACGCCGTCGTCGTCGGTGGTCGTCAACGAGGTGTACGGCGGCGGGGGCAACTCCGGCGCGACCTACACCAACGACTTCATCGAACTGGCCAACCGCGGGTCCTCCGCGGTCGACCTCAGCAGCTACTCGGTCCAGTACCACTCGAGCGGCGCCACCGGCAGCTGGCAGGTGACCCCGCTGACCGGATCGATTCCGGCCGAGGCGGTGTACCTGATCGGCGAGTCGCAAGGGACGGGTGGCACGCAGTCGCTGCCAACGACGCAGGACGCCGGCACGATCGCGATGTCGGCGACAGCCGGCACGGTGGCGCTGGTGCACGGCGACACCGCGCTGACCTGCAGCGACTCGGCCGCGTGCCAGGCGGGCTCGGTCGACCTCGTCGGCTACGGCACGGCGGCGATCAATGAGACCGCGCCGGCCACGGGCGCGTCCAACACGCAGTCCGAGCAGCGCACCAGCGCGCCCGACAGCGACAACAACGCAAACGACTTCACCGCGGGAGCGCCGACGCCGGGCGCGGCCAACGGCGGGTCGAGCGGGGGCGGCGATGGTGGCGGCGGTACTCCCGGCCCGCTGCGCATCCATGACATCCAGGGGACGACATGGGTCTCGCCGCACAATGGCGACCAGGTCACCAACGTGCCCGGGATCGTCACCGGGCTCCGCACCTCAGGCTCGAGCAAGGGCTACTGGATTCAGGACCCGAACCCGGACGACAACCCCGCCACGAGCGAGGGCGTGTTCGTCTACACGTCGTCGTCGCCGAGCGTGGCGGTCGGCGATTCCGTGCTGGTCTCGGGCAAGGTGCAGGACTATTACCCGCTGGCCGGCGGCGACACTGTGTCGTCGACGTCCAACCTGTCGGTGACCGAGATCGAGGACCCGACGGCAAGCGTGCTCTCGCACGGCAACGCCCTGCCGGCTCCAGAGGTGATCGGACCGTCGACGGTCCCCGACACCTACGCGCCGGATCTCGGCGGCGGCAACATCGAGTCCACCCAGATCCAGCCCGCTCGATCGGCCCTGGACTTCTGGGAGTCCCGCGAGGGGATGCGCGTGGAGGTCGACAACGCTCGCGTGATCGGCCCGTCCGACAGCTTCGCCGAGGAATACGTCACGACGAAGCCGTCGCAGGCCGAGACGTATCGCGGCGGCGCCGAGTTGCTCGGCGAGAACAAGATGCCGTCGGGGCGTGTCGAGGTCGTCGCCGCCGACGGGACGAATCCCGAGGTCAACGTGGGCGACGCTTTCCAGGGCGCCACGGTTGGGCCGGTGGACTACTCCCAATACGGGGGTTACCTGATCGCGGCCACGCAACTGGGCACGGTGCAGCACAACAACCTGGCACCGGTCAAGGCCACGCCGCAGTCGCGCGATCAGCTCTCGATCGCGACCTACAACGTGGAGAACCTCGCTCCGGGCAATCCTGACTCCAAGTTCCAGCGCCTCGCCCAGGGCGTGGTGACGAACCTGGCCGATCCGGACATCGTCGCGGTCGAGGAAGTCCAGGACAACGACGGGGCCACCGATGACGGCGTGGTGGCCGCGGACCAGACGCTGACCAAGCTGACCGCGGCGATCGTCAGCGCCGGCGGGCCGCACTACTCCTGGCGGGAGGTCGATCCGGTCAACGACCAGGACGGCGGCCAGCCGGGCGGCAACATCCGGGTCGTGTTCCTCTACAACCCGAGCACGGTGTCATTCGTGGACCGCGGCTCGTCCTCGGTGAACCGCTCGACCACGGGCACGCAGGTCGTCCCGCGCTTCGGCCAGCCCGACCTCACGCTGTCGCCGGGGCGAATCGACCCGACCAACCCGGTGTGGACGTCGAGCCGCAAGCCGCTCGTCGGGGAGTTCCAGTTCCACGGCCGGCCGGTGTTCGTCATCGCCAACCACTTCGACGCGAAGCTTGGCGATCAGAACCAGGACGGCCGCGACCAGTACCCGGCGCAGTCCTCAGCGACCCAGCGCGCCGGCCAGGCAGAGGCGGTGCACGATTTCGCGCAGCGGATCCTGCATGTCAACCCCCTGGCCGACATCGCCGTGCTGGGCGATCTGAACGACTACCAGTTCAGCCCCGCACTGTCGGTGCTCAAGACCGGGACGGCGGACGGCTCCGGCCGCCCGATCCTGACCGATCTGATCGGCACGCTGCCGGTCAACCAGCAGTACACCTACGACTACGAGGGCGTCTCAGAGGTACTCGACCACATCCTGGTCAGCCCCGGCCTAGATCGTGGGCCCCAGTACCAGGTCGTGCACATCAACTCCGAGTACGCCGACCAGGCCTCCGACCACGACCCTCAGGTGGTCCGCGTCCGGCCATAGGTCCCGTCTCAGCGGTCCCGTCCCCCCGGTCGTCCGGGGGGGCGGGATCGGTAGCCTGAGATGGGTGGCTACCTCCCCAGACGACGCACCGCCCGCCGCAGGTCCTTACCTACAGACCGTCTCCGGACGGTGGGTCAACCCGTTCGACCCGGACCCGGCGCAGTTCGACCCCGGCGACATCGCCCGGGCGTTGGCCAACCAGTGCCGGTTCGGCGGCCACAGTCGCGTCTTCTACTCGGTCGCCCAACACTGCGTGATCGTGTCGCGTGTCGTCGAGGAGCGCGGCGGCGACGTCGAGGACGTCTTCGCCGCGCTGATGCACGACGCCGGCGAGGCCTACCTGGGCGACATGCCGCATCCGCTCAAGCACCGTAGCCCGCTCGGGGCGGCGTTCCGGAGGCTCGGCTCGAGGAGGCGATCCGCGACCGGTTCAAGATCAAGGCCGACGTCCCGGAGATCAAGCGCGTCGACCGCGCGCTCCTGGCGACCGAGCGGCGCGCCTTCAGCGCCGAGGTCTGGCACTGGCCCGAGCTCGACGACGTCGAGCCCCTTGACCTCGAGCTCACCGCGTGGTCGCCCGACGAGGCGGCCGACGAGTTCGCCAAGCGGTACGCCGAGCTAGACGCCCGGCGCTGACGGGCGTAACCGACCCATAACGGCGTTACGGCGCGGTTATGCCGGCGGCACTACACCTGACGCGTGATCCGCAAGGGCATCGTCTGGGGCAGCTTGGCGGTCGGCTGCGTGGTCGCTCTCGCCGCCTGCGGCTCCTCGCACAAGCCGAGCACGAACGCGGCCGCGGGGAGCTCCTCGCGCGCGCTCGCGTTCGCCAACTGCATGCGCTCGCACGGAGTGCCAAGCTTCCCCGACCCAGCCGGCGGAGGCAGCGGAATCCAGCTCGGCGGCACGGGGGTCAACCCGCAGTCCCCGGCGTTCAAGTCCGCGCGCAAGGCATGCGGCGGGCTTGCCCCCGGTCGCCCGGGCGGCCCGCCGGCCACGCAGAGCCAATTCCTTGCCGCGCTGAAGTTCTCCCGGTGCCTGCGCACGCATGGCGAGCCGGACTTCCCCGATCCCACGCGCTTCGATGGTCCTCCCGGCCCGATCTTGATCATCGGACCCGGCCTGTACTTCCGGGTGAGCACGAGCTTCAACCCGGATGCCCCGGCCGTGCATCAAGCCATCGCCGCCTGCGGGGGCCGCTGACGCCGTCAGATCATCGTTTGTCGGGCGGGATGTCCGACAGCTCCTCGGTGAGCTGGGCGACCTGATCCGTGGTGTACCGCAGGCTGCGGCGTTGGGTGTCGGGCGGATCGTGCTCCAGGCCGGCGCCGGGACGCCAGGCCCGTCTGGGTCGGATCGGGCGAGGCACCAGGCCTCCTCCGCAGTTGGGGCACACGTTGCGCAGCACGTTCTCGACGCACTCGGCGCAGAAGGTGCATTCGTAGCTGCAGATACGCGCGTTCGCCGCGTCGGGCGGAAGATCGGCGTCGCACAATTCACAGTTTGGGCGCAGGGCAAGCATGGATCTCCCGATGGTCGTGATCGGACGCGGACTCTACGGACACGGTGATGCGCGTTTCGCCCGGCTCAGATTCCCGTCATGTGCGAGATCGTCGTCCGGTGGGCCTTGTTGAAGTCGACGGCACGCCACGTCTCGACGTTGCCGTCGACCGTGTAGTCGGCGATACGGGGGTTCGAGAACTCGAGCTCCACCCGCCCGAAGTTCAGGTGCTGGCCGCTCTGATCGACGATCGGCGTCGTGACCTTCAGCATCGGGATCTTGCCCCCGTCCCTCGAGAGCCGTTCGAGTCCGGCCGAGTGTCGGCCGCGTTTGGAGGTGATCTCCACTGTGTATGGGTCCTTCCCGGACGCCCAGGCGTCGGCGTTGCCTCCGAGGATCTTGATCGCCGGCAGCTTGCCGACGTGGACCGTACCGTGGTCCTTCGTCGCCGGCACGCGCGCGAGTACCTCGCGCGTGGCGCGGTTACCGATCTGCCGCTGGAGCCCAAGCACCGGGTTGGCCGTGCGGCGCGTTACCGGGGCATCGGCGCTGCCCGAGACGATCTCGCTTCCCTTCCCCGTCTGTCGCACCGCGGTCAGCCTCCCAGCGACGCGACGACCCGACCCGCCGCGGACTTGCCCCCGCGGGCAACGTCGAACTCCCAACGTGCGCCATCGCTGAACGTGATCGTCAGCGGACACGCCAGCGTCCCGCCGCCCAGCTCGGCTCTCGTCACGTCGCTGAGCGCCGCGCGAGCGACCACCTCGTCGGTCAGCTTCAGCTTCATCAGACCCTGCTTGGCCCGCACCACCGCGACATCGTTCTCGCCGACAGCCAGATAGGCGTCGCGGCCGAACTCGGGGGTACCGGCGAGCGCCGGCGAGGAGCGATGAGTGACTCGGTCGGCAGCGACCGAACCGATCACCCCGCCCAGTTCACTTGCCCCGACCTTCGAAACCATCTTCTTCGCGGTTCCCCTGCGATTGATCCAGGTGCCCGCGACCTGACGACCGCCCAGCGCACCGGACGCATCAGCCATGGTGACCTCCACTTATTGATCGGATTGTGCTTCGCAGGCCCATGACGCTGAGGCGGGACGATTTGTTCCCGCCCCGGCAGGAAGGATTCGGCCGCGGCAGCGTCCTGGTCACAGACAGCGGTCACCCATCAGACGTCTGATGACTCGCCTACTCGTTCTGAAGCGACTCCTCCCCCTTGCCGCCGGCGTGGCTCTCCTGTCGGCATGCGGAGGCCAACGCGCGATCGACCCTGCCACGACGGCGAGCTACGTCGGCCATGTGGTGTTTCAGCAGACCGGCTTCCGCCCGGTGGACATCCGATGCCCATCCGGCATCCGCGCCACAGCGGGCGGGCGGCTCAACTGTCACTTCACCGGCCCCGAGGGTCCCTACACCGCGTATCTGCGCATCGTGAAGGTCAAAGGCCGCCACGTGGCCTTCCAACTGGACACGCAGCCGTCGAGCTGGCCGGCGCCGAAGCTCGGCTGACCGGCCCAGGCGCCTCCGGGACGCGCCCTGGCTAGGATGGCGCGTCTATGCCCAGCCGGTTCGGCGTCTTCGACCACATCGAGAACATCCCCGGCACCCCGACGAGCCAGCTGTTCAAGGATCGCCTCGAGCTGATCCGGATGGCGGACCAGGCGGGCTTCGCGGGCTACCACTTCGCCGAACACCACGGCAGCGACCTCTGCATGGCGCCGAGCCAGGAGCTGTTCATCGCCGCGGCGTCGCAGGTGACCAGCGACATCCGGCTCGGGCCGATGGTGAAGCTGCTGCCGATGCACCATCCGGTCCAGATCGTCGAGGACATGTGCGTGATCGATCAGCTGACCGAGGGCCGGCTCGAGTTCGGCGTCGGTCGTGGGCCGGTGCCGATCGAGCAGCACTGGTTCAGCCACGAGTGGTCGGAGGCTCGGGATCGCTTCACCGATGTGCTCGGCATCGTCGTGCGAGCGCTCGAGACCGGGGAGATCTCGTCCGAGAACAGCCGGTTCTTCGACTTCCCGACGATGCCGATGGCGATCCGGCCCTTCCAGGAGAAGATCCCGTTCTGGTACCCGGGCAGCCCGAACGTCGCCGGCCGCTACGGGATGAACCTGATGTGGCCGGGCAAGATCAGCCCGGAGGCCTACGAGCAGTACGTCCAGGCCTGGGAGGAGTACGAGGGCGACGACATCCGGCTGGAGGGGTCAAACGGGAAGCCGAGGGTCGGCTACAGCATGCTGCTGGCCATCGCGCCGGCCGAGGACGAGGCGCTCGACATCGCCCGCCGGGGCATGGAGGGCCTGGTCCGCCGAACGCAGAACGCGCATCGGTTCGACCACCTCGTCGCCACCGAAGAGGAGTGCTACGCCGCCCAGGGCCCCCTGCGCGCGATCCACGCCAACATGGATCTCGCCATCCAGTTCGGCGCCGGCACGCCTGCTCAGATCGCCGAGCGTGTCGCCGCGCTGCTCGACGACGGAATGGCCGACTACATCTGCTTCATGTTCCCGACCGGGGACATGGGCTACGACGAGGCCAAGCGCACGCTCGAGCTGTTCGTGACCGAGGTCATGCCACAGCTCGAGCCGTCGACCGCCGCGCAGGGATAACGGGCCTGCGGTCGCTGAGCCGTAGTCTTGGGGGCGTGGAGGTGACGTTCACCAAGCTGACCGGGCGCCGGTATCGGATGTCCGTGGTGCGCGAGCGCGGACCCGAGCTGGCGCCGCGTCAGGCCCCGGGATACGACGAGTACCTGCCCCACGAGGCCGTTCACATGCTGGTCGAGCTGGAGGCCGGGCTGGCCGGTGGCGTCTTCGGTCGCCTGGCCGCCGGTCAGAGCAACATCTTCTGGACCGCCGATCCGACGCTCGGACCGCGTCAGCGGCGACGCGAACGAAAGCGCCGCCCGACCGAGCAGGAACGCGCCGACATGGCGCGCTCGGAGTTGCTCGCCTCAGCGTGCCCGCCCCTGTGGGAGCTGCGAACCGGCCACCGCACCGAACCGCCCGACTGGTTTTCTCGGCTGGGGCCGGACGTCGCCACGTCGACGCTCGTCGAGCGAATCGTCGATCGCCTCGATGCGTTCGCCGCCCGCTGGCACGCGCTGCCGCCAGGCAACAGCATCACGCTGGGGTGGCCGGCATGACGACGCTTACCACCGAACCGCTCGCCCCGCTGCTCGACCGTCTGTTCAGCGAGGCGGAAGGGCCGGGGCCGGCCAGGGCCGGCGGCGGCCTGGCCGAGCTATCACCCGAGCAGCGCGCCTCGCTCAGCGCAAGCACCCGTGAGAAGGAGTACCTCACGTTCTACGCCCTCGCGAAGGACGCCTACCTCGCCGTCGATCGCGAGACCGCGGAGCTCCTCTACATGCTCGTGCGCTCGACCGGCGCACGGTCGGTCGTCGAGTTCGGCACCTCGTTCGGCATCTCGACGCTCCATTTCGCGGCCGGCCTGCGCGACAACGGCGGCGGGCGGGTCATCACGACCGAGTTCGAGCCGTCGAAGGCCACGCGCGCGCGTGAGAACTTTGCTGCCGCCGGACTCGCCGACCTGATCGAGCTCCGCGAGGGTGACGCGTTGGACACCCTCGCGGACGATCTCCCCGATGACATCGACGTCGTGTTGCTCGACGGCGCGAAGGGCCTCTACCTGCCCGTTCTCGAACTGATCGAGGATCACCTCAGACCAGGCGCGATGATCGTCGCCGACAACGCCGACCGTACTCCGCAGTATCTGGACGTCGTGCGCTCCGCCGACCGCGGGTACATGTCCGTCCCGTTCGCCGACGACGTCGAGCTGTCGATGCGTCTCGGCTGACTCATGGAGGGCGTCGAGGCGCAGCGCACGTACTGGGACGAGTACTACCGGGGCCTCGACGAGCGGGGCTCCGACTTGGACTGGGGCGGTCGCTGGACCGCTCCGTTTCTCCCGCTGCTGACCGCGGCCGGTGCTCGCGACGTACTCGAGCTCGGCTGCGGGACGGGGAATGACTCGGCGCGGCTCGCGCGTGCGGGGTTCCACGTCGTGGCCATCGACCTGTCGAGCGAGGCCGTTGCGGCGGCCCGGGAGAAGTACGGCGATCTCGTGGACTTCCGGATGGTGGACATGGCCTCGGGCCTCCCGTTCGCCGAGGCCAGCTTCGACGCCGTGATGTCGAACGTGGCACTGCACATGTTCACCGATTCGGTGACCCGCGCGGTGGTCGCGAACGTGCGGCGCGTGCTCCGCGCGGGCGGGCTGTTCCTCTTTCACGTCAACGCGCACGACGACCGCCCGCTCCGACAGCGCGCACGCCCCGTCTTGCGCGAGCTGGAGCCCGACTACGTCCTCGAGGAGGCCGGTCAAACGGTCCGCTTCTTCTCGCGGGCCCACCTGGACGATCTCCTTGCCGGCTGGGAGGTGGCGGTGCTCGACCATCTGGAGATCACGCACGCACGCCCAGACGTGCCCTGCAAGCGGGTCTGGCGCGTCGCCGCCCGAAGCTGATGGGTCTGAACCGTCCCGACCCGAGTCGGCTGAGCGAGGAGCCCATCGCCTCGGCCACGTCGGCCGACCCTGCGGCGGGCGCCAGCGCTGCTCGCCGATGACCCGGGCCTGGCACACGTCGCGCTCACGACCGTCGACGGGCTGTTGATGGCCGCCGTCGAGGGGTGGCGATCTCCAGACGATGCTCCGGCTGCTCGACGCCGGAGCGCGCGTGGACGGCGATCCGAACAGCGAGGAGATCCCGCTCGGGCACGCCTGCTAGCGCCGGCGCGTGGAGATGACTCGCGAGCCTGTCCCGCGCGGAGCGGCGCTCTCCTTCCGTGACGGCGGGAGTGCGATCGGCGCCGCCCTGCACGGCTCCCGGCACTGCCACGACCCCGAGGGCGGCCCCCGATGCGCCTGCTCGAAGAGATCCCCAAGCAGCCCTACGCCGAAATCGTGCGAATCCTCCTCGACGCCGGCGCCCCATCCCCGAGCGAATCGGCGGCGAGCCCACAGGCGTGCTCAGTGCCGAACTCGGCGTCGACCAGCCTTAGTGACCCGGCGAAGAGCGGTTCAATAAGCAATATTCCTTGAGCATCTCGGCCAACCCGACGGAGGCCGGGGATGCTGATCGGCCCGATCAATCGCCAGCATCTATCCGGAGGGATGGGTTCATGGCATTGACCCTCGGGCCCGCGCGGATTAAAGTGTCACCGTGGGCAACGACAACCCGTCCGGCCCATGCCGGCGGGAGCACGAAGGGGGTGCTTAGGCATGCCGGTGGACATTGCGATCCTCGCCGCCACGCTCGTAAACCAGGTCCTCGTCCCGTTCTTCAAGAAGTCCGGGGAGAACGTCGAAGACAAGTTGAGCGAGTCGGTGAGCGACGGCGCGGCGAAGTTTGCGACCAGTATGGCGAGCAAGCTGTGGAGTCGGATTACGTCCCGGTTCACATCCGACCGCGACCATTTCCTCACCACCAGCTTCAGCGATGACCCGGACGCGGCTAGCGCCCTGTTGATCAAGCAACTCGTCGAGAAAATGCGCGAGGACCCGGAGTTCCGCGACGAGCTGGCCCAACTGGCCTCGGCCAAGGACCCGGATGGTGCCGGTGACGTCGTCCAGATCTTCAACTCGGGAAACTTCGTCGATGCTCGCCAGGCTCACGTGGAGCATGGGTTCATCGCAGCAAGCGTCGGAACGGTAAATCCGAGCCCGGCCACAGGTCAGACGCACGCACCGCCGCCCCCCTCTATCGAACAGTCGTAGGGGGTTATCGGTGTCTCCCGGGTCGCATACGCTCCAGGCGCTGGTGGAGCGGCCGGTCCCGCTCGTCGGACGCGATTACGAGTTTGCGCGCGCGATGGCCGTTCTCAGAGCCCGGCGATCTGCGGTTGTGCTGCTGGAGGGTCGACCCGGCATGGGAAAGAGCACGTTCTTGCGCCAGATCGAGGTGGAGGCGGGTGCCATCGGTTGGCGGGTCGCCCGTGCCGACGCGCACGGCGCGCTGACAGTCACCCCGGGCACCACTCCGGCCGACATCGACGCGCGCATTCGCCAACTGCTGGACCTACCCGTCCTCGGGCCGGAAGCCGGGCCAGACTCATCCACGGGCAAGCTCGCCCAGTTCGTGGCGACCAGCGCCGCCCAGGCCCTGAAGCTGACTGCCGCCAGACGATTTGGGACCGATTCCGACAAGGACCCAGAAGACGGCGCTGGTTCCGGCACTGGAATCGACGAGGGCTTCCTGGGTCGCTACCTCGAAGGGGCCGCGCGGTGGGTGGGCGGCCTCCTCCCCGGCGGTTTCGCTCAGTTGCTCGAGGATCTCCGGGCTTGCGCGCCGGTCCTCGTCATGGTGGACGGCTGCCGTCCAAGTTCCCAATTCAGCGCCGCCTTCACCCGTGCCCTCCTCGCGATCGCGGTGACCGGTGACCCCATCGTGGTGATGATCGCCGACACCGAGGACGCGCTGCGCGGGCTGGGCAGCGTGGCCACCGAGACGCTGCGCTTCCACGATGTCCCGGAGGAAGAGATCCGTGACTACTTCGCCCACGTCCTGGCTGACCTGGATCCGCCGCTCGAGCCCGCTGAGTTGGCGCATTACGCCCAGACCGCGACGCGGAGCCCGGACATCATTGGTCCGCTTACGCGAATCCTCGCGGTTGATCGTAGAGACGGACGACCGTGACTGCCGGTAACGACAGTCGGCCGTTTGTCGATCGGCACCACGAGCGAGGCCTGCTGGGACGCGTGGCGCGTCGCGAGGAGCCAATCCGTCTCGTGTCCATCTGCACGGGCAAGTTCGGCAAGACGTCGCTACTGGTCTGGCTTGAGGAGCATTGCCGATCCGAGTGCAAGCTGCCGACCGCCCGGGTGGAGCTCGACAAGCGGACGGATAAGACTCCGTTCGATCTCGTGGTAAGAATCCTGGTCGAGCTGCGTTCGACCTTCCAGTTCCCGCGGTTCGACTACTGGGATTTGGCGCGGACCGACGAGGACTTCGTGCCGTTTCGTAGCGTGGTGGCTCCCGTCGG
>Ga0335080_10004598_pt1 | contig 14062 bp, 11 predicted proteins | sample Lox_Sample_34_FD_206720 | JGI IMG/M metagenome (GOLD analysis project Ga0335080, IMG submission 206720) | Soil microbial communities from Loxahatchee National Wildlife Refuge, Florida, United States - Lox_Sample_3.4 | ecosystem: Environmental > Terrestrial > Soil > Wetlands | place: USA... | reverse complement strand
GCTCGTCTTCGTGGCGGGCATGGAGGCCTGGACGCCTCTCCGCGACGTGCCGAAGTTCCAGCCGCACCTGCCTGCCGCCGCCCCGCCGCCCCCTTCCGTGCCGCCCGCGTTCGCGGCACCCCCCGGGTTCCAGTCCCCGGAGATCGACTACCGGATCGTCGGCGAGGACCTGCAGTTCGTCGAGGTCGAGCTCGACCCCGGCGAGAGCGTCGTGGCCGAGGCCGGCGCGCTCATGTACATGACGGCCGGGGTCCAGATGGAGACGATCTTCGGCGACGGCAGCGCGCTGAGCCAGGGCGGAGGCCTGATGGGAGCGCTCCTCGGCGCCGGCCGGCGCGTCCTCACCGGCGAGAGCCTCTTCATGACCATCTTCACCGCGCAGGGCGGCACGAAGGAGAAGGTCGCCTTCGCCGCTCCCTACCCCGGGCGCATCGTGCCGATGGGCCTCGGGACGCTCGGCGGCGAGCTCGTCTGCCAGAAGGACTCGTTCCTCTGCGCGGCCCGGGGCGTCTCGATCGGCATCGCCTTCCAGAAGAGGCTCGGCGTGGGCCTCTTCGGCGGCGAGGGCTTCATCATGCAGCGGCTGCAGGGGAACGGCCTCGTCTTCGTCCACGCCGGCGGCATGCTCACCGAGATGGAGCTCGCCCCCGGCCAGACGCTGCGGCTCGACACCGGGTGCCTCGTGGCCCTCCAGCCTTCCGTCACCTACGACGTCCAGCTCGTGGGCGGCGTGAAGACGGCCCTCTTCGGCGGCGAGGGGCTCTTCTTCGCGACGCTCACCGGGCCGGGCCACGTGTGGCTCCAGTCCCTGCCCCTCAGCCGGATGGCCGACCGCATCGCGAAGGCCATCCCGCGCCCCGGCCACGGCCGCAAGGAGGAGGGCTCGGTCCTCGACGCCTTCGGCATCGGCAAGGTGATCGAGGGAGACTAGCTGCTAGCCGTCCGGCGACTGTCCCTGCGCGACGGCCTCCGGCCCGGCGGCCACGGCCTTCAGGCGGCGGTAGCGCTCCTGCACGTCGGCGTAGCCAAAGTCCTTCTGCAGGATCCCATGGAAGACGCGGACGGCCTCGTCGGCCTGCCTCGTCTGCTCCAGGACGCAGCCCAGCAAGTAGGCGGCCTGCAGGTCTTCGGGCGGCTCGAGGGGCAGCGTGATCGCGGTGCGCAGCTCCTCCTCGGCGAGGTCGAGCAGGCCCTTCTCGAGGAACGCGCGGCCGAGCAGCAGGCGGAGGGGGCCGCTCACCGCCCCTTTTCGCTTGAGGCCCTGGGCGATGCGGAGCGCCTCGTCGGCGCGCTGCGTCTCGAGCATCACGCGGGCCACGAGCAGGAGCGTCGTCTCGTCCTCCAGCCTGTCCAGCTCCGAGGCGGGGAGGCGCGCCAGGAGGTCCGCGGCCTCGCGCGTCGCCCCGCGGGCCAGGTAGAGGCGGGCCGCCTCGAGGGCCCCCGCCGGCGTGGCCGCGTAGGCCTCGAGGGCCTCCTGCACGCGTCCGAGCGACTCGAGGATCCGGCCGGCTTGCAGGAACGAGCCCGCCTTCAGGTAGAGGCCCGCCGCTCGGGGCAGGTCCTGGAGGTCGTGCTCGCTCACCTCGGCCGCGCGGAGCCACTCCCCGGTGCTTTCGTAGGTTTGGCGCGCGCGGTCGAAGAGGCCGGCCTGCCTGAGCTGCTCGACCGTGGGCTGACCGCCGGACTCCTCCAGCACCCGCACCGCGGCGGCCTTGTCGCCCGCCTGCTCGTAGAGGGCCATGGCCCGGTCGATGCGTCCGAGCCGGACGCACACCCCGGCCGCCGCCGGCAGGGCGCCGGCGCGCTCGTAGGCGTCGAGGGCCTCCTCCAGCATCTGTGCGCGGTAGAACATCTCGGCCGACCGGAAGTGGTCTCCGGACCGCCGATAGAGGAGGGCCGCCCGCGGCCACTCCCCCGACCGCTCGGCGGCCTGGGCGCCCTTCTCGACCTGCCCCTGCCGCTCGTAGACGCGCGACGCCAGGCCGAAGCGCCCCGACTCCTCGAGGTCGACCGCCCTCTGCATCGGCGGCGGCTTCGGCTTCTCGGGCTGCCCGCCGACGCGGACGAACAGGGCCACGACCAGCATCACGAAGTAGCAGGTGCTGTAGATTCCCGCCGCCCACCAGATCTCCGACGGGGCCGCCTGCGCGCCCTGGCTCCAGCGCAGGACGAGGTGCGCCAGCACGCCGAGGCCCAGCACCGCGGTGGGCCCGTAGACGTGGATCGGCTCGAGCTTCAGGCGGTGCCAGCCCCGCTCGCCCAGCACGAGGTCCAGGAGGAGGGGCGGCACCACCAGGTAGCCGAGGCGGTTCAGGAGGAGCACGGGAACGGCGGCGGCGGCGAGCGCCTCCGGGCGGAGGGAGGTCCAGGCGCTCACCGCCGCGAACAGCACGAGCACGCGGCCCGCCGCGCCTCCGAGGGCCAGCGCCGCCGCGGGCACCCCCACGAGGAGGACGAGGGCGAGGACCGCCTGCGTCGAGCCCGGGCCGGCCGAGCGCGCGGCCGTGATCGCCGCGGCCACGCCTCCGAAGGCGACGAGGGCCCGCCAGTGATCGAACAGCAGGCGCAGCGGGTTGACTTCGCTCATGCTCCGCGCTGCTCCGGAGGCAGCACCCGGAGCACCTCCTCGAGGGACGTCTCGCCGCTCGCGGCGAGCCGCACTCCGTTCTCGATCAGGGTCGTCATCCCGCGCTCGACCGCGTGGCGGTAGATGCGGTCCGGCGATGCGCGCTCCGCGATCAGGTCGCGCATGCCCTCGTCGACCTGGAGGATCTCGTAGATCCCGACGCGACCCGAGTAGCCCTTCTGGTTGCAGGCCGGGCAGCCCACGGGGACGCTGAACGTCCGGCCGTCGAGGGGCCGGCCCAGCTTCGCCGCCTCCCCCGGAGTGGCCGGGGCCTCGCGCCGGCACTTCTTGCAGAGGACCCGCACGAGGCGCTGGGCGACCACCGCCGTCACCGCCGAGGCGAGCGAGTGCGAGTCGACGCCGATCTCGACGAGTCGGACGAAGACCCCCGCCGCCTGCTTGGCGTGCACGGTGGTGATGATCAGGTGCCCCGTCATGCCGGCCTGGACCGCGATGCGGGCGGTGTCGAGGTCCCGGATCTCCCCGACCATGATCACGTCCGGGTCCTGGCGCAGCATCGTGCGCAGGCCGTGGGCGAAGGTGAACCCCTGGCCCTCCTCGATCTGGGTCTGGTTGATGTTCATGAGGTCGTACTCGATCGGGTCCTCGAGGGTGTAGATCGAGGTGCTGTGCTGGCTGTGCTCGAGCACCGCCCGCAGCGCGGCGTAGATCGTGGTCGTCTTCCCCGAGCCCGCGGGCCCGTTCATGATCACCATCCCCTGCGGCCGGAGGATGATGTCCGAGAAGACCGCGAGCTGGTCCGCCGTGAAGCCGAGCGCGGTGAGGCCGAAGCCCAGCTCGCCGCGGGCCAGGATGCGCATCACCACGCGCTCGCCGTGGAGGGTGGGCATGAACGCGACCCGGAGGTCCACGTCGCGGTCGCCCACCCGGAGGTCGAGCCGGCCGTCCTGGGGCCGGTCGTGGACGTAGATCACCGCCTCCGCCAGCACCTTGAGCCGGCTCGTGACCTGCTCCTGCACGCCGGGCAGGATCCGGGCGACGTCGGTGAGGATGCCGTCGATCCGGTAGCGGACGAGGGTGAACTCGCGGTAGGGCACGAGGTGGACGTCCGAGGCCTGCTGCAGCACCGCCTGCTGCAGCATGTAGTCCACGAGCTCGGGGACGTCGGGCTTCGGCTCGATGCAGTGCGCTTCGATCGTGGCCTTGACGCGGCTCAGCGGCTCGACCGTGTAGGAGCGCGCGCCGCGCCGCCCCTGGGCGAGCGCCGCCGCCCTCGCGCGCACGTACTGGAGCACGAGGGGCGTCGCGCCGACCACCCCCAGGCCGACGACCGTGGGCACGAGGTAGGCGGGCTCGAAGAACGCGACGGCCAGGACCGCCAACGTGACGACGACCGCGACCGCCACGACGCTGGTGAAGCTCACGCCAGGCTCGAGGCTCCCTCTCCCCCAGGACCGCCCAGCCGCGGTCTCATACGAGCCCTCTTTTTGACACTCAGGGATCACACGAGTCAATAGACCTTCCTTCCCCCCGACTGGTCCCCCCGGACCATGGCGCGCCGGCTGCGATCGGCGTGCCCACCCTCCTCTCAGGGCGAGGACGCGAGCGCGGCGAGGTCGTCGCCGAGGGCGAGGAAGCACTCGCGGTTGAAGCGGTCGGCCTCCACCTCGGCTCCCCTCCGGAAGTCCTCGACGGCGGCGCTCGTCATGCCGCCCAGCCAGCGCAGGATCCAGGACTCGTGCGTGCGCCACCGGTAGCGCCCGACGAGGAGGGTGGGACCGCCGGGAGCCGCGCGGGCCGCCCAGCCCATCTCGGACCCCGGTCCCTCGAAAGGGTAGCGGAGCGAGGAGCGCAGCAGGGGCTCGACGAGGAACGGTAGCTTCCAGTCCGGCGCCTGGACGAAGCGCGCGAGGAGGCCCTTCTCGAGCGGCGTGCGCGTGAGCTTGACCTCGGCCCCCAGCTGGTCCATCCCGACGTGGAAGAGGCCCATCTTCGTCTCGTAGGCCACGGCCGCGCGCAGGTCTTCGGGAAGGCGGGTGTCGCCTGCGCCCTCGAGAGGGACGAGGCTTCCGTCGCGCACGCGGAGCCGCACGGTCCAGAGGTTGGATGCTCCTTCGACCGTCCACCACGAGCGCCCCTGCAGGTCCGCGAGGCGCAGCGTCGCCCGGACGGGCGTCGCGTACTTGTCGAGAAAGGCCGCGTAGTGGGGAGCGGAGGCTCGAAGGCCCTCCGGCACGATGCGGATCCCGAGAGCCACTCGCGTCGCTCCCTGGGCGTCGCGGGCGAGCGACAGATCCTCGACGCGGAGGAGCCGGGAGAGGAGGGCCGACGTGCGGGGCAGGGAGGCTGCCACCGCCGCTCGGGCCGCAGCCGCATCCCTCGATTCCGCGCCGCGGAGGAAGGCGGTGAGCGCGGTCGCCAGGTCGGCGGGCCGGACGGAACCGACGGCGAGCTCTTCCCCCACCGTCCACTCGTAGCCCCCGGGCTCGAGGCGCTGCAGGCGAACGGAGGCGCGGAAGTCGCCGCTCGCCTCCGGGGGGACGGGCGGCGGGGCCTGCACGCCGATCGTGTACGCGGCGGCCATCCGTCGCCCGAAGAGACCGACTGCGCGCCAGCCATCGCCGCGGGTCGTCCACGCCGAAGGGTCGTCGAAGACCCGGGACGGGACGAGGGCGGCCTGGGCGAGCTTGGGGCGCAGGGCGTCGAAAGCGGGCTCGCGCTCGATGGGACCGAAGCGCCCGGCGAGAGCCAGCGTGAGGTCCCGGGCGTTCTCCGGCCCTCCTCGCGCGCCCGCGAGCTCGCGCGACGCCTCGCGGCAGGCCGGGGCGAAGGTCGTCGCGGCCGCGAGGGCGAGGGCGAGGCCGCGCGGCGTCAGAGCAGGGTGCTCGCGAGCTCGGCGAGGTGGCTGCGCTCGCCCTTCACGAGGGTCACGTGGGCGAAGAGGTCCTGGTCCTTCATCCGGTCGACGAGCACGGTGAGCCCGTTCGACTGGCTGTCGAGGTACGGGGTGTCGATCTGGTGGATGTCGCCCGTGAAGACGACCTTCGAGCCCTCGCCGGCTCGGGTGATGATCGTCTTCACCTCGTGGGGAGTGAGGTTCTGCGCCTCGTCGACGATGAAGAAGACGTGGTCGAGGGAGCGGCCCCGGATGTACGCGAGGGGCGCGATCTGGATCTTCTCGTGCTCGATCATCTCCGCGAGCGCCTTCGTCTCCCGGCTCTCCGGGGAGAGGCGGTGGCGGATCACCGAGATGTTGTCCCAGAGGGGCTGCATGTAGGGGTCGAGCTTGCTCTTCACGTCCCCGGGCAGGAAGCCGATGTCGCGGTTCCCGAGGGGGACCACCGGCCGGGCCAGGTAGATCTGGTGGTAGAGCCGTCGCTGCTCGAGCGCCGCGGCGAGGGCGAGGAGCGTCTTGCCGGTCCCCGCCCGCCCCGTCATCGTGACGAGCTGGACCTCGGGCCGCAGGAGGGCGTCGAGGGCGAAGATCTGCTCGGCGTTCCGCGGCTCGACGCCGTAGGCGGCGCGCTTCGTCACCCGCTCGAGCGTGCCGTTCGGCCGGTTGTGATGGGCGAGCGCGCTCAGGCTCCCGTTGCGCATCACGAGGTACTGGTTGGGGAGGAGCGTGCCGCGGTCCGGGAAGTCGAGGAGGGGCACGGCGTGGGGCTCCTGGTGGAGCCTCGCGATCACCTCGCTCGAGAGGCCCTCCCAGCAGGCGGTGCCCGAGTAGAGGCGGTCCACGTGCCGGACCTTCCCGGTCGTGTAGTCCTCGGCGAGGAGGCCGAGGGACTTGGCCTTGATGCGGAGGTTGACGTCCTTGCTGACGAGGATGACCTCACGGTCCGGCCGGCGCTCGCGCAGCTCGTCGGCCAGGGCCAGGATGCGATGGTCGGGCTTGCTGAGCGCGAAGGCCCGACTCACCCGCGTCGGCGTCGGCTCTCCCACCTCCACGTAGAGCCGGCCCCGCCCGTCCCCGAGGGGAAGGCCCTCGGTGAGCGGCCCGTCACCGGCGAGGTCGTCCAGCTCCCGGATGAACTGCCGCGCCTCGAGGTTGATGAGGTCGTTGCCGCGCTTGAAGCGGTCGAGCTCCTCCAGCACGACGACCGACAGGGCGACGTCGTGCTCCTGGAAGTTGTAGACGCAGGTGTGATCGAAGAGGACGACGTTCGTGTCGACCACGAAGAGCTTCTTCATCTTCCCTCGCGGGCCCGGGCACGGCGGGGCAGGAACGAAAGGGACACCCCGGCCGGCCGGCCGAAGTCGAGACCTTCGCGTGGATCGGGGGAGGCGAGCGGCGGCTGCGCCGAGCTGATCGGAACGAGGCGGATGATCCGCTCAAGACAGCAGCTAGCGTAACGCTTCAGACTCCTGGATACAAGTGGCTTTTCTGCCATGCTATTCTGGCATCGGGCCGGCCGCATGGCCGGAGCCGGACGGGCGTTCCAGCTTCCAAGTCATGGCACACGGCCCGACCCGCGATCATCGCTTCTTCGGCTCGCGGCAGCCCGTTCGCTCGACGCCTCCACGCCCGTGAAAAGCCCTTCGGCCCGTGGCGCTCGTTCGGGTCCTGCCGAGCGAGGAGTCGATGCCGTCCGGTGCGGAGGGGGTCGCCGCCTCACGTCGTGGACCGCGCGGGGTCACGCGGTCTCTCCCCACGCGCGCCGGGAGCGCGCTGCCCGCCCGAGCCGGCTGCTGTAGAATTCCGCGCGTTAGTCGACATGCCGACCGAGCGACGCAAGAGCCCGCGCCTCGGCCTCGCCATCCCCGTGCGAGTGCAGGGGTTCCTCGCCGACGGCACGACGTGGGACGAGATGACGACGACGCTCGACGTGTCGGCGGGCGGCGCGTGCTTCCCCCTGACCCACGAGGCCGACCTCGGCCAGGTCCTACTGCTCTCGCTCGCGCTGCCCAAGAGGCTTCGTCAGTTCGACCTGACCGACGCGAGCTACCGCGTGTACTCGCTCGTGCGCGGGGTGCGCCGCACCGCTGATCCGGCCCGCGTCGGGATCATGTTCTTCGGGAAGTTCCCGCCGCGCGCGTTCAACGAGAAGCCGGGAGCGAGGTACCTCTTCCCCAACGACTCCCTCGTGAACGCCCCGGTCCCGCGGGGCCTCCGCGAGGGCGACGGCGAGCCCGACGGCCCCTCGCTCGACACGCTCGTCGGAGAGCCGGTCCCCGCCGGTCGTCGAGCGAGCCCCGAGCCCTCCGACGGCCCGACCGGGGAACACGCGCCCCCCGCCCTGAGCGCGTCCGCGGGGGCCAGAGGCCGCGCCGGCGTGCCACCGGCGCCCCTCGCCGGGGTGCCGGCGCGGGAGTTCGAGCCTCCCGTCCCCGGCCATGCCGACCGCCGGCAGTCCCCGCGCGTGGACATCTTCGTCAACTTCACGATCCAGCTCGTGGACGAATGGGGGGTCGTGCTCCAGGAGGAGCTGACCGTGGCGGACAACGTCTCGCAGGGGGGAGCGAGGGTCATGACCTCCCTCGGCTTCGAGGTCGGCGAGGTCGTCCTCCTGCAGGAAGCCGGAGGCGGCTTCGCGACGCGGGCCGAGGTCCGCGCGAAGACCCGCGTCCAGGCCACGGTCGACCGCCTGCACCTGCGCTTCCTCGACCGGCAGGCGCCCGATCGGCTGCTGAAGCAGTAGCGCCAGGCAGTCCGCCCGAAGGCGAGCCGCGTCCCGGGCCGCGGGACTCAACGCGTTCGGCCCGCCGACCGGCCGAGGCGGATCCGACCGGTGGCGAGAAGGAGCCTCAGCACGCGGAACCGCTGTCCCCGGAAGGGCTCGAGCAGCTCCAGCATGCGCTCGTCGTCGGCGCCCGGCTCTCCGTCGAGGGCCCATCCGACCTCGTGCGGCAGGTGCAGGTCGCCGGTCGGGACCGCGTCCGCGTCCCCGAGCACGAACCCCATGGTGATCTCGACCGTCCACGGCCCGCAGCCGGGGACCGACGCGAGGAGGCGGCGGGCCGCGTCCGCGTCCCGTGCGAAGGCCGAGTCCAGGAGCCGCGCGGCGCGGGCGGCGGCGCGCAGGGCGCGAGCGCGCTGGCCGTCGATGCCGGCCCGGCGCAGGTCGCCATCAGCGAGACGCAGCCAGTCGGAGGGCGCGAGGGGCAGGAGGAGGCCCGGCGGCCCCGGGGCCGGGGTGCCCAGAGCCTCGACCAGGCGGCGGTGGGCACGGGCGGCGTCGCGGAACGTGACCCGCTGCTGGAGGACGTACTCCGTGAGGCCGTCGAAGACCCACGGGCTCCGTGGGAGGCGGATCGCCCTCCCCCGCCGGGCCAGGGAAGCGATCGGGCCCGCCGCGGGCTCGAACCGGGCAGGCTCGTCCCGCAGGCCGGCGAGATCCCCCGCGCGGGCGAGCGCCCAGGCGGCTCCCGGGCCCCAGGCTCGGGCGTCGACGGCCGTCGGCGTCCGGGCGAGCCGCACGGTGACGGGGCCGTCGGGCGAGCGGCCCGCCTTCCAGAGCCGGCCGGGTCCCCGGCGGCAGGTGGGGTCGTAGGGGCCGAAGGGCACGAAGCGCAGGGACTCGTCGAAGTCGTACGGCCCATCGACAGCGAGGGGCCGCGCGGCGTCCGGGGGAATCCTCGGGAGCGCCTCCGGCCCCGTCGCCCCCTCCGGGGGCTGAGCGCGACCCACCACCCTACGTCATCGCTTCCCGGCGGACCAAGTCGCGGTGGGCGCGATAGAACTCGACGAGCCGGGGGACGTAGTCGCCGAGGCGCGGGCACTCGATCCCGAGCTCGCCGAGGTCCTGCGTGGCCTGCGTCGTGTCGTGCCGCACCGGGTCGTCGAAGTAGTCGAGGGCCTGGACGGGCATACCGAAGAAGCGCTGCACCGGCTTCGGGGAGAAGAGCCCCTTGGCCACCGCGAGCGGCACCGGCACGTAGGCGAAGCGCTTCCCGATCGCCTCGGCGAACATCTCCGCGAGGTCGGCCGGCGAGTGGGGCTGGGGGTCGCAGAGGTGGTAGGTGCGGTCCAGGCTGGCCGGGGCGGAGGAGAGGGCCGCCATCGACTCCACGACGAAGTCCACGGGGACGATGTTGACGGTGCCGAAGCCGATGCCGATGCGGAAGAAGATCCCCGGCGAGGGCATCCTCTCCATGACCCGCAGGACGAAGTAGGGTCCGTCGAACTTCGCGGTCTCGCCCGTCTTCGAGTCCCCGACGACGACCCCGGGGCGGTAGATCGTGCGGGGCACCTTCGAGCGCACGACCTCCACCTCGGCCTGGAACTTCGTTTCCTCGTAGTGGTTCTTGAAGCCCTGGCCGACGTCGAGGTCGGTCTCCCGGAAGGTCCCCCGGGCGGTCCCGGACACGTAGGCGGTCGAGACGTACTGCAGCCGCTCGAGGTTCGAGGCGAGGCCGCAGAACTCGAGGACGTTCTTCGTCCCCTCCACGTTGATGCGCCGGCCCACGTCGCGCGCGACCGCGAGGTCGTAGACCGCGGCGAGGTGCCAGACCTGGCCGAGCGTCCGGCGCAGCTCCTTCGCCTTCTTCGCCTCGATGCCCAGCCCCCGGACGGTGATGTCGCCGGCGACGAGGCCGATGCGGCCCCTGGCGTGCGCGTGCTCCGCCTCGAGGGCCGCCACCGCGCTCCGCGCGGCGTCCATGAACTTCTCCTGCACGAGGCACTCGACTCGCGCGTCCTCCCGCTGGTCGAGGAGCCGGGGCAGGAGCCTCATCCCGATGAAGCCCGGGAAGCCCGTGAACAGGATCGTCGGGGCGTCCCCGGCCTTCGCCGGCTCGTCCTTCTTCATGGTCAACCCCTGAGCGCCGGGCAGCAGCCCGGCGGGCAGACGTCCGGGGCGGGACCGCGCGCGCCGAGGTGCAGCCGAAGAGGCGCGTCGGACAGCCGCTCCCGGACGAGCTCACGTACCATGCGCACGAAGCGCGGGTGGGTCCCCACGGTCTCCGCGCGCACCATGTTGAGGCCGAGTTCCATGGCCCGGCTCTTCGCCTCGAGGTCGAGGTCGTAGACCACCTCCATGTGGTCGGAGGTGAATCCGATCGGCGCCACCACGACGTCCTTCGCGCCGGCGGCGGCGAGGGCGCGCAGGTGGTCGACGATGTCGGGGTCGAGCCAGGGCTGGCTCGGGGGCCCGCTGCGGCTCTGCCAGGCGAGGGTCCATGCCGTCCGGCCGAGCGGGAAGGCCACGAGGCCCGCCGTCTCCCGCACCTGCGCCTCGTAGTCGCTCGTGGCGGCGAGCGCCCGTGGGAGGCTGTGGGCCGTGAAGACGAGGCGGGCCTGCGCCCGCCGCTCCTCGGGGACCCTCAGAAGGGCCGCCCTGACCCGCTCCACGAGCGGCTCGACGAAGCCCGGGTGGTTGTAGAAGAGGCGCAGCTTGTCGACGACCGGGGCCCCCTCGCCGACCTCGGCTCGGGCGCAGCCGATGTCGTCCAGGTACTGGCGGCAGCCCGAGTACGAGCCGTAGGCCGAAGTCACGAGGGCCAGGGCGCGGCGGACGCCGTCCGCCGCCATCCGGCGGAGCGTCTCGGCGAGGAGGGGGTGCCAGTTGCGGTTGCCCCAGTAGACGGGCAGCGCCGGACCGTGCTCTTCGAGATCCCCGCGGACCGCGGCCACCAGGGCCCGGCACTGCGCAGGCAGAGGGCTCACCCCGCCGAAGTGCTCGTAGTGCGAGGCCACCTCCCGCAGCCTCTCCGGCGGCACTCTCCTCCCCCGCGTGACGTTCTCGAGGAACGGCAGGATCTCGTCCGGCCCCTCCGGTCCGCCGAAGGACACCACGACGAGGGCGTCGTAGCCGGCCGACATGGACCCATCCTACTCCACCGCCGGAGGGGCGACCTTCACCCCCGCTTCGGGTGCCGCATCGCCTTGTGGACGGCCTTCCAGCGGTTTCGCTCCTCCCGTCGCCTGAGCGGGTCCTCGCGGACCTCCATCGCGCGAAGCTCCGCCCGGAGCTTGTGGAAGCTCGCCAGGCGGTCGGAAGGAAGGCGCCCGTCCTCGACCGCGGCGCGGACGGCGCAGCCGGGCTCGCTGACGTGCCCGCAGTTCCCGAAACGGCAGGATGCGGCGAGCCCCTGCACGTCTTCGAACGTAGCCTCGAGGCCCGCCCCGTCCGACCAGAGCTGGATCTCGCGCAGCCCCGGCGTGTCGAGGAGGAGCGCTCCGCCGGGCAGAAGGACGAGCTCGCGATGCGTCGTCGTGTGGCGCCCCCGCTGGTCGGACTCGCGGACCTCGCGGGTCTTCTGCTTCTCGCGCCCGAGGAGGCGGTTGACGAGCGTGCTCTTGCCCACGCCCGACGAGCCGAGGAGGGCGACGGTCCGGCCGGGGGTGAGCCACGGCGCGAGGGCTTCCAGGCCCTCGCCCGGCTTGGCCGCGATGACGCGCACGGGCACGCCGGAGGCGACCGCCTCCACCTGGGACCGCCGGGCCTCGACCTCCGGACAGAGGTCGGCCTTGTTGAGCAGGACCACGGGCTCGGCCCCGCTCTCCCAGGCGAGGACGAGGGCCCGCTCGAGCCGGCGGGGGTTGAAGTCGCCGTCGAGACCCATGACCAGGAAGACGGTGTCCACGTTGGCCGCGAGCACCTGGGCGACCGAGCGGTCGCCCGCGGCCCGCCGCACGAAGGCCGTCCGTCGGGGCAGGACGGCGTTGACGACCGCCCGGCGGCCGTCGTCGCGCAGCCGGAGCGCGACCCAGTCGCCGACGGTGGGCAGGTCGGCCGGGCCGCAGGCCTGGTGACGGAGGCCGCCCGCGACGTCCGCGAGGAGCTCGCCGGCGTCGGTGCGGACGCGGAGGAGCCCCGAGTGGCCGCCCACGACGCGCCCCGGCAGGAGGCCCTCCGCGGCGAATGGGGCAAAGGCCTCCGCGAGGGCTCCGGCGAGGCCGAGTTCGCGGAGGCCCGGCCCCTTCAAGCCCCGGTCAGCCGCGCCGCTTGCGGAAGGCGCCCATGAAGTCGGTGAGCGCCCGGACCGACTCGATCGGGCAGGCGTTGTAGATCGACGCCCGAAGCCCACCGACCGAGCGGTGGCCCTTCAGGCCGTCGAGGCCTTCGGCCTGCGCCTCCTTGAGGAAGGCCTTCTCGAGGTCCTCGGAGGGCAGGCGGAAGGTCACGTTCATCCGGGACCGGCTCTCCGGCCGGGCGTGGCCGCGGTAGAAGCCGCCGCTGCCGTCGATCGCCCCGTAGAGGAGGGCCGCCTTCGCTTCGTTCCGCTTCGCGATCTCGGTGAGCCCGCCCAGGCCCTTCAGCCACTCGAGGACGAGGCCGACGACGTAGACCGCGAAGGTCGGCGGCGTGTTGTAGAGCGACCGGTGCTCGGCCTGGACGCGGTAGTCGATCATCGCCGGCAGGCCGCCCGGCGTCCGCTCCAGCAGCTCCTTGCGCACGACGACCAGCGTGACCCCCGCGGGGCCGAGGTTCTTCTGCGCGCCGGCGTAGACGAGGCCGTAGCGGCCGACGTCGAGCGGCCGGCTGAGGACGTCCGACGAGGCGTCGCACACGAGGGGCACGCCCGGCGGGGGCTCGGGAGACGTCGACCACTGCGCGCCGTAGATCGTGTTGTTCGACGTGAAGTGCAGGTAGGCTGCCTCCGGGTCGAGGTCCAGCTCACCCTGGGTGGGGACGCGATCGAAGGCGCTCGCCTCGGTGGAGGCGGCGACCCTCGCCCGCCCCGTCTTCTCCGCCTCCTTGAGGGCAGCCTTCGCCCAGTGGCCGGACAGGACGTAGTCGGCGGAGGCCTCTCCGGCACGCAGGTTGGCCGGGACCATCGCGAACTGCAGCGAGGCCCCGCCCTGGAGGAAGAGGACGGCGTGGCCGGATCCCAGGCCGAGGAGGCCCCGCAGGTCGGCCTCGGCCTTGCCGATGATGGCCTCGAAGGCCGCCGAGCGGTGGCTCATCTCCATGACCGACATGCCCGTGCCGGCATAGTCGAGGAGCTCGGCCTGGACCTTCTCGAGGACCGGGATGGGCAGGACGGCCGGCCCCGCCCCGAAGTTGTGGACGCGAGTCGCGCTCGTGGTCGCCATGATCCGCCAATGCTACCGCGTTTTTCTCCCCCGCCCGTGAAACCTTTTGGCGTCTTTCACCGTCTTCTATGGAAACACGGGGGCTCCTGCGGTCGTGCGACGAAGGCCGTGACGTCCGTCTCTACGGGGGTTGCGATGGAGGAGTTGCGTTCGGCGGTTTCGAGTCCGACTCTCAAGCACCTGGTCGACGCCTACGAGCGGCACATCATCGAGGATGCCCTGCGGGCCGCGAGCGGCAACCAGCGCCGGGCCGCACGGGCGCTCGGAGTCCTGCCGACGACCCTGCACGAGAAGATGAAGCGGCTCGGCCTCCTGCGGCGGGAAGCCGAGGAAGCCGCGGCGATGGCGCTCGCCGGCTGAGCCGGGCCTCAGGGCGACGAGCGGTTGCCGCCGCCTCGAGGCGGCGTCCTTCACCTTCGAAGGCAGCGGGGTCCGACCGACCCCGCGGTCACGCGCCTCAGGTGCCGCCGTAGCCGATCGTGACCGCGTCGCCCTCG